>Ga0075431_100004517_pt1 | contig 13663 bp, 8 predicted proteins | sample RhiMetdeltSRZDD5_FD_75297 | JGI IMG/M metagenome (GOLD analysis project Ga0075431, IMG submission 75297) | Populus rhizosphere microbial communities from Tennessee, USA - Rhizosphere MetaG P. deltoides SRZDD5 | ecosystem: Host-associated > Plants > Roots > Rhizosphere > Soil | place: USA... | reverse complement strand
ACAGCCTTCGCTACGAGGGGTGGAGCGAGTCAACTCCCAAAGAACTCTCGACCGATCGACTGTGAGCTCCTTGGGAGTTGGAGGTTGGAAGTGGGGATTTGAAGACGCTAGAACAGCAGCCGCGCCTCGAACTGCACCATTCTCGCGGGGTCGAGATTGGCGAGCCCCGTATTTGGTGTTCCGAAGGTCGCGTTCGGTGTCGCGGCATTGCCATACACGCCGATGCGTCCGAGCACGTTGGCGTGATTGAACACGTTGAACACCTCGGCGCGCAGCACCAGGCGGCGGCCGTGATGCCGGATGCCGCCTTCGAGGAAGACCGACGTATCGTAGAGCGGCGTACCTCTGAACGCGGCGCGTCCGACGACGACGCCGTCGATGACCGGACGATCGTTGGTCGAGCCGTCACCGTTATTGTCGACGCCGGTCGTCGCGTTGAACGGACGTGCCGAGGCCAGCGAGCTCACGGTTCCCACGGTGATCGCATGCGGGAACTCATAGCTCGCCGCGATCACCGCGCGGTGACGCTGATCGACGATGCTCGGACCGCGCTCTTCCTCGCCGAGCTGGTTGAAGTCGTTCGGGCCGAAGCCGTTGCCGTTCGGCTCGGTGGTGTTGGTCGCCTTGGACAGCGTGTAGCTGACGGATGCGAAGGCGTGCGCGTGCTGCCATCGCACGAGCGTCTGCAGTCCGTCGTAGTCGGCGACGCCGAGGTTCTCGACCACGCTGATCTGGCGGAAGCCGTTGTTGACCGGCGCGACAGGACGCGTCGCGTCCGCCGCAGCCGCCGATCGGACCTGCCCAGGTGCGGCGCGAACGAACAGTGACGGCGCATTGAGGTCGACCGTGTTGTTCAAATCGGTCCAGTGCTGACGGACGTAGTCCACGGCAACGAAGATATCGTGGCCGAATCGATGCTCGACGCCAATCGTGCCGACGTGGCTCTTCGGGTTCACGAGCGTGTCGGGATAGACGAGCCTGGTGATGTCGAAGAACTGCGCATAGTAATCGCGACGGCCCGGGCGGATCGTGATGTTGCGTGCCGGGAGCACCGCTCCAGCGGGAAACGCGATCGGCACGGAGGTCAGCGACGCCGGGAAGCCCACCTGCCCCGGAGCAGCCGAGTAGGTGAACTGTCCTTCCGGGCCGCCGAGCGTGAAGCTCGCGTCTGTGTTCGCGCGGATCATCGTGTAGTAGAGCGCGTACCCGCCGCGAATCACGGCGTCCGCGTCGCCCCTGGGATGCCACCCGGCGCCGAGCCGTGGCGCGAAGTTAGCCTTGCCGTCGGTGAACGTCTGGCGGTCGTACCGGAGGCCGAGATCGAGTGTCAGATCCGAGCGAACGCGGAAACTGTCCTGGGCGAAGAGCGCGTAGATCCACTGCTTGTTGGTGTAATCGTTCACGCCGAAATTGAACGTCTGCGTGTAGCGTGATGCGTCAGCGATCGTCAGCTGCGGAATCGGGGCCGTGGCCGTCGGATTGATGGTGAACTGACCGAGCACGAACGCGCCGCCGAACTCCGTGCCGTCTCCGCCGGACGTCGCTCGCGCGAGGCTCCCGCCCGCCTTCAGGTAGTGACGGCCGCGCGTCCACGTCAACGTGTCGGAGAGCTGTGCCTGATGGCTCCAGACATGCGAGTAGCGCGACTCCCCCTCCGTGGCGATACCGGCGCGCGTGAACTGCGTCGACGGCGTCAGCGGATCGAAATCGGTGATCGGGTCGCCGTACTGATACTCGAAGCGAACCTCGTTCAGCATCGAGTCGCTCAGCACAGCAGTCTCGTTCACCTGGAAAGATGAGGTGTGGCGCCGGAACTCGCGCCCCGCCGACGGCAGCGTCGTGCCGCTGACGACGTCCTGGGGGTTCGTGTCAGTGAAGCGGTCGAGATTGATCCGCGCCATCAGCGAGTGCGCGACGTTCAACTTGTGATCGAGCCGAACGTCGACCAGGCCCTGCTTGTAGTTCCCTTCGTGGAACGTGGCGCCGTTCAGCAAGGCGGTCGTCGCAGGGATGTTGGCGAAGTACGCCGTGCGATCCTGGTTGCTGAACTCGCCGGCGCCGAAGAAGAACGTCTGGCTGGCGACAATCGGACCCCCGATGGCGCCCGAGATCTGATTGAGCACGTCGGGCACGTCGGCCGGACTGATCTCCGTGCCGTCGCTCGTGTACGTGCGCTCCTGGAACGACGAGCCACCCGGACGCCCGAGATAGATGATCTCGCCGCGGAGCGAGTTCGTGCCTGCTTTGGTGACCACGTTGACCGCCGGGCTCGCCGTCCAGCCGAACTCCGCCGAGAACGCGTTCGAGAGCACGTTCATTTCCTGGACCGCGCCCACCGGAATCGTCGAGAACATCGTCTGACGCCCCCAGGGCTCGTCGCCGGTGGCGCCGTCGATCGCGAACGCCAGCTCGCGCCGGCCGCCGGCGCCCGAAACGGAGTAGACCTGGTTGATGAAGAGATCACCGGTGCCTTTGGCGCTGCGGAATGCGGAGTTCAGCAACGGGAGGTAGGTGATCTTGTTTCCCAGGATGGGGACTTCTTCGATTTGATCGCTGTCGAGTCGCATGCCGAGCTGGGGATCGCTGCGAACGCCGCCCGTCGTTCCGTAGACCGTGACTTCGCTCTTCGACGTGCCGACCAGCAGACGGACCCGCAGGGTTGCGGTTTCACCCGCGCGCAACACGAGATCCGGCAACTCCTCCGTGGCAAACCCGTTCTTGCTGACCTTGATTGTGTAGCGGCCGGTCAGCGAGAGCGCCGCGATGGTGGCGGAGCCGTCGGTGCCGGAAGTGGTTTCGCGCGTCGCCCCGGTTTCCGTGTTGACAACCGAGATCTGCGCGGCGTCCACCACGGCGCCTGACTGATCGGTGACGATCACGACGACCGTGGCAGTGTTCGGCGACTGCGCCCATGCGGGCGACCCACCCAGGAAGATAAGGAAAGCAACGAGATAAGCAGTAATACGCATGACACGTCCTCGCTAGGGAACCCGGGTTACTTCGTTACGACCACGTAGTCCTTGAAATAACTGGTGCTGTCGGTCTTCGACCACAACCCGACCTTGCCGGCCACTGGCGGACGCAAGACCGGGTTGTTCTCCGGAAAAAGATCCGGGTTCGGGGGTGCATTGTTGCGTCCTGGACCCGGCTGGCTGCCGAGGGTGTACTCGAGCGCGAGACCGCCATCGACATACGCCTTGAAGTCGGCGCCCTCAACCGTCATCTTCAGCTCGTGCCAGGCGTTGCGTTCGAGCATCCACTGGCGTGGCGCTCCACCTTTCACCCGCCGGCGGATGCCGTTGTGAAACTCCCAGAGCGCAATGTTGTTCTCGGTGTCGTTGTAGCGGATGGCCAGCCAGTCGCCGTTCGGCTTCACATTGAAGAGGATCCCGGACGCGCGATCCGAGTCGCCGCCAACGGTCTTGAACTTGACGCTAATCGTGCCGTTGGAGAACGACTCGACGCCGCGAAGTATCGACACCGGGTAGTAGGCGAACTGCTTGGCGTTGTCCATCAGCTCTTCGTTCGATGTGCCGTACAAGCGCCGGGCACTTTCGATGAGGAGCTTGGTTGGTGTGTCCTTGCTGGCGACCCATGGCCGGCCGTCGACCATGATCACCTTGTCCGGGCCATCCTGCGCGATGACCCACGTGCCGACCATCGGCTCGAACGTGGCCGGCGGCTTCCCTACTTGCTCCTTGCTCAGATCGACCTTGATCTCGGCAGCGTGGATCGGCGTGATGAGTAAGATGGCGGAAAGGCCGAATACAGCGCGACCGGTTGCATGGCTCACGACTTCCTCCTCCAGATGAGCGCTGTGCCGGCAACCGCTGCCGGCCAGATGCCGTAGAACACCGCGGCCGCCCCGCGAGGTTCCACGGCGAGCGGATGTCCGCGAAAGATGTCTTCCTCGAGCTCGGCCTCCGGTGTCACGGCGGCCAACTCGTAGATTCGTTCCAGCACGCCTTCCGGCGTGGCGCTGCGGCTCGTGATCGTTCGTCCACCCAGCTCGTACCAGATCTCGCCGTAGTGCGGATCGGTCTGCTCGAACAGCCCGATCGTCGTCGACGACTCGTAGCGCACGTCGAGCGCCGGCAGCACGCGCCGCAGTTTTCCAATCACTCGGCGATCGAGATCGGATCGGCGTGGATCCTCCGGCGCGAGGTGGACGACCATGCGCAACGGTGTGGCGATGCGGCGAAGCGCCTCCTCGTCTGGCTTCGAGAACGAATTCGCTCGGTTTTCCGAGAAGTCGCGGCTGACGGCCGTCATGCTGCACGCCCACACGACAGCGGCCGCGGCAACACCGACCACTGCCGACTCACGCACCCTGTGCCTGACCGGCACGCCCAGCCGAATCCAGATGCCCGCCGCCCAGACGAGTGCCGCGATCAGCACCGCTGCAACGAGCACAACGTCGAGACGGACGAGGCCATGCTGTAGCTCGGCGACCATGGCGGTGGGCGTGAACCCGGCCACGCGCTCCCAGAAGCCGCCGTGAACCGCGGCTACGAAGTTGAGAATCCAGGTGCCCACGGTCACGCCGAGCGTCACGATGGCGGCCGTCGAGGGATGTTCGGTCACGCAGGCGGCCAGCGTCGCCACGGCGATCGTCAGCCCGGCGTTCAGCAGGTGTCCGAACGAGACCGTGGCGAGCTCGGGCAGGTAGATCGGACCGCCATAGCTCTTCCAGAGCAGCACGGCCGCCACTGGTGCCGCCGATGCAATGACCCATCCCGCAATGAGGACGAACACCTTCACCCACAGTCGTGCGACGGTAGACACCGGATGCTGCAATTCGAGCTTGAGCGATCCGCTTTGTCGGTCGCCACCCACGAGTCGAATGACGACGAATGGCCAGAGGAACGCAGCCGCCAGCTCGCAGGCGCTGAACGTCGGCGCCCAGATGCCGATCAAAGGAGAGAACGCTTCGCCGACGCCCGGCGACGTTCCGTGCAGCCCGCTGGCTTCGCCGTAAGTGCGAACGGCACTGATGAAGGCGAACCCAACGAGGGGACCGATCGCGATCAGGAAGATCCACCACGCGCGCGACGCGAGCAGCTCGCGCCACTCCTTCCCGGCGAGCGGCAGCAGCCAGGCGCTACGTGAGCGCAAGGAAAACCTCTTCGAGATCGGCGGCCGTCTTCAATCCTTTGGCGGCGGCGAGAGACGAAAGCTCGCCGCGCGTGCCTTCGCCGCAGACGGTGCCGCCGCTGAGCAGCACGAAGCGATCGCACACGCGTGCGGCGTCCGCGATCTGGTGAATCGACAGGAACAGCGTCCGCCCGCGAGCGGCCGCATCCCTCAGGGCAACCGCCAGCTCCCGGCTCTGACGCAAATCCAGGCCGTCGAACGGCTCATCAGCAAGCAATACCGGCTGCGTCGTCAACAGGCCCATCGCCAGCAGCGCGCGTTTACGTTGCCCCTTTGACAATTGGCCGATCGGCACGTCGAGGAACGGATCGAGGCCGAGGCGATGGATCACGTCTGCGAGCGCCGAGCGGCTGCCGCCGAAGAAATCGACGACGAACTCGATCGCCCAGCGAGTCCGCTGCGCCGGCCACGGCGCAATGGCGTCCGGCAGATAGAAGAGAAGAGTCGATCGATCGGCCGCTGAGAAGGGACGCCCCTGATGCAGCACGCGGCCCGCATCCGCAGGCAACACGCCGGCAAGGCATTCGAACAGCGTCGTCTTTCCGGACCCGTTCGGTCCGATGAGGCCAAGTACTTCGCCCGCGCGCACAGAGAACCCGACGCCGTTCAGCGCGGCGACTCCGCGGAAGCGCTTGGTAATGCCTTCGACGCGGATAAGTGGTTCGAGTGGATCGGAACGACCAGATTGCGGCAACGCCAGAGGCGGAATCTATCGCTGTGGAGGTGCTACTACCAGCAGTCGTAGCGCCAAAGGGACCGAGGGCGGGGCCGCTTCCTATCCAGTCTCAGCCGCGGATCGCCTCTTGCGGCGAGATCTTCGCTGCCCGGCTCGCCGGGATCCACGCCGACGCGACTGCCGCGACGAGCGCGAGCGCCGCAGCTGAGGCATACACGCTCGCATCGGCGGTCGCTGTTGCCCCTAACCAGCGCAGGCCGGCCCACGCGATCGCGAGCCCGAGCGTAACCCCCATCGCGGCCAGCCTGGCGGCGTCGCGCAGAATCAGCGTGAGGACGCCGCCGCTCGTCGCGCCGAGAACTCTTCGGATACCCAACTCCCGAGTCCGTCGATTGACCGTGTACGCGAGCACGCCGTAGACGCCGATGAGCGCGAGAAAGAGACCCGCGGCCGCAATACCCGTCAACTGCGCTGCCGTGCTCCGAAGCCCGCCGAGTTGCTGTGCGATCACGTTCGCCACGATCTGCGTCGACAACGGCCGGTTCGGCACGAGCCTGGCGACGGCCTGATTGACCGGCCGAACGATCGCCGATGGGTCGCCTTGCACCCTCACGAAGAAACTTGCGAACGCCGACGGTGCCTGCTCGAACGGGCGATACAACAGCGGCCCGTCATCGGCCAGGAGAAGGCTGGACTGACCCGCTTTGTTGTCGTCCACCACGCCGACGATGGTAAGCATGGTCGTGTTGCCATCGGCAGCTGTGATCCGAAGCGTCTCGCCGAGCGCGTCCTTGCCGTTCCACCAGCGCTCGGCCGCCCATTGATTGACGACCGCGACGGGCGCACCCAGTTCCCGGTCGGCGCGCGAAAAGACGCGGCCGCGCAGCACGCGCACTTGCAGGGTCTGGAAGTAGTCGCGATCGACTGCAACCATCACACCGGGAACGAGGCGCGCCGGAAGATTCACGGTAGTGCCCGACGGCATCAGCGTGGTTGAGCTGCCAATGGGCACGAACGCGCGAGCGCTTGCTGACACGGCGCCGGGAACGGCGCGGAGATCTTCAAGGATGCGCTCGGTCAGCGGCACGAACTTCTCTTTCACTCTCCAGTCGTGCGGAAGGCTCGGTGTGGACTGAATGATGTGCGCGGCATCGAACCCCAGATCGAGGTGCGAGAGATGCCACACCCGTCGAGTCGCCAGCCCGCCGCCGACCACGAGCGCGACGGCGCACGCCAGTTGGGCCACGACGAACGCGCGTTGCGCCAGCGAGCCACGTTTGCCGTCAGCAGCGCCCTCGCCGTGCTCCCTCAGCACAATCTGCACATCGCCTTTCACGACTAGCAGCATGGGCACGATGCTGATGGCGACTGCGACGAGTGCCGCGACGGCGATCGCGAACCCGGCAACCCGCAGGTCGAGGCGATACGACATGCCCGAGAGCCTCAGCGAATTCAGCTGATCGGCCGATCCCACGATCGGCAGTGCCAGCCACGCCAGGAACAGGCCCAGCGCCGCTCCCGCGGCTACGAGCAGCAGGTGTTCGACGAGGATGAGGCGAACCAGCTGAGACGCTCCGGCACCGAGCGCGGTCCGGATCGAGAACGCCCGCCGCTCGCCAACCGCACGCGCGAGGAGCAGGTTCGTCACGTTGGCGCAGGCAATGACCAACACGCACCCGACGATCACGAGAAACAGCAGATCGTTGTCCTGCGTCGCCGCCACGTATCTCGACCGCATCGGTTCAGCCGTGAGCAAGAAGCGGCGGCCCGCGCCGTCGGGGCGTCTGACCACGCCAAGATCGACACTCGTCAGCTCGGCACGAAACCGCTCGATCGAGACATTCGGCGCCAGCCTGCCCACTACGGCGACGTTGGTAATCGAGGGACGCGTGCTGGGATCGAGGGCGGGCGTTTCTGGAAGCCAGAACTGCGAGCCCAACTCGAAATCGAAGCCCCGCGGCATGATGCCGACGACGGTGTAGCGCGTGTCGCTGAGTTGCACGGGACGCCCGACGATCGCGGGGTCCTGACCGAATTGCGATGCCCACAGTCCGTGGCTGAGGACGGCGACCGGCGGCGCGCCTAGCCGATTCTCCTCCGGAGTGAAGAGACGGCCAACCGCCGGTTGAACGCCAAGCATTGCAAAGAGAGAAGGCGAGGCCACAGTCCCGACGACCGTCTGGGTGTCGTTCCCCACCGTCAGCGCCTTGCCGCCGGATGCGAACGCGGCAATCGAGTCGATCGACCGGAAGTCACGCCGGGCGAGCGCCTGGCTGTAGGCCACGTACGACACGCTGCAGCCGTTCTGGCAGCCGCCACCACCACGTGTCGATCCGTCGGGCTCGACGAGCACTTCCGATACAAGCACCAGGCGCTCGCTGTCAGGCAGCGGGAGCGCCCGAAGTCGAACCGCGTCGAGGATGCTGAACGCAATGGCGCTGGCGCCGATGGCGAGACCGAGCGAGACAATCACGCTGGCGGCGAAGCCTGGCTGCTTACGCATCCGGCGAAGCGCGAGTTTCACGTCGCACCTCCCTTCATTGCGGCTTCACGTCGATCGGCTCGAATTCCCCGGCGTCGATATCCGTGCCTGTCACGCGATAGATCGTAACGCCCGACCTGAAATTCAGCGACTGATTGGAGTTCGGGCGCGGCCCCACGATGGCTGAGGCCTGCTCGAAGCGGGTCTGAACGCCATCGATCTCGAACTGCAGCCGCTCGCGGAGGTGCACGTGCCCGCCAAGCGCCAGCAGATGACGCCGGGTTCGCAGGACGCGGAGCACGTCTGCCACATTGGTCACGACGTGCCGGAACATCGTCCGGCCTTCGATCTCGACGATCGATCGCGAGGCGGGCGACTCGATGAGCCCGTCGAGCAGCGCGCCGGCGCTGAAGAACGGGATGTGATTGAAGGTCACCACGGTGGTATCAGGCGGAAGCGCGGCCAGATCGCGCTCGAGCCACGCCAGTTGCGTGGCACTGACATGGCCGTAGTAGGTCGTGCCGCTGACGTCGACAGTGTCCAGCGCGACGAAATGAATCGCGCCGCTGTTGAACGAATAGTAGCTCGGCCCCAGATACGATCTGACCATCGCCCTGCCGCGCAGCTGGTGCTCGGGCGCGGGTTGTCCCGGCCCTCGCTCGATCGCGAAGAAGTCATGATTTCCAGGCACGCTCCATACCGGCATCGGAAAGGCTCCGACCTCGCGCGAGTAGAGTTCGTAGTCCCGCCGCGCATCGGCTTCGGTGGCCTGATACACCGTACGCACCAGATCGCCGGTCATGAGGACGAAGGTCGCCTTTCGCTCGGAAGCAATCTCCCTGACGCGTGTGAGCCGCCCGACGCTTTGCGGGTCAGTGTGGGAATCGGACGCGTGGATGAAGGTAAAGCTGTCACCGCTTCCGCCTGACTGCAGCCCGAAGTCGATCGGTCCTGTGCCGCGGCGCCGCCAGAAGTTGTTCACCGATCGATGTCCGCGTGGCAGGCTGACGAAGACGAACTCGCCACCGCTGGCCGGCAACGCATACTGTCCATCGCTATCGGTCGTCGTCACCGCGACCTGATCCGACACGACAACACCGGGAATTCCTCGTTCACCCGTATCCCTGACACCGTCGCCATCGGCGTCGAGGAAGACCACGCCGCGCGTCCCATCGGGCTGCCGGGCGAGGCCCAGGGTCATCGAGAACGACGCGAGGAGCAACCAGGTGCGGTATCTCATAAAAACGTGCGTCGCATGGAATCAGTCTCAGGCGGGTTCGTCAACCCAGTTGCGACGAAATGCCGACGTTGTATCGCAGAGACCATCGGGCTATGCTCCAGACGCACGTTTCGGGCGCGGCCGGCGAGGCTGCCTGATGTGTGAACCTGCCCTGTCGAGGACTGCCCGCGGTCCCCTCTGGTTCGTGTTGCGCAGGACGGCGGAGGTTGCGATGAAGGGTTACATTCAGGCCGCGGTGCTGGCGATCGCGGCGCACGCAGCAACTGCCGACAGCCAATCGACGGCAACGGCGCAGAAGCCGGGCGACCTGCTCAAACCCGGCAGTTTCGAATGGCATCCGGAACGCGCAACCAGTGGACCCGTCGTCGTCATCGTGAGCCTGCCCGATCAGCAGGCGTATGTGTATCGCAACGGCATACGAATCGGCCAGACCTCCATCAGCAGCGGACGTCCCGGGCATACGACGCCCACCGGCGTCTTCGTGATCCTGCAGAAAGACAAGGACCACCATTCGAGCATCTATAACAACGCATCGATGCCATACATGGAGCGCCTCACCTGGAACGGCGTCGCGCTGCACGCCGGCAATCTTCCGGGCTACCCGGCGTCGCATGGATGCGTGCGGCTTCCACTCGAATTCTCGAAGCTGCTCTTCGGCGTCACCTCCATGTCGACCACCGTCGTCGTCGCCGACCGTCATACGGCTGACGACGCGACGCTGCGGCCCGGGCTGCTGCTCGAATCAGCTCACCTCGCGTCGAACCCGATGGTATCCAAACTGCCGGAACCGTCAGGACAATTCGAGTGGTCGCCGGAAAAATCACCGACGGGGCCGGTGACGATTCTGCTCAGCGGTGCGGACAAGACCGTCTACATCCATCGCAACGGCGTGCTGATCGGCCGCGCGGGCCTGTCCATTGTGAACCCGTCTCAACCGCTCCAGTCCGGCATCTTCGTCATGCTCGATACGATGAGCCCCGATCCCAACCCGTATGTGCCCGGGAAGCCGACTCCCATGTGGCAGGCGGTGACGCTCCCGGACGAGACGAACCGAGCGAGCCTGCTCGAGGTCGTCGACCGCGTCCGCATGCCTTCGGAGTTTGCGAGACAGGCCTACGATGTGCTCGTGCCAGGCACGACGTTGATGGTCACCGATCGCACCGCGGCAGGCTTTACGACGACGCCCCCGGATTTCACCGTCATGGCCACAGACACACCCGGCCAGGCAGGCAAGAGGTAAGGAACACGCCGTATCCTCCCCGTTCGATGCGGCATGCCTGACGAACAATCACCTCGCGAACGCATCACCGTCTCCAGCCTGGCGGTTGTCACGTTCGGGCTGGGCCTGCTCGCGATCCTTACGCCCTTCAGCGGTACGCAGTCGCCCGCGCCGCGCATCGGCGGACTGCTCGCCCTGGCGGCCGGCGTCGAAGTTCTGCACGCACTGCGGAGATCGACGGCTGACGGCAGACGGCGAGCGTCGATCGGCGCCATGATCAGCATGGCCATCGCGCTGTTCCTGATCAACGCGCCGTTCGTCGCGACCGAGGCCCTGCGGCTCCTGATTGGCGGCTGGTTTGCGCTCGACGGCATTCGCAACGCGATCGGCACCGTCCGTCGCGTCCAACGCGATGAGCGCATGGTCTCTGCGCTCGCTGCGCTGGGCAACCTCGCCGTGGCGGTGCTGCTCGTGCTTGCCAGTGGCTCGGCGCTGACGTGGATCGTCGCGGTCGCCGGCGCGGTGCGAATCTTCGGGATTACCTGGAACATCCTGGTGGCGCCGGTTCATGCCACGACGGAAGCCGACGAGACCGTCGTCAGTGAACTGGGTCTGACCGACTCGCCGGGCGCGGAGGCCATCGCAGCGGAAGTCGAAGAGTCCGAGCGGTTGCGTGCGCCAATCGACCGCAGCTGGACGCTGGCATTCATCGCCACGCTCTTCGCCATCCATGCCGGAAGAATGAGCACAGAGCTGACGATCCTCGGGATGATCTCGCCCGCGGTCGCGATTCTGGGCGACATGCTGATCGCCATCCTCATCACGTTCCTCGTCATCAACCCGTTGTATCTGATGTGGCGCGGGCCGACACGGTGGCTCGAGCGCCTGGCTTGGCGATGGCGTCTCGGGAACGAGTCCGGCCGCTCGACCCTGATTGAACGAATCGCCGATTCGTGGCTGCGGCGACGTCTGCGGTTTGCAATCAAGTTGCGGGAGGCGCGGTTCTCGATTCCCGCCGCCCTGAACCAGGGCCTCCAGAACGGCCTGCCGCTGGCGGCAATCCTGGCCGCCACCGTTCCGGTGTGGGGCATGAGCTGGTACTTCGACACGGAGAACTGGGCGGCCGGCATGTGGAACTCGTGGGCCGAAACACGCACCGATAAGTGGCGCGAGGAGATGGCGAAAGCCGTGCTCGCCCAGGGTGGCGGCAGCGCGACCGGGACGGCGTTCGTCGTCGAACCCCAGGGAGTGGGCGCGGGAGATTTCTCTTTCGTCGTCATCGGCGATACCGGCGAAGGCGACGCTTCGCAGCACGTCCTCCGCGATCGACTGCTCGCGGTCGCGAACCAGCCTGACGTGCGGTTCGTCGTCGTGTCCTCGGACGTCGTCTATCCGACGGGATCGATGAAGGACTACGAGGCGAAGTTCTGGCTGCCGTTCAAGGGCATCACGCGGTCCGTCTACGCGATTCCCGGAAACCACGACTGGTACGACGCGTTAGAGGCATTCGCCGCGACGTTTCTCCAGCCTGATGCTGCGCGCGCCAGCATTCGCGCGCGAGCGGAAGCCGACCTCCGCGTGACGAGCACGACCGACGATCGAATCGAGGAGCTGATCCATGGGGCCGCGCGCCTCCGCCGGGAATACGAAGTACCAACCGGCTTTCAACGCGCGCCGTTCTTCGAAGTGCAGACCGATCGATTTGCGCTCCTCGCTGTCGACACCGGAGTCCTGCGTCGAATCGATCCGGTGCAGTCTGCGTGGCTCGATGCCGCGCTGGATCGCTCCGCGGGCAAGTTCACCATGGCCATTCTCGGCCATCCCTTCTTCGCCGGCGGTCACGACACGACGGCGGGCGACGAGCAGTTCGCACGGCTCAGGGATCGCCTGATTTCGCGCGGCGTGCGCATCGTCATGGCTGGGGACACGCACGACCTCGAGTATTACAACGACACCCGCGACGCGGCGGCGCCGGTGCATCACTTCGTCAATGGCGGAGGCGGTGCCTATCTGAGCTTCGGAACGTCGCTCGCCTGGCCGGTGAAGCCGGCCACGGCTGATTGGGCGTACTACCCGAACCGTGAAGAGGTGACGCGGAAGATCGAGGACCGGACACCGTGGTGGAAACGTCCAGCCTGGTGGTGGACGCGCCGCTTCGGTGCGTGGCCGTTCACGCCCGAGTGGCTGTCGGCCGCGTTCGACTACAACGTCGCGCCGTTCTTCCAGAGCTTCGTCGAGGTCAGGGTGGAACCGTCCGCGAATCGCGTTCGCGTCATTCCCTACGGCGTTCACGGCCGGCTGTCGTGGGAAGAGCTGGCGTCTTCGACGCACGGCGAGGGCTCAGGTTCCGCCGACCGATTGGTGGAATGGGTGATCCCGATGGCGCCCGGTGCATCGATTCGATGACGTCAAAGTTGAATACGGCAATCGAGCTGCAGGAACCGCCCGTAGCGTTTGGCTTCCGCGGCGAGCGTCTGCACGTGGCGTTTCTCGGCTTTGCCGTAGAGTTTCACGTCGAGCGTCGCGCCCTTGCTGGTAATCGTCCGTCGCCAGCTGCCTGCCAGGCGGCCGTCGAAGATGACGTGATGCGGGTACTCGAGCGATGTGAAGATGCCCAGGTTTCGCTCGCGTGACGAATCGACCACCGCACCGCGATCGCGGTACGCAATCAGGTATTCGTCGTAGTTCGGCAGAAGGTGGTTGGCGCGTCGGACTGAATCAGGACCTGGCGGCTCGGCGAGGACGTCGGGTCTGGCCAAGGCGATGCCATCCCTGGCGTCCTTCATGGTCAGGCCTGACCACCAGCTGAAGTCTCGTACCGTGGCCGGGCCGTGACTCTGAAAGTATCTGCGCGTCAGCTCGGCGAGCGCTTCGTCGCGCGGCAGAATCTTC
>Ga0075431_100004514_pt1 | contig 13665 bp, 9 predicted proteins | sample RhiMetdeltSRZDD5_FD_75297 | JGI IMG/M metagenome (GOLD analysis project Ga0075431, IMG submission 75297) | Populus rhizosphere microbial communities from Tennessee, USA - Rhizosphere MetaG P. deltoides SRZDD5 | ecosystem: Host-associated > Plants > Roots > Rhizosphere > Soil | place: USA... | reverse complement strand
GTCAGTGCTGGCGTGTTGCCGTAGTACGCGTGCAGCGAAATGCCGTCGACCTGGTCGTAGCACTCTTCGAGGACTTCCCGGTCCCAGATCAGGTATTGGGGCATGTTCGTGCCACTCGACCCGCACGCGATCAGCTGCAGATTCCCGTCGATCACGCGCATCTGCCGCGCCGCATCGCGCGCTTTGCGCCCGTACTCGCGCGCCTGCATCTGCCCGATCTGCCACGGCCCGTCCATCTCGTTGCCGAGACACCAGTAGCGCACGTTGTGCGGCTTCTCGAAGCCGTGCGAGCGACGGAGATCGCTCCACTTGGTGCCGCGGTCGTAGTTGCTGTACTCGACGTAGGCGACGGCCATCTCCGCAGAGCCGGTCCCGAAGTTCATTCCCAGCAACGGCTCGGTGCCCACCATCCGGCACCAGTCGATGAACTCGTTGGTGCCGAACTGATTCGTCTCGATCGAGTTCCACGCCCGTTCGAGCACGGTCGGCCGCTGTTGCTTCGGTCCCACGCCGTCCAGCCAGTTGTATCCCGAGACGAAATTGCCACCCGGATAGCGGACGATTGGCACGCCGGCTTCCTTGACCTCTCGCGCCACGTCGCTGCGGAAGCCGCTCGAATCGGCCAGTGGCGATCCCGGCTGATAGACGCCTGTGTAGACCGCCCTCCCGAGATGCTCGAGAAAGGCGCCGAGAACCCGGCGATCGAAATCGGCGCGCACGCGCGGCTGCTGGATGAGCGCACGCGCGGAACCGCGGACGCCTTGTGCATAGCCGATGGCGTCCAGCCACGATCCAGACGCCAGCATGGCGCCCGTCCCACCCAGCTTCGCGAGAAAGCGACGACGACTCGACGGAGTCATGGTGACCATTTATCGGCTCCGCAAATAGCCTCACCGCGCCGCTCGGGCGCCCTCTATGAGCGTCAGGATGCCGTTGACGATCGCCGATTCCGCACATCCGGGCTGCAGGCGCGAGGACAGAACTTCAAACGTGTACTTCCCGAACGATGCATCGTCCGGGATGTAGCCGGAGCGGGCCGCCCCGTTGGTCAGCGTCGCCATCATCGTCGCTTTGTAAGGCGACTCGCGTTTGAGCCGCTGCACGATTGGATTGAACACCTCGGCGTTGACGGCGCCGATCATCACGTCGCCGATGCGCAGCAGCCCGAGTCTGATCTCCACCGGGCTGCCTTCTTTGTACGTCCCTTCGAATCCGGCACGACCTTCGTTGGTTCGCTCGCGGCCGGGACATTGAACGCTCGCGAAGTTTCCATACAGTGGCACTGTCGTTTCGGTGCGTTCGATCCCACGCATCACGTGCATCACTTCCTCACCGAGGAACTGCCCCATCGACGACACCATCTGTCGCTGCTGATTCATCAACCGCGCGACGACGGGATCGCTTCTGTTCAGCCCCTCACCACCGGGCGGCATCGCATTGCTGATATCGACGCCGCGTTTGGCGTAATCCCTGGTTCGGATGTCACGAAGGTCGTAAGTCTGCTGGTAGTAGATCGGATTCTGATCGCCCGCCGCCCCGCTCGACCACAGCGCGACGATGCGATCGTCGAACGAGTCTTCGACATACCGGGAGGCGGCGCCGGGAATGTCGCCGCTGATCTGATCCAACTGGCCGGCGAGTACAGCGTGCACGGCGTAGTTGTAGTAGACGGCGATCGGCTCACCGCTCGTCGTCTCGAATTTGAGAACGGCGACCGTCTTGTCGGACGGCCCTTCACGGTTTGGACCCTCCCACCATCTGTGGGTCTCGGCGTCGATGATCTGGCGATTGACGTTGATATACGACAGGCCGGTGCCATAGCCGACGCGCGCAGGCGTCAGCTTCTGCTTCGCCAGCCGAACTGCCTCGACGATCTTTTGACTGTAATTTGATCCGCGCGGTCCGCCGGCGCTGTGTGTGTGAGTGGCCGTCAGGAGGACTCGCTGGGGCGGGATCCCGAGTTCCTTTTCGATCTGCGACGACACCGTCTGCCAGAGCGGATCGGGGATTGCACCCGCATCCAGCGTGATCAGCGCGGCGCTCGTCGTGCCGTTTTCCAGAACAATTGCTCTTGCATAGAGGTGGTCGAGGATACCGAGGTAGTTCTTGGGGAGTTCAGCTGCAGAGTGTGTGATGTCGACCTTCGCGGCTCCCGCACGCAAGGTGGACTGTGCCAGAGCGGGGTTGGACATCGCCAGGGTCAGACTCACCGCCGCGATTGCGCAGCCGCTCCTCATCTCATGCCTCCGTCCAGCCCTGGATGATACCCTTGCCGCGAGCCGATGAAGAATCAGGCGCAGTTGATCGCGTACGTCGATCGCATCCCCGGCGGAACGTTTCGAGATCTGCAGCACCTGCTCGACGGACCTCTCGCCGGCGCCTTTGGCGGCGTCCACGTGCTTCCATTCTTCCATCCGATCGATGGTGCCGACGCGGGCTTCGACCCGATCGATCACACGCAAGTCGATCGACGTCTCGGATCGTGGGATGACGTCGCGGCGCTTGCGGCCGGCACTGACGTGATGGCCGACGTGATCGTCAACCACGTGTCTCGTCATTCGCCGCAGTTCGCCGACTACGACCAACGCGGTGAGGGCTCGCCCTACGCCGGGATGTTTCTGACCTATCGCCGTGTGTTTCCCGACGGCGCGAGCGAGTCGGATCTACTGAGGCTGAACACACCGCGCCCCGGCCTTCCCTTCACTGCCCACGAGACTGCGCGAGGGGAACGCCTTCTCTTGTGGACTACCTTCACGAGCGATCAAATCGACATCGACGTATCACATCCCGAAGCGCAGCGGTACCTTGCCTGCATTCTCCATCGTCTGCACGGCGCCGGCGTCTGCGCGATTCGGCTCGACGCAGTCGGCTTCGCAATCAAGAAGGCGGGCACCAACTGCTTCATGATTCCGGAGACGTTCGCGTTCATCGCCGGGCTCACCGCACAGGCGCACGCGCTCGACATGGAAGTGCTGGTCGAGGTTCACGGTCATTACCAGAATCAGCTCGACGTGGCTGACCGGGTTGACTGGGTGTACGACTTCGCCCTGCCACCGCTGGTCCTGCACACGTTGTATACGCGCAGCGCCGCAGCCCTGAAGCATTGGCTCCACGTTCGTCCGCGGAACGCCATCACCGTCCTCGACACGCACGACGGCATTGGCGTCGCGGACGTGGACGCCGCGCGCGGCAACGATAGATTGCGAGGCTTGCTGACGCCAGACGAAATCGACACGCTGGTGAAGACGATCCATCATCGCAGCCGGGGCGAGAGCCGGATCGCAAGCGGCAGCGGGGCGAGCAATGTCGATGCGTCGCAGATCAACTGCACCTTCTACGACGCGCTCGGCCGCCGCGACTCCGAGTACCTCGTCGCACGCGCGATTCAGTGCTTCGTACCAGGAATCCCGCAGGTCTATTACGTGGGCCTGCTCGCCGGTTGCAACGACGTCGACTTGCTCAGCCGCACCGGTGTGGGCCGTGACATCAATCGCCACTACTTCACAGCGGACGAACTGCGAGTGGCACTGTCGCAGCCGGTCGTTCAATCGCTGCTTGCGCTGCTGCAGATCCGGAATACGCATCCCGCCTTTCAGGGAACGTTCGACACCCGCGATTCGGCAGTCGACAGGATCGCACTCGTCTGGACAAACGGCGACGCGTTCGCTCGTCTCGACGTGGACTTCACCGCGATGTGCGCATCGATCACGTGCTCGAGCAGCGCACAGTCGACAAGCCGTGTGGCATGGCACACGCTCGCGGAGGCACGGGCATGACACGCGTCGCCACCACGTCGCGCAACATGGCCGTCGTCAAGACGCTCACGTATCTCATGTTCGCGATGTTCGCGATGACGACCGACTCGGTGGGCCTCATCATTCCTGAAGTAGTCAAGACGTTTCGGCTGTCGCTGACTGCGGCAGGAACGTTTCAGTACGCCACGATGACTGGAATTGCGCTGGCGGGGCTGATGCTCGGCCAGCTTGCCGATCGGTTCGGTCGCCGACCCACGATCGTCATCGGCCTCACCGTGTTCGCAGCCGCCTGCTTTCTCCTGGCTGCGGGAGACACGCTCTCCTTTTTCGCGGTGATGCTGGGGGTATCGGGACTCGCGATCGGCGTGTTCAAGACGGGCGCGCTGGCGCTCATCGGCGACATCTCGACGTCGACTGCGCAGCACACGTCGATCATGAACACCGTTGAAGGGTTCTTCGGAGTTGGCGCAATCATCGGCCCGGCGATTCTCACGCGCATGCTGGCCGCCGGCATGTCGTGGAAGTGGCTGTACGTGATGGCGGGCACGATATGTGTCGTCTTGATCGTGCTTGCGCTCCTGGTGCAGTACCCGCGAACCGTGACACCGGCGCGTAGCGGCTTGTCTACAGGAACGATGCGCGCGATGAAGAACGGATACGTACTCGCCTTTTCTGGCGGGGCATTCCTCTATGTCGGCGTCGAAGCTGCGATTTACGTCTGGATGCCAACGCTGATGGCCGGCTACGCCGGTTCTGCGGTGACACTGGCCACCTACAGCATCTCGATCTTCTTTTTGTTGCGCGCGGCCGGGCGCTTTCTCGGGGCCTGGGTGCTCGCGCGTGTTCAGTGGCAGACAGTCCTTGCCCTGTTCAGCGGATGCATCCTGATCTGCTTCGGGCTCAGCGTCGCCGGTGGCATGAACTGGGCGGTGTATCTGCTTCCCCTGTCGGGTCTGTTCATGTCTGTCGTGTACCCCACGCTCAACTCGAAGGGAATCAGTTGTCTACCAAAGTCGGAGCACGGGGCGGCTGCAGGCGTCATTCTCTTCTTCACCTGCGTATCTGCTGTTTTGGCGCCGCTCGCCATCGGCGCCGTGAGCGACGCCTTCGGCCATATTGTCTACGGCTTCTGGCTCGCGACCGGCCTTGCGGCGCTGCTCTTCGTCGGTCTAAGCCTGAACTGGGCATTCAACCCGACGCGGGCGATGCTCGAGCAACTCGATGTTACGGAGTACCGGCAAAACGCTACTGCCTGATTCAGGGAGTCGTCATCATGTCCTGGTCTTGCCGCCTGTCGCCCACGCTCCTCGCCGTCACACTCACGCTCGTGCTGTCGTCGATGCCTCTGGCGGGACAGCAGAACGATCTGCCCAGGGGAACGATCGAGCGCATTACCGTCCACGGCCGCGCGCTCGAAGGCAACCTCGAAGGCGACTCTCCCGATCGTCCGGTGATCGTGTATCTCCCTCCGAGTTACGCGAAGGAGACCTCGCGCCGCTATCCGGTGCTGTACTACCTTCACGGCTACACGGCGACGGCAGAAGCGTACGCGAAGGTGCTCGCCCTTCCAACCTCGGTCGATCGCGCCATGGCGGCGGGCGTTCGCGAGATGATCGTCGTACTCCCCGATGCCTTCACGAAATACAGCGGCAGCATGTACTCCAATTCGCCGACGATTGGTGACTGGGAGACGTTCATCGCGCAGGATTTGCCGGCGTTCATCGACAAGCAATACCGCACCATCGCGTCAAGAGACAGCCGCGGACTGGCCGGGCACTCGATGGGTGGATACGGCACGATGCGAGTGGGAATGAAGCAGCCTGCGTCGTTTGCCGCACTGTACGCAATGAGCTCGTGCTGTCTGATGAACGATCCGGCGGCTCGCGGCGCAGGACCTGGCGCTCGCGGCGATGCAGCAGCCCGCGGCGCTGGCGCCGCCGGGCGAGGAGATGGACGTGGGGCGGGCCGCGGCGGCGGAATGGCCAACGCGCTGTCTGCGCAGGCCGCGGCGTGGGCGCCGAACACGACGACTCCGCCATACTTCGACCTGCCGACGAAGGACGGAGAGATCCAGCCACTCATTGCCGCAAAGTGGATCGCCAACTCGCCGCTGGTCATGGTCGATCAGTACGTCCCGGCGCTCAAATCGATGCGCGCGATCGCGCTGGACGTCGGGGACAAGGATCCATTCGTGACCACGAATCGACAGCTCAATGAGTCGCTCACGCGGCTGGACATCACCAACTCGTTGGAGATCTACGACGGCGATCACGGCAACCGTAAGGCGAGCGATTCGTGTCGAAGGTTCTTCCGTTCTTCTCGCAACATCTCGACCTACGCTGACCCGCAACGATGACTCACCACCTACACTCGCGCAGGGAGAATGCACGATGACCTCTCATGACATCCGGCATCTCATCTCACGTCCACTCGTCGTCGCCCTTGCGACGACATGCGTCACGGTCGTCGCCATCGCGCAGCAGCCCGCGCCGCCGCCGGTGGATCGCGCGGCGCTCGAACGACAAGCCGAGATCAACAAACAGCCGGATACGCCCGGCACGGGACTCTTCGCGGCGATGAAGGAGGAAGTGGCTTCTCTGCCGCGGCACGTCGTCTACAGGCCGAAGGATCTCGCTGCACTCGGCCGGACGAAGCTGGGGGTCGTGGCATGGGGCAACGGCGGGTGCTCTGAGGACGGCGCGAGCAGCCGGTTCCATCTGCTCGAGATCGCGTCGCACGGGTATCTGGTGATCGCGAGCGGCCGCATCCTGAGTGGTCCCGGTGCGCCGCCGCGCGAGCCGCGTCCAGCTGCGCAGCCCGGACAGATCCAGCCGCCGCGCACGCAGCCGTCCGATCTGACCGAAGCCGTCGATTGGGCGCTCGCCGAGAATCAGCGGTCCGGCAGCCCGTATTTCGGCCGCATCGATCCGGCGCTCGTCGCATATTCAGGCTGGAGCTGCGGCGGACTGCAGGCCCTCCAGGTTGCGAAGGACCCGCGCGTGAAGACGCTGGTGCTCCACAATACCGGCGTGTTCAACGAAGGCCGCAGCGCGATACCGGGTATGGACGTGCGCAAGGACGTGCTGTCGACGCTGCATACGCCTGCGATCTACATCCTCGGCGGTCCCAAGGACATCGCGTTTGACAACGGCATGGACGACTTCAAACGAATCGCCCATGTGCCAGTGGCCGTTGCGAATCTCCCGGTCGGGCATGGTGGTACGTTCAACGAACCCAATGGCGGTGCGGCCGCATCGGTTGCCGTGAGCTGGCTCGATTGGCAGCTTCGTGACGACGTTCAGAGTGGCAAGCGGTTCGTCGGCGAGGACTGCGGACTATGCAATGACGCGCAGTGGTCGTTTGAACGCAAGCAGTTCCCGGGCACTCGCTCTACCAAGTAGCGGGCGGCGACGTGCACCCATGAGCATGACGACGAGAAGCCTGGTCCTGTTCGGCTGTATTTCAGTGGCGCTGGCCACTGTTGCAGCGCAGTCCGGTTCACCGAAGCAATGGTGGGCACCCGGCCAAGGGACGAGCCTGCCGGCGCTCTCGACGTACGAGAACGATCGCGGGCAGGTGGGCGTGCTGAATGCGTCCGGCCAGCTCGATACCAAGGGACATCCGTTCTTCGAGCCGATCGGTACGAACGGGCGCGCGTGCGTCACTTGTCATCAGCCCGCCGACGCCATGTCCCTGTCGGTGCGCAGCATTCGCGAACGCTGGGCAGCCACGGGAGGAAAGGATCCGCTGTTTGCGGCCGTCGACGGGATGAACTGCCCTACTCTGCCAAGAGATGATCCGCGCTCGCACTCACTGCTGCTCGAGCGCGGACTGATCAGGGTGGCGCTTCCCTGGCCACCCAGGCGTCCCGATGGGACGCGCATCGATCCGGAGTTCTCGATCGAAGTCGTCCGCGATCCCACCGGCTGCAACACCGATCCGGTCTACGGCCTTCAGAGCGCGAACCCGTCGATTTCCGTGTTCCGCCGTCCTCGCCCGGTGGCGAACACGAAGTACACGACGCACCAGAACTTTGGCGTCAGTCCCTTCATCGGCAAGAACGGCATGCCGGCCGCGACCGATCCGCTCACTGGCAAGCCCACAAGCATGAACCTGATGTCCGATGCGCGTGTCCCGACATTGGCCGTCCAGGCAGACGACGCCGCGAAGAATCACCTGCAGGTGGCAGGCTCGCTCAGCGCCGCTCAGATCGCGCGCATCGTCGAGTTCGAACGCCAGGTGTACGTCGCGCAGGTGGCAAGCACCGGCGCGGGCAACCTGGTCGAGCCCGATGGGCCGCCGGCGTTGGGACCGCGCAATCTTGCGGCGGGCGACGCCGGAGTGCTCGGCAACAACACGACGCGCTACGTTTTTCCGCTGGGCGGCAAGTGGGCAACGCTGCCCCGCACCAGCAGCGAGACAGAAAACGCGCGCAACGCTGCACGCGAGTCGATCGCGCGCGGCCACGACGTCTTCATGTTCCGCACCTTCTGGATCAAGGACTCGATGCACCTCAACTCGGTGGGCCTGGGCAATCCCACGAAGCGAACGTGCGCCACGTGCCACGGGATGCACATGACTGGCATGGACACGGCGAATGGCTGGATGGACATCGGAACGACCAACCTGCCGTGGGCGTCGGAGGTCCCGCTCAATCCATGGAACGAGGCAAAACCGCAGATGCCGCTCTTCCGCGTCAGCTGTAAACCAGGGGTGAAGGAGCATCCGTTCCTCGGCCGCGTCATCTACACGCAGGACCCGGGGCGCGCGCTCATCTCCGGTCAGTGCAACGACGTCGGCACGATCGTCATGCAGCAGTTCCGCGGGCTGGCCGCACGTGCGCCGTATTTCTCGAACGGCTCGGCCGCAACGCTTCGTGAACTGGTGGACTTCTACGACCGGCGTTACACGATCGGCTACTCCGAGCAGGAGAAGCAGGACCTCGTCAACTTCCTGGGAGCGCTCTGATGAACGCGCATCGTCTGACCTGCGTCGGCGTTCTGTTGCTTGCGGGTTGGCTCGCATCCGGCGGCGCCGCATCTACTCGTGCCGACGAGCAGCGCAAGAACTTCGTGGCTTGCCCGATCGTCCGCGACACCGCCTCGGTGCCATGCTGGCTGGCCGAGTACGAGGGCGAGATGTATTTCCTGACGTTGCAGACCGACGTGAGCGCACCGGTGACACCGCCCTGGCTCGGTCATCAGGTGCTCGTCGAAGGGGTCGTGTCATCGGAGCCGCGCATCTGCGGCGGCGTCGTGTTGAAGCCGGTTCATCTCTCCGTACTTCCCGAGCGAGATGCCTCGTGCAGTACGATTCTGCCGGCCGAGGATCGCTACAACCTCACGTTCGAGCCACCGCGGCCTCCGGGGCCCAGCAAGGGACGCCTTGCGTTCGACAACACGCCACCTGCCGCACCGCCCGCTGCCACGACGCCCGCGTCGAAGGAGTTCGTGATTGCTTACGACTTCGACGGGCTCGTGGGCTTTAGGCATGCCGGTCCGCTGTCGCAAATTCTGAACTTTGCGCGCGACGTGAACGCGCGGGAAATCGAGATCGTCGGCCACCGAGGCGCCGTTTTGCTATCGAACGGTCGGAAGATGGTGGAAGAGCCGACCATCGGAAAGCAGCGTGCAGAGCAAGTATCCATGCTGCTGCAGGGCGCGAATCTGAAGGAACCGTCCTACAAGGTGAGGTGGATGGACGAACCCGCCAAGGCGACCGGCGTGGACGACTATCTGTCGCGCCGCGTTGTCGTTACCGTACGGCGGCGATAGGCGGAAGTTGCTCGTCAATTCGAGGAGGACATCATGCGCAGGTTGCTCGGGCTCGTTGTGATTGTCGTGTCGGTTGCCGTCCTCGGTGGGCAATCACGGCTGGCGCCGGACATACACCCGGAGTCGCTTTCTCGTCTCCCACCGCTGCAGCGCGATAGCCTCGATGCCGAAGGCAAGCGCGTTTGGGATCTCGTCGGTGGCGGCCGAGGAATACCGAAGACCGGACCTGCGCCGATCTCTATGTACAGCCCCAGCACCGCGGAACCGATTCACGTCCTGAATCAGAACCTGCGCAAGACTGTCGCTGGCAGCCGCTACTTCGAGCTATCCGCGTTGCTCGCGGCGCGCGAGTTCGACCAGCAGTACGAGTGGTCGGGCCACGAACCGGCAGCGGTGCGCGCCGGACTCGATCAGGCGGTGATCGACGCCGTCAAGTTCAACAGAGACGTCGCCGGGCTGCCGGAGAAGGACGCAACCGTGATTCGCCTCGGGCGCGCGCTGTTCCGCGATCACAAGGTGGGCCCCGAACTCTGGGCGAAGACGGTCGAGTTCTTTGGACGTCAGGGCGCCGTCGAGATCGTCGCGACAATGGGCGATTACGTGATGGCCGGCTTCATGCTGACGGCTGTCGATCAGCAGCTACCGCCCGATCGAAAGCCACTGCTGCCGATCCGCTGACGCGGCGCCGATCAGGGTCTGACCTGACGCCATAGAGCGTCCAGTCGTCACGATTGGCTGTCCGGCTACAATCCGCTTCATGCGCCGGCGCGACTTTCTCGGACTGGGTGGCAGTTCGCTGCTGCTCTCTACTCTTCTCCGCGACCTCCCCGCGGAGGCGCAAAGCGCTGCCCCTGGACCGGTCGTCGAGACGGCCGCCGGGCGTCTTCGCGGTCTCGCCGCGAGCAGCGTCGTGTCGTTCAAGGGGATCCGTTACGGCGCATCGACCGCGGGAGCCAATCGCTTTCAGCCTCCACAGAAGCCCCAGCCCTGGACCGGCATCGCCACGGCCTTCGAGTACGGCCCGCGCGCGTGGCAGCCGTTCCGGCCGATGATTCCGGAAATCGGCGACGCCCTGACCGGCAGCGGGCCGATGGATGAAGACTGCCTGCGGCTCAACGTGTGGACACCCGCCGCCGATCGCGGCAGGCGGCCGGTGATGGTGTGGTTCCACGGCGGCGGACAGCGAACCGGATCCGGCAACTCGGCCTTCTACGACGGCACTGAGCTGGCACGGAAGCACGACGTGGTCGTGGTGACGCTCACGCATCGGCTCAACGCGCTCGGCTATCTGTGGCTCGCGGGGGTACGTGGCACAAGCCAGCGCTTCTCGCAGACGGTGAACCTGCCGCTCGCGGATCTTGTGCTCGCGCTCGAGTGGGTGCGCGACAACATCGGGCAGTTCGGCGGCAACCCCGGCAACGTGACGATCTTCGGTCAGTCGGGCGGCGGCGGGAAGGTGGCGATGCTCACGGCGTTGCCCTCCGCGAAGGGACTCTTCCATCGCGCGATCATCATGAGCACGCTCGGCGACACCGCGATCACGGGGCTCGAGCAGTCTCGTGCCGTCGAAGCCGCCGAACTGCTGTTGGGACGCCTCGGGCTGAAGGCCTCCGACGCGGACACGCTGATGACACTGCCCGCCGAGCGCATCGTGTCGGCGCTGACCGGCAGCGCCGCGAGCGGGCAGACCGACATCTCGCTGCGGTTCGTTCCGGTCGTCGACGGCCACACGCTTCCGGCTCACCCCTTCGAGCCGGCCGCATCGGAGGTCTCGGCAACGGTTCCTCTTATGGTCGGCTCGAACGAGTGCGAGGCCGTCCCGTACGGCAACCCCGACGACCCGTACTGGACGAAAGAGCCAGCCGACATCCCCGAGCTTCGCGCGCAGGTGAAGCGCGTCGTAGCGGCGAACGATGCAGAAGCCGACGCGCTGATCGCGCTCTACCGCTCGCATCGCCCGATGGAATCGCTCGCCGACATCGCCGCCGTGATCGCCGGAGATGCGTCGGCACTCCGCTCCGCGGCGCACGTCATCGCCCAGCGGAAGTTCGCGCAGGGCAAGGCGCAGGTCTTCCTCTACTCCTTCACGTGGCGATCACCCGTGCGCAGCGGCAAACTGCGTGCGATGCACGGCATGGAGCTTCCATTCGTCTTCGATCACCCCGACGCGATTTCGTTCATGACCGGCTCCGGTGCCGACCGATACGCGCTGGCGGCCGCGATGAGCGAGGCGTGGGTGTCGTTTGCCCGGATGGGCAACCCGGGCCACGCCGGCATCCCGGCGTGGCCCGCCTTCAACCCGACAGCGTGGCCCACGATGGTTTTCGGTCCTCGAGTCGCACTGGTCGACGATCCGCACGGCGAGGAGCGCAAGGCGATCAACGCTTTGCGCTCGAGATGATTCGGCTGGACGCGTCGTCGTCATCGTGCGTCCGCGCTGGTCGCGCAAACGAAGTTCGCGCCGTCTTCCAGACCGCCTGAACCGGCGTAACGGGCGTAGGAGGGATACGCACAGAGCGGACGCGTCCGTCCCGGGAAGTACGTCGTGCCCGGACGCGCCGATGCCTCGATGCGCGCCGGAGCGGCGCCTTTCTCCACCCAGTCGACGATCGCACCCAGCCCGTCGAAGCTGTCAGTCGCCGGCCCGCCCGCGCAGTGGTTCATGCCCGGCACAAGGAACAACCGTGCCCATGTGCTGGTCGCCTCTGCGCCTCCGTTGTTGCGCGTCAGGCGTTGGTAGTAATCGATCGACTCGAGCGCCGAGAAGATCGGATCGGCCGTCCCATGAAAAATCAGCAGCTTGCCGCCACGTTTGCGGAACTCGGCCAGCGTCGCGTCGCGGTGGGTGTCGTAGACCGATGAGAAGGCGTCCATTCGAGCCGGGTCGCGATCGAAGTTGAACTGCGTGATCGCAAACGCCGGATCGGGCGGCGTGAAAAATTCATATGCGAGCGCGCCGGACATCAGCGTCGTGTTCGCTGCGTTCGGGCTGCCAGTCTGCGAGGAGCCCAGCTTCCACTGCCGCCATCCCGGCGCGGCGATTCCGGGATCCCACGCTTGTCCAACGTAAAGGGTCCGTCCCGACGAATCGCGCGGGCCGGCAAACGTCCGCTCGAGCGCGGCCACCTGCGCGGCCGTCAGGCATCCCGCGTCCTTCGCCGCGGCGCACTGCAGACGCTTTGGATCGAAACGACAGGCCTCGGGTCGCAGCACCATTCCGTCCGTTGCGCCGTCAGCAGCATCGCACGCCGTGGTGATGCTGCGTGCAACGAGCGACAGATCGGAATCGCTGAGTGCCTGACTGAGGATGCGCTGCCCTTCCGCGTTCGCGGGAGCAATCGAGAGATAGGTCTGTGTGTCCCACGCCGCAGCGATTGTCGCGCCGCTCGAGACGCTCATCGCGGGCGCGCAGATCACGATGCCATCGAAGTAGGCAGGATACCTTTGCGCGAACATCATGCCCTGCCGCCCGCCACCCGAGCAGCCGATGAAGTACTTGCGATCGGGTGCGCGGCCGTAATAGCGCGCGATGAGCGCGAACGCGATCGTCGCTGTCCGTTCGTGCGCGGCGTAGGCATGATCGACCCGCGCGATGGGATCCAGACCGAACTCGGGAGTGGGGCCTTGATGGCCCGCGTCCGTTGTCACGACGGCGAAGCCGCGCTGCAAGCCAGTCTCTGGAAACGATCCCGTGTTGCGCCCGACAGCCGGGGCGACGACGCCATCGTTGCCACCACCGCCTTGGTACAGGAACCGGCCACTCCACGCGGTCGGCAGTCGCAGTTCGAAACGGGTCTCGTACGGCTTGCCATCCGCGCCAGTGCGTGGCGCGGCCGATCCGCGCACGACGCAATGCGGCGGCTGTGTGTTCGATCCCGCCTCGTAGGTCGCACTCACTGTCGCGAGCCCCGCGAGCGTTCCGGCCGTGAGCGCAGCGCACGCCTCAGTGCCAGGAGAAATCGGATTCGACGTCTGGCTACTGACGACCACGTCGAATACGGCCAGCAGCAGCCAGGTAAAAACAGACGGGGCAGTGTGTCGCATCAGCTTGGACCTTTTGTCACCGCAACCAGTCAAGTTCTCTACGAGAAGATCTGCCAACCGTAGTTTGACAGAGGCATCCGGACAAACGATCA
>Ga0075431_100004510_pt1 | contig 13670 bp, 10 predicted proteins | sample RhiMetdeltSRZDD5_FD_75297 | JGI IMG/M metagenome (GOLD analysis project Ga0075431, IMG submission 75297) | Populus rhizosphere microbial communities from Tennessee, USA - Rhizosphere MetaG P. deltoides SRZDD5 | ecosystem: Host-associated > Plants > Roots > Rhizosphere > Soil | place: USA... | reverse complement strand
GCCACGGCCTGGACGGGCTCCGGCTCGGGCGCTGCAGCTTCGTCCAGCGTCAGCGGCTCCGCCTCGGCGGGCGCGGACAGCTCTGCGGCGACGACGTCGGGAACGGCTTCGAGCACATCGGCTGGCTCCAGCTCGTCCCGTGCAAGCGCGAGTTCTGGAACGGCCGGCTCGGGCTCGCGGATGGCCAGCTCGAGGTCGCGAATGACCGGTTCTGGCTCCCGAATCGTGATCGGGGATGGTTCGACGTGACCGTTCCGCGTCGGCTCGAGCGTGGCAAACGGCTCGAGCAGTCCCTCCGCCGTGTCGAGATCCTGGGCCAGGATCTCCGGTACGCCGGCGTCTTCGAGGCTGGCGACCACGTCCAGCGACGCGGGTGCGGCAACGGCCGCCCCGACCGGCTCGCTCACGGGCGGGGCCGGCGGCGTCACGACCGTGAACGGTGACGTAGCCGCCGGCGCGTCGACGCTCCGCCTCGTCGCATCGACGCTCTGCTTCGGCGCGACGGCGCGCTCGGCGCGCGGCGCGATCGGCAGCGGCGCGGGCTCCGGACGCGACGCTGCGCGGTGCACGATTCGCACGACGGGCGCCGGCTCGCGCGCGGCGGGCGGGCGATCGGCGCCGAGGAGCTTCTGCAGCTTCAGGCTCGTGGGCCGGCCGTTGGGCCCCGGCGCCGCCGGCGCCGCGCCGAGGTCGGAGGCAGGCGTCGGCACCGCGCCGCGGCGGAGCCGCGCGAGGATGTCGAAGTAGACGGCCGCCGTTCCGTCGACGTCGAGATGACGGAACTCGACGCAGTCGACCTCGTGGAAGCCGAGCTGCTTGATCTTACGGTGAAAGGCGTCCGGCATGCGCTCCACGACGAACATCACCCGCGGTGGCTGCTCCGTCGAGAATCGCACCGCCGGATAGAGCCGGCGGATCGCGTCGGGGTATTCGAGGCACCACGAGTACGCATCCACCGCCTTCATGAACATTTCTTCGTCGGCAACCAGACCGACGGCGATGAGGACCAGCGCACCATCGGCGTCCAGCGCCACCACGTCGATCGCCGTCTGACCCAGAAGGCGGGAGTCGAGAATGGTAAGGCCGCGCTCGAGGTCGTCGGCGTGCTCGACGATCAGCGCCCGTAGCTGCGCGGGATCCGTCAGGTCCCGCTTCTTGACGACAAAGCTCATCCGCTCTCCCTCGGGCTGAAGTGGGTGATTGCGTTCGACACGAGGGAGAGCAAAGGGGGTACCAAAGCCGGCCCGAGGCCTAACCTCGTGCCTCATAAGTCGAATTCGGATTGATCCCGTGAATGCGACCGCCGCCGTGGTTGATTGCTAACCGCCCTTCAGCCGCCCCCGGTCCGTCCGGGCGGTGAGGAAATGGCCACGCCCCCGCGGCGCGGATCAGGAGTCGGTGAGTTTCTTCCGGAGCGTCTGGCGGGTGATGCCTAGAATCTTGGCGGCCTCGCTCTTGTTGCCGTTCGACTGCTGCATCACCTTCAGGATGTACGCCTTCTCGATGGCGGCGAGCGTCCGCGCCTCCGACGGCGTCTCCTCGGTGTGCCGTCCCTCGGAAAGCCGCGAGAACTGTGGCGGCATGTGATGGCCGTCGATCGACTCACCGGTCGACAGGATGACCAGCCGTTCCACCAGGTTCTTCAGCTCGCGAACGTTTCCGGGCCATGCGTAGCCGAGGAGCAGTACCTCCGTCTCGGGCGCAAAGCGCTTCACGAGCTTGTGGAAGGTGCGGTTGGCGTCGGCGAGGAAATGTCGGGCCAGCGGCAGGATGTCCTCCTTGCGCTCCCGCAGCGGCGGAATCGCGATCGGAATCACGTTCAGCCGGTAGAACAGATCCTCGCGGAACGTCCCCTCTTTCACCATGTCGTCCAGCGATCGGTTCGTGGCGGCGATGACGCGAACGTCGACCTTGAGGTCGCGCGTTCCGCCCACGCGCTTGAACGAGCGTTCCTGGAGGCAGCGGAGCAGCTTGGCCTGACTGCTGAGCGTGATCTCGCCGACCTCGTCGAGGAACAGCGTGCCGCGATCGGCCAGCTCCATCAGACCTTTCTTGGTGGCGCGTGCGTCGGTGAACGCGCCCTTCTCGTGGCCGAATAGCTCGCTCTCGAAGAGCGTCTCCGTGATGGCGGCGCAATTGACCTCCATGAAGGGAGAATTGCGTCGCGCGCTCTCGTAGTGCAGGCCCTTGGCGACGAGCTCTTTGCCGGTACCGCTCTCTCCGTGCACGAGGATCGTGTGCGCTTCGCTGCGGGCGAGCTGTCCGATCACCTCCCGCAGGCGTCGCGTCGAATCGGACTCGCCGATCAGCTGATCCGCACGATACTTTCCTTCCTCGCGCTTGGTCAGACGGGTGATCTCGCGGCGCGCCTTCACCTCTTCGAGCGCACGGCTCACCGAGATCCGCAACTTCTCGAGGTGCTGGAACGGCTTCTCGAGGTAATCGGTGGCGCCGTTCTTGATTGCCGACACCGCGCTCTCGATGTGTCCGAAGGCGGTGATCATGATGACGGCCGTGTCGGCGTGCTTGGCCTTCAGGTCGCGGACGACCTGGATTCCGTCGATGTCGGGCAGGCGGAGATCGACGAGCGCCACATCGGGTCCCCCGAGCTGCTCGGCCATCTCGAGGCCTTCTTTGCCGGTGCCGGCGGTATGCACCTCGACGTCGTCACCGCCCAGCACGCGCGCAACCAGCGTCCGGATGTTGCGTTCGTCATCGATGACCAGGACGGTATCCATGCTTTAGCACTGTAGCGTAGGGGCCTCCTCGGCAAGAAATTCACCAAGACGCGCGCGTTCTCGCTCGCAATGGTCAGCGAATCACCAGCGCGGACGCGCCCGCGCCGTGTTGACATTTGTCTGATAAACCGCACGCTTCCGGCCGCCGCCACCGACGAGGCCCCCCGCCTGTCAGTCGGACGCTCGACGGCGCGTTCGCGGGCGAGGCGTCGGCGACGCCGGCGATGTATGAGACACCTATTGTGCCTCGACCGCCGTCGAGGCTCGCAACCGAGGCGCCCGCATATACTGGCGCCTATGACGCCGGCCGACACCCTCCAGGTCCTCGAGCGGATCCAGCGCAAGGTTCTGTGGCTGAGCGCGTGGATGGTCCACCAGGCCAACGCGCGGCCGAGCGCGGATGGCGGCAAGGTCGGCGGCCATCAGGCATCGTCCGCGTCGTCCGTGAGCCTGCTGACGGCCCTCTACTTCGGCGCGCTCCGGCCGGGTGATGTGGTGGCGACGAAGGCGCATGCGTCGCCGGCCTTCTATGCGATCCAGTACCTGCGCGGTCGGCTGGACGCGCACGCGCTCCGTGGCCTGCGGAGCTTCGGCGGCCTCCAGGCCTACCCGAGTCGACGCAAGAATCCCGAGATCGTGGACCTCTCGACGGGCTCGATGGGGCTCGGCGCGGTGATGGCGACGTTCGGCGCGCTCGCCACACGCTACCTCGCCGACCATGGCGCCCGCGCCGTGCCCGAGCGGTTCATCGCCATGGTCGGTGATGCCGAGCTCGACGAGGGCAACGTGTGGGAGGCGCTCGGGGAGGAGGCGCTGCGGCGCCTCGGCAACGTCCTGTGGATCGTCGACGTCAACCGGCAGAGTCTCGATCGTGTCGTTCCCGAGACGCGAACGCGCGAGCTCGGCGAGCTGTTCCGCGCGTGCGGCTGGCGCGTGCAGGAGCTGCGCTGGGGACGGCGCCTTCAGGCGATGCTGCAGCGTCCGGACGGGGAGCGGCTCGCCGAGCGGCTTCAATCCATGCGCAGCGTGGAGTACCAGCGACTGCTCCGCCTCGCGCCCGGCGCCGTGCGCAAAGCCCTCGTCACGTCGCCGGACGGCGGCATCGATACGGCGCTCGATCGGTTGCTGGCCGGCACCACGGATGACGCCCTCGCGGCGCTGGTGAGCGATGTCGGCGGTCACGATCTCGCCCTGATCCTCGACGCCTACGAGGGGGCGGCGCGTGAGCGCAATCGACCGACGGTCATCCTCGCGCACACGATCAAGGGGTGGGGCCTCCCATTCGCCGGCGACCCGTTGAACCACACGGCGGTCACCAGCGCGGCGCAGATCGCCGAATTGCGCGCGACGCTCGGCATTGCCGAGGGCGACGAGTGGGCGGGCTTCGCGACGGACAGCGACGAAGCGCGCTTCATTCGCGCGCGGCCGCCGCTCTACACCGCGCCGCCGCGGACCTCGGTGCCGGCGATCCCGGCGACCCTCGACGAGACGTATGCCGGCGACATGTCCACGCAGGAGGCGCTGGGGCGCGTGCTCGGCGCCCTTGGCCGCGACGGCGTGAGCGAGGCGCTGGTCACCGTCTCCGCCGACGTCGCCATCACCACGCACCTGGCCGGATGGATCACCCGCAAGGGTGTCTATTTCCCGGAGGCCCGGCGCGATCCGTTCGCCGACACGACCCAGGCATTTGTCTGGAAGGAGTCGCCGGCGGGACGGCACATCGAGCTCGGCATCGCCGAGCACAACCTGTTCCTCCTGCTCGGCGCGCTCGGCCTCACCGCGGAGCTCTCGGGCGTGACGCTATTACCAATCGGCACGTTATACGATCCGTTCGTTCCGCGCGGCCTCGATGCCCTCTACCATGCGCTCTACGCGGGCGCGCGCTTCATCGTGGCCGCCACGCCGTCCGGGGTCAGCCTCGCGCCCGAAGGCGGTGCGCACCAATCGGTCATCACGCCGGGGATCGGCGTGGCCATGCCCGCGCTCGCGTATTTCGAGCCGGCCTTTGCACAGGAAGTCGAGTGGATCGTCCTCGACGCGCTCGCGGCGATCGCCGCGCGGGAGGGGGACAGCCTTTACCTGCGACTCTCGACGCGACCCATCGATCAGCGACTGGCACCGCCCGCCGAGGCGGCGCAGCGCACGCGAGTGCTGCACGGAGGCTACCGGCTCCTCGACGCGCGATCCGACCCGGAGTACGACGTCGATCGCGCGGTGCATGTGTTCGCGGCCGGCGTGATGGTTCCCGAGGCGCTGGCGGCCGCGCGCGCCCTCCGCGAGGTCGGAGCGTTCGCCAGCGTCTTCGTCGTCACCAGCCCCGATCGGCTCTATCGGGGACTTCGGGCACCCCGGCCCTATCTCGAAACGCTGGTCAGCGCCGACGAGGAGGGGGTTCCAGTCGTGTCCGTGCTCGACGGACATTCGCACGCGCTCGCCTTCATCGGAGGCGCGCTCGGCGTCTCGCAGCAGGCGCTCGGCGTCGACGACTTCGGGCAGTCGGGAACGCGCGCCGACCTCTATCGCCACTACGGTATCGACGCGGCCGCGATCGTGAGCGCCGCGCGCACCCTCCTGGCCCTCTGACGGCACTGCGTTTGCTACTTCCAGGGGGAACGAGACGTTCCTCCGTGGTGGCGCGACCGCCGCCGGACCTCGGGCCCGTCGCGGTCGCCGCCGCCCGGAGGGCGAAGCGCCCCCTCATGCCGAACATGAACGCGCGTCGCACCGCCACCGCCTCCGCGGCTGACTTCCTGCCGAAAGAGCGCACCCTGCCGGCGCTGCGCGAGGCGGCGAAGGGATGCCGGGGCTGCCACCTCTGGCAGCGTGGGACACAGACCGTCTTCGGCGCCGGGCCCAGCACGCCGGGCCGCCTCATGCTGGTGGGCGAGCAGCCCGGGCACGACGAGGATCTTGCGGGAGCGCCGTTCGTCGGTCCGGCCGGTCGGATTCTGGATCGCGCGCTGGAAGAAGCCGGCATCGACCGCCGCCAGGTCTACGTGACCAACGTCGTGAAGCACTTCAAGTGGGAAGCGAAGGGCAAGCGACGCATCCACGCCAAGCCGGGTCAGCTCGAGATCAGCGCGTGCCGACCCTGGCTCGAAGCCGAGCTCGACCTCGTCAAGCCGGCGGCGCTGGTGTGCCTTGGCGCCACCGCAGCGCAGGCGCTGCTCGGTCCGAAATTCCGCGTCACCCGCCAGCGCGGCGAGTGGATCAGCGCACGCTGGGCGCCGCGCGTGATGGCAACGATCCATCCGTCGGCAATCTTGAGGGCGCCCGACGAGGAAGCGCGGCACGCAGAGATGGAGCGCTTCGTGGCCGATCTCGCGCTGCTGCGCGAGGCGCTGCCGAGGCGTTGACCGCGGCGATACGCGGGCCCTCCCCGCGGCCCGAGAGTATACTCGGGCAAGGTCCGACCATGGTCAGCATGTCCCCTGAGCAGAAGTCCGCGCTCCGCCGCGAGCTGGAGACGATCGTCGGCGGGGGCGGCGTGCTGTCCGATCCGGAAGAGCTGCTGGTCTACGAGTCCGACGGCCTCACGCTATTCCGTGCGCTCGCCGACTTCATCGTCTTTCCGCGCTCCGCCGACGAGGTCGCGGCTGTCGTCAAGCTGGCCCATCGCGAGCGGCTGCCGTTCGTGGCCCGGGGTGCGGGCACCGGCCTCTCCGGCGGCTGCCTGCCGGCGGAGGGCGGCCTCGTGCTCTCGCTGATGCGCATGAATCGCGTGCTGGAGGTCGACTACGACAACCACATCGCGGTCGTGGAGCCGGGCCTGGTCAACCTGCATCTCTCGTGGGCGGTCGGGCCGCGGGGCTATTACTACGCGCCGGATCCGTCCAGCCAGCAGGCGTGCACGATCGGCGGCAACATCGCGAACAACTCCGGCGGTCCGCACACGCTCAAGTACGGGGTGACCGTCAACCACGTGCTCGGTCTCGAGGTCGTCATGCCCGACGGCGAGATCGTCTGGCTCGGCGGCCGCACCCGTGACGCTCTCGGCTACGACCTCACCGGCGTCTTCGTCGGCTCGGAAGGGACCTTCGGCATCGCGACCAAGATCGTCGTGCGCATCATGCGCAAGCCGCAGGCGGTCAAGACCGTGCTGGCCGTGTTCGACCGGGTGGAGGACGCCTCCGCGGCCGTCTCGGCAATCATCGCGCGCGGCCTCGTCCCGGCCGCCGTCGAGATGATCGACCAGCTCACGATGCAGGCGGTCGAGGACGCCTTCGGCTGCGGATATCCGCGCGATGCGGCGGCCGCTCTGCTCATCGAGCTCGATGGCCTCGCCGTCGGCATGGACACGCAGGCCGCTCGCATCGTCGCCGCCTGCCGCGACTCCGGCGCGCGCGACGTCCGCTTGGCCGCGGATGAAGCGGAGCGGCAGCTACTCTGGAAGGGCCGCAAGTCGGCATTCGGCGCGTACGGCCGCGTGTCGCCCGCCTACATGGTGATGGACGGCGTGATCCCGCGCACGCGCCTGCCGTACGTCCTCGGTCGTGTGAACGAGATCGTGGCCGCGCACGGTTTGCGCGTGGGGAACGTGTTCCACGCGGGCGACGGCAATCTCCATCCGAACATCCTCTACGATCCCCGGAAGCCGGGCGAGGAAGCGCGCGTGGTGGAGGCGGGTGCTCAGATCATGAAGGTGTGCGCCGAGGTCGGCGGCTCGATCTCGGGCGAGCACGGCATCGGCCTGGAGAAATCTGACTTCATGCCGTTCATCTTCTCCCCGGCCGATCTCGCCTTCATGCACAAGGTGAAGATCGCGTTCAATCCGACCGGGCTCTGCAACCCCGGCAAGGTCTTCCCGACCAAGAAGTCGTGCGTGGAGACGGGCCCCGTGGCGTACCGTCCCCACGCCATCGAGGCGCAAGGGCTCGCGCAACGCTTCTAGCGGCGAGCCTGTAAACCTCGTGCCAGCACCGTTGCTCGACAAGCTCCGTACGATCGTCGGCTCCGGGCACGTCCTCGGCGGTGTCGAGCTCTCCCCGTACGTCGTCGATGGCCGTACCCCTGAGGCGGCCGTCTTTCCGGGCAGTGTCGAAGAGGTGGCCGCCGTCGTGTCGCTGGCGGCGGAGGTCGCGATGCCGTTGTTTCCCTGGGGCGGGGGGACGGCCGCTGCCGTGGGCGTGCCGCCCCCGCGCGCGGGAGTCGTGCTCGGTCTGTCGCGCCTGCGCGCCATCGTCGAGCACGAGCCCGGGGACCTCACCGTCACCGCGCAGGCCGGTGTGGTCATGCGCGAGCTGCAAGCGGCACTCGGTGCGCGCGGTCAGTGGCTGTCGCTCGATCCGCCCGACGCCGAGCGGGCGACCCTCGGCGGCGTCCTGGCCGCGAACGCCTCCGGGCCGCGGCGCCATCTTTATGGCACCGCGCGGGATCTGCTCATCGGAGTCACCGTCGTGACGGCCGACGGCTCCGTGGTGCGCGGCGGCGGTCGCGTCGTGAAGAACGTCGCCGGCTACGATCTCCCCAAGCTGTTCATCGGCTCGCATGGAACGCTCGGTGTCATCGTGGAGGCGACGGTCAAGCTGCGACCGCGCCCGGACGAGGAGCGACTGGTGGCGCTGCCGTTCGAGCGGCTCAAGGACGCTGGCGTGGCTGTCCGCGCGATCCTCGCCAGCGATCTCATTCCGAACGCGATCGACCTCGTCGACGCGGCCGCCGCGCGCGCGCTCGGCGTCGCTGCCGAAACGGCCATGCTCGTCGTCGGCTTCGACGGACTCCCCGAGCAGGTCGACTGGCAAGTCGGCGAGCTGGCCTCGATGATGCGTCCGTACGGCGGCCATGCGCTCATGACGCTTCCGCCGGCGGCGTGGCCCGCCCTCGCGCGGGCTGCGCAGGACGCGTTCGATGTGCCGGCGGCCGTCATGACGCTGAGCGTCTTGCCGTCACTCGTCGCCGACACGATGGAGCAGGGCGCGAGCAGCGCGCGCCAGCGGGGCCTCAGCACGGCGTGGTCCGCCCACGCCGGTGTGGGACTCGTCATCGGCGTTGTGCGCGCGGACGGCGAGCGCCAGGATCCCGCGATGCTGGCGGCAGTCCTCGCGGAATGGCGCGCCGGGGCGCGCGCCGGCGGCGGTCACGCCTCGATCCGCTGGGCCCCGCTCGCGGTGAAAGCCGCCCTTCCGGTCTGGGACGATGCCGGCCCGGCCGGGCGCATCATGCAACGGATCAAGGCGGAGCTCGATCCGCAGAACCTCTTGAACCCCGGACGCTTCGTGGCCGGGATCTGACGCGGTCCCGATGGCGCACCCGATTTCGGAACCCGCGCCCCCCGTCGCCGGCCCGCTGACGCTGCACGGGCTCAGCGTCGAGGGCGTGAACCAGTGCGTGCACTGCGGGCTGTGCCTGGCGTACTGTCCGACGTTCTCCGAGCTCGGGACGGAGATGGACTCGCCACGCGGGCGGATCTTTCTCATCAAGTCGCTGGCCGAGGGGCGCATCGGGTTGAGCGATTCGACGGTGGAGCACCTCTCGCTCTGCCTGGACTGCCGCGCGTGCGAGACCGTGTGCCCGGCCGGCGTGCCGTACGGACGGCTGATCGAGGCGGCGAAGGCGGAGATCGAGCGCGCGCGTCCCGGCGGGCTCGTGCGCCGTGCGTTCCGCTGGGCGAACTTCGGCCTGCTCCTGGGCCACCCGCGTCTGCTCGGCGCCGCCGCCGCCGCCCTCCGTCTCTACCAGGCCACCGGCCTGCAGCGGCTTCTGCGGCGCACGGGGCTCGTGGACGCGCTGCCCGGCACGCTGCCGGCGTGGGAGGCGCTGCTCCCCATGCTGCCAGGCGCGGCCGAGCGCGCACCACTGGCCGAGCGGACGCCGGCCGCAGAGCCGCGCCGCGGCCAGGTGGCGATGCTCACCGGGTGCGTGCAGGCCGTGGCCTTCGGGGCGCACAACCGGGCGACGGCGCGCGTGCTGACGCGCAATGGCTGGGAGGTCGTGGCGCCGCCCGAGCAGGGTTGCTGCGGCGCCCTGAACGCACACGGTGGCGATCATGCCCGCGCCGTCGAGATGGCGCGCCGGACGATCGACGTCTTCGAGCGCGCCGGCGTCGAGGCGATCGTGGTGAACACCTCGGGCTGTGGCGCGCACATGAAGGCGTACGGCACGCTGCTGGCCGGCGATCCCGCCTACGCCGAGCGCGCGCGTCGCTTCGCTGCCTCCGTGCGCGATGTCTCCGAGTTCCTCGCGACGACGCCGCTGCGCGGTCCGCTGACTCCGGTGCCGATCACGGTCACGTATCACGATCCGTGTCACGTCGTGCACGGCCAGAAGATCCGCAGCGCGCCGCGGCAGCTGCTCGCTCAGCTGCCTGGCGTGCGGGTGGTCGACCTCCCCGAGTCGGACTGGTGCTGCGGCTCCGCGGGGATCTACAACCTGACGCAACCGGAGATGGCGACGCGCCTGCTTCGCCGCAAGGTCCGCCACGTCACCTCGACCGGTGCCGACGCCGTGGTCACGGCGAATCCGGGCTGCATTCTGCAAATCCAGCAAGGACTGCGCGAGGCGGGGTCGACGATGAAGGTGCTGCATTTGGTCGAGCTGCTCGATCGCGCCTCCGGCGGGGCATGACGCTCGATCGCGCCGCCACGCCGCGCGAGCACAAGGCGACCGCGCCGACGTCCGTGGCCTGCTACGTCATGACCGTCTCCGACACCAAGACGGCGGACACCGACACCAGCGGCACCCTCATTCGTGAGCTGCTCGTCTCCGCCGGCCATCGGGTCGCCGGGAGCGCCATCGTTCGCGATGAGCCGGTCGAGGTGGCGCGGCTCGTCCGGGCCGCCTGCGCGGAGCCCCAGGTGCAGGCGGTGATCCTGACCGGCGGCACCGGGATCACCTCGCGCGATTCGACGTTCGAGGCGATCGAGGCGCTGCTCGACAAGCGTCTGCCCGGCTTCGGTGAGCTCTTCCGGATGCTGTCGTTCGCCGAGGTGGGCGCGGCGGCGATGCTGAGCCGCGCGCAGATGGGCATCCACGCGCGTCGGATCGTGGTGTCGCTCCCGGGGTCCCCGAACGCGTGCCGGCTCGCGCTGGAGAGGCTGCTCATCCCGGAGCTCGGGCACCTGCTCCGCGAGGTGAGCCGGTAGGTGGGGACACGCGCGCTATACTGGACGGCACCACAAAAGGAGGCCGCCGCATGGCGCGTGGTCGCGCGCTGATCGCACTCGCCGTTCTCGCCCTCGGTTTCGCGGGCTGTGCTGGTTCGGCCACGACCGAGCCGGCCCCGCTGTGGCGGGAGGCACCGACCGCGGCCGCGCCGCCCGAGCTCACGCGATTCAACGAGCTGCTCGCCGACCTCGCCGATCGCCTCAAGCCCGCCCTCGTGCACGTGCGCGTGCGCCGTGGCACCGTCGCCACCAAGGACGATTCCGAATCGCCGGGCGAGCCGCGTCGCTCGACGGGATCCGGGTTCGTCATCGAGCCGACCGGGATGATCGTCACCAACGCCCATGTCGTGGAGCAGGCGGAGTGGATCCAGGTGCGGCTGCCCGACGGCCGCCGCTTCAACGGTCGTATCGTGGGTCTCGACAACCGGGTCGATCTGGCGCTCGTCAAGATCGAGGCGACGAATCTGCCCGCGCTGCCGCTCGGGGACTCGAACCGGCTGCGGGTCGGTGAGTTCGTGCTGGCCCTGGGCCATCCGTTCGGTCTCGAGCAGTCGGTCTCGTTCGGCATCGTGAGCCGCAAGGGCGCGCCGCTGACGGTGGCGGCGCCCGGCTTCGATTTCATCCAGACCGATGCCGCCATCAATCCCGGCAACTCCGGCGGCCCCCTCGTCAACATGGCGGGCCAGGTGATCGGCGTCAACAGCATGGCCGCACGCAACGGCTCCATCGGCTTCGCCATCCCGTCGAACCTGGTCAAGCTGCTGGTGCCGCAGCTCGCCAGCAAGGGCAAGGTCGAGTGGGGCTGGCTGGGCGTGTCGATCGCCGAGATCACCGACGAGGACCTGTCGCGGCTGAAGCTGCGCGAAGCGCGCGGCGTCCTCATCCGCGGCGTCATGCCAGGCGAGCCGGCGGACCAGGGGGGCATGCGGGCCGACGACGTCCTGGTTGCCGTCGACGGTACGCCGCTCGACACTCCGCGTGATCTCCAGCGCGTGGTGTCGTCGACGCCTGTCGGAAAGCGCGTGCGGGTGCGTCTGCTGCGCGAGGGCCGGGAGACCGAGCTCGAGGTCACCATCGGCCTCTACAAGGAGCGTGAGCCGGTGAAGGAGACGCCGGCGCGCTGATCAGACGCGGGCGCGCGGCGCCGCCAACGCGGCGAGCGTGCTCCGCACCCACCGCGCGTCGAGCGCGGGCACCGGCCGGTACTCGATCGCGCTCGTGATTCGCATGCCGCCTTCCCAGGCGGCGGCGACATCCTCGAGGACCTCCTCGACCGCCAGCAGAAAGTAGCCGAGCCCCAGCTCGTCGTCGGCCACCTCGAGCGGCCCGTCGACCGCCCGCGTCTTCACGTAGACGACGGCGTCGGGCTCGATGATCAGCAGCGTCCCCGACCCGCGCGCGGCGAGGTTGCGGGCCGTGCTGCTCCGCGCCTGGATCACGAGACCGAGCGTGCTGGGGCTGTACGCGCGGACCTCCACGTACGAGAGAATCATGGCGTGGGGGCGGCCTGCCTGGTCGACGGTGACGAAGGGCAGGGCGATGCCGAGGCGCCGCGCGATCTCCTGCTGTGAGAGGCGATCGACCAGCGTGACGGGGAGCACGGCTCCGAGCGAGCGACTCACGAGGTCATGCTAACACCGTCACAACCGACGCCCCGCTGCACGGCGGAACGGCACGCGGCGCACCGATCCGTCGCCAAATCATTGAATCCACGAGCGACTTGGTGTGGTCCAAGCCTTGCATTACGCACGCGTGCGACCCGCGTGGGGTTGTCGCCTGGACTCGATCGAAGGACGGTTCCATGGAAGGGCTCCGGTGGTGGTTCCTGCTGCTCACCGCATTGATGTTCTCGATGTCCGGTTGCGCCAGCCAGGGGTTGCCCTTCGCCTCGGCGCACCACATCGCGTTCTCGATGAAGAGCCATCCGTCCGAGGCCTCCATCGACGACGACGACTTGCAGGCGGCAAGTCGCGAGGAGTCGTGGGGACGACTCGTGCGCGAAAGCTCGGAGACCTCGTACTCGCCGGACGCGCCCCAGGCCGCGCTGCCCTCGATGGACATGACCGGCACGTGGCGCGGCACCTGGGTCTCGCGCGGAATGTACGGTGACGAACGGGCCAGCGGGGCACACGCCACGTTCAACCAGTCCGGCAAGCGCGGCTTCGGACGGATCGCGCTCGCCGACGTCAACACCGCGACCGGTCTTCCGAGCCGAATCCGGGAGGCGGGCTCGGCCGGGATCCCGGTCTTCTACAGGGTCGACGGTGTGGGCGTGGTGGCCCGCGACCGCGCCGGAACAGCGGTGAAGCTGACGTTCACCCGCGTTGGCGACACGATCTACGGCCGGATCGTCGGTGCGCCGGCCGCCACCGTGCTCGTCCTCGAGCGCGAGGTGCACTGAGCATCTCGGTCTAATATCCTCGACTGCGGTCCACGACTTCACGCAGCGGCTGAGCATCGGCGAAGCGGCGCAGGTTGTCGACCCACAGGGCGGCCACGGTGCCGTCCCGGTCCGGATGCAGCCCGCCGACGTGGGGGAAGATCGTGATGCCTTCGGTGGTCCACAGCGGCGACTCCACCGGGAGCGGCTCCTTCACGAAGACGTCGAGGACGGCGCCGGCGATCACACCCGCCCGCACGGCGGCGGCCAGCTCATCCTCGACGACGAGGTCGCCGCGGCCGAAATTGAGCAGGTACGCCCTCCGCTTCATCCGCTTCAGCGAGCGCGCGTCGATCAGACCCCGTGTCTCCGGCGTCGACGGCAGCAGCAGCACGACATAATCGGCCTGCGCGAGCACCACGTCCGTCTCCGACGGATTGTGGACCCGCG
>Ga0075431_100004509_pt1 | contig 13671 bp, 17 predicted proteins | sample RhiMetdeltSRZDD5_FD_75297 | JGI IMG/M metagenome (GOLD analysis project Ga0075431, IMG submission 75297) | Populus rhizosphere microbial communities from Tennessee, USA - Rhizosphere MetaG P. deltoides SRZDD5 | ecosystem: Host-associated > Plants > Roots > Rhizosphere > Soil | place: USA... | reverse complement strand
TTTCGCGTGCCGCCATATTTGATCATGATCCCGGTCGCGAATGCTTTATCGTCGTAAAACCGCTTGATCGCTTCGGCGTGAGCTTTCACAAAAGCAAACGCCATGGGCCGCTCCTTCGTCAAAGCTTCCCGGCGGAAGAGATAATAAGTCGAGACATAGATATCCTCATGATCGAGCAGAACAGACAATACCGGCAAGCCCGCCGCCTGCAAACGAAAGTAAGCCGGCGCGGTCATCAACGCCGCATCGACCTGGCCGGTCTGTAACGCGGCGGCCCGCGCGGCGGCGTCGACGCCGATAGACACCCACTGAACGTCGCGCGGCGTCATGCCGTATTTTTTCAGCAGGCTCACCGCCATGTGATACGGCGGATCGCCGACCCGGCCGATGCCGATTTTTTTACCGCTGAGCTGCTTCATGTCCGTCGCGGTTTTCGAGCCGATCATGGCAAACGAGCCTTTGTTCATGAAGCCGCCGAGCACGACCAGCGACGGATCTTTGGCAGCCGCCAAGAGCGCCGGATCGCTTCCCGCCGAAGTCATGGCGGCGTGGCCGCTGATAATCGCCGCTATGGGTCCGGGATGAACCGCGTAAACCAGGTCGACGTCGAGACCATATTTACTGTAGAGGCGCGCCTCCTTGGCAATCCACAAAGGCCACGAAGCGCCGCTGCGCGCTCCCACCATAGCCACAGTTTTCTGCAGCGGCTGTGCAAACGATAGCGAGGTGCAACAAGTGATTAGCACTAGAAACGTCAAGGTAGCGACCTGAAGCGGAGCTTTATTCCGCATGATCCTAATCCGCGGGTCTTTCACCTGGAACCCGAAGGGCCTGAACCATTTGAACGCCTTGAACCAACAATGCTGCTCACCCCTCATTGGGTCCCATTCCTTCCATGACCTTGTGCCAGTCCGTTCCGGCCGGCAACACGCCTTTGACCGAACGCAGGCGAGAAAAGTCGGCATCCTTGGCGTCGTGGATGACATGCGGCGGATCCTTTCCTTCAGCTAGATCGCCCACCGCCCGGAGCAGCATCTTACGGAGCGCGATAATGGTTTTGTCGCTGTAGCCGAGATGCTCTTTCGTCCGGTCGCAGATAACGCCCATGCTCTCCGTTGCGCAGCCGTCTTGCTCCGCTGGGTTGACCGCGGCGATGCCCGTGTAACTTGTCGTTCGCTGCTGCTCGCGGTCCTGCAGATAATTATTCGCGGCGTTTCGAATCCGGCGGTATTCCGGAGTAATCCAGCTCCGCAACGTCTTTCGCTCTGCCGCCGTAAAGGCCTTCTTGCGCATGTTCAAAATATAAAGCCAGGTAGTCTGATCGTCGATCGGCACCCAAAAACGAAATCCGCGTATATCATCTTCATCGAATTTTTCAGTCGGCGGACCGGGCACGATGCTGAATGAAGGCATGATGTAAGGACTGGTGCGCACGTACATCCGCTCCGCGCCCACTTTTCGGATGGAAATCGCCCTCATGCCGAACGGGGTTTCTTCGGCGTCCAAGATCGGCGCGCCGTCGCGTTTGAGAGTTTCACCGTTTTCGAGATTGTTGTTGTGCAGAAACGACGTGTGCGAGGAATCGAAGTCGCCTTCGACTCCCTGCAAATAATTGCACTCCAGATAGGACTTGACCGGGCACACTTGTGCGTCGTCGAGACCGAACCATTCATAGCGCGGCAATAGCGGCTGTTTTGCGGCCGGGCCCATGTACGTGAAAATAATGCCTGCGACCTCTGTGCACGGATAAGCGGTGTGCCGCAGCTTCTTTTTGAAATCACTGTCGGCCGGCTCCGCCGGAGTTTCCAGCACGTTACCGTCCACGTCGTATTTCCAGCCGTGGTAGATACAGGTTAGCCCGCAAGCTTCATTCCTGCCGAAAAACAGGGAGGTGCCGCGGTGCGCGCAATGTTCGCCGAGCAGGCCGGCTCGGCCCTGGGAGTCGCGAAACGCGACCAGATCTTCGCCCAAGAGACGTACCCGGACCGGCGCGCAGTCCGGCGTCGGGATCTCCTCGGCCAGTAGCGCTGGGATCCAGTATCGCCGCATAAGCTCGCCCATCGGCGTTTGAGCGCCTACGCGGGTCAGCAGGTCGTTTTCATTTTGCCCGAGCATTGTTGGGACCTCTCACCGGCTCCGGAGGACTCACACCGTGACTCCGGCTTCTACCGCCCGGCCATTCTCTGCGCAAGTGGTAAGATGCTGCGTCCGATTATCATCCATGCTCTCCAGCCGCAAGTTTTCCTTCCGTGATCACGTGAAATGTTTGACTCGATTGCCCAAGGGCTCAAATCATGAAGCTGGCATCGAGCAGGTATTGCTGCAAGCCCAAGATCGGCGCTGACAAGCAAGGGCGCGGCGTGACACCGAGCGGGCGATCATATCGGGATTTTTGCGGGTCACGGCTACCGGCAGGAAGACCTTGGCCTCCCGCCTGTTGACGAACAGATACGTATCTTGTTAGAAGGACGCAATTGAACCGGTAGCAAGCGGCCTTGATTTCTTCCGCTTCCTCGACTATGCCACGCTTGTAGAAATCAGCCCGCATATCTCTTTGGTCTTCAGGTCGATTCTCGTAGGCGATGGAGGGGATATGACGAACAGCAAGCACTCACCGGAAGTTACGGTTGTCTCAGCAAAACAAATGATCTTGAACAAATTGTGTACTGCATACATCCGCTTTGAGGATGACGGTCTGATCCCGGCTGACGAGTTGAGGCAAGAGCTGGATATCCCTGAAACCGTTTTCGCGGAGGCATTGGAGAGTTTCATAAATGGAGAAAACCAAATGGCGGTCGAAGTGTTTAAAAGTAAGGGTAGCACTGATCTTAGGCTTAGCGAATCCATGAGAGATCTTTGCAGTGATTGGAACCCAGGGGAGAAGCACGACCCGATATTCAACACCGAGTCTCCTGTCGAGGGTTCGGCGCTTAATTTTTGACGCCGTTCCGCCTGATGCTAAATCCACCCTCCCAACGTCCCCCCAAAAGGTAACTGCGAGCAACGAACCTCGATACTCCACAGTGCCAGTCGCGCTTTAACGCGCGGGAACTCCGCCGGGATAGAGTTGTTTGACAAAGCCTTCGTCGCTGAGCTGTTTCATAAACCGGTCGTCGATAAATTCGGTGATAAAGATATCGACGGCTCGGCCGGAGACGCCTAACTGCTCCAAAATTGTTTTCGTGCCTTCGACAGTCGGATAGGGCACCGGCTCCATGTAGCGCGTGTCGGAGTCGTAGGCATGTTGCAAAATCGCCGGATCGGCAACGCGGGTATATTTCTGAAGAGTCGCCTTGGCTTCATTGGGCCGCCTTCTAATATGTGCGATCGCCTCCATGATGCCGGCGACAAAGCTGCGCATTCGCGCCGGTTGTTTGACGATATAAGAACGCATCGCCGCCGTGCAATTCCCGGCGTAGGGAATGTTCAGATCGCCCAATTCCAGCAAAGGCTTGAAACCCGCCTGAGCAGCCTGCAGATCGTTCGGCGAAGTCGCGAAAATCGCCTGCACTCTGCCATTCACCAGCGCCGCAAACGCCGCGCTGGTCGATCCGCTGTAAATGATGGAAACATCCTGGCCCGGTTTCATGCCCTGGCGCGCCAGAAAAAGCTTCGAGGCAAAATCGCTGGCGGACCCCGGATTGGCCACTGCAAGCACCTTGCCGCGCAGGTCCGCGACCTTTTGGATGGACGGAATCACCATGATCTTCGAGGTGAGCTTATGGGCCACGCAAGAGGTGATGGCCACATCTCCCCCGCTCAAACGCATCTGCACCAAAGGCGGCCCGGCCGAAAAGTAAACTTGTATGTCGCCGCTGAGCAGAGCCGGCCTGCCCGCCGCCCGCGGTAAATAAATCGGCCTGACCTGCAAACCATGCTTCTCGAACAGTTTGGCATCGGCGCCGACCCAAAGCGGCAGTATCGATGCCGACAGAGTCCCATGGCCGGCGAGAATAATCGGCCGTTCCTGGGCTGTGGAGAAAGTCGCCCAAAGAATCACGACGCTCAATGCGATGAGGTTGATTATCGAGAAGCTCACTCAGGTTTCACTTCCAATCTGCGTAATCCGATCTTAGTCGATTGTTACTTTGAAGAGTCCTGCAATTTGATGAATTTGGCCAACCAGTTGAATACTCCCAGGCTCCTCCAGACGCTAAATGCCTGGAGCTTAAGCCATTTACAGATTTAAATACAAACCGTCAGTAGAACATGATCCCGGCCGGGAAAGTGTCATGTTTGGGGACAGGGAAAGACGGGATCATGTTCGTGACCGGGTAAGGCCGTGATTGTGAATCGTGCGCGTCCGTGCGCTACTTCCCGACCGCTTTGATTGCGGCTCTGCTCTTTTGTTCGGGCGTGGCCCAATCGCGTGGGAGGTTCAGGTTTTTGGCAATGCGGGAAAGTTCTCTGTCGTAGCGGTCCCAGCGACCGAGTTGCTTCATGCGATCCTCGATCGCGTAGGCGTGCATGGGATCACTCGTGTAGGCGGGTACCTTGGCTTTGCGCCAGCGGCCGGCTTTGTCTTGCTTCTTGCCGATCAGCTCGCCGGCGTATTTGCGGACATCCTTCCAGCCGAAAACTTTCTCGGCGGTGACGGCGGACAGATCACGTGCGATTTTAGCTTGAGATATTTTCGCCATAATCGATTCGCCCTCCCCAGGGATTTTACCACGACACGAAGAGCACGGAATTATGAACTGTTATATGCCGGGAGTGACGCTTCGAAGCCTGCTGTGCGAACCTTCCAGGCATAGGGCTACCAAGCCCACGAAGGGCCGAACTATTTAGTTCTTCGTGCTCTTCGTGAGCTTCGTGGTGACGCGATTTGTCCTACGAGTTTGTCAGTGCGTAACGCCCGCGAGCGCGCTGCCGGCTCTATCGGATGCTTTATTCACATCCTCGAAATCACCCAAAAGCGCTTTGAGCGCGTAGCGTTCACGCTCAATCTCCTCACGAGTCCGGATACCCAGCCTGCGCAAGACCGGAATCGGCGGACACCATCCTTGAACCGCGTGCAGGAATAGAAACGCGAGCACAGTGGTCGGAAGAAGAAACCAAACTCTATTTTTTACCGCGGCAAGCGTCAGACCGGTCAGCGATAAAGACGCCGCCCCCAGCTGCAAGACGCGTTCAATGTCCCATTCTTGTTCGAGCTCGCTAATCCGGCAAGCGACCTCTGCCCTGGTTCTGCCGCTATAATAGCGGACGTTATCTTCGATTTTGTCGTCGATCCGTTGGTTGACATAGTCCGCCGTGTTCGCCCTGACTCTGTCGGTATCTCTTAACGCATTCATGTTATGTTCCTCCCCTGCTAGTTGGTAAAAACTTTGCCGGCACTACAGATATTGACGGTCTTTCAATGGATCCGGAACCGTCAAACCCATCTACATTTCAGCGTATAACAATTGAACTTCATCTCAAGGCGGGTACCAAAAACTCTCCGCGGGCTGTGTCAAAGCCATGATTTTCTCCGTACAAATGGGTGCAATCCTAGGTTCCCATCTTCGCCGAGTGCGGGGTTTGCCGAGAAATGACTGCGCAAATCATCCAATTCAGAACGATCCACATCGTTCACCGGGGCTATGACATTACCGGGACTTTTCTCCGACATCCTCTTAGATCCTCGCCGGGAATGAGCTTGCATTCGGAACGATGTCTGCTAAACAAGGCAGAGACACTTAGTCTCTTCGTTCCTTATATTTCTCGCATTGAATCGTATCGGTCTTTCGAGCTGTTCGGTCAGCTTGGCTCGGCATTGACGAGAGGATTTTCACATCTAGGGGCAGCGGTAATTTTAAAATGACTATTCCCATCTCAGGACGGAGGAAAATTACAAACGATGAAAATAATAGTCGGTATCCCCATGGATGACTACGATAACTTTGTGGAGAGATGCGATGCGGCGCGTCCCGAGTATGAAATGTTGAAAAACGGAATTATTACCCAGGATCGGGAAAAACGCCGCGCGGTGGAAATCCTCTGTGAACTTGAGGACGCGAAAATGATTCTCGACCTGGCAAGCGAAATTTGCCCTCATGCCGTTCCCCATGTCGAAGAAAGCATAAGCCTCGCGCGCGGCCTCCGGTCTGTCACATGGCAGCGACATATAGCGAAACCTTGATCAGCCACCACGCGGGGGTTGTACTTGCAACCCCGCTCTCTGCTATGCCCACTCGCCTCAAAACATCTGGCTCGCGGTCAGGCAACCAAACAATAAGAGATCCGAAATGCGCCGAGTGCGCAAGGTGCGGGGTATCGAAAAGAACGGAATCGCCTCAAAAAACTTTTTATCGCGCCACGACGCCGAGAGCGAAGAAAAACCGCACCAGGTGAGCAGAAAAAGGTCTCTACCTCCTATTGCCAAACACTTCTTTCAATAGATCCGTGGCGCGCGCGGCGGGGTTGGTGCGGATCTTCTTTTCCTCCTGCCCGACGACAAAGAAAATCCCATCGGTAGCTTTTTCAGTGACATACTGATTGATATCGAAGGAAACACTTTGGGCGAACGGAACACTCTTGTATTTGCCGACCAGATCGTTGTACTGCCGGGTCACACCGACGTCGGCCATCACGGTTTCGACCGGCGGTCTGAACGCTGAGTGCAGCTTCTTGGAAGTCTTTGCCTTAAAATAGTCGGTCGCTGCCGTGTCGTTGCCGTTGAGGATTTTGCTCGCGTCATCGAAGGTCATTTGGCCGATCGCATCCCAAAAAATCTCCTTCGCAAAGGGGGCGGCTTTTTCTGCGGCGCGATTCATGCTCACGATAAATTCGTCGATTTGCGGCCCATAACCCACCAATCGAAGCGGCTGTTCGATCGATTGTAGCGGTTTTGGCATCAAAATCTTGATGGCCTTGTTCATCAAAAAGCCGTCGATTGTTCCAGTCTGCGCGGTCGCGTTTTCCGTACCGACTTTTAGAGCTTCTTGCAGACCCGAGCCGATCTTCGCGTCGCTGAGCCCGCCGCCGCTTCCGGACATGCTCCCCAGCCCCTTGAGAACTCTGTCGAACTGCGCCACAGCCGGCGAAGCCGTCGCCGCGAGCAACATGACTACCAGCAGGATTAATTTAGACATGGCACCCATCCTCGTTTATCGAACCAATAAAAAATGCCAACTAGTCCATCGCCGATAGTTGGCATTTCGAACATGAGTTGGCGAAAAAGAAAATCTAACTACAGCAGCTCTTTCAAACGCTCAGGCTCGGGGCGGGAGCGATCACCGCCCAAGTTGAAGTCGTTTAGCGCAGCCGCAAAGGTAGCGTCGACGATCAGATTCATAATCTCCTGCTGAGCGTCGCGCGGCGAAAGCCTGAACGCGGTGCGCAGGGGTGGCAGCGCCGCCCGCCACTTGCTCTGGCTCACATAGGCACGTCCGAGATAAAAATACGCTTCGCCGAACTCGGGGTTTTCCCGCGTTGCGCGCTCGAAATAAGTAACCGACTCGGAGAAATGACCCTGATTAAACAGCGCCAAACCCCTCTCAAAGCTGGCGTGTCCCGGGTTAAAGCGGCCCAACGCGGCGCAGGAGCTGACAAAAAACGTCGCGAACATCAAAAATACAATTGCGCGGTTTTTCATATCGTTCCCCCTCCCGGTCTATCTTAGACGAGCGGGAAAGCCGAATGTTGCGGCGGTTACTTTTCGGATGCCGATTTCAGCAGCGGCTCAAGCTCGCCGCGCTCATGCAGCTCGTGCACAATATCGCAACCGCCGACGAACTTGCCGTCGATGTAAACCTGTGGAATCGTCGGCCAATTCGAGTATCGTTTAATCCCGTCCCTGATTGCCGGATCGGCCAAAACATCCTCGCTCGCAAACTGAACGCCGTAGGATCTTAGAATTTCCACGGTGTGCGCAGAAAAACCGCACTGGGGAAAATCGGGCGTGCCCTTCATAAAAACCATGACTTTGTTGTTCTTAACTTTTTCGTCGATTCGATCTTTGACGTCTTCCGCCATAACCTTCTCCTTTTCTGTTTCTGTAATTCCTTAAGCCCCCAGTTTGTCCCACTGCGCCGGACTGAAAGTTTTGAGCGACAACGCATGAATCCGCTGATCGCCCAGCGGCTCTTTCAGCGCTTCGTTCACCAAACGATGCTGTTCAATGAGTCCTTTGCCCTCGAACGCCGGTGAAACGACAATGAGCTGCCAGTGATCGCCGCCGCCAGTCAAATCCTGCGTTTCGACCAGCGTCACAGGGATCGCCTTACCTAGAGTTTCCTTTATTTCTTCAGGGGAGATCATGAAAAAAGCTTACCGATTAAGCGCTAAGCTTGCAACTCGAGTAAAGACGTCCAAGTATGGCATAGTGTCTGCGAAAGAAAGCCCGCACGAAGAGGTTCAACCGATCGGACCAGCGAAATCGGGGCGAACCTTCCTCAGCATGGCGCGCAAATCCATCCTTAACTCATCCAATGTCGGCCGGCCGAGATACCAGTAGCCGCAGTAAAGATTATGGATCGTCAAATCCGGCATGAGCGAGAACGTGTACGGCATGGCGGTCACGCCGCGACTCTTCGACGTTTCCGTCATGTCCAGCATTTTGACCACTTTCCGTTCGTCGTCGCTTAAAAAAGCGAAATTAGCGCCAAGGCCGGTCCTGAAAGCATCGTTGACCACCGGACTATCGACGCTCACCACGGCAAGCTTGCAGTAGTTAATGGCGAGCTCTTGTTGGAGTTCTACATAGTGGCGCAACTGCACCTGGCATTTGCCTCACCAATAGCCGCGATAAAATGACAAGATAAACGGAAATTTTCCGACGGCCTCCGAAAGTTTGACGATTTGACCGTCCTGATCCGGCAGCTCGAAGTCGGGAAACCGTTGGCCAATTTGCAGATTCATATTCGCACCTCGCTGGTGGATTTAGAATTTTCGTGTTTTTTGAAAATCAGGGATAGCGCTTGGCCATCTCGGCGAAAAACCCTTCTTTGTCCAGTTGCTGCAATAAAGACAAATCGACGAACTGTTCCGGTTTAGCCGTTTTGGCATTGGGCATCTTTCCGGCAACTTCGTCGAGCATAAATTGGATGCCTTTGAGCGTCGGCGTCGGTCGCTTCGACACGGTTTTCACGAAGGCCGTGTAAGTGGCGTCGAGCACCTCGGCGTCGGTCAGGCGCAGATATTTCGCGACGATCTTGCGCGTCTCCTCACGATTGCGATGGATGTAGTGAATTGCCTCGACATAGCCTTTGAGCGCGCCCAACACGGTGTCGCGCTGGCTTTTGATGAATGAGCGCGAGGTCGCAAAGCCGTTCCCCTGAACTTCGACGCCGAGATCGGCCAAATCGTAAACTTCGACGAGTCCCTGCTTGCGCGAGCGCGGCAACTCGGACGGCGTAAGCAACGTCGCATCGATGCGGCCGGCATCGACCGCGCTCAAGCGATCGCTTGTCGGCCCGGCGACGACCAACGCAACGTCCTTGTTGGGCTCAAGGTTGAATTTTTTTAAAAAAATAAGCGCGGCGTTGTGCGACGCCGAGCCAAAGCCGCTCACGCCCAGGCGCTTGCCCTTCAACTGCTCGATTCGAGTTGTGCCCGGACGAGCGACGACCGAATAATTATAGGCGTTTTCAGAAGAACCAATGAGCACGACATCGTGGCCTTGAAGCCCGGCTTGCACCACTGTGCCGATGTTGACGATCGGCGGATCGCCTGCGACTAACGCCTGGGTCGCCATTTGCCCGCCGCGAAAAAAAATGATTTCGCTGTCCAGCCCGTGCTTGCGAAACAGGCCGGCGTCTTTCGCGACCCAGATATGAATTTGATTATACGAGATCGCGGGATAACCGATCTTGATCTTCTTTAGTTCTTGAGCCAGGGCCGCCTGCGTGCAGAGAAACAGTGAAAGAAAAACAATTGCGATATTCATAACGGTAAGTGTTCGGTTGCGCAACTCGCCTTGCTAAAGCTCGAAAGGGTTTCGTTTCGCGGTCAAATTGGCCTTGGCAGCCTATACAGGTTCGCCGGCAGCGTCGCTATGACCATTCTAGATTCCAAAGATCTTTACTGTTTTCCTTTTCATGGGCGCTTGACCCAGAGCCTAGCTGCATCTTTCTAGCTGAATGCGTCAGGGTCGTCAATCATCCGGCTGAAGCCAATCGCGCGCATTTAACGACTGTCCACTTAACGCCGCGCTGGCCTCTGAGGCCAGATAAAGAAAGATCGGCAGGACGTCTTCAGGAGTGGGCAGGGTAAGCGGATCTTCCGATGGGTAAGCTTGGGCGCGCATCGCGGTGCGGGTCGCGGCTGGGTTCACGGAGTTCACGCGGATGCCATGTTGTGCCACTTCATCGGCCAGCACTTGAGTGAGCGCTTCGAGTCCAGCCTTCGACACCGCATAGGCGCCCCAGCGTGCTTTGCCCCGGCGACCGACGCCTGAAGTAACATTGATAATCGATCCGGCTCTCTGCGAGAGCATGGTCGGCAAGACCGCGCGGGTCATCAGAAAAAGCCCCGTCAAATTAACTCGCAGAACTTCTTCCCAGGACTCAGGCGGATAATTTGCAATCGTCTCGCGCGGTCCGAGGATGCTCGCGTTATTCACCAGGATATGAATCGCGCCGTAACGGTTCACGGCGGCGCCTACGATCCGTTGTACATCCTCCTGATTGCCCACGTCGCCGGCGACACCTTCAATTTCTCCGCCGGATTTGCGCGCCTCAACGATCGCTGCGCGCAGATTTTCCTCGTCGCGAGCGCAGATAAACACTTGCGCGCCGTGCCGCGTAAAACCTTCGGCAAGCGCCCGGCCGATGCCGCGACTGCCCCCGGTTATGAGCGCCACTTTTCCCGACAATATTTTCGCGTCGTTGCTTGCCATAAACAAACCGCTAATTCATATTCAAATTTACCCATGAAATCCTTGAGAATCCATCACCGCTTGTTGATTTTTCTCACAGCATCGTTGGCCGTCGCCTGCGTCATCAGTCCGTGGATGTCATGGGGCGCCGATTGGTTTGCCGCTCAATGGCCCATGCTCTTACCGGAGCGGGTGCCGTTCTCGAAAGTCTTTAACCGCGCTTTCATGATTGCCGGAATCTTGCTGTTTATCATCTATCGGCACATTCTGCTGCCAGCCGAGCTCAAGCGTTTGTTGAGCACGGGCGCGCAAATCGCGTGGCGCAATTTCTTAACAGGCTGGGGAATAGCGCTGGTTTCAATGGTGCTGCTCGGCGCCGTAATGGCTGCCGCCCACGTCTTCACTCCGTACTTTCGCCTTCCCCTCGGAAAGGCGCTGTCGCGCATTGCCAGCGCTCTGGCCGCAGGCGTTTTCGTCGGTTTTTTAGAGGAATTGTTTTTTCGCGGTATTTTGTTTCTCGGTCTGCACGGGCAGGGCCGTCCGCTGCGCGCCTATTTTTTCGCCAATCTTTTTTATTCTGTGATGCACTTCGTCAAACCCGGAGACAGTTATTTCCTCCAGGGCCTAGATGTCTTCGCCGGCTTTCGACACCTTCTAACGACCTTCGGGCCGTTCCTGGAGCCGCTTCAGATCTTGCCCGGAATCATCGGGCTCTTTTTGATCGGCGTCGTGTTCAGCTACGCGCTCGCGCGTACCGGCAACCTGTACCTGTCAATCGGGCTTCATGCCGGCTGGATATTCAGCCTGCAAACTTTTCGCGTCTTCGGCAACTTCACACGCCAGGATTTGGGCTGGGCCTTCGGCTCCACCGATCCGAAGATCGTCAGCGGTGTTGTCACTTGGATCGTCATTCTGCTGGTTGCCGTAGCGATTAACCGCATCACCCGGAGTGCGCCATTCGCAAGCGGTCAGCCTCCCGCAAGAGCGGTTTGATCCTTTCGGCAATCCGCTCCGCAACCAAACGGTATCCCGCTCCGTTTGGATGAATCGGATCGCTTCTCAATGCGGCGTCGGAAAGAATACCTTTCATGACCCCGGGTATGTAAATCGCGCCGAATTGTTGAGCCGTTTCTGCAAAGACCGCCGCGTACTCATCGGTGAAGAGGCCAAGCCTCATGCCGGCGATAGCCACCATTGCACCCTGAGCTTGCACTCGCTGGACAATTTCCCCTAGATTTTTACGCGTTTCCTGCAACGGCACCCGCCGGAGAAAATCATTGCCACCAAGAAAGATCACCACGAGCCGCGGATTTTTGCTCAACACCGCCTCAGAGATTCTTTCGAGCGCCTGCGCCGTCGTATCGCCGCGTACTCCCGCATTCACGACAGGCGAAGCCAAGTGGCGTGACAGCACTGTTGGATAATCCTGTCCCGAGCCCGCGCCGACGCCTTCCGTCAGGCTATCGCCGAAGCAAATAATCGTCTCTCCCGCGGATCGAATGTTGCGGATCTTATCTGAATTATTATCGGATCCACAGGCGAAAAGAATCGCTACGAGAAGAGCGGTGGCGACAAGCTGTATTCGAGCTCGCCGCTTCTTTCCTGGCGCAGCATCTGGCGCGCTATTCAATACAGGACGGCAGCGCATCGGACCGAGAAAATATGGGACCAAACAACTCAGCAAGGCTGCCAGAGTACTCGGCCCTGTAAGTAGGATCAAGCCTCCTGGCGGCAGCAAGTCATGCGTCACTTCTAGGCGGCGAAGCGCCCAAACGCCGATGGCTAACCGCTATTTCTCACCAAGAAATCAAGACTAATTAAATTAGAGCATCCGAGCGCAGTTAATTAACACCGGTCGTGATGTTTTCCAGGATGGCGCGCTGTTTCCATAGATTTGCAGGCCGCATTGGCCCCCAGAGCTTTACTCTGAGCATTCGACACGCCATCGACCGGTCTCGTAGGCACACCTATCCCTGCGTGGTGATTCCATCACCGAGTGCCACCAAGCAGCGGCGGGGTTACCCCCCGCTGGGGATCTGCTGCAGTCGCGCAAACACTCTTTGAAACAAACCCAGGTAAGGGTAGCTCTCGGAAAACGAGATCCACACCTTGCGCACCGTCACTTGGATCTGGGCGCCGATCTTAAACAGCTTGAGCCGTATCGTATCGCATTGCGCTTGGGCCAACTCGGTCCCCTGAAGCCCCAACCGCCGTAATGTCTGCATCATGATGTAGGCGAACGATGAGAAGTAAAGTCTAAGCTGATTGGAACGCATCCACGCCGTCGAGGTCCGGTCAGCGAACAGCCCCAGTTGCTGCTCCTTGATCCGGTTCTCCATATCTCCCCGCGCACAGTAGAAATCCTCATAGAGCGTACGCGCGTCTTTGTCCTCGCTAGCAATCGAGGTCACGATGAATCGCGGGTTTGCTCCTTTAGCCAAGTATTCCGCCTTGCCCACCACCCGCCGCTCGCACGACCAGCTTTTGCGCGTGCGATAACGAAAATCTTTAAACACCCGCGCCGCCTTGTGGGTTTGCTGCTGGAGCTGCTGCGCCTGGACCATCTCGGCTTCGATCTGCTTGTTCAAGCGGCGATTCTTGGCCAACCCCAACACGTAGTCTATCTTCTCATTGTGCTCGCAGTAGCTCATGATCTCATCGCGACAAAATCCCGAGTCTCCGCGCACGATGATTCTCACCTCCGGCCAGGCCGCGCGCAGCATCTTGACGATCCGTTCCAGCTCCTGGCGCACCCCGCCGGCCGGGTCCTCGCTGGCCACTCGCAACCGCGCGCACAGCAGATACTCACCCCAAAATATATACAGCGGCAAGTAACAGTAATCCCCGTAGTACCCATGAAAAAAACGCCCCTG
>Ga0075431_100004508_pt1 | contig 13673 bp, 6 predicted proteins | sample RhiMetdeltSRZDD5_FD_75297 | JGI IMG/M metagenome (GOLD analysis project Ga0075431, IMG submission 75297) | Populus rhizosphere microbial communities from Tennessee, USA - Rhizosphere MetaG P. deltoides SRZDD5 | ecosystem: Host-associated > Plants > Roots > Rhizosphere > Soil | place: USA... | reverse complement strand
ACGTCCTCGCGCGCGGCAACGGGCGCATCCGGGTCACCGCCCGCGATCTCCGGCTCGATTTCTCGATCATGCGCAGCGTGCTGCGGCTGTCGGGTTCCGGGACGTTCCAGATACTGATCGGCACCGCCAGCTACGTCGGCCTCGTCCGCATCCTGTCGGGTTTTGGCAGTTCCGCACTCGCCGGCTACACGATCGGCATTCGCGTAATCGTCTTCGCGCTGCTGCCGGCCTTCGGCATCAGCAACGCGTCGGCAACGATGGTCGGGCAGAACCTGGGGGCGGGACGGCCGGATCGCGCCGAACAGTCGGCCTGGACCGCTGCCCGCTACAACATGCTGTTTCTCGGATCCGTCGGCGTGGTGTTTCTGCTCGCCGCGCCGCAGATCGCCGGGCTCTTTTCACAGGATACCGTCGTGCTGTCGTATGCGATCAGCTGCCTGCGCATCGTCAGCCTCGGCTTCGTGTTCTACGCATGCGGGATGGTGCTGACTCAGGCGTTCAACGGCGCGGGGGACACCTGGACGCCGACCGTCATCAACCTGTTCGTGTTCTGGCTCTGGGAGATCCCGCTGGCCTGGTTCCTGTCGTCGCGGGGCGGGATGGGTGCTCGGGGGGTTTTCGTGGCCCTGGCAGTGGCCTACTCGACGCTCGCCCTCGTCAGTATCGTGATCTTCAGGCGCGGGCACTGGAAGACCAAGCGAGTTTGATCAGCCGTCCGGGACGAAACAGTGAAATAATCTGACGCCCCGCAAGCCCGGCGAGGCCATGGCGGAGGCTGAGGAGGTTGTTATGAGGCGGATATCGTCACCATTTTCATTGATCATGGGTGTTTTCACCATACTGGCGCTGACGGCAACGGTGGCCGTGGCCCAGAGTACCCGGTCCGTTCGGGGGATTATCAAGACGATCGGGCCGGCGTCGGTGACCGTGTCCGTCGACGGGAAAGACATGGTGTTCAACGTCGACGCGAAGACCGACATCACCACGCCGGGCGGCTCGTCGAAAACGCGTGCGGCGCAGGCGCAAGGCAAGGAAGGCGTGAAGATTGGCGACCTGCTGACGGTTGGCCAGGGCGTCGTCGTGGATTACCACGAGCAGGGGATGCACGCGGCGACCATTCGCACGCTGTCGTCGCCCCCCGCACCCGCGCCGCCCGCTGGCGCCGCCTCGCCGTCACAGCCGCCGCCTCAGACTGCGAGTGGCGTCGTGACTGCGGTGACCGGCAACTCGATCACGATCAAAGCAGCGTCGGGTGAGATGACGTTTGCGGTCGACGACAAGACCGAAGTCGTCGCGGTCGGTGGAAGCACGAAGACGAGCGAGATGCGCGCCGCAGGTAAAAAACCGGTGCTGTCGGACTTTGTCGGCAAAGGCGACACCATCCTCGTCACCTACCGCGACAACGCGGGTGCGAAAACCGCACACGAGGTGCGCGTGCGGACGAAGGCGAAAACCTAACTACTGATTGACGCCGTGGTCGTCGTGCGTCGCTCGTGGCTCGGAATGCCTCTAGAACGGTAGGGGTTTTACGAGCTACGAGCGACGGACCACGAACCACGGATCTTCGTTCGAGCTGGTTTGATACGATGCCGCCGTGCCCAACTGTCCCGCCTGCTCGAGCCAGGTTGCGGCAAATTCGCGGTACTGTCCCGCCTGCGGCGCTGCGCTCACGTCGCAGCCCGCTGACCCCACCGTCACGAGTACCCAGGACAACATAACTGAACCAGTACCCGCGCCACCTTTGGCGGCGGCGCGGATTGATGTCACGAAAACCTCGCCGTCACCCGCGCCAGCCACGCGTGCGACGACGCCCGCAGATGGCACGTCAGGGCACTTCGTGCCCGGTACCGTACTCGCGAGCCGCTATCGCATCGTGGCGTTGCTCGGGCGCGGCGGAATGGGCGAGGTGTATCGCGCGGACGATCTGACGCTCGGGCAGACCGTCGCGCTCAAGTTCCTGCCCGGCGACCTCGCGGCCGATGCGGATCGCCTGACGCGGTTTCGCAACGAGGTGCGCACCGCGCGCGAGGTGGCGCATCCCAACGTGTGCAGGGTCTACGACATCGGCGAAGCCGACGGCCTGCAATTCCTCTCGATGGAGTACGTAACCGGGGAGGATCTCGCGTCACTCCTGCGGCGAATCGGCCGGTTGCCTCGCGACAAGGGGATCGAGATCGCGCGGCAAATCTGCGCCGGCTTGCACGCCGCGCACGAACGCGGCGTGGCCCATCGCGACCTGAAGCCCGAGAACGTGATGATCGACGAGCGCGGCGACGTCCGCCTCGCCGATTTCGGGCTGGCCGGTGCCGCGGATCGACCCGGCAAGGGGATCGCCGGCACGCCTGCTTACATGGCGCCGGAGCTCTTCGATGGCCGCGCGGGCGGCATTCGCGCCGACATCTATGCGCTCGGTCTCGTGATCTACGAGATCTTCACCGGCCAGCGCATGTTTACGAGCCGGTCGTTCGCCGAGCTGGCGCGGGACCATCGCGAGCGTCCGCCATCGAGCGCGAGCCAAGTCGTGCCGGACATCGACAGCTCGATCGACACGGTGATTCGGCGATGCCTGTCGAAGGACCCGGACGCGCGCCCCTCGTCTGCGCTTGCGGTTGCGGCCGCCTTGCCGGGCGGCGATCCGCTCGCAGCGGCGCTGGCGCGCGGAGAGACGCCCTCGCCGGCGCTGGTCGCGTCCGCAGGCGGCGAGGGGATGGTCGCCCCGTCGGTGCTCATCGCGTCGCTGCTCTTCGTGATTGCGGGGATCGTGGTGTTCGCATGGGCCAGCGCGTTTACGCACCTGCTGAGCGTGGCGCCGCTGCCGCGGTCGCCCGACGTCCTGCGCGACCGCGCCAACGCAGTCGTGCGTGATCTGGGTTATGGCACGCCGCCAATCGATTCAGCGTCAGGATTCATGCTGTCCAATTTCGTGATGCACATGATTGAGCAGGCGAAGGCAGGATGGCCCTGGAGCGACGCGGCCGCCGGGCGGCCATCGGCGGTGCTCTTCTGGTACCGGCAGAGCCCGGCTCCGCTCACCGCGACGCGATTCTGGAGCGGCGGCCGCATCGACGCAGGCGATCCGCTGCCGCCGGTATCCGGGATGATCGCCCTGCAGCTCGATGCGCACGGCCGCCTGCAGACGTTCGTCGCGGTCCCCGATCGCGAACAGCCGCCGACGAAGCCTGACGAGATCCCATGGCATCGGTTGTTCACAGCGGCGGGACTGGACGAGAAGCAGTTCACCAGCGTCGAGCCGGATGTGACGCCGCCGGTTTTTGCCGACCGACGGGCGGCATGGGAGGGCGTGTACCCGGAGAATCCATCGGTACGCATACGGCTCGATGCGGCTTCGGCCTTCGGCCGTCCCGTCTATTTCTCCCTGCGAGAGCCGTGGACAGCTTCAGGCCTGATGCCGACCGACATGCCGACCGTGCAGGGCGCCGTGTGGGCGATGCTGATGTTCCTCCTGCTCGGCATTACGGGCGCGCTGCTCGCCATCCGCAACCTGCGGCTCGGGAGAGTCGATCTCGCCGGCGCGACGCGGCTGGCGACCGTCCTCTTCCTGTTGCACGTGATGGCGAGCGCGCTGACGGCCGATTACCCGTATGGCGGATCTGAATTGATCACGCTCGTCACGTTGCTGATCGCCGAGGCGTTGTTCCTCTCGGCCCTGGTCTGGGTCGGCTATGCAGCGCTCGAGCCGCACGTGCGACGCCGGTGGCCCGAGGCGCTGATTTCATGGGCCCGGCTGATCTCGGGCCGATGGCGCGATCCGCGCGTCGGCCGTGACGTACTGATTGGCGTGACCACGGGGGTCGCTATCCTCCTGTGCATCGAGGCTGCCGATCAAATCAACATCCGGCTGGGGCTGATGTCATCGCTGTCGGTGACCACGCCGGAAATGCTCGATGGCTGGCGCTTCCTGATCGGCGGTCTGCTGGACAGGCCGATCGACGCAGTGTTGATCTCGTTCGCGCTGCTTCTCCTGCTGCTCGTGACGACGCTCTTCGTCCGCAGCCGCAAGCTCGCGATGGCTATCGTCGTCGCTGTGTTTCTCGGGCCGCAGCTGATTGGCGGACGGCTCCCCGTCGCAACCATCGTCGTCGGCGTCGCGGTGATCACGGCGGCGGTGGTGATGTTGTCGCGGGTGGGCGTGCTGCCACTGATCGTGAGCCTGATCAGCGCTCCCGCACTTGACGACCAACCGCTTCCGCTCGGGCTTTCGGTCTGGTTTGCACCCTTCGGATGGTTTGCCGCCGCATGCGTCGTTGCCCTGGCATGCTACGCCTTCTACGTCGCCCTCGCCGGCCGTCCCCTGTCTGCAGGTTCGCTGCTCGACGACTAGGGGCAGCAAATCACTAGACATACCTCCCGCGAACTATAATCGCGTGCTCCCGTATGTAACGCTCTGAGGACTCGACAATGAAAATCGTCGTTCGCGTGATCGGTATTTGCGCAATCTCGGTCGCCCTGTGTGCGTCGCAGGCGGGGCACGCCGAGGAGCCTGGCTGGCCCCAGTTCCGCGGTCCTGGCGGTGCTGGCGTGGCCGATCAGGCGGCGTTGCCCGAGCGCTGGTCGGCGACCGAGAACGTCGCGTGGGTCGCCGAGTTGCCGGGTCGCGGCTGGTCGTCCCCGATCGTGGCCGGCGATCGCGTGTTCGTCACCTCCGCGGTGAGCCCGGGCACCTTCAAGGCGCCCTCCACTGGAATCTACGGGAACGACTATGCCGCCGAGCTCGCCAAGCAGGGCCTTTCTGAGGAGGAAGTGGTCAAGCGCGTGGTCGCCCGCGACATCGAGCTGACCAGCGAGACCGGCGAGTTGAGCTACATGGTGTTCGCGCTCGATCGGCGGACCGGCAGGATTCTCTGGAAACAGGAAGCGCACAAGGGCACGCCGTTCGGCGGACGCCACCGCAAGAACACGTATGCGTCCGAAACGCCGGCAACGGACGGCGAGCGGGTTTACGCCTCGTTCGGCGGCAACGTCGGAATCTTCGCGTACTCGCTCGAAGGCACCTTGATCTGGAAGCACACCTGGCCGCCGCAGCCGATCTACCTGGATTTCGGAACGGCGTCCTCTCCCATCGTGCATCGCGGACGCGTCTACGTCCTGCACGACAACGATGGGCAGTCGTTCTTGGCCGCGCTGGACGCGACGACCGGCAAGGAGATCTGGTCGGTCAAGCGGACCGACCTGGCCAGCCGCCTGGCATCGGGGTGGGCGACGCCCTTCGTATGGGAGAACGGCACGCGCACCGAGATCGTGACGATCGGACGCGGGTTCGCGATCAGCTATGACACCGACGGCCGCGAGCTGTGGAGGCTGAAGGGCATGACGCAGGCGACACCACTCCCGGTCGCTGCGGATGGTCTGCTCTATGTCGGATCCGGCTCGCAGGGCGAAGCCAATCGTCCGTTGTTCGCGGTTCGTCCCGGAGCGAGCGGCGACATCTCCCTCGCCAAGGAGCAAACGAGCAATGAGTTCGTCTCGTGGTTCCAGCCACGGCTGTCGGGATACACGCCGTCACCGCTCGTCTACCGCGGGCGCGTCTACGTCGTGAACGACAACGGCATCATGCAGGTCGCCGACGCCAAGACCGGCGCCGAGGTCTTCAAGGCGCGCGTCGGTGGTGGCGGCAGCACGTTTTCGAGCTCGCCCGTTGCCAGCCAGGGACGCATTTATTGCCTGAGCGAGGACGGCGACATGTTCGTGCTGAAGGCGGGCGAGCAGTACGAGGAGATCGCGAAGAACAGTCTCGGCGAAATGAGTTTCGCCACACCTGCCGCGGACGCCGACGGCCTCCTGATTCGCACCCAGACCAAGCTCTACCGAATCGGGGTCAGGTCTTGAATCCGCACATTTTTCACACGCCTGGGGTCAGGTCCGTCCGATCGTGAATTTCGCTGGAATTCAAGACCTGACCCCTCCTTGATCTTCTCCCGTATGTAATCTACAGTAGGCTGGCAACATGAAGCGCGAACGCAGTGCGGCGTCGGACGATGCCAGGGACGTCGTGAAGGGCACGCTGGACATGCTGATCCTGAAGGCCCTCGACATCTCGCCAACCCATGGCTGGGGCGTGGCGGATCGCATCGAGACGCTGTCTCGCGGCGTTTTCCGGCTGCAGACAGGGACGCTGTATCCCGCGCTGCACCGGCTGCTGCGCAACGGATGGGTCGCGGCCGAGTGGCGCACCAGCGACAACGCGCGCCGCGCGCGCTACTACAAGCTCACGGCTGCCGGGCGCAAGCAACTGGACGAGGAACGCTCCTCATGGCTGCGCGCGGCCGTCGCGGTGAACCGAATTCTCGATGTATAGCACGTGAGCACCTGAGCACGTGAGCACGTCGCACGTCGCACGTCGCACGTGAGGAACCATGTCCTGGTTCGAAGGCATCCGGCAGCGAATCAACGAAGCATTTCGGCCCGGTCGCGCCGATCGCGACCTTCAGGACGAGCTGCGCGATCACCTCGAACGCGAGATCGAACGTCAGCTCGCGGAGGGCGTTCCGATCGAGGACGCACGTCGGCGCGCCCTGGTGCGCGCCGGAGGTTTGCATCAGGTGCGCGAGGCCGTTCGCGACGAACGGCCGGGCCGTATCGTCGAGGATGCCATCAGCGATCTGCGGGTGGCCGTCCGGGCTGCTCGCCGCAATCCGGCCTTCACGCTCGCTGTCGTCGTGTCCCTGGCGCTCGGTGTCGGTGGCACGACGGCGGTCTTCAGCGTCGTGAACGCGGTGCTGCTGCGTCCGCTGCCGTACGTCCAGCCGGATCGCCTCTACATGATGCGAGTCTGGTGGAACGATTTCTCCTCGACCCTGTCGCCGGCAGACTTCGTTGCGCTCGAGGAGCAGGGAACCGACGCCGCCAGCGTCGCCGCATACTTCCCGCCCGAGGACGGGTTCGCGATGGGCACTGCGGAAGGTCCGCAGTTGATCGATGGATCGACGGTGACGGCGGGGCTCCCGGGTGTGCTCGGAGTCTCTCCGATCGTGGGAGCAGGCTTCTCGTCGGTGCCGAATGCTCCCGAAGCGTTGATCGGTGAAACGCTGTGGCGGGAACGATATGGCGCGTCGCCCGACGCGATCGGCCAGCCGATCGTCCTCGACGGAGATTCATACACCGTCGTCGGCGTCATGCCCGCCGGTTTCAACATTCCGGGACAACGCAACGGACAAGCCTGGCTGAAGGCGCTGACCCGTCAGCCGACCCGCCGCGGGCCTTTCTATTACATAACGGTCGTGCGCGTAAAGGAAGGGAACAGTCCGGATGCGGTCGCGGCAAAGCTGACGTCATCCGCGTCGGCATTTCTGCGCGAGCGCTTTGGCGTCCTACCGGACTGGCAGTACCGCCTGCGGCCTCTCCGCGACACGCTGGTCGGCGACATCCGTCAGTCGCTCCTGTTGCTGCTTGGCGCGATGGGGCTCGTGCTGACCATTGCGGTCGTCAATGTTGCGAATCTGTTCCTCGCACGCGGGTCGGCGAGAGCGAGGGAGATCGCCGTGCGCGCGTCGCTCGGCGCCGGACGCGGCCGTCTCGCTCGACATTTGCTGGCCGAATCGGCACTCCTCGGTGCCATTGGCGGCAGCGGGGGAATGGTGCTCGCCTACCTGCTGCTCAACCTGGCTGGTAAAGAAGCTGTTCGCGTGCTTCCGCGCGTGAACGAACTGCGCGCGGACACCGGGATGGCGCTCTTCGCGCTTGCGTGTGGCGTCGGCGCCGGCTTGATTGCCGGCATCGTCCCCGCGATCCGCGTTCCGTGGAGCAGGCTCGCGACGTTTCTTCGCGAGGGCGATCGCAGCGCGAGCTCGGGCCCGGTACACGGCCGCGCGCGACAGGCACTGGTCGTCGCCGAGATCGCGCTGACGGTGACCGTCCTGACCGGCGCGGTGCTCCTCGCCAAGAGCATGATGCGCCTCCAGGACGTCAACCCCGGATTCCGTGCGGACGGTTTGGCGTCTTTCCGGATCACGTTGCCCGAGAACCCGTACGACAACGACGAACGTCGCGCGGCTGTCATCGCGGCCCTCGAAGAACAGCTGCGCCGCGACGTCAATGCGTCATCTGTTGCGTTCGCGTTCTCGCTGCCGCCGCACCTGCTCGTCATGTCCAACAACTACACCGTCGAGGGCGCGGCCGTGGGCTCGGCAGGTGCGTCGGGCGTGGCTGAATGGAACCTCGTTTCCGATCGCTACTTCTCCACGATGGGGATCCGGCTGATCGAGGGCCGGGACTTTGGATCCGTGGATCGCGCGGAGTCGCCGTCTGTCGCGGTCGTCAACGAATCCTTCGCCAGGCGTCACTATTCTGATGGCCGCGCAATCGGCAAGCGGCTGAAGGGCGGCAACTGGGATCCGTCGGATCCGTGGACGACCATCGTCGGCGTTGTCTCGGACGTTCCATACGGGAAGGGATTGTGGGGCGGTGCCGACATGACGGTCTATCGACCGCACTCGCAGAATCGCTGGGTCCAGGCCACGTACGTCATCCTCAAAGCGCCAGGCGACGCATCGCGCATCATGCCCGCGGTGCAGCAGTCGGTGAGGAAGATCGACCCGAATCTTCCGGTGCGTGATTTCTCGATGATGAGCGAACGCATTCACACGTCCATGCTCGAGCCGCGCTTGCGCAGCGTTATCTTCACCATGATCGCCGCGCTGGCGCTGGCCCTGTCGATCACCGGAATCTACGGTGTGATGGCCTATCACGTCGCCCAGCGCCGCCGCGAAAACGCAATCCGCCGAGCCCTCGGCGCCCGCGTCGCCGACGTCGTCGGCCGCACGCTCGCAGCCGGCCTTCGCCTTACCGCCGCCGGCCTCGTCCTCGGGACCGTGGGCGCCCTGCTCCTGACGCGCAGCCTGTCGTCGATGCTGTTCCACGTCAGCCCGCGCGATCCCGCAACGCTCGTCACGGTCGCGGTCGTTCTGGCAGGAGCGTCCGTGCTCGCCTGCTCGGTCCCCGCCCTGCGCTCGTCCCGTGTCGATCCCGCAAGCATCCTGCGCGACGAGTAAGCCCCGCCGCGAACCAACGTGTGAACCCGTGTGAACGATCGTCTGAACCCCCGTCTGAACCCCCCGTGTCTGTGTATAATTCGTCCCACCGCTCGGCCCTCGTTCCTGAAATCTGGAGGTCACGATGAGGCATGCACTTATCAGTATTGGCGTCCTTGGGGCGCTCATGCTGCCCGCCACTCCCACCGTTGCGCAGACCCGCGAGGGTAAGAAGCTGCAACTGGAGCAGTTCTTCGACATCGAAAGCGTCTCGAATCCCCGCATCTCACCGGACGGGACGCAGATCGTGTACACGCGGGGCTGGGTGGACAAGGTCAACGATCGGCGCAGCTCTGGGCTCTGGATCATGAATGCGGATGGCACGAAGCCGCGATTCCTGACCAACGGATCGAATGCGATCTGGTCGCCAGACGGCACGCGAATAGCGTTCACCCGTGATGGCGAGCCGAATGGGTCACAGATCTGGGTGCGGTGGATGGACGCGGAAGGCGCCACGACGCAGATCACCCATATCGCGCAGAACCCGTCGAACCTGGTGTGGACGCCCGACAGCAAGTCGATCGCCTTCACCATGCTGGTGCCGAAGCGCGACACCTGGCAGATTCGGATGCCCACGCGACCCGAGGGCGCGAAGTGGACTGAAGCGCCGCGCATCGTCGAGAGCCTGACCTATCGCGCCGACCGTCAGGGCTTCATCGAGCAGGGGCTGAACCAGATCTTCATCGTTCCCGCTGAGGGCGGCACCGAGCGGCAGATCACCGACGGCCAGTTCGAATATGGTGGCGAGTTCGGCTTCACCAAGGATGGGCAGGAGATCATCCTTTCGGCCGGACGCGGCAAGGACTGGGAGCGCGAGTACCGTCAGTCCGAGGTCTACGCGCTGAACGTTGCCACCGGCAACTTCCGTCAGCTCACAACCCGTAGCGGACCGGACACCAGCCCGGTGCTCTCGCCGGACGGCCGGTCTGTCGCGTATCTGGGTTATGACTGGACGACGGACACCTACATCGACAACGAGCTGTACGTCGTCGGCATCGACGGCACCGGATCGAAGCAGCTGACGGCGAAGTTCGATCGATCGCCGGACAACCTGACGTGGGCGCCGGATTCGAAGGGCATCTATTTCAGTTCCGACGACAGCGGATCGCGCAATATTCACTTCGCGTCGCTCGATGGCACGATCACTCAGGTCACCAAGGGCGTGCACCTGATCTCGCTGAGCGACGTCAATCGCAGCGGTCAGGCAGTCGGGACGCTCACGAGCTTCTACAAGCCGGGTGACGTCATCTCGCTCTCGCTGTCGAATCCCTCCAGCCTGAAGCAGCTCACCAACGTGAACGACGATGTACTGGGCCAGGTGAAGCTCGGGGAAGTCGAAGAGATCTGGTACACGTCGCTCGACAACTACAAGATCCAGGGCTGGATCATCAAGCCGCCCGATTTCGATCCGAAGAAGAAGTACCCGATGATGCTCTCCATCCACGGAGGGCCGCACGCGATGTACGGCGTCGGCTTCAACTACGCGTGGCAGGAACACGCGGCTAATGGGTACGTGATTCTCTATACGAACCCGCGCGGGTCGACGGGCTATGGCAGCGCCTTCGGCAACTCCATCAAGTACGCCTATCCGTCCAAGGACTTCGACGACCTGATGAAAGGCGTCGACGCGGTCCTCGCCAAGGGCTATGTCGACGAGCGCAACATGTTCGTCTACGGCTGCTCGGGTGGCGGTGTGCTCACGGCCTGGACGGTCGGCCACACCGACCGCTTCGCCGCGGCGGCATCGCAGTGTCCGGTCATCAACTGGATTTCATTCGTCGGCAACGTCGATGGCAACCCGCTTCGCTGGTACGACGACTTCGAGAAGTTCCCGTGGGAGGATCCGAGCGAGCACCTGCGCCGCTCGCCGCTCATGTACGTCGGCAAGGTGAAGACGCCGACGATGCTGATGACCGGCGTGCTGGACATGCGGACGCCGATCAGCCAGACGGAGGAGTTCTACCAGGCGCTCAAGGCCGTCGGGGTGCCCACGGCCATGCTGAGGTTCAACGGCGAGTACCACGGCACGTCGTCGAAGCCGTCGAACTTCCTGCGCACCCAGCTCTACCTGCGGTACTGGTTCGAGAAGTACTCGAGAAAGGGTGAGCCGACACAGCCGCAGTAGCGGACGTCAGAAGCCTCCGGGCGCACACTGAACGGCGGTGTGCGCCCGGGTTCCCCCACCGCTCCACCTCATCCATCCCTTTGCTGGACCGTTACCGGCATAACCCTCCGAACACAACTCTCGGGATCCTGGTGGCGATGAAACCACGCCAATCTGGTGCAGATTTGCTATTATCCGGGACGAATACGCCGATTGGAGGACGAAATGAGCATTCGCTTGATGTGCGTATCGCTCGCTTTGCTGCTGGGGCTTTCCGGCAGTGCGAGCGCGCAGCTTCAGAGTGGGAACATTTCGGGCACTGTGAGAGACGAACAGGGAGCCGTGCTCCCTGGGGCAGTGGTCACGCTGGAGGGCACAGGCCCGGTGATCACCTTCACCACGCTGACGGATGGTCAGTATCGGTTCCTGAATCTTCCGCCTGGCAGCTACAAGCTCACCGTCGCGCTCAACGGATTCAGCACGGTGATTCGCGAACAGGTCGTCGTGCAGGTCGGTCAGAACGTGGACATCCCGATTGCGATGAAGGTTGCAGCGGTGGAAGAGTCCGTCACCGTCAGCGGCCAGTCGCCGGTGGTCGACATGAAGCAGATGGGCACGGCCACGAACTTCAGCGCGGACGAGCTGTCACGTGTGCCCAACTCGCGCGATCCGTGGGCGCTGCTCCGCACCGTGCCCGGCGTGTCGCTGGACCGCGTGAACATCGCGGGCAACGAGACCGGCCAACAATCGTCGTTCGTGTCGAAGGGCGGGCGTCAGGGAGACGCCGTGTGGACGATGGACGGAATTCCCATTACCGACATGGCGACCAATGGCGCGTCGCCGACCTACTTCGACTACGACGCGTTCGACGAGATCCAGATCTCCACGAGCGGCAACGACATCCGCCAGGCCACCGGCGGCGTGGGGCTGAACTTCGTCGTGAAGCGCGGGACGAACCGCATGCGGGGCACGGCGCGAGGCTACTTCACGAACGAATCGCTCGAGGCGACGAACCTGCCTGACGAGCTGATCGCGCGCGGAATCACCCCCGAGACCGCCGACCACAACCAGCAGATCTCGGAGTTCGGGATCGACATCGGCGGGCCGATCGTGCGCGAGAGGCTGTTCTATTGGGCTTCGTATGCCAACCAGGACATCCGGCTGTTCCGGCAGTCTGCCAAGGGTATCGACCGCACGATCCTCAAGACCTACAACGCCAAGGTCAACTGGCAGGCCACCCGGGACGACATGATCAACTTCCTGTTCTTCAACGGCGACAAGATCAAGAACGGCCGCGCGCCCGGGAACGCGAGCTTCGAGCCAAGCTCGGCGCGGTACAACCAGGGCAACTACTACACCGACACCCCCTTGCACGGGTTGTGGAAAATCGAAGACAACCGGATGTTCGGGCCCAATCTGTTCGTGACCGGCAAGTACGCGTACTACAACACGGGCTTCACGCTGGAATCGATCGGGAGCCTGGATGAACAGATGGGGATCAGCGCCCTGCAGGGCCAGACGTTCGGATCGACCAACGCGCAGTATTTCCTGCGGCCGCAGCACACGGTCAACGTCGACGCGAACCACTTCCGGACGTTTGGATCGCAGCGGCACAACTTCAAGTTCGGCATGGGCTGGCGCCGCACGGACGCGTACGCGCGGACGATCTACCCCGGCAACAACATCGTGGCGTACGAGAACTCAGCGACGAACTTCCGCGCGAGAGTCTATCGTGAAGGCGTAGGCACGAACCGCTCGCTGTATCTCAACTTCTATGTCGGCGATACGATCAGCGTGGGCCGCGCGACGTTCGACGTCGGGCTCCGTTACGATCGTCAATGGGGCTACGCGCTGGCCAGCAGCACGCAGGCCAACGAGGCTTTCCCGAACCTTGTACCAGGCATCACCTTCACCGGCTACGATGCGCCGTTCCACTGGAACAACCTGACGCCTCGCGTGGGCGTGACCTACGCGCTCGACGCGAGCCACAAGACAATTCTCCGCGCCAGCTTCAGTCGCAACGCGGGGCAGCTCTCGGGGATCAACGGCAACATCGGTCACGCGAACCCCAGCTCGAGCGCGGGATGGGCGGAGTACCCGTGGACTGACCTCAACGGCGATCATCTCGCCCAGACGAACGAGGTCAACACCGCCGCCGCCATCCTGGCGTCCGGGAATGGCTTCAACACGGCGAACCCGTCGGGGGTCACCTCTGCCAACCTGATCGATCCGGACTTCAGGGCACCAGTCGGCACCGGCGTGGTCCTCGGTTTCGACCGGGAGCTCATGCCCAACCTGGCGGTGCAGGTGAACTACACGTACGGCCGGACAACCGATCACCCGTACACGCCGTTCATCGGGTTGACAGCGGCCGACTATACGCTCGGCACGCCGCTTGTGGGGACGCTCCCCGACGGCACCGCGTTCAACGTCCCGACCTACATCCCCAATGCCGACAAGGTCGCGGCGGTCGGCGGCGGCCGGTTGCTCACCAACTGGCCCGACTACTACACGTACTTCCA
>Ga0075431_100004507_pt1 | contig 13674 bp, 12 predicted proteins | sample RhiMetdeltSRZDD5_FD_75297 | JGI IMG/M metagenome (GOLD analysis project Ga0075431, IMG submission 75297) | Populus rhizosphere microbial communities from Tennessee, USA - Rhizosphere MetaG P. deltoides SRZDD5 | ecosystem: Host-associated > Plants > Roots > Rhizosphere > Soil | place: USA... | reverse complement strand
GACCCGACGGGGTTGAGCTTGCCGTCGTTGGATGCATACGAGATCTTGGGGAAATCGGATGATTTTGTTTAGACGTTACTCGCCCGGTCTTTTCATGAAGACCTTCTCGTTAGGTTTTACCAGCTTCAAGCGCTTGCGGATTTCAATTTCCTGCTCTGCCTGACTTTGCTTCAGCCGTTCGATATACTCGCGCTTGAGTTGATTTTCCCGGGCCAGCTCGGCGTTCCGCTGCTCGATTTCACGGATCTCCTGGCGCTTTTCATTCCAGGCGGAAACCCCATGCGGACCGCGCATCGTGACGAAGGCGTAAACGATAGCGACAACCAGCGCCATCCCATAACCAAGCCGGATGACCGACGATTTCATGGTCAAATAGTACCTGTTCCACATAGTAACATCGGAACCGTATCGCGCTTCAAACATTTTTGGACATGACTGACAAAATTGTCGTTTTCAGCACCTGTTCGACGCCGGAGGAAGCCGCGAAAATCGCGCGGAAGCTGATCGAGGAGCGCCTGGCGGCCTGCGTCAATGTGGCGCCGAGCGTGCGGAGCTTCTATCGTTGGAAGGGAGCGATCGAGGAGGCCGATGAATGCCTGCTGGTCATCAAATCATCGCGCGATCTGTTCGACCGCCTGCGTCTGGAGCTGGAGAAAGCGCACACCTACGAGGTTCCCGAAGTGGTAGCCGTTCCCGTGGTGGATGGCTCGCCAAATTATCTCAACTGGGTGGATGCCGAGCTGAAGCTAACCGACATATGAGGATTCGTCCTGGTCTGGCGCTGATCTTCGACATGGACGGCGTAATTCTCGATTCCAATCCCATTCATCGCGAGGCGTGGCGGCTGTACAGTCGCCGTTTCGGGATCGAAATGGACGAAGCGATGGAGCAGCGCATGTACGGGAGGCGCAATGACGAGATTGTACGCGATTTCTTCGGGGCTGACCTCGACCCTGGAACCGTCGCCGCGCATGGGGCGGCGAAAGAGAATCTGTACCGGGAAATGATGGCGTCGCGGCTGGAAGAATCGCTAGTCGGCGGTGTTACTGATTTTTTGCAGCAGGGAGCCGGCTCGCCGACAGGCCTCGCCACCAATGCTGAGCCGGCGAATGTCGACTTTGTGCTGGACGGGGTTCGGGTCGGGAGCGCGGCGCTGCGCAACTGCTTCGGGGCGGTGGTGGATGGCCATCAGGTGAGCCGTCCCAAGCCGCATCCGGAAGCGTACTTGAGGGTCGCCGAACTGCTGGGCGTCGATCCGCGCAATTGCGTCGTTTTTGAAGACTCGCACAGCGGTGTTGCGGCCGCCAAGGCGGCTGGCGCGCGCGTGGTAGGCGTGCGCACAACTTATCACGAATTCAAGAATATCGACCTGTCTGTCGATCACTTCCGAAACCCGGAACTGGAGAAATGGATCGAAGCGCAAATACCGGTGTAAGGCGCAGACCACGAGGTCCGCTTTATGAAGCCCTGACCTGGCTCGCCTGCGCAATCGCCGGCTTAGGTCTCGCCTTCGCCGAACCCACCATTACGCTTCAGGAAGCTGCGGCCCGGAAAGCTCCTGAGTTCACGTTGCTGCACGATGGCCGCAACGTTGTTGTGAGCGGGCAGGTTTCGGTCAATCCCATTCGGATCGGCGACGTCCTGCATCTTCCGATTCAGGAGCGCGGACGCGGCTTGGTCCTCGAAGGATCCCTTCGCAGCTTCGGACAGCTCTCCCCTGGCGATTGGGTGGAGGCGCACGGGCGGCTTGTCCAGCGGGCCGGGCTCCCCGTCGTGGTGGTATCGAGGATCGTCACAGTATCGACGGGCGCGCCGCCGTTGGCCCGGGCCCTCAATCCAGCCGACGTTCAGAACCTGGACCGCCTGGGACAGCTCGTGGTCACCGAAGGCCAGGTCATCGAGGTCGGCTCCAATTTCGGCGGCGCATTCTTGAGAATGGGAGGGCAGCCGAACACGCTGAAAGTGTTTCTGCCGAGTGGGCAGGACTCGCATCGCGCTTTCGGCGCATTTGCGGTTGGCGACACGGTGCGAGTCACCGGAATTGCCTACCAGTATTGCCCGATCCCCCCGCACGTCGATCAGTTTGAGCTCCTGGTCGGCGACGTGAAGGACGTGGTTCGGCTTCCCGGCAGTTGGTCTACGCAGGCGCGGGGTTTCTGGCCGGTTCTGGCGGCTCTCACGTTAATGGGAATTTCCTGGTGGCGCCGCGAGATCAGGTCCCGGAGGCAGCGGGAGATGCTGCACACGGTTTATCACCTGGGTGAAGAAATTCTCAGCGCAGGATCCGCTCCGGAAATCCTGAACAAGATTATTGTGGTTCTGCCGAAGGTTCTGAAAGTCACTGGAGCAAAACTGTATTTGTACGATCGCGGCAGCAACACGCTGGATCCAACCGGTGAGCCGCAAAGCACCGCAATCACCATCGACACCCCCTCGGGGCTGGCGCAAACCAGCGCCGTTGCGTGCTTCAGGAATCGGACGTTGCTGTCGATTCCCGATACCCGCCGTCATCCTTTTCCCGCTCCAAGCCGGGACAAGGTGTCCGCTCCGCCGCCGCGCTCGATGCTCTTCATTCCGATGCAGGTCCAGGGCGAACCAATCGGCGTTTTTCAAGTCGAGAACGAGCGCAAGGCGAGAAGCTTCAGTCCCGACGAGCAGGCGGTGGCCCAACACCTGGCAAACCAGATCGGCCTGGCCGTGAAGCTGCTGCAGCAACGATCGTTCCGCGAGCAGCTTTCGCGAAGTGAGAAGCTGGCGGCTGTCGGGCGGCTGATTTCCGGGGTGGTCAATGATCTGCAGACGCCGCTCGAGGCGATCTCCAGCATGGCCGATTCGGCGCTGGAGCAGCACACCGAGCCGGGAGCGCCGGGTCACGAGCTGCTGGTAATCGCTTCGGAAGCGCGGAGGGCGACGGCCATCGTCACACGGCTCGTTTCCTTCGCGCAGCCGGAGCAGGCGCAGGCCGAGCCCGTCGATCTGAACCAACTGCTCCGCAATCTGATCCAGTTCCGGGAACGGGAATGGAAAGCTTGCGGCATTCATTTAACCAATCTGGTGAGCAAGAAGCCCGTTCAGATTTTGGGCTCGCACGGCCAGTTGGAACAGGTTTTCCTGAACCTGCTCGTGCATGCGGAACAGGCGCTGGAAGATGCGACCGACAAGCGAATCATCATACGGGCCGACGTTTTGACCAAGCGTGTGTTCATCGAAATCCGCTACAGCGCGCCGATGAAATTTACGCCGCTGGTGGATGGGGCGGCGGAGTCAACCCGCTCTGGTTCCGGTGATCTTGGCCTGGATGTGTGCCGCAGCATAATTGCCGGCCATGGCGGTGAGATGCGGATCAACGGCTCCGGCCAGCAGTCGGTTCTGGAAGTGGAGCTACCGTGCCTTCCGGCGACGGAGCAGCCGGTCGAGCCGCAGCCGGTTGAGCCCAAGCGGCCGGGTCGGCGCTGGACGGTGTTGCTACTGGAGCAGGAAGAGTTCGTCGAGCGGCGTCTGGTGGAGTGGCTCTCCATCCGAGGCTATCGCGTGGTGCCAGTCCGCAGCTCGGAGGAAGGGCTCGATCTGGTACAGCGCGTGCGCTTCGATGTCGTGTTTTGCTCCACGCATTTGAGAGGCCTCAACTGGGTGGAGTTTTTCGACCGTGTCCGCGGCAGGGTTGGCGCCTTCGCGCTACTGGCGGAAGCGTTCAGCCAGGATCTCTCGACCCACTTTCGCGGAGAAGGCCGCTTTGTCCTGCACAAGCCCATCGATCAGGATCAATTTAACAGGACGCTGCTGGCGATTGAAGGGCGCTTACAGGCTGTCGAGGCGCGAGCGCCGGAAGTGGAATCTTACTAGCTCACGCAACTGGCCCGGTGAGTTCGTCTTCCCTGATGAGTCTGTGTGAAATACTCGACGAACAAGCTAAAGCTTGTTCCACAGTGATGCCTGTTCCTTAGTCGGAGCGCCACCTACTTATTGCACGGCGATATTAACTGGAGCCGAGGCGACCGATCCCATCCGGACGATTACTGGCGCCGTACCGGCCGCTACTCCGGAAGGCATCGTGACGGCGATTTGGTAGAGCCCCGCGAAGCTCGGAGAAGCGATCGAGTAGATGACTCGCGCGTCCTGTCCGCCGATGCTAACGGTCGCTTGTGTCGTATCGGACTGTGGCGGGAAAGTTGCCGCCACTCCCGTTGCCAGCGCGGGCGTCGTCTGCCCAAGACCAGTGGCCCATATGATCAGCGCTTCACCCGCGCGCGCCGGGCTGTCGGGCCCGACCAGGGTGAAATTCTGATGCGTCACCACGCCACGAGCGGAATTCGCAAGGTCCGCGAACACGGCAGGAGCGACCGCCCCGATTGTGACATTGAACGCTGCGCTCGCCCCGTTCGGAGTCGTTACGATGACTGGTTGCGGACCCGCCGCCACGTCCACCGGAACCTGAAGATTGAGTTGGGTCGGCGAGACGTAGTTGATGAATGGGGCATTCCTCCCGCCGATGGTGGCCCGGACACCGTTATAGGAGGTGGGCAGCGACCTGCCCTGCCAGCCGGCCAGGTCGGTGGTGACTTTGGCCAGGTTCGTGCCGTAGATGCTGATCAGGCCGGCGGGCGCCGAGCTGCCGCCGTTGGCTGCGTTACCGCCGCTGGTAATGATCGGCAGCGTTGTATTCGCTGCGGCCAATGGGGCTCGAACTGCTCCACTGGCGTTCACGGTGGTATGTAGATTGAGGTAGTGCCTCTCCGGATTTTGCACCAGGGAGTTGAGTGTCGCCACGCCGGCGGTATCGTTAACCGTAAAAAACTTATAGATGTTGCCGAACCCGGACTCACTGACGACGGAATTGGCGGAGGTGATCAAGCTGTTCAGACGCACCGGACCGGCGACGCCTGCCGCACCGTCGTGAACGTGCAAGCCGACGAATTCGACGCGCGCCGCGGGGAATCGAAAGTTGACATCGAATGCCGTCGATCCTGCGAGCACCGTACCGTCCTCGGCGCGCACCGTCCGAATCAGCACTTGAGATGGGGCTGTCGCGTCGAGACCGGTGATTGGCGGCGTTTCGTTCGCCGGCGACAGGTTCACTTTGAACGTCAGCAGATCGGTGGTGCGAAGCTGGTCGCGGATCAGTCCGTTGGGAAACTCCAGCGTGTGCATGTTAACGTAGTAGTCCTTGGGATGCGTGAACAATCCATCTAGCGTCGCGAGTTGCTCCGGCCTGTTGAGATCGACTTCGACGGTTCGCTGAAGGCTTCCGACCCCGGTCGCATCGGTTATTACAGCCGCTGTCGTTCCGTTGATTCCCGTGTTGATGGTGACTCCAGCGTTCGCGCCGCCTGGTCCGGCATGAATGTGATAGCCGCTGATGGTGGTCTGCTTTCCAAAATTGTAGTTAGTATCGAAAATCACCTGTCCGGACGTGAACGCGCCGGCCGCATTGCGGGTCGCGATCACAACGATTTGCGACACGCCGGTTGCGGGATTATCGATGGCGGGAACTTCGTTAGCGGGACTCTGAATGCCCATCAGGACCGTCACATCCGCTCTTTGCAACTGACCGCGGATTGCGCCGCCGGGGTTGACGGTGGTGTGCAGGTTGGCGTAATACTGGCTGGGGTCGCGCAACAGTCCTGCGAGGGCGTCGAGGCCGGCCTGATTGGTCGGCAACACCGATCCCGATCTCGTAATATTGCCCGCTCCAGACTGAGTAATCACCGGGGCGGCTGCGGTTACGTCCGGTTCGGGGCGCAGCACGATGCCGCCGTTTACTCCAGCCGCGGCCGCGTGAACGTGCAGACCGGTGAACGTCGTCTCTCCGGGGAACGCGTAGTTGACATTGAAGTCGATCGTGCCGGAGATAATCTTCCCGGTGTCATCGCGGACAACATGCGTGATGACGGTCGCGTTCCCAGTGGCTGCGACAGGGGTCGGCGGCACTTCGTTCGACGGCAACATCACGGCGCGGAAATAAGCAATCTCGGCTGTGTCTGCAAACAAGGCAGTTGCGCAAAGCAAGGCGGGTAGGACGAATCGATTCATAGGTTTAATCCTGTTGAAACAGCATATCACCGCAAAAGGGTTTGATTTGTTAATTTTGCGACGCCTATAATGGGTCGAGCCCATGTTTTTCCGACGCGACCGCCCCAAAGAGATCACTTTCCAGGACCGGATGGAGCAGTTGCGGAAGGCGGGATTTGCTGTCAATGCGAATGGCGCCCGCGTGATGGTGACCCGCGATTGTTACGGAGTCGTGCTGGAGGATGTCCCTGGAGGGCTGCCGCGGATTGTGGAGCGAGCGGGAATTCTCATGCCGGGCGGGATCGGCAAGCTGGTCGATGGCGGATTTCAGAAGTTTTTTCTGGCGCCGGATGGCAAGAAAAAGCCCGCATTGGCGCAGGAATTGAAGGATCTGCACGCTTTTCAGGAAGACTTGCGGGAGGCTCTCGGACTCGAGAGCCTCTATAACGAATCGCTGGGGACGGTTTCGACGGAGTATCTCTACGATCGGGTAGAGAACCGCGATCGAGGCGTGCCGAAGCGGCCCTGGGAATAGTTCCAGAGCGCGCCTAGTCGGCCGGGCAACAACATAGGCACGGAGCGCCGGTACTCCTCGTACGCCCGGCCGTGTTCGGTTACAAGATCTCTTTCCTCGAACTGAATCGCGATAACGATGTAGGCGGTTGTTGCTAAAGCGAACACAAAGTGCGCTACCGTCATTGTCGGCGTCATCCAGAACGCAAGCAGAAAACCGAAGTAGAGCGGATGGCGTACGACTCGGTATGGCAACGGCTTGCGGAAGGGCACTCGTGTGTAGGGCTTGCCAATCAACGGCAACCACACTTGCCGAAGTCCGAACAGATCGAAATGGTTGATGAGGAACGTCACAATCAGGACGGTCGCCCAACCGGCGGCAAACAGCGTCCACAGCGCGGCGCGGGCGGCAGGGTTCTCAACGGACCAGACCTCGATCCCGATCGGGCGCCATTGCCAAAACAGCAGGAGCAACGCAAGACTCGCGCACAACACGTAGGTCGAGCGCTCGATGGTCCACGGTATGATCTGCGTCCAGCGTTCTTTAAACCATCGCCTTGCCATCACGCTGTGCTGAACCGCAAAGATCGTCAAGAGCGCGCAGTTGATCGCCAGCGCCTCGGGAAATGAGGTCTCGAGCGGGCCATCGAGGCGGCTCGGTGCCAGGAAGCCTCCGACGAAAGCGATGGCATAGAGGAACGTAGCGAGGAAAATCACGTACGACGTGAGTCCATAAACAAAGAACATCAGACGCTTGGGCATGGCATTTCTCCTTTTGCTGCAGCGAGAATAACCCGGCCTCGATACCGGAGCCATCGGCGCTTTGTCCCGGTTGGACTAAAATTGGGGCCTGGGATGTGCGACAAATGTCCCGGTTGGAAAGATTCCCAGCCCCATGAGCCTGCGCCAGCACATTCGGTACGTCAAAGCCTCGGATGGGACGCGTCTGGCGTGCGCGGAATCGGGCTCCGGTCCTATGGTGGTCAAGGCGGCGAACTGGCTCACTCATCTCGAATACGAATGGGATAGTCCCGTCTGGAGGCATTGGCTCCAGTTCTTTTCCGCGCACTACCGGTTCATTCGCTACGACGAGCGCGGATGCGGTATGAGCGATTGGCAGGGCGGCGCCCTGTCCCTCGATCAGTGGGCCGCGGATCTCGAATCGGTCATCGAGGCCGTTCAACCCGCCGAGCCTGTCACCCTGCTTGGCATCTCACAGGGCGCGGCGACCTGCGTCCAGTACGCGATCCGGCGTCCGGAACGCGTTGCCCGGCTGATCCTGTATGGCGGCTACGCGCGCGGGGCGCTCCGGCGCGGTACGCCGGAAACCGAATCGGCGTACCAGGCCATGATCAACCTGGCCCGGGTGGCCTGGGGACGGGATAATCCCACGTTCCGCCAGGTCTTCACGTCGCGCTTTATTCCGGGTGGCAGCTACGAGCAACTGCAATGGTTCAACGACCTCTGCCTTAAGACGGCATCGGGCGAGATCGTCGCCGGTCTGCTGGAGGCGCGCGCCGTCGTTGACATTTCGGCGCTGCTCGGTGAAGTACGCACACCAACGCTCGTCCTGCACGCGCGCAACGACGAGGTGATACCGATTGCGGAAGGGCGACTCCTCGCGGGCGGCATTCCGGGAGCTGAGTTCGTCGAGCTCGATTCGCGCAATCACATCCTGCTCGAGCACGAACCAGCGTGGCAGCGGTTTCGTGAGGCAGTTCGCTCATTCTCGCAGCCGGAGGAAACCGTCTCCGGTTCGGCGTTCGCTGCACTGTCCGCGCGAGAGCGTCAGGTGCTTGCGCTCATGGCCGACGGATTGAGCAACACCGACATCGGGGAGCGCCTGCAGATCAGCGAAAAGACGGTCCGCAATCACGCATCGAATCTGTTCGACAAGCTCGGCGTGTGGTCCCGAGCACAGGCGATCGTGTTTGCGCGCGACCACGGCTTCAGCCGCTGATTCGATCATCCCTTCGCCGCCGGAATTGAAGGATCTCCACGGCTTCAGGAAGACTTGCGGGAGTATCTCTACGATCGAGTAAAAAACCGCGACCGGGCGTGCCCAAGCGGTCCTGGGAATAGCTAGCCGACGAAGCGGACCAGCCGGGAGCGCCGGATGTTAGCGTTCCTGGTCACCAGCGGAATATTGTGGGCAAGACTTGTTGCTGCAATAGTCTCGTCCGCCGGATCGCTGGAAAAATCGAGATCCTTCAGTTTTCTGACAACCGGCAAGTCCAAAGGCCACAAATGAATTCTGCTTCTAAATGTGGACACATTTTTGTCCACTTTTCTACTTGCTGCTCTGGCACCCGGTCCGTCCGGGATACGATGGAGCTAACCAGCAGATTTTGGAACTTTTTGCCCGTGCCGATGCAATTCGTTACAGCAGGCGATGTGGACCGTCCAACGGACAGCATGACCGGCGAGGCTCCGGAGATCAGCGATCGCGACTTGCTGGAGCGCGCCGGCGGCGGCGATGAGGTGGCGTTCACGTCACTGTATCGGCGGCGGCAGGCGGCGGTTTACCGGTTCGCGCTGCAGATGAGCGGACAGCGGAGCGTGGCCGAAGAGGTGACGCAGGAAGTGTTCCTGGCGCTGATTCGCGAGGCTGGGCGGTTTGACCCGCAACGCGGCTCGGTTGCGTCCTACTTATACGGAATCGCGAGGAATCACGTGCTGCGGTTCCTCGAACGGGATCGAAACTATGTCGCGATGGAGGATGAACCGGAGCGCGACAGCGCGCAGTGGACGGCGCCGGAAGACACACTTGGGCATCTGACGCGGGGCGAGATGATCGAGTCGGTTCGCAGGGCGGTTCTGTCGCTGCCGGCGAATTTTCGCGAGGTGGTGGTGCTCTGCGATCTGCACGAGATGAGTTATGCGGACGCAGCGGCGGCGCTCGGCTGCGCGGTGGGGACGGTACGGTCTCGCCTGCATCGGGCGCGGGGAATGCTGCTGGAACGATTGAAGGCGAAAAAGAGGGCTTTCGTATGAATTGCCAAGAAGCCGAAATGATGATTGCCGATCTGGCGCGGGGCGTCGACACCGGTGAACCGGCGCTGGCGCATGTGAAGGCGTGTCCGCGGTGCAGCGAGCGGCTGGCTGAGGAAGAGCGGCTTACAGCAGGGCTGCTGGCGTGGGCCGAGGCTTCCAGCGCCGAGCAGGCGCCGGCGAGAGTAGAGCAGCAGTTGCGCGAAGCATTCCGGCAGGGCGCGGCGCCGGCGCGGCAGGGTCGACGATGGATACCGTGGGTCGCGGCCGGGTCGATCGCCGCCGCCGTTCTCTTGTTCAAGGCATTCGCGCCTTTGGGTCCGTCTGCCCCCGCGGTGGCTGGTGTTTCTACGGCGCCGCCGACAACGGCTCCGGTTGCGCCGGTTCCGATCAGAGAGCTGCAGGCTGCGGCGGCTCCCAAACCTAGGATCCGTCCGGCGCGGCGCGCAGTCCGGCCGGTTCGCGATCCGGAGCCCGCGCAAACGCAGCTCGAATTTATTCCGGTTGTGCAGGGAGATGCGTGGACGCCGCGCGATGGCGGCCGGTTGGTGCGGGTGGGATTGCCGCGGTCGGCGTTGCGGGTATTCGGGCTGCCGATGATGGAAGAGCGGGCACAGGAACAGGTTCAAGCGGATGTGGTGCTCAGCCATGACGGGCTGTTGCGCGCCATCCGGTTCGTTCAATGAGGGTTCAATTTAAGGAGATAACAGAAATGAGAATGAAACGACTATTGGGGGTTTTGTCGATTTTCGCCGCGATTCCCAGCGGCTATGGGCAGCCTGGGGAACCCGGCAAGCGGGTTGAGACCTTTACGATGGCGGTTCCGGGTCCGGTTTCAGGCGCGGGCGACGTCATATTTCACCGGAACCCGAACGCCATCGGCAAGGCCGAGTCAATTGCGTTCATGGCTTCGGAATTCAGCTTCGATGGAGGTGTGGTGAAGAATGCGCCATATTCCGCCGAGGCAGTGACCGAAACGACGCAGCAGTTAGCCGACGGCAACCGCATTTCCCACAAGAACACCGCGCTGCTGTATCGCGATAGTGAAGGCCGGACGCGGCGCGAGGAGACGATGAAGGCGCTGGGACCTTGGGCGTCGAATGCTGAGCCGCTGCGGTCGGTTTTCATCAACGATCCGGTTAGCAAGACGCATATGGTTCTGGACGTCAATAGCCGAACGGTGCGCAAGATGGGTTCCCCGGAGATCCGGACTTTTCCAGCGGCCGCGGGGGCGGCTGCAGGGATCACGGTTCAGGGCGATGTCGTGAAACACGTTCGGATTCAGCATGGCACGGCGGGCGAGCCGGCGGGCGCGGGCCACGTGGGTGTCGCGTTCGCCCGCGGCAGCTTTGGCGCCGGTGAGCCGGGCAATGGCGAGAACGTGAAGACCGAATCCTTAGGCACGCGCATGATCGAGGGCGTCCGCGCCGATGGAACGCGTATTACTCACACGATCCCGGCCGGAGCCATGGGGAATGAGCGGCCGATCGAGATCGTGTCCGAGCGCTGGTATTCTCCCGAGCTGCAGACGGTAGTTATGACCTCGCGCAACGACCCACGCATGGGAGAGACGAAGTATCGTCTTGGCAATATCAGCCGTGGCGAGCCGTCCCGGTCGCTGTTCGAAGCGCCTGCCGACTACTCGGTGGTAGATGAGCCATTCCTTCCGGACTTTAAGCGAATGGAGGAGAAAATACTTCTGGACAGAAAGAAGGATTAGCAAACCAGCGACGTGGGGACGGGCGGGCGCGGCCTGTCCCCTAGAATGTGCTAATGTGCCTTCTGTGGCCCGGATCGCGCTCAACTTTCTTCCGATATTCCTGCTGATTTTCACGCAGCGCGCTCTGCCGGCTGAGCAATGGCTGCGGATAAATTCCACAAATTTCGAGCTGTTTACCACCGCTGGTGAGAAGAAAGGGCGAGAAGCCATTCTTTACTTCGAGCAGGTGCGCGCCGTCTTTGAAAAATTCGCCAAATCGAAGAGTATTTCGACGACGCCAGTGCGAATCGTCGCATTTCAGTCCGACAAAGAATTCAAGCCCTACCGCATAAACGAATTCGCGACCGCGTACTATCTCGGATCCCGCGACCGCGATTACATCGTCATGAAAAGCATCGCATCGGAGCACTATCCGACGGCGATCCACGAGTACACGCACTTGATCATGAAGCACTCCGGCCTGCCGGTCCCGGTCTGGCTGAACGAGGGCCTGGCGGAGGTGTTTTCAACTTTGAGGCCGGCGGGCAAGCAGGTTCTGATTGGAAACCTGATCCCCGGCCGCGTGCAGGAGCTGCAGACTGGTAAGTGGCTGCCTCTCGAGACTCTAATTGCAGTAGATCATCGCTCGCCTTTGTACAACGAAAAAGCAAGAGCGGGAATGTTTTACGCCGAGAGTTGGGCGCTCACTTACATGCTGTATCTGTCGAACGAGTACCTGCCCAAGTTCGGTGAACTGCTGCGACTGCTGAAGGCGGATGATTCACAGGCAGCGGTGTTTCAGCAGGTATATGGAAAGTCGCTGCCGCAGATCAAATCCGAGCTGGAAGGGTTCATGCGCGGAAGTCGATTCAACGCCGCGGTAGTGGACGTGAAACTCGAAAAATCCGCGGAGTCGCCGGATGTGCGTCCGGCGACGGCGCTTGAATCCGGCCTGACATTGGCGGACCTTTTGGCGGTGACGCGGAAGCGGGATGAGGCGCGCGCGGCGTATGAGAACCTGGCGAAAGAGTATCCGAAGGAAACAGAAATTCCGCTCGCGCAGGCGCGGTTGGCATGGATGAACAGGGATCGCGACGAAATGAAGCGGTATTTCGCGCGTGCGATCGAACTGGGAAGCAAGAATGCGAAGGTTCATTTCGATTACGCGATGATGCTCCGCGAGTCGGATGCGGCGGCGGACGAGATCGTCGGCTTGCTCAATACTGCGGCGCTGCTACAGCCCGACATGACGGAAGCGAACTACATGCTTGGTTTCTACGCCATGAATGCGAGTCGTTTTGGTGAGGCGGTGTCGCATTTTAACAAAGTCAAGAAAGTGGACAAGGCGCAGGCCTTTCCTCTTTTCCGGGCGCTGGCTTACGCGAGCTATCGTTTAGGCAGCCGAGAGGAGGCCGCCAAGCACGCGGAAAGCGCGCTGAAGTACGCGGTCGAACCAGAGGACGTCAGGGTCGCAAAGGAATTGCTCGCCTACGTGACGCAGGACCCGTCGGCGAGAACGCCTGTTCTACGGGCAGATGGACAACCGCGATTGACTCGCCCCGAACCGGACAGCGCGGAGCCGGAAAGCAAAGTGAGTGTGTTCGCAGAGCGAACGTATCCCATCGAAGGCACGCTGGAGCAGGTGGATTGCCTGGACAAAGTCGCCCGATTGCGGATTCTGGTGGGCGCAAAGCACGTTTCACTGTTAATTGAGGATCCAAGCAAGATTGTGATCAAGAGCGCCGTCGCCGGTCAACACGAGTTTACGTGTGGTCCGCAGAAACCGGTGAAGGTTGCGGTGGAATATATTTTGAAGCCCGAGGATACCTATAAAACTGAGGGCGCTATCCGGTCGATCGAGTTTCGCAGCACAGGCGCGCTACGTGTTCGCGATTGAAGATGGCTCGGCAAGATCGTAGCGGCGCGGAGTCGACCGAACCAGTCGAGGTCTGTTCCTTGCATCGTCACCTCCAGTGCAGTCCTCGGAGGAACTGCGGATCGCGCCAATCCCACAGGCGCGATGTGTTCTGGTCGACATTCTGCGGCGATACATTCCAGATATAGGCATCAGCGCTGCGAGCGCCGCGGCTGTGAATGAATACACTCACGGCAAGCAGCGCGAGAAAGGCGATCGCGGGACCTCGCGGCTTCGCCGATTCGCGCCATTTCGTGAGCGGCGGAATCAGGAAGAATATGAACAACGGCGTCATGTCGCTCAACTGACGCGGTCCGTAGGAGTGTCCACCCCACCAGAAATGGAAGTACAAGCCTAGCAGCAGCCAGTTTCCTACTATCACCGCGATCAAGTAAATTGCGAGAGGCGCCTGCCAGCGGGATCTGAGCGCGTGGACCATGCCCCAGATGGCAATCAGGAATATTGGCGTGTAGACGAACAATCCGCGCGACGGACTTACTAGCGCGCCGGCTAAAGCTTCGGCTGTTCCAATAACGTTCACCGTCGC
>Ga0075431_100004505_pt1 | contig 13676 bp, 9 predicted proteins | sample RhiMetdeltSRZDD5_FD_75297 | JGI IMG/M metagenome (GOLD analysis project Ga0075431, IMG submission 75297) | Populus rhizosphere microbial communities from Tennessee, USA - Rhizosphere MetaG P. deltoides SRZDD5 | ecosystem: Host-associated > Plants > Roots > Rhizosphere > Soil | place: USA... | reverse complement strand
CGACCTTCTTCTCGATGTCGTAGCCGTGCAGGTGCAGGACGACCGGCCGGTCGGTGGTCCAGCGCAGCGTGACGGCATCTCCCTGCTTCACGCGGATCAGCCGCATGGTCTTCGCCACGCGTCCCTTCTCGATCCTGAGGTCGAAGGCCAGCTCCTCCGCGCGCGCATCCGTCCCCCAGCCGAGCAGCAGCCCGAGGACGAGGAGCATGCCGACAACGGCGCCCCCCGCATTCCCTCTCCCCGCTTGCGGGGAGAGGGTCAGGGTGAGGGGCAGCCACAGGCGTCGGCGCGTGCCGCTGCCCCTCACCCTGACCCCCGGCCTTCGCCGGGGCAGGCCTTCCCCGCGCTGTCGGAGCGCGAGGCGTGGTCGTCGTTGCGCGGGGAGAGGGAGATCGGTGCTCATCGCGGAGAGGCCTCCACCTCGGAGATGCGGTTCAGGACCCAGGCGTGGTCGTAGGGCGACGGAATGGCGGCCGGATCGCCGATCGCGGCCCACATCAGGCGGCCGAAGGCGTCGGTGAAGCCGCCCGCGGGGTTCCACGCCGCCGTGGCCGGCGCAGCGGTGCCGAGCTTCAGCCAGCCGTTCCAGGGGAAGTCCTTGAGCTTCACGGTGCGCACGAACATGGGCGCTTTGAGCCCCTCGAGCGCATCGTAGGCGATGTTCTCGATGCCGTCCGAGAACGAGACGTTGAAATACTCCTGCCGCAGCGTGTAGCCGGCGACAGCGCCGCGGCAACCTGCTGTGAGCCGGCGCACCAGGTCGCGCTCCAGGTTGGCGCGCTCAGTCGAATCAGCGGCGTCGCCCGCCTGCAGGCGGGCCACGTCCACCTCCAAGCGCCTGCGCGCCTCCGCATCGGCGATCGTATCCGCCAGCAGCCGATGCGCGTGGAACCAGCCGGAGCGCGCCCAGCGCGGCCCCATCCAGCCGTTCACGACCGTTGTCTCGGAGGCGACGAGGCGGCCCGCGTCCACCTCCCCGACCACGGCATCCCAATCGGCGCGGTCCGTGCGCCATTGCGGCGGCACGAGGCCCGTCGCCAGCGCACCCTCCGCCCGCACCTTCAAGTTGACCTGGGAGGCCGGCGGCACATTGGCTGGAGCTGCGGCGCCGAAGCGGGCCTTCGCGGCCTCCGCCAGATCGGCGTGATGCAGATAGTCGCCGTGCAGCGGCGTGACCGGATAGGGATGCGCGACAGCGTCACCACCCCTGGCCGCCAGCGCGCGTACAACGGCTGCCACGAGGCCGCAGGCCGACGCCTCGTCCTTGGCAAGCGCCGACGTGGGGCTGATCTTGACGACCACGAACGTGCCGAGCGACGGCACGGCGGCGATGTCCTTCCCCGGAGCCGCGGTGAAGCCCGGGACCCCGCCCACATAGGCGTGGAGCTTGCCCTTGCCGAGCAGCTCGGCCGCCGTCTGCGGCGCCACGGCCGCGATCTCGATCTCGTGCGGGTAGTACGAGGGATACACGGGCTGCTCGTGCCCACTGCGCGCCACCGGCGCAAGGAGCAGGACCGCCCCTGTCATGATGAGCGCACGCCGCAGATTCATCGCGAGGCTCCGTCCATCGCGAGCCACATCTAAGCGTCTTTCGCAATGCCGGCAACAAGCGGCAATCGCGGCTTGGTGCACTCGCGCAGGCCCGCACAACGGGCTCAGACCCTATTGCGCCTGCCTGCGCCCGACGTCGCCTCAGCCCCGCAGCGCGCGCACCACCCGCTCGTCGGCGAGCGCATCCTTGGGTGCCCCGTGGAAGATGATCTCGCCGCGGTCGATGGCGTAGAGGCGGTCGCCGATGCGGGTGGCGGCGGCGAGATGCGACTCCGCCATCAGGATCGATACCCCCAGCTCCTTGATCTTGAGGACGGCCTCGGTGAAGCGATTGACCACCACCGGGGCCAGGCCCTCGAACGCCTCGTCGAGCAGGAGGAGCGTCGGCGACAGCATCATTGCGCGCGCCACCGCCACCATCTTGCGCTGGCCACCGGACAGATGCAGCCCCTGTCGTGCCAGCAGGCTCCTGACCTCGGGGAAGACGGAGTACGCCTGCTGCTCCGGGTCGGAGCGCACGCCGCCGCGCACCTTGGCCACCTCGTCGCCCAGCCAACGGCTGATCATCAGATTCTCGCCGACCGTCAGCTCCGGGAACACGCCGCAGTCCTCGGGCGAGTAGCCGATGCCGCGGCGGGCGCGCTGGTGCGGGGCCAGGCGGTTCAAGCTCTGGCCCTCGAAGACGATCTCGCCGGACCGCACGGGCAGGAAGCCCATGATGCTCTCGATGGTGGTGGTCTTGCCGGCGCCGTTGCGGCCGACCAGGCACACCACCTCCCGCGCGCCGACCTCGAGCGACACCCCGTGCAGGATGTGCGCCGGGCCGCGGTAGGTGTCGATCGCCTTGACCTCGAGCACGGGCTCACTCCTTTCGTGTGAAGGCGCCGGGGCCCGAGGTGCCGAGCAGCGTCATGGCCACCTGGTCGTTCTGCCGGATCTCGTCGGGCGTGCCCTGGGCCAGGATGGCGCCCTGGGCCATGACCACGATGCGATCGGAGTACTTGAACACCACGTCCATGTCGTGCTCGACGATCACGGCGGTGATGCCCTCGCCGCGCACCACCGAGGCAATGGTGTCCATGATCTGGCTCTTGTCGCGCGTGGAGACGCCGCTGGTCGGCTCGTCGAGGAACAGGAGCTTGGGTCTGAGCGCATAGGCCAGCGCCACGTCGAGCAGCTTGCGCTCGCCCTGGGCGAGATCGCGCGCGGTCTCGTCGCGTTTGGAGGCGAGGCCGAACTGGCCGAGGATGCCGTCGGCCTCGGTAATGACGGCGTGGTCCCGATGCGCGAGCGCGTTCAAGTGCGCGGTCTTGCCCTCGCGCGAGAAGATGGCGAGCGCCACGTTGTCGAAGGTCGAGAGGTCGTCGAAGAGGTTGACGATCTGGAACGAGCGCGCAATTCCGAGCCGCACGCGCTCGGTGACCGATGCCCTGGTGATGTCGTCGCCCCGGAACAGGACCTTACCGGACTCCGCATCCAGCCTTGCACTGATCACGTTGATGAGGGAGGTCTTGCCGGCGCCGTTGGGCCCGACGAGGGAGACGAACTCGCCCTCCTCGATCGAAAGGCTGACGTTGTCGACGGCGCGGGTCTCGCCGAAGTAGCGCTTGAGGTCGATGGTCTGCAGGAGGGCCATGGCTCACGCTCCCTGCTCGGTCGGCACGCGCGAGGGCAGCACAGCCCCGAGGCCGATGGCGATGAGGAAGCCCAGCACGGGGAGCACCAGCAGCGCGGGCCCGCCGAAGCCGACGACGGCGCCGATCGGCGGCAACAGCAGCGCGAGCACGCCGAGCCAGGCGTGCCCAATCATGCCGCCGCGGTGGTAGACCAGCGCCATCAGCAGGAACCAGGCGAGAATGGCCGCAATGACCGCCACCGTCCCGATCACGTTGGACAAGTCTCCGGCGGTGCCGAACCGGTCTGTCCAGACCCAGAACAGGGCGACGAGGGCGACCAGGAAAGCCAGGGAGGCGCCGACGAACGCGCCCTTGCCAGATGCCACCCTCCTGACCCACGGCGGCGGCTGGGTGAACGTGCCGAGGATGCCGCTCGGCAGCACGAGCACCAGGAGGACCAGGACGCAGCCGAGCATCAGCTGCCAGTACTGCGAGCTGGCGACCGCGTAGACCTTGAGGTAGTTGAACGCCACCGCGCCGATGATCGGGCCGAAGAAGGTGCGGAAGCCCCCGAGCACGGTCATGAACACGATCTCGCCCGAGAACGGCCAGTAGAGGACGTCGGGCGTGGTGAGGCCGTTGAGCGGAACCCACAGTGCCCCCGCCAGTCCAGCGAACAGGCCGGAGATGACGAACGCGATCCACCGATAGCGCCGCACCCGGATGCCGACGAAGCCGGCACGCACCTCGTTGTCGCGGATCGCCTGCAGGGCCTTGCCGAAGGGGGAATGCACGATCACCCACATGATCGCGACCGCGATTACGAACAGTGCCAGCACGTAGTAGTAGTAGGAGTAGATGAACCGCTGGTAGGCGCCGGCGCCCCTGAAGTCGAGCAGGCCGCCCAGGAGCGTGATGGCGTTGCGCGGCACGCGCATGCCGTCGGTGCCACCCGTAACCCAGAAGAACTTGTAGGCGAGGCTCCACAGCACCTGGGAGAGGGCCAGCGTCAGGATGCCGAAGAAGATGCGCGTGTGGCGCACGCACACGTAGCCGAACAGCGCGGCGATCACGACCGTGCTGAGCAGCGCGCCCAGGATCAACAGCTCCATGGACTGCACGTGCAGGCGCTGCGCGATGAACGCCACAGCGTAGGCGCCCGCGCCGAAGTAGGCGGAATGCCCGAACGAGAGCAAGCCCGTGTAGCCCAGCAGCAGGTTGAAGCCGAGCGCCGCGATGGCGAAGGCCATGCTGTAGATCAACAGCTCGGTCTGGTAGATGCCGATGAACCTGGGCAGGATCGCAAGGGCTGCGACCACGATCGCCGATACGGCGAGCAGCAGGGGAAGGGACGGCTCCGAGCGTTTGACCGGCATGGCTTACGCCCTCCCGAACAGCCCAGTCGGGCGTACCATCAAGACCGCGGCGGCGATCAGGTAGAGCACGGCAAGCTCCACCTCGGGGAAGAACTGCACGCCTGCGGTACGCACCGCGCTCACGATCAGCGCCCCGACGAGAGCGCCTTCCAGGCTGCCGAGGCCGCCGATGACGACCACCACGAAGGCCAGGATGAGCGCGTCGATGCCCATGCCCAGGACGGCCGCCTGGGCCGGCACCACCACGGCGCCGCCGAGCCCGGCCATGAAGCAGCCGATGGCGAAGGCCTGCACGTAGACGCGCCCGACGTTGAGGCCGAGCGCGGAGGCCATGCGCCGGTCCTGCGAGGTGGCGCGCAGGATCACGCCGAAACGCGTCTTGTAGATGAACCACCACAGCCCGAGCGCGGCGATGAGGCCGATGCCGATGACGACCAGGTTGTAGGCCGGATAGAGCGCCGAGCCGATCCGGAAGCTGCCCATGGCGTCCATGATCGAGCCGGCGGTGAGCGGCGTGCCGCCGAATACCAGCTTCAGCACATCCTCGAGGATCATCAGCAGCCCGAACGTGATGAGGAGCACGTACTCCTCGGGCCGACGGTAGAGCGGGCGCAGCAGCGTCGGTTCGATCAGGGCGCCGAGCAAGGCGACCGCGAAGGCGCCGACCGGCAGAAGCAGCAACTGCCAGAAGAGACCGAGCCCCACGCCCCGGCTGGCCGCCAGCGCGACGACGGCTCCCACCGTCCACGCCGAGACGTAGGCGCCGAACGCGTAGAAGTTGCCGTGCGCCAGGTTGACGATGCGCATCACGCCGTAGATCAGGCTCAAGCCCGCGGCGATGAGAAACAGCGACGCCGCCTGAAAAACGGCATTCAGGACTTGGATGATAAGGATTTCCATGGTCCCTCCGCCGCACGAGCGCAGGTTGGGTTGGCTGTAGGGTGGGTTAGCGCGCCAGCGCGTAACCTACCGCATGACGCAACTCGCCGAATGGCGTGCCGGCAAAGATGGGTTACGGCCTTCGGCCTAGCCCACCCTACAATGCGGCTCACAGCCAGCATGGCGTGCCTAACCCGGGGAGCCGGCGGCGCCGATGTGCACGCGCAGGACCCTGGCCGACGGCCGGACGGCATTGCCATCCAGAAAAATGCCGGCGATGACCGTATAGTCGCCGGGCGGCAGCTGCGGCGCCAGATCGATCGCGAAGTGCCCATCCTCTGCCCATCGCATCTTGTCTACACCGACGACCTTGCCTGCCGCATCGATCAGGAGATACCGCGACACCACGAGCAGCGGATAGACCCCGCGCGCCGTCGTGTGCAACAGCGGCTCTTTGGTTTCAGTGTATCCGCGCCCGCCCTTCAAAGTCATCGCGGCGCTGGCGCGCAGTTTAACGCTGCGCCCTTCCTGCACCGCCTGCTCGATCTCGGCACGCGGCGGGAACACGAAGCGGTCGAAGGTGCCGAAGCCCAGCGGATAGGTCATCTCCCGCACGGCATCCAGCACGATGGTGTCAGATGTCCAGGATTTCAGCCGGTAGGGGCCGTTGGCGACCAGGAAGTGCCCGTTCTTCTCGGCAAAGGCCCTGAGCGAGCGCCAGCGCGCCCGCGCCTCCTCGGCGGTAACCAGATCCTTCAACGGCGCCGGGCGGTAGCTTTCCCGCTCGAATTGCACCACCAGCTCCTGCAACTTCGCAATCAGGGTACGGTCACGCACAAGGTCGAGCCAGGGCACCTTGCGCCGCGCCGCCTCCTCTGCCGAGAACGCGGCCCAGCCGCGCACCACCGCCTCCTCCATCAGCACCAGAAGATGCCAGGGCACCGTGCTCCAGGGCGGGGCCAGGTTGGCGACCTGCCGCTCGTCGCCTGGGGCGCCGTTGAGATAGACCTCGACCACGGGCGTCTTGACGATGAGCTCCAGGCCCTCGGCAACGGCGTGCTTGGTCTCGTTCACGCGCACGACCTTGACGCCGGCGAGCCGCTCCTTGATCGGGGCCAGCACCGCCGCAACACCGGGGTCGTAGGCATTGGCGCCGCGATTGGCCTCGTCTCCCCAGCGGTAGGTGAAGGCGTAGGGGTAGAGGAGGTCGGCCACGCCCTGCTCGGTGCCATCCTCGAACGGCGAGGGCAGCACCTCGTAGGTGACCTTCTCGGACGCGGCCGCCCAGTCGCCCACGCGCTCCAGCTCGCCGCTCCCGGCGCGCGGGCGCAGCGCGTCTGCCGGCACCTTGATGCCGCCGGACCGCCCCTCCACCTTGCTCAGCTCCGCCTGCACGCGGTTGGGCATCCAGCTGGCGTTGAAGGGAAACGGGATCATCGCCGGGTCGGCGACGGCGGTCCACATCAGCCGGGCCGTGGCATCGGTGAAGCCGCCCACGGGGTTCCAGGCCGAATCGGAGGCGGCGGGGACGCCGAGATGCAGCTTGCCGTTCCAGGGATACTCCTTGAGCTTCACCGTGCGGATGAACACGGGCGCGTTGAAGCCGGCGATGGCGTCATTGACGACGTTCTCGACGCCGGGAGGATAGGACTCGTTGAAGTATTCCTCGCGCTCCGCGTAGCCGAGGACCACGCGGTTGCAGCCGCGCCCAAGGGCGGCCACCAGCTTCCGCTCGAGATCGACGCGCTCGGCGAGGCCGCCGCGCAGCTGGCCGTGGATGAGACGATCGTAGGCCTCCTCGGCCGCCGGACGGTGCTCGGCGTCGAGACCGGGTGCCAGGAGGCGCCAAGCGTGAAACCAGCCCTCCTTGATCCAGGGCGGTCCTGTCCAGCTGCCAAGCTGGACGCTCGCCGCGGAGACGAGGCCGTCGATGGGCACCTCCTCCAGAACGACGTCAGGTCGCTCCGCAATCGATCCCAGTCGGGACTTGACGATGGTCTCGGCGAGCTTGCCCTTGGCGCCTAGCGCTTGTGCGTCCAGCACCACGGGTGGGACGGCATGCCACCCCAGGGGCTTCATGCGCTCCAAGGTTGCAGCGTTGGCCTTGTCGATATGATGCAGGTAGTCGGCGTGATAGGGCGTCACCGGGTAGGGATGAAAAGCAAAGCCGGCGTCCTTCCCGCCTTGCGCCACGCGCCGCAGAATGAAGTGGGCGGCAGTACAGCGGGCCTCGGCCGACTGGAAGCGCGGGGAGGCCGGATCGAAGGTGAGGACGAGAAATGACCCCAGCGACTTGAGCGACTTCACCTGCACCGGTACCGGCCCGCCGAACTTCGGGACGCCGCCGACGTAGACATGCATCGTTGCATCGCCGAGGCCCTTGCCCGCCGCCTCGGGGTCCGCCACATCGATGCGAATCTCGTCGGGATAATAGGACGGGAAGTGACCGACCGAGTGGCCGGCCCCGCTCTGGCCGCCGGCGGCAATGAGAGCGGCGGCGAACGCGGCGCCGGCGAGGTAGCGCCACCGGCCGGTCGAGGCCCTTCTCCAACGCGCCCTGGCGATCATGCGATGCTCTGATCCCGCCTCGGTCCGAAAAGGGCGGCCGGTGTCCGCGACACGGCCGCCCCTGTGACTGTGCACGTTAGGTCTGCCCCGGCATACGCCGGGCGACCCGACCTACGTCAGCCAGGTCGTCTTCAGCCAGTTGGCCGCGGCCGTCGACTCGTTGTGGGTCGTGCCGGGCTTCGGCCACCCCGGAGGCGCCGTGATGTCGCGGATCGGGATCGACAGGATCGAGGCCGGGTCCCAGACCGGGAATTCGTACCTCGGGTCGTTCTTGGTCATGCCGATCACGGCATCCTTGTAGCCCTGATGGTTGTCGGGCCGGATGTAGACGTAGCCGGCCGGCGAGTTGATCCCCATGCCTTCCAGCATGGCGATGATCATGTCGTCGTCCGGCCATCCGCCGGCGAGCTGATTGGCCTTCTCCACCGCGGCCTTGATCAGATAGAGCGAGGTGTAGGCGCCGTCGGACTCGAAGCTCGGATACTCGTTCCAGCGCTTGAAGTAGCGCTCCACGAACGAGTCGTTGAGGGGCCAGCGCCCGCGCGCCGGATAGGTGAAGAAGTAGTTGGCGTGGCAGCCGGCCAGCACGCCCTCCGGGTGGTCCTTGCCGATGGCGTGCGGCTGGCCGCCGAAGGCCAGCGTGGTCGCCACCTTCATCCTGTCGAAGAGGCCGTAGCGCAGCGCCTGCTTGTAGAACGCCACGTAGTCGCCGCCCCACACGCCGCAGATCAGCACCTCCGGGGTGTCGGAGATCAGCTTGGTGATATGCGAGGTGAAGTCGGTGGTGCCGAGCTTCGGCCACGCTTCGGAGACTGACGTCGCGCCCGGAACCAGCTTCTGGTAGGCCAGCATGAAGTGCTCGTGCACGTTTCGGCCGTAGCTGTAGTCGGGCTGGATGGAGGCGACACGCTTGGCCTGCGGCCAGGCCCTCGCCGCGCCCACGGCCGAGGTGACACCGTCGGCGGACTGGATGTTCGTCACCCGGAACACGTACTTGGGATTGGGCACCGCCTTGTCGAACAGGAAGTCGGTGCAGCCGTCGTTGAACATCGTGAGCACGCCGAGCTCCTCGGCAACGGGGCCGAGCGCCGGCGTGTTGCCGCTCGAGATGATGCCGGTGAAGAGGTCGATGCTCTCCGACAGCTTCATGCGGCGCAGCTCGCGCACGTTGGCGTCTGTGCCAGCCGCCTCGTCGGCAAAGATCGTCTCGATCCTGCGCTTGCCGAGCAGGCCGCCTTCGGCGTTGATCTCCTCAGCCGCCATGATGTGCCCCTTCCGTCCGGGCTCGCCCAGAAGATTGGCGGGGCCGGTCAGGAAAGTAATGTGGCCGGTCTTGTACGGCCTGTCGGGCACGTTCCCCTTCACCCTGGGAGGAGCGGCATGGGCCGGGCGCGGACCGGCGAAGTAGGCGGCGGACATCGCACTCGCGGCCACGGCGGCGCCGGCAGTGACACCGAGGCTGTTCAAGAATGTTCTGCGATCCATTTGCATGGCGTTACCTCACCTTGAGACTTCGCTCCCCCGGGCATTGTTGCACTGCGCCGCTTCTTTGGCGGGCTTTCGGGCCACAGATTAGCACTCCCTTGAACGCCAGCCTATCGCGTTGCTGTGAACGAGCACTCCGGTTTGCAGCGCAAAGAACCATTGCTGCCAGCACCGAAGCCGAGGCTGGCCAACGCCGCTCGCAGCGCAGCATCCTTGAGTACCTCGCGGAAAACGCCGCACCGGCACGCGCTCGAGCCGGGCCTTCTGCACCGCAAAAAGTTACAATGCGGGTCCTGGGGTGGTCGAAGCCCAGGTCGTACTGCCGCCCCTCTACGCGATAGCGACACCCCAGTCGGCCCGTCCCTGCGCGACGGCCGCGGCCGTCTTGCACCGTGGGCCGCGTCATTTTCCGCCGATCACCCTGCACTGGCGCGGCCGATTCCGAGCCTGCCGGGCGGAGTTTCATACGGCCTCGTAAATCAGGCGAAGGTCCGCAGACCCATGGGAGGCCCGTCGGTTCAGAAGGCCTCGAAATATTCGCGATGCTCCCAGTCCGTCACCTCGGCCTGGAAGCGGGCGATCTCGGCATCTTTGATGGTCAGCAGATATTCGACGAAGCCGGCACCCAGCTTCTCGCGGAAGAAGGTGTCGCCCCGCAACGCGGCGACGGCCTCGCCGAGACTTTTGGGCAGCGACTGGGCCTTCGTATCGTAGGGGGCATCGGCGGACGGGCCTGGATCGAGGCGTCGCTCCAGGCCGTCGAGGCCGGCCAGCACCTGCGAGGCCATGTAGAGGTAGGGGTTGGCGGCGGGCTCGCCCACCCGGTTCTCCAACCGCGTCGCGGTATCGCCGGCGCTGCCGAGCACCCGAACCATGACGCCGCGGTTGTCATGGCCCCAGACTGCGCGATCGGGCGCCAGCGAGTGCGAGCGAAAGCGCTTGTAGCCGTTGAGGGTCGGCGTCGTGAATAGGGTAGCGGCGCGCGCGTGCGTCAGCAGGCCTCCGAGGAAATGCCGGCCAATGTCGGACAGCAGCTCGCCCTGGCGGCCGGCCATGAAAGCATTGGCGCCGCTCTTTCGGTCGACCAGCGACTGGTGCAGGTGCCAGCCCGACGACATGACGTTGGGGATGCGCGGCCGGCACATGAAGGTGGCATGCAACCCGTGCCGGCGGCAGATCTGTTTCACGGCGCTGCGGAACAGCACCATGGTGTCGGCCGGCTCCAGGCCGCGGAGCGCCTGAAAGGTGAACTCGCACTGGCTGGGACCGTACTCGCACTCGACCGAGCGCAACGGCAGGCCAAGGGCGACGATATCGCGGCGGATGATCTCGACCACCGGCTCGATCTGGTCGAAACGCAGCTCGGAGAGATACTGGTAGCCGTGGGTGAGGATCGAGACCCGCGGTGGCACGCCGGGCTGGCCGGACTCCTCGGGCGCGATCCGTTCGGAGTCCAGCTTGAAGACGTGGAACTCGACCTCGAGACCGGCCACGTACTCGTAGCCCGCGGCGGCGAGGCGCGACAGCCCGCTTCGGTAGATGTCGCGCGTGGCATAGGGTACGGGGCGGCCATCCGGAAGATAGACGTCGGCCAGCAGCCAGCCAGTCTTGCGCGCCCACGGCAGGACGCGGAAGGTCGAGGGATCCGGAACCATCAGCACATCGCCGGCGCCCTCGAAGGCTTCGAGGCCGAAGCCGCCACCGGCCGTCCACACCGGGAACACCGTGCGGTTGGCGGTGTCCTTGGCGAACAGCGAGCTGGTGATGCTGCAGCCGTTATGGAGCGCGTTCGCCGTCTCCCCGGCCATCAATGTCTTACCGCGCAACAGCCCGTGCTGATCGGGAAAGGCGACGCGCACGACCTCCAGCCCCTGCTCCTCGACCAGCCGCAGGACGCGCGCCGCGGCCTCCTTCTGCTCGGCGGACCAGGGGGCGAAACGCTCGACGAAGCTCATGCGGACAGCCTGCCTATTCCGCCGCCTGGGCCGGCCACTGCGCGCCCTCCCGCCGCCGGCGGTCGGTGTCGGCGGCATAGGTGGCAAGGGCGGCAGTGGCGCTGATGCCGTCGATGGTGAGAGGCCCCACGATGCGCGCCGCTTCCTCGGCGCCAACGTCCAGAATCGGCCGCTCGCCCTTCTTCACCTGGTCGATGGACCGCTTCAGCAGGCGGCGATAGGCGGAGATGGCCGTGTCGGAGGAGCCCAGGTGCTCCTTCGTGCGGTCCTGGATGCGGCCCTGGCTTTCGACTGCCCACTGGTCGTGCACGTTGATATCCTCGCCCATGCCCGTGTAGGTCTTGTGCTCCTGCTCGTGCGGGTCGAAGCCGTAGTCGTTGCTCCGGTTCTTCTTCGAGCGGTAGTCGGGCAGCTCGTACACCCGGAGGCGCTGCGCCCGCATCTGCGCCTTGTCGACCGGCTTACCGAAGCTGGTGAAGACCGTGTACCAGTAGCAGCTCTCGTCATCGACCGGCGCGTGCCACTGCGTCAGCATCATCTCTTGGCTCAAGGGGATGCTGATCGCGTGCGGGAAGATCTGGTTGGTGACGCGCACATGCGTCCTGCCGTTGCCGAGATCGCGGGTGGTGACGATCTTGAGGCCGTAGCCGGTAGGCTCCACCTCGATGCTCGGCCGGCCGTGCTCGCGCATCACCTGTGTCATCGGCATGTCGCTGTCGGCCGACGCGTCGCGGAACTGCCTGCCGTACGCCTTGGAACGGTCCTCGTCCTCGAAGAACCGGTGCAGGTAGGACGCGTGCGCCGGGTCGATGCCGACCTCCAGCGCCTGCAGCCAGTTGCACTCCCACAGACCCTTGAAGGCAAACGTGTAGGCGTCGGGCGCCACGAAGCAGTCGAACGCCGGAAACGCCGGCGCCTCGCCCGGACCCATGTAGGCCCACAGCACGCCGCTTCTCTCCACCACCGGATAGGCCGGCTGCCTGATGTTGCGGCACAGCGGACTGCTCACGGGCTCGGCCGGCGTCTCCAGGCACTGTCCCGTCACGTCGAACAGCCAGCCATGGAACGAGCAGCGCAAACCCCCGTGCTCCCGCCGGCCGAAGGCGAGATCGGCACCGCGATGGGGGCAATGCCGGCGCAGCAGCCCGTAGCGGCCCTGCTCGTCGCGGAACAGCACGAGGTTCTCACCCAGCAGCCGCACCGGCTTCACGGGGCGCCGCTCGGCCAGCTCCTCGACCAGGGCGGCCGGCTGCCAATAGCGGCGCATGAGGTCGCCGCAGGGCGTCCCTGGAGCAATGCGAGTGATGAGGTCGTTCTCCTGCGCGCTCATCATGGGTGGTTCCTCCTGCATCCTTCGCCCGATGATGAACGCGGGATTGCGCCCATGCACAAGTGGCAGGTCCTTGACGCCCGTACGGAGGCCTCGACGAGGACGTAAAGTCCTAGTTCGGCGCCCGCCGGGCGACGATCTCCGCCGCGCCGGCGATCGCCTCGGCGAGGCCCGCGTCGTTGCCGGGCGCCATGATGTGCACGCCGCCGATGCCCGGCGTATGGCTCAGCTGCTCGACCAGCTCGTCGCAAATCCTGCGTCCCTCGCGCACAGGGTCGCTGGCGGCGTCCATGCGGGCCACGATGGCGTCGGGAACGATCGAGCCGGGCAGGTTGTCGCGGATCCAGCGCGCCGAGCGCCCCGACCGCAGCGGCACGAGGCCGATCAGGAGGCGGAAACTGCCGAGCCCGTAGTCGGCCAGGCGCTGCACGTAGCGCCGCGCCACGGCCGGGTCCATGCAGAACTGCGTCTGGGCGAACTGGGCGCCCGCGTCGATCTTGGCCTTGAGGCGGTCCGGCTTCCACCCCGCCGGCGGATCGATCGGTGCATCGGCGGTGCCGATCAAGAACCTCGCCTTGCCAGTCACCTTCTGCCCGGACATCAGCTTCTGCTGGTCGCGGATGTCGCGGGCCACCATGCTGAGGGTCAGGGTATCGAGATCGAACACCGGCTTGGCGTCGGGCTGATCGCCGGCGCCCGGGTTGTCGCCCCGCAACAGCAGGAGGTTCTCGATGCCCAGCGCCGCTGCGGCCAGCAGGTCGCTCTGCAGCGCGATCCGGTTGCGGTCGCGGCAGGTGAGTTGGAGGATCGGCTCGATCCCGGCACCCAGCAGCAGGGCGGCCGCCGCCAGCGACCCCATGTGGACCCGGGCGCCCGCTCCGTCCGTCACGTTGACGGCGTCGACGAGACCCTTGAG
>Ga0075431_100004501_pt1 | contig 13679 bp, 15 predicted proteins | sample RhiMetdeltSRZDD5_FD_75297 | JGI IMG/M metagenome (GOLD analysis project Ga0075431, IMG submission 75297) | Populus rhizosphere microbial communities from Tennessee, USA - Rhizosphere MetaG P. deltoides SRZDD5 | ecosystem: Host-associated > Plants > Roots > Rhizosphere > Soil | place: USA... | reverse complement strand
TGACTACCCCGGAGCGTCGCCGACTGCCCAGAGAAGGGATCGACCCCCGTGCCTCGCTCGAGCACGGAATCGCGAGCTGGCGTCTGGTGCAGTCCGCATGGCGCGTGCGTCTTGACGATGCACGAAAGGCTCAAGATTCCGCACAAGTAGCGGCTGCCGAGGCGAAGCTCGGGGAGTGCGAACGTGAGATCGCACGTATCGAGAAGCTGTTGCAAGACTTACCACGGCCCGAATAGGGCCCTCGCCCTACGAGGCGGTTCGCGCCATGACGCACGCGACCTTCCACGGGTCGCCGGCGGCAAGCCCCGCCACCGCCGCCATTCACGAAAATGCGGTGTGAATCGTTCAGCCGCTCGCTGGGCCAAGATCGTGAAAGCCCGCCAAGGAGAATCGCGGCGTCCAAGTCACCGGTTTATGCAACGGTATGCAAAGTGATTGCATCGGAAACCCGCTAATCGTCGGATCTGTCGAACCCCAACATTAGACGCATCGCGACGCTATTCACGGAGACTACGAAGATGCTGATCGTACGCAAATCCACTGATCGCGGGCACGCCGATCACGGCTGGCTCGACAGCCACCACACGTTCTCGTTTGCGGACTACTACGATCCGGAGCAGATGGGCTGGGGGACGCTCCGGGTGATCAATCAGGACATCGTTCAGCCGGGACACGGCTTTCCGACGCACGCGCACCGGGACATGGAGATCCTGTCGTACGTGCTGGACGGCGAGCTGGAGCACAAGGATTCGACCGGCACCGGTGCGGTGATCCGTCCCGGAGACGTGCAACTCATGAGCGCGGGAACGGGTGTCCAGCACAGCGAGTTCAACCCGTCGCGCCAAAACCCGGTCCACTTTCTGCAGATCTGGATCCTGCCGAAATTCACCGGCACGCGTCCGACGTACCAGCAGACGTTCTTCGACCCGTCGGACAAAAGGGGGCGGCTGCGCGTCGTAGCCTCACCCGAGGGGCGCGATGGCTCGCTCAGGATCGGTCAGGACGCGAGCGTCTATGCAGGGCTGGTCGACGGCGGCGAGCGGATTCAGCAAGAGCTGTCGCCGGGACGGCGCGCTTACGTGCACGTGGCGCGTGGCGAAGTCACGCTGAACGGCCAGCGACTGCACGCGGGCGATGGCGCGAAAGTCGCCGACGAGACGACGCTCTCGTTCTCGGAGGGCCGCAACGCCGAGCTTCTGCTCTTCGACTCGGCGTGAGCAATCGTCACTCCGCTTTCAAACCGGCGGACTTGACGATCTGAGTGTAGCGCGCGATCTCCGATTGGAGGTACGTCCTGAACTCGTCCGGCGTGTTGAGGATGAGATCGACGCCCAGCTTGGTCAGGCGATCGCGCGTTTCGGGCTGCGTCAGTACACGCGCTGCATCGCGCTGAATCCTCGCGACGAGCTCCGGCGGGGTGCCCGCCGGGGCGAGCATGCCGTACCACGTCGCAATCGCAAAATCCCTGATGCCGGCTTCGCTCACAGTCGGGATCTCGGGCGCGAGCGGCGAGCGTTTGGCAGTCGTGTTTGCGAGCGCGCGCAGCTTTCCGCTTTGCACGTGCGGCACCGCGACCGGCAGGTTGCCGAACATGATGGGGATCTGGCCGCCGATCGTGTCCGCGATGGCCGGGTTCTCGCCTTTGTAAGGTACGTGCGTCATCTTGATGCCGAGACGCGCGCTGAGAAGCTCGCCCGCCATGTGCGGCGATGACCCAACGCCCCCCGAGCCGAAGGTCAGTGGGTGTCCGGGTTTTTTTGCGAGGGCTACGAACTCGCTGAAGGTCTTCGCGGGGAACGACGGGTGAACGATCATCAGCAGCGGCGTGGATCCCAGGAGCGACACCGGCGCGAAATCCCGCGCCGTGTCGTAGGGCGCTTTGCCATACAGCGCCGGCGCGACTGCGAGGCTCGTCTGCGGCGAGACGAGGAGCGTGTAACCGTCCGGCGCGGCTTTCGCGACGGCTTCACCGGCGATCATTCCGCTCGCGCCGGCGCGATTTTCCACGATGACGTTCTGGCTCCAGGCTTCGGTGAGTCGCTGCGCAAGGATGCGCGTGAAAACGTCCGTCGTGCCGCCGGGCGCAAGTCCGACGATGATGCGCACGCTCTTCGCGGGATAGGTTTGGGCATGGGACATCGCACTCGCCGCGAGCAAGACGACGACTGCTCCCATCGTTCTCATTTTCATGACGGCCTCCTCCGAGCGCAGTCTCGATGCGTGCGGCTACAATTGTCAAGCGCGTGAGAAGGGATGAGCCATGACTATCGCTGTCGGTGTGATCGGACTCGGGGCAATGGGAGAACCGATCGCCGGACTTCTTCTGAAGGCGGGATTCGCCGTAAGTGTCTGCGATGTGCGTCCCGATCCGGTCGAGCGGCTGGCGCGGCTTGGCGCGACATCGTGTGCGTCACCCGCCCAGGTCGCGCAGGCGAGCGATGTCATCGTGAGCCTCGTCTCGGACGCGGCGCAGACGACGCAGGTCGTATTCGGCGAATCCGGTCTGTTGTGCGAAGCGCGGCCCGGCGCCATATTCGCGATCGGCAGCACGCTTGGTCCGGAGCCGGTCCGCAAGATCGCGCAGGCGCTTGCCCCGAAGCAAGTGCATGTTCTCGACATGCCGATCTCCGGCGGGCTTGTCGCGGCGCGCGAGGGGACACTCAGTCTTATGCTCGGCGGCGAAGACGCGATCGTGGATCGCGCAATGCCAGTGCTCCGCGTATTCGCGCGCGATATCACGCGCACCGGCGGGGTAGGCTCGGGACAGACCGCCAAGCTTGCTCACCAGCTCGTGTTCAGCGTGAACGTGATGGCACTGCTCGAAGGTCTTGCGCTTGGCGCAGCGGGCGGGCTCGAGCCCGCCGTTCTGAAACAGGTCCTTGGACAGGGGCTCGCCAACAGCGCCGTCCTGCAGGCGTGGAAAGATCTGGGTCCGCGCTGGAAGGGCATGCTGGCGGAGATACCGGCGGGTGCGACACCGCCGAACATGCGAAAGGACCTCCACCTGGTGCTCGAGTTTGCGCGCGACGTGGGGGTGCCGCTCTTCGTCGGTTCTCAGGCTTCACTGATCGCTGACGCCGGCATCGCGACGGGTCACCGCGATCCGCGGCTGTGAACGGCCGGCAACTTCAGCCGCGCTTCTCCTCTTTCTGTGCGGCTAGTGCGAGGTCGATGAACGCACGTACGTTCGTCGGCACGAACGGCTGGCTGGGATAAACGAACGATAGCGCGCCGCGGGCCCACGTCCACCGTGGCAGTACCCGTTCGAGCGTCGTCGGTCCGGCACCGTCGCGGGTCAGGTAATCCGGTAGCGGTGCGATGCCGTTGCCCGCCACTGCCAAAGCGCGGACGGTCTCGAGATCGTCCACGACCAGCCGGTCTTTCATGGCGACGTCGACGTTGCGCTCGCCGTCGCTCAACCTGAGCGACTGCCGGTCGAGCCGGGAGAAGACGACGCAATCGTGTTTCTCCAGATCGGATGGCGTCCGCGGTGCGCCGCGCTCCGAGAGATACCGGGTACTCGCCCACAGCCCGCCCTTTATGGGAAGGAATCTGCGAACCACGAGCGTGGAATCCTTGAGCTCGCCCGCCCGGATCGCAAGATCTACGCCTTCGCCGACGAGGTCGACCACGCGATTCGCCACGATCACCTCGATTTTGGCGTTCGGATACTCGCGCGCGTACCGTGTGACGAGCGGCGGGAGCAAGCTGTGCGCGACGTCTCCCGGGACACTGATCCTGAAAAGCCCGCGCGGCTCCGACGTGGCTGACGTGATTTCCGCCTGCGCGGTTTCGATCTCGGCGAGTCCCCGCATGCATCTTTCGAAGTACGCCTGACCCGCTGCAGTGACGTGCAGCTTGCGCGTGGTGCGCCGGATCAGCGTGACGCCGAGATCCTTCTCGAGGCGCGCGACCTTGGCGCTGACGGTCGTGTTCGGCATACCCAGCAAGCGCGCGGCCTGGCTGAAGCTTCCTGCCTGCACGACCTTGACGAACACGGCGATCGCGTCGAGATCCATCTTCTAATTATGCATTCGCCTGCACGAACATGCAGGCGACGCCCGCTAATCACGCCGAACGCCGAGCGCTGATCAGTACGTCTGGCTCGTTCCGTCGTGGTTATAGCGTGCGTACAGCCTCTCGGTGCCGTCAGGCAGCACGAGCACCACGTCGAATGCGTCGCGATGCGGCGTCTGTGTCATGCCTGGCGACCCTGCGGGCATGCCCATGACAGCCAGGCCTCGCGCCTTTGGCTTTTGTGCAAGCAGCCGCTTGATCTCGCGGGCGGGCACGTGACCCTCGATCGCATAGCCCTGCACGATCGCGGTATGACAGCTGCCGAGGCGGTCCGGTATTCCCGCCTTGCGACGAAATACCGTCGGGTCGGGTACATTCTTCGGATTCACACGGAATCCATTCGCGCGGAGATGATCGCCCCACGCGCTGCAGCACCCTCAGCCGGGATCCTTATAGATATCGACCGTTGCGGCGCTGTCGACGTTTGTGCGCAACACTGATTCAGCCGACGATGCTGCTATGCTCGACAACGCGAACATAACCGCAACCAGCGCCAGTGCAAACGAGCTTCGCTTCAATTTCGAGCCTTCCACACGATTGACATGATTTCACCATTGCGGATCCTACATGAGCGCCGACCGCGACCTTTGACCGAGATCAAGGTCGATATCCCCACCGGGCGAGGGGCGCAAAGAGTGTTCCAGGTGCGCACTCCGGTCGCCTCATCGAAACCCGGCGTGCCGGGCCATGTACCATAGCCGCATGCCAAAAGAACGTGCTGAAGCGGCTCGACCGCCGGAGAGGCCGCGCGCTCGGTCCGCGGGAGCGTCCGGCCGGCCCGATAATGCAAACCGTGCGTTTCTCGTCGGCCTGGCGCGCGCATTCGGCGGCGCTGTCGTTTTTTCACTGCCGGTCTTGATGACCATGGAGATGTGGGGGCTCGGCTTTTACATGGAGCCGCTCAGACTCATGCTGCTCATCATGCTCGTCGTGCCGCTCCTCGTCGGGCTTTCGCACTATGTCGGGTTCGAAGATACCTTCGACTGGAAAGACGATGTGGTGGACACATTCGTTGCATACGCCGTCGGCTTTCTCGCCGCAGCGCCCGTGCTGCTGCTCTTCGGCGTAATCACACCCACGATGCCGCTGGCGGAGATTCTCGGTAAGGTTGCGCTGCAGGCGGTGCCCGGGAGCATCGGTGCGCTGCTCGCCCAAAGCCAGTTCGGCGGCCAGAACGGCAGGAACCGTCGGAAGGAAAGGCGTGCCGATACGTACGGCGGCGAGATGTTCTTCATGGCCGTGGGCGCCGTCTTTCTTTCGCTCAACGTCGCGCCTACTGAAGAGATGGTGCTGATTTCCTACATGATGACGCCGTGGCACGCGGTGGCGCTCGCGACGGTGTCGCTCGTGCTTATGCACGCCTTCGTCTACTCGGTCGAGTTTCACGGCCACTCGCCGCTTCCCGAAGGCGCGCGGCAAGCCGGCGTCTTCCTGCGGTATACGGTCGTCGGCTATGCCATATGCCTGGCGATCAGCGCATACATCCTGTGGACGTTCGGCCGCACTACGGGCGTTTCCGCGGAAGAGTTGGCGACGGCGACGGTCGTGCTCGCGTTTCCGGCGGCGATCGGCGCCGCCGCGGCCCGGCTCATCCTGTGAGCGCCGAGCGCAAGCGCTCCGCAGCGGCAATTCCGCCGTGGGAATGGATCGTCGCGGCAGTCGGACTCGCGCTGGTTACGACAACGCTCTCGTTCCTCGCGTACAAAGCGGTGAAAGGCGAGACATCACCTCCGGATATTTCCATCCGGGCGGATGAGATCGTCCCGCTAGCCGATAGGTATCTCGTGAAGATCACCGCGAGTAATCGCGGCGATCGCACGGCTGCGGACGTGAAGGTGGAAGGCGAGCTCGCAGCGCCGGGCGGCGTCGTTGAAAAAAGCGAGATGACTTTCACGTATCTGCCCGGCCGCTCCGCGCGCAGCGGGGGTTTGTACTTCACGCGCGATCCGCGGCGGCACACGCTCTCGCTCAGCGCCAAGGGCTACGAGAATCCCTGACAGGCGACTGCGCGCAAGGCGTCGTGGGTTATCATGCGTATCGTGACTGTGACTTACACTGCACGGCCCCGCCGCGTGGCCGCAGCTGCTCTCGCCGGGCTATTCATTCTTTCCATGCACGGCACGCCTGCCGCTGCGGCAGCAGACGTGAAGTCGCCTCGCGCCATCGAAGCGACGGGAGAAGGGCGCGTAGAGGCCGCGCCGGATCTCGCCTTGCTTGATTTCGGGGTCGTCACTCGCGCGCCGACCGCAGCGGCTGCCGCCCGTGAGAACAGCGGGCGCATGGAGCGCGTCCTTGCAGCTTTGCGCAAAACGGTCGGTAGCGATGGCACGCTGAGCACGGGCTCGTATTCAATCCGCCCTGTCTATGCGCCGCCGAGCCGTGAGCAGCAGGAGGCGCCTCGCATCACCGGATACGAGGTGAGCAACGTGGTTCATGTCAGGACGAAGGCGATCCCGCGCGTCGGTGAAGCGATCGACGCGGCCATCGAAGCGGGTTCGAACCAGGTTCAACGCCTCGCTTTTACCCTGAGCGACGACAGCCAGGCGCGGCGTCTGGCGCTCACCAGGGCCGCCGGTCAGGCCCGCGAGAAAGCAAACGCGCTTGCAGCGGCGCTCGGCGTGAAGCTCGGCGGCGTGCATTCGCTCGTCGAGCAGGATCTGGGTGCCGTGCGGCCACTGGTGCGCCAGGCCGGCATGGCGGAAAGCGCGTCGTTCACACCCGTCGAGCCCGGCGTGGTGGAAGTGCGAGCACGCGTGGTGCTTACGATGGAGATCGCCGACGCCGCAACGCAGAGGTGAGTGCGCGTGCGCTTCCGTGGCATCATACGGCCTCTGCGGCGCTTCGCCGCCTGGAACGCTCCGATCCCGTTCGCGACATGGGTATTCTTCGTATCATTCTCCGCGCCTTCAGGGGCCGAAAGGCCCACGAGCTCGAAGCGCCCGTGATCGACCGCGTGGATGTGCCGCCGCCGTCGACCGACTGGCGCAAGCGCAAGCTCGCCCAGGCCGCGCAGAGATACGGCAGACCATTCAAATGCGCCGGCGGCGAAATGCCGCGACAAGTCGTCCTGCGTGACCGCGTAGTGATCGTGGACGCGGAACGTCACACGTAGTCCCAAGTCGCAGCAATTGAATGGCTCGACAAGCCCCTGTTGACGACAGGGCGCGCGTTCGCGCAAGCTTCACGCGCGAACTGCAAGGGAGCAGCCGTGCGCACCAACGCTCAACACAGCGTGCCCGAGAACGGATCGGATGAGACTCGGGTGCGTCCCGTCTCGAGAGAAAGCTCGCGCAGAACGCGCGAAATGATCCTCGACGGCGCGCTCGCAGAGTTCTCGGAAAAAGGGTTCGACGGCGCGCGCATCGACGAGATTGCACTCAGAGCCGGCGTGAACAAGAACCTGCTCTATCACCATTACGGCAGCAAGGACGGGCTGTTCACCGCTCTGCTCGAGCGCACCTACGACACGATCCGCAGCCGGCAGAGAGATCTTCAGTTGCGCGGCATGGACCCCGTCGAAGGGATGCGTAAGCTCGTGATCTTCACCGGCCGGATCTGGGTGCAGTTTCCGGAGTTTCTGCGTCTTCTTCAGAGCGAAAACCTCATCGGCGGACGCCACGTGCGCGCTTCGACCGAGATCCCGCGCATGTACAACCCGCTCCTTGAAACGATCGACGAACTTCTCGAGCGCGGCATTCGAGCCGGCGTGTTTCGAAAGAACGTCGATGCGGTCGATCTCTATATCTCCATCTCTTCGCTCACCGCTCACTACATTACGAACCATCACACCTTCGAGGCACTGTTCGGGCAGCGACTGCTCGCGCCGCAGCGCGTGAAGCAGCGTCTCGAGCACGCGGCCGACATGGTGGAACGCTACCTCCTGGCGAAAGTTGACTAGGCATTCAAGTGCGGTAAACTTGAGCCAAGTCAAAGTTGACGCAGAATTTTTGCGTCTGCGCTGATTCACATCAAAGCGATGCCGCACGGCATTGCAGTCACGCGCCGCCGGGGAATCGATTGCTCTATCGCCTCCTTGTATCGACCGCAATCGCGTTTTTCATGGCGAGCGGCGCGGCATCCGCTCGAAGCTGGCAGCCTCCACGAACATGAAGCTGCCGAATTTCGAATACGTCGCGCCTTCCACGCCCGCCGAGGTCGTAAAGGTGCTTGCAGAAAACCGCGGCGGCGCGAAGATCATCGCCGGCGGGCAAAGCCTGCTGCCGACCATGGCTTTCCGCCTCGCACAACCTTCGATCCTCGTCGACGTTCGTAAGCTGCAGGGCCTGGACACGATCGTGATTGACAGCGCGGGTGTGCTGCTTGGCGCCCGCACACGGTGGTGCGACATCGAATCCAACGCTCAGCTCGCGAAAGCGCATCCGCTGCTCGTCGAAGCAATCAGACATGTGGCGCACTATCAGGTGCGCAATCGCGGGACCGTGGGTGGAAGCCTGGCGCATGCGGATCCCGCGTCCGAAATGCCGTGCATCGCCGCGACGTGCGAAGCCGAGCTGCGGGTTCTGGGTCCGTCGGGCGAGCGCCGTATCAAGGCGGCAGATTTTTTCCAGGGGCCGCTCACGACCGCGCTCGCCGAAGACGAGCTCATCCTCGACGTGCGCCTGCCTGTGTGGCCGGCTGCGCGCAGATGGGCTTTCGGCGAGTTCGCAAGACGCCCGGGCGACTTCGCGCTCGCGGGTATCGCGGTTTTCTATGACGTGGATGGCGAACAGCGCGCGCGCAATGCGCACATCGGCGTCGCGGGGGCCTGTTACTACTCGCGGCGTTTGCCCGAAACGGAGCGCGCACTGAATGGTCAGCGCGTCGATTCCGAAATCGCACGCGCCGTCGCTGCAGTCGCGGAGCAGGAAGCCGATCCGACGGGCGATTTTCATGCGAGCGCGGAGTATCGCAAGGCGCTGGTCGCCACATTGCTCGAGCGCGCGCTCGTTGCCGCCGCAAGCCGCAGTGCGTGACATCGCGCGGGCTTTTCACCTTCTGACCACCACATGAATATCACTTTAGAACTGAACGGGAAAAGTGTGGAAGTCGATGTCCCGGCGCGCACCACGCTTGCGGACTGCATCCGTCACCATCTCATGCAGACGGGCACACATGTCGGCTGCGAGCACGGCGTGTGCGGCGCGTGCACGGTGATCGTCAACGGCGAGGCGGTGCGCTCCTGTCTCATGCTCGCCGTGCAGGCGGAAGGATCGAAAGTCACGACGGTCGAGGGTCTCACGCCGCCCGAAGGGCTGTCGCCGCTGCAAAAGTGTTTCCGCGAGCATCATGCGCTGCAGTGCGGTTTCTGCACGCCTGGTTTTCTCACGACCACGCATGCGCTGCTCACGCGCGAGCCGAATGCGACGGAGGAAAGAATTCGGCATGTCCTTTCAGGCAATCTCTGCCGCTGCACGGGCTACATCCCGATCATCGAAGCGGTATGCGCGGCGCGCTCCGCTTACGGCGGACAGGCCGCTGCGGTGAAAGCGACAAAGTGACCAGCGTGGGGGAAGCTTATGTCGGGCGTCCCGTCGAGCGGATCGAAGATCTCCGCCTGCTCACCGGCAAAGGGTGTTACGTCGACGACCTGTCGATTCCGGGAATGCTGCATGCGGCGATCCTGCGAAGCTCCGTTGCGCACGGACGACTGGTTTCGGTCGACGCCTCGCGTGCGCTCGAAATGCCGGGCGTGTGCGCCGTCATCACCGGCGCGGATATCGCAAACGGCCTGAACGGCGCGATCCCCCGCATTCCGATGCGCCAGGAAGCGCTGCCGGAGCTGGAACGGTTCGAGCAGCCGGTCATCGCGAACGGCAAGGTGCGCTATGTCGGCGAGCCCATCGCAGTCGTCGTCGCTGACGATGCGGCCCGAGCCGAAGACGCGCTCGATGCGATCGTTGTCGATATCGAGACTCTTCCTGCAACGGGGGACAGCGCTGCAGCCGAGCGTGGAGATGCGCTGCTGTACGAGGAAGCCGGGACAAACTGTGCGCTCACCCTCAGCGCAGTACGCGGCAATGCGGACGCCGCGTTCGCTACGGCGCCTTATACGCGCCGCGAACGCTTTCGTGTGCATCGTCACACGGCGCTGCCGATGGAAACGCGAGGCCTCCTCGCGGAATGGAACGCGATCAGCGGCAAGTTGCGTGTGCTTGGCGCAAGCAAGGTCCCGTTTCCGAATCGCCGCGTGCTCGCGGCCCATCTGAAATTGAGAGTGGAAGACGTCGAGATGCTCGAAGGCGATACGGGCGGCGCTTTCGGTGTGCGCGGCGAGTTCTATCCCGAAGATTTCCTGATCCCGTATGCGGCGAAACGGATCGGCCGGCCGGTCAAATGGATCGAAGACCGCCGTGAGCACCTGATCGCGACGAACCATGCGCGCGAAGCCGAGTGCGAGCTCGAGCTCGCTTGCGACCTCGACGGCAGGATCCTTGCTTTACGCGGTCATGCTCGCACCGACGTCGGCGCGTATCTGCGGACGAATGGCCTCACGCCGTCGCGCAACATCGCGCAGGTATCCACCGGGCCCTATCGCATCCCGCACGTGCTGTTTAGCGTGTCCGCGATGCTCACCAGCAAGACCCCGGTCGGCACGTATCGCGGGCCCGGGCGGTTCGAGACCGATTTTTTCCGTGAGCGCCTGTTCGATCTGGTTGCCGCGGACCTGAACATCGACCGCGTCGAGTTTCGCCGCCGCAATCTCGTGCGCGAGCATGAAATCCCCTGGGCGTTGCCCGTCGTGCACCCTTTCGGCGGCGAGACATCGACCGACAGCGGCAACTACGAGGCGGCGCTCGATCGCTGCCTTGGGGAGTTCGACTGGATCGGCAAAGCGAAGATGAACGGCAAGCTCGTCGACGGCCGCTATCACGGCGTCGGCATCGGCTGCTACATCGAAGGCGGCGCGTCGGGACCGCGTGAAAGCGCTCGGCTCGTGCTCGAAACCGACGGCACGGTTTCCGTGTACACAGGCTCGTCATCCGTCGGCCAGGGTCTGGAGACCGTTTTGACGCAGATCGCCGCGGACGCGCTCGGCATGCCGATGAGCTGCATCCGCGGTGTCTTCCACGGCTCCACGACCGGCGTGAAGGAGGGTTTCGGATCCTATAGCTCGCGCAGCGTGGTCATGGGCGGCTCGGCGGTCGTCGGCACCGCGAAAAAGCTGCTGGCCGAAGTGAAAGATGCCGCCGCACGCCACTTCGGCTGCGAACGCGAACAGATCGGGATCACCGGCACGCACGTCGTCGGACCGGGCGAGAAAGTACTGACTATCGCGGAGTTCGCGCGCAATTACGGACCGTTTTCGGCGGAAGACAGTTTCTCGAGCAACAAGCGAACGTACAGCTACGGCACGCATGCGGCGCACGTCGCCGTGGACCCGCGAACGGGTGAGATCGAGGTGATCGATTACGTGGCCGTCGAAGACGTGGGGCGCATCATCAATCCGCACACACTGCACGGACAGACGCTCGGCGCAATCGTGCAGGGTCTCGGCGGCGTTTTGCTTGAGCATCTGGTCTACAGTGAAGACGGCCAGCTTCTCACCGGTTCGCTCGCGGATTACCTGATGCCGAGCGCCACCGAGTTCCCGAGCATTCGCGTCTTCGCGCTCGAAGACTATCCGTCACCGAACAATCCGCTCGGCGCGAAAGGCGCGGGCGAAGGTGGCATCATTCCGGTCGGCGGCGTAATCGCGAACGCTGTCGCCGCCGCGCTGCGCCCGCTCGGGGTGGAGCCGCGCGAGCTTCCACTTTCACCACCCCGCATCTGGCAACTCATCAAGGAACAGGCATAGAAATGGAGCAAAGACCGCAAGTCATTGCGATCGAGGAACACTACTTCGATTCCGAAATCCTTTCGCACTACGGCGAGGGCGAGAGGCGGGCGGGGCTGCGCGAGCGGCTGGAGGACGTTGGCGCGAAGCGCATCGCCGATATGGACCGGGCCGGCATCGATATCCAGGTGCTGTCGCACGCCGCGCCGGGAACGCATCGCATGGATGCAGATAAGGCGGTGCCGCTCGCGCGAGGCGCGAATGATCGTTTGCGCGACCTCGTGCGCGCGAACCCGCAGCGCTTCGCCGGATTCGCGACACTGCCTGCGTCCGACCCGCAAGCCGCTGCCGATGAGCTCGAACGCGCGGTCATGAAGCTCGATCTGAAAGGCGCGATGGTCCACGGGCTCACGCAGGGCCTTTTCATTGACGACAAGCGCTTCTGGCCTATTTTCGATCGCGCCCAGGCACTGGATGTGCCGATCTACGTGCACCCCGCGGTACCGCATCCTGCTGTGATCGACGTCTACTACAAGGATTACGTGGCCGACTTTCCCGGGATCACGAACGCCGCGTGGGGTTTCACGGTCGAGACCGCCACGCAAGGTGTGCGGCTCGTACTGAGCGGCTTATTCGACAAGTATCCGCGCTTGAAGATCATTCTCGGCCATCTCGGCGAGGGTCTGCCGTTTCTGCTCTGGCGCATCGACGCGATGTTCAAGCGCAAGCCGAACCGCGCGATCGACTTTCGCGAGAAGTTCTGCAGGCATTTCTGGATTACCACGAGCGGCAACTTCTCCGATCCTGCGATGTTGTGTTGCATACAGGAAATGGGTGTCGACCGGATTCTCTTCGCGGTCGACTTTCCGTACGTCGAGAACCGCCCCGGCACCGAGTGGATGGAGCGCCTGTCGGTCAGCAAAGAGGACAAGGAGAAGATCCTCAGCGGCAACGCAAAACGGCTACTGAAAATGTGACGAGTGGTAGTTCACCAGGAGTAAGGACATGAGCCAGGCAAGACACCCCATGCCGCCCGAAGTGGCCGGCCTTTCGATCGAAGAAATCGGAAAGCGTTACGTCGCGCGCTTCAAGGACCGCAAGCCGGACTGGAACGCGTTCGAGGACGCGAAAATCGAAGGCTACAAGCGCGCGCAGCATCGCTTCATCGGTGCCGGCGGATCAGGCAAGCATGGCGACCAGACCGCCATTCCGCCGCGCGGCTTCACCCTCAGTATCATGTATGTGCAGCCGGGGCAGGGCAATGCGGCGCACACGCACGAAGTCGAGGAAGTGTTTTTCGTGCTGCAAGGCTTCCTCACCGTCTTTCTGGAAGACGAATCCGGCGAGCGCCTCGACGTGCGGCTAGGACCGTGGGAATGCATTGCGTGCCCGCCGGGCGTCATCCACGGCTACATCAACGACAGCCTCGAGCCCGTGTATTTCCAGGTAATGCTCGGCAAGCCGCGGCCGGAGACGATGGGTTACGCCGACGACGAGCTCTACAGGCGGCGCGATGCGCATTTGACGGCGTAAGTGTCACGTCACCCCTGGCGTACGCCGGGATCCATGTGACGATCTGGAGCATCAGCATGAAGCAGTTGGTGCATGAATTGACGGTAAACGCAGCGAGGGCGGAGCCGCCAGCGGCTTCGATCTCGTTTCGCCGGTGACGCGAATAGGATGAAGAGCAGGAATACTCGGCGAGCGTTGAAAGTAGCCTTGATCGGCCGCGGCTCGATTGCGGGCGTGATCATGCGCTCGCTGCTCGAGCAGCATCCCGAGATTCGTCTCGCCGGCGCACTCGGACACGATATCGATCACGTGAACG
>Ga0075431_100004500_pt1 | contig 13680 bp, 9 predicted proteins | sample RhiMetdeltSRZDD5_FD_75297 | JGI IMG/M metagenome (GOLD analysis project Ga0075431, IMG submission 75297) | Populus rhizosphere microbial communities from Tennessee, USA - Rhizosphere MetaG P. deltoides SRZDD5 | ecosystem: Host-associated > Plants > Roots > Rhizosphere > Soil | place: USA... | reverse complement strand
GCAATGGATTCGATCCGGCCGAATCCTTCGGTCCAGCGCAACGGGTGCGGCGACCATACAAAATACTGTCGCATGTGGGGGCTATAATGGGCGGTCGCCATCCGATCGCCATCCTTGAATCTATTCGACGTCTCATCGAAAGGGGTCGCATGAATCCGGCGGAGTTCCGAGTGCGTTTGACGGGAGTCCTTGAGCAGCAGGTCTTTGATTTGAATCCGACCGTATTTACGTCTTTGGAGGAAAAGGGTTGTCTCGAATACGACGAAGGCGTCGTACCCAAGGCTCAAGCGATGCAAATCATCGCTGAAAGCGACTACCTGCTGCTCCTCGATGGTAATGTTCGCGATCTCGGCTTTGCAATCCCGGCGAAGTTCTTCGACTACGTTCGCGCGGGCCGGCCAATGCTGGTGCAAACGGCGCGAAACTCGCCTCTCGATCGCACACTTCCCAACTGTGGCGTCCCCTCTCTGTTCGTCTACCCAACAGATTCTGAAGAGCGGATCGACAGCCAGGTAGTAGCGCTGTTCAATTTGCCGACAGATCCGATTGAGCCCAGTCCCTGGTTTTGGACACGATTTGACGGCAGGAAGCAAACCGGAGCGCTCGCCCGGATTTTGGATGAGCTTCTTCGCGTTGAATCTGGTTCGACGACTTATCCCGAGAGTGTCTGCTCGGATGGCGCGTAGTTTTCATGAGTAACCGCCAGAGAGAGCGCGGGTGAAGTCTGAAAAGAGTATCAGGAAGGGCAAGGGCGCAATCCGGGAGCTCCTCACCGCTAGCGGCATTTATTCGGTCGCCGTCGTTGCGCAGCGGGTTGGTAGTATCCTGCTGCTGCCTGTTTACACCCGCGTACTGACCCCGGATGATTACGCCGTCACTGAGCTGCTGGATCTCACGCTATCGCTATTCAGCATGCTGTTCGGCGGTCAGTTCGCAAGCGCGTTGTTCTACTACTTCTCCCGAGCCAGCACGGAACAAGAACGGAACTCGACGGCAAGCACAGTTTTACTCGGCGCATTCATTCTTGGTTTACTCGCCGGAGGAGCAGTATTTGTGGCCGCTCCTTTCCTCAGCAAGCTCGTCTTTCAGACGTATCTTTACTCCCACTATTTCCGGATCGCTTCGGTCAGTCTTGCATTGACGTTTCCCTTCGAAGCCGCGCTGAATTGGTTGCGTGCTATTAACAAGCCCAAGTTGTTCGTAGCCGCTTCCATTCTGCGCCTGGGACTGGGAATCGTCATGGCAGTTGTCCTGCTGCTTGGGTTCAAGATGAAGGTAGCCGGAGTGCTTTGGTCCACGTTGATCTCATTGATTATCACCACAGCTACAGTAAGTGGTTACTTTTGGTTTCGGATTCCGATCCGGTTTGATGTCCCCCTTTTCTGGCGCTTGTTCCGTTATTCAGCTCCGATAGGCGGCGTGAGCATTTCCATGTTTCTGATTCATTTCGGCGATCGTTTCTTCCTGCAGCGCTTCGCCAGTCTCGCCGATGTCGGCATCTACTCCCTGGCTTACAAAATCAGCATGTCAGTGGGGATTCTTCAGCAGGCCTTCAGCGCGTACTGGAGCGCGCAGGTGTACGCCGTACTCGCTCTCCCGGACGGCAGACGAATCTTTGCCCGCGTGCTTACCTACCTTATATTTGCGATGTCTTCGGCGGGCGTATTGATCACCTTGGCCGCGCCCGCATTCCTGGGGGTTATTGCCGCGCCCGCCTACTATCCGGCCGTTGTCCTAATTCCTTGGCTGGTGATGATCTATGTCGTTCGGGCGGTCGTAGATCACATCCGCGCGATCTTCTACGTTGAGAATAAAACGGGGATGGATGCCACCCTGGCGATTGTGTCGGCTGGCATTTGCCTGGCCGGATATTTCACTCTCATCCCGCGTTTCAAAAGCTACGGAGCTGTTGCCGCCACGGCCCTCGCATTCTTTGCTCTGCTGATGCTCGCGTACTGGCGTGCGCAACGTCTTTGGCCTTTCTATCTTGAGCGGGCCAGGCTCGCGAAACTCATTGTCGCGGTCACTGTGCCCGTTACATTGTCCTACCTCTTGCCTCTTCAATCCGCCGGTCTCCCCGTGCAGATCGGGAAAGCGCTCGGCTCTATTGCGATCTATGCCGGCCTGATTAAAGTGCTCGGATTCGTTACTCCCGAAGAGCGGGACCGCCTGTCAGAGATATACAAGGAGGGTTGGAATCGGCTGCGAACCGCATAGAAGATGTTCGGCAAGTCTGTTAGTATGACCTCTTGCTGCGATTCGGGGTGTTGTGCGTGGGATCGCCGACGGTGGACTTCCCTCAGGCGGCGGCGATTCGGGAGATGCTCGCTCTCGGCGGTACCGAATTTACCATCGTAGTAATCGTCTCGGCTGATTCGCTACAACTTGTCAGCCGGCCGATTGACCTGAAGGCCGAGTTTGGCCCCGTACTGGACGTGTCTTGCTCTTTCAGGCGAGACGTGGCTGGCTATTGGCGCCTCCTGTCATCGGAAGTGGAATCGATGGCCCTGAACCGTCTCGATTTGCTGCTCGACTTTACGGGGAAGCCACTCGCAGGCGATATCCTGGATGTCCCCGTTCATGGTGTATGGAGCTTCCTCCACCGCGAGGACCGCCAGCGTTCAATCTCTATCGTCACCCTGGCGAAACTCTGCAATCCTTTCGGCTCGGCGATTCCTCTAGCGTCGTGTACTCTTCACGCCGATCCGGAGTCTGCGCAGAACCGCCATCGCGCCGCAATGCTGGCCGCCGCCTACCTGCCCGCCCAAATCTGCAAAGCCTTGCGGAACGGGCGCCCGGACTGCCTAACCGCTGCTGCCCGGCCGGACCTCCTTGTTCCGAGCCGCAAGTCACGGTGGAAGCAGGTGTTCGACATCCTTGAACTTGGATTGACTTGGGGAAGGGCGCAGTTGGCCTCCCTGCTGTTCATGGAAACGTGGAATATTGGAATTGTTCAGGCTCCGATTCATCGATTCCTGGAACCTGGCTTTCGACCTGATATCAACTGGGCTCCCCCAATCGGCCCGCGTAAATTCTTAGCCGATCCGTTTGCCGTCCCTACTGAGAAGGGAGTCGAATTGTTCGTCGAAGAGTTTGACTACGACCGGTATCAGGGTTATATCTGCTCAGCGGAGTGGTTGCCCGGACAGCAGCCGGAATGGAAGACGCGAATCGACAAGGGTATCCACATGTCGTACCCCTATCCTATCCAGCACGCCGGGAAACGCTATGTGACGCCGGAATCCTCCTTGAATCGTGAGGTAGCTTTGTACGAGTGCAAATCAACCGCGGGAGCTTGGCCAAAGGTCACTACTCTCATCGAAAATTTCGCTGCGGTCGACCCCACATTGATCGAATACGAGGGCCGCTGGTGGCTGTTCTGCACCTGCAGGGATGATTTTCCGGACAGTAAACTCTATCTCTGGCACGCTCCAGAGTTGTCGGGACCATGGGAGCCCCACAGGATGAATCCGGTCAAGTTCGATGTCCGCTCAAGCCGGCCGGCTGGAACGCCATTCTGGCACAATGGCTCGCTCTACCGCCCAGCCCAGGACTCCTCCAAAACCTACGGAGGGGCCATTATCATCAATCGCATCACAAAACTCACACTTGACGAATTCGAGGAGGAACCGGCGATTCATCTCGAGCCATTCCGCCACACTCCTTATCATGACGGCTGGCATACTCTTTCGGCGGCCGGACCGATCACCGTGCTGGACGGCAAGCGCATGGGATTCATCCCGAGGTTGTCTGCAAGGCGGCTCCGGCACAAGGTCGGGCGTCTCAGCGGGCTATTGTTCCGGCAAGGCGGAATTCGCTAAGGTATGGCTGTGAAACGTCCGTGGCCCGTCCTTCTTCTGGTTCGTAAACTTGATCATGGAGGTTGCGAGCGTGATCTTAGCAAGATCGCGCTGGGACTTGATCGCTCTTTGTTCGAGCCCCACGTCGGCTGCTTTCGACCCGAGGGAATCCGCGTCGGCGAACTACGGGACGGGGGCGTCCCCATTCTTCACCTTCCCGTGACTTCTTTTGTGTCGGCTAGTGCGATTCGTGGCGCCGCTACACTGCGCCGCTACATCACAAAGCATCAAATCGCCCTAGTCCACGCCTATGATGTTCCGACTGTGCTGTTCGCCACTCCTCTCGCTCGCTTGTTCGGTGTCAGGGCAGTCCTCTCCAGTCAGTTGTCTTACCGAAATCTGATCCGACCCATCGAGCATCGGCTGCTTCGGTTTCTGGATCCACTGTCGAATCGAGTCGTCGTAAACTGCCAGGCGATGTACAAGCACATGGTTGATGACGAGGGACTTCCACCCGACCGCGCGTACGTTTGTTATAACGGAGTCGACACGGCGGTTTTCCATCCAGGACCTCCCCAGCGGCCCGCACCACTCCGGAACGCGACACTGATCGTGGGAACAGTCGCCAATCTGCGGCCGGAGAAAGGGCTGAATCAACTGCTGGAAGCATTCGCTACCGTGCGACGCCCCGGACTGAAGTTGTTGATCGTCGGGTCGGGGCCCTCGCTCGAAGAGTTGCAGGCATTGACCCGTGGTCTTGGCATCGAAGAGGACTGCCTGTTCATGCCTGGAAAGCCGCAAATCTCGGAGGAGATGCGTTCTATCGACATCTTCGTTATACCGTCACTATCGGAAGCCTTTTCCAACGCGTTGCTCGAGGCCATGGCCTCCGGCTGCGCTGTTATCGGCTCGGATGTCGGCGGCACCCCCGAACTCATTCATCACGGCAGGACGGGCTTGCTGTTTAAGCTCGGCGACTCAGCTGATCTAGCCGAAAAACTACGCTGCATGATTGAACAGGAAGAGATGCGTCAACGGCTTCGCTCCGCTGCTGCCGCATACGCGCGCGACAATTTTACAGTGGATCGCACGGTCCAGCGGACGGCAGATCTCTATCAATCTCTTCTCGAGAGCCAATAGTCTTTGGGTTTCAAGCCACCGGGGTGCAAATCACCTGGACCTCGCCACCGACGATGGTGTCTGTCGGCTGAAACGGTTCCCCTGTGAGTGAGAAAATGGCGTACCGAAGTTTACTGAGAATCGCCTGCACCTGCCGCGCCGCATCGGTGTTGTGCAGCTCGCAGCACAGGATGGGCCGCTTGGACTCCAGTATGTGGATGGCGCCTTCGAGCACGTTGGCCTCCTCGCCTTCGACATCGATCTTGATGAAGTCGGGTAGAGGATGATCTTCGGCGAAAGCGTCGAGTGTGGTGGTTCGCAATTTAAGTTCCGGCCAGCGGGACTGCGGCCCCGTGATCGAGGATCCATAAGCCACGTCCGTAATGGCGAAACAGACGTCGCGTTCGTTGTTGCTCACCGCGTTGGGGATCACCGTAATATTCGCCATGCCATTGGCGGCTGCCTGCCGGCGAATCTCTTCGGCTGCATGAGGAGCCGGCTCGAAAGCATAGACATGCCTTGCGTTTCGGGCCATCAGCAAGGAGAGATATCCGATGCTTGCGCCCAGGTCGTAGCAGATCTTATCCGATAGCGACAGCCGACCGATCGCCTGCAGTGTGTCAAGTTCGTAAACCCCACGCAGATGAGCGTGAGAAATGTGTGGACCCGGGGCGAGCTTCAGACCGGCCATCGGACCGGCTGGAATCGTGACCAAATCCGAACCCACCATGTTGGCAAAGAACTTTCGCGAGAGACCGTCGAATGCCTGATGATTATGAACCCAGGACTTTGCGGAGCGCGGGATGATCCGGGCTCCCCAGATTGCTAGCTCTCGAAACATTTTCGCCAATTATCCCATGAATGCACTGGAAGCCGCCTTTACGATTCTTCTGTTTTCAAACCAGTGACTCAACCTCGACGCTCCGCAGATAACGACTAACGTCATAACCGGCAGCATGTACCTGACGATCGATAACACAATCGTGGACATCATCCAGAAATACAGAACACAGAGCATCGCCAATACGGCAAACTGGCGCGGCGGCCCCTCGGTGTTCTGTGCAATCCACAGCATTCCCCAGATACCCAGGAGAAGATAAGGAGCCTGGACGAACGCGATTCCCATCTCAAATTGCCGGGAGTCGTTTGCGTACCAGGAGCGGGCCGCCTTCATCGTGAGCAGCTTGGCCGCCGCGACGGGATGCTTGACGGCCTCACGAGCGATCAATTTTCCTAGCTCCCCAGTGGAAAGCCCCCTGCCCTCTTTTACCAGCACTTGAATCAACTCGCGAACGTCATCCGGCGTCGACGCGGTCAGGGGTTTGCGCGCCGCACTCAAGGTCACTCCGTCCAATATGCTGGCGGGACCGTTCATGCTGAGAGGGATCCACTTGCCGGTGGCCTGCCGCGCCCAGTTTTCCCATGGAAGAACGGCGAGAATATTACCGGATAACAGCAGAGCGGAAAGAGCCAACTGTCTCGCTAAATTCTTCTTTGGCGCGAAAAGCCAAAGAAAGAGTAGGAAGACCAGACTGATGCTAATCGCGATCGGTCTGACAAGCGACGACAAACCAGCCAAGACCCCGGCTGCGAAGATGCTCAGCACAGCGCCTCTTCCTTCTTTCAAACTGAGCCACAGAAAGTAAATCGACAGCAGAAATAGAACTGTAAATGGCTGACCACTGTCGGGTTGCTTGCTCAGCCACAGTTGCAGTGGATAGAACGACCACAGAATCGACGCTAGCAGACCCGTGGTCCACCCGAATATTTGCGCCGCGATTATGTAGACCAACAATCCCGTCGCTGCCACGGTTGCAACGATCTCGATCCGCACACCCAACTCCTCCGAGATCCCCAGCGCCTCTGCCGTTTGAAAGGTCCCCGCCAGGATTAAGGCGAACCCGGGGGGATAGTCTACGGAAGGTTTCCCGTCCGCTCCGGTCGCCCCTTTTCCGGCTAACAGATTGCGAGCCGTGGGTTCGTATACCTCAAAATAATCAGGACTTTGATTGACGCGCCAACGCGGAGGTAAGAGCACGTAGACGAAAACCAAATGCGCCAAAACCGCCATTAGACCCACTGCGGCGAGGATCATGGGCTTCGGCATGGATCTTGGGCCGGCTGGTATCATTCCGAGGGCTAATACTAGATCTCCGCAAGTATAGCATCCGCTATCTCACAGCCGATGCTAAACTTAGATACTTGGACCATCCTGAATGATCGATCAGGCGCAGAAACGTTTTCAGGCCGAAAACCCTGTCGAGAGGGTTGGCGTCTGGGTCTTGTTGGTGGCCCAGCTTACGATCTTTAGTCGCCTGCACGATTACGTCCCATACCTGCACCTGCCCGCTCTCCTGCTCACGATGTGTCTTTTGATCAGTCTTGCAACTAACGGTTGGCTTCGCGCGTTGCAGAGTCCTATTGGAAAATGCTTAACCATCTTGACTATCTGGTTCGGCGTCGCATGTATCTTTAGCATCTGGAGGGGGGGAAGTGTAGCACTCTACACGGGGACGTGGCTAAAATCTTACGCCATCTTTATTGTCGTCTCGGGATTGCTGATCAAAATATCCGATGTGAGCATGGCCGTCTGGATGTCAGCATTGGGAGTCTCTATCACAGGACTGAGCGCCCTCCTTTTCGGAAAGCTTCAGGACGGGCGGAACAGCACTAATGTCGGTCGGTTTGGCGACGTCAACGATCTGGCCCAGATTCTGATAGTCGGGATTTGCTTGAGCGCCGCAATTTACTCCCGAAAAGAGACCGGATTTATCAGACGCGGAGTCATCGTCGTGATCGCGCTCGTTATGTGCGTCGCAATGGCAAAAACCGGATCAAGGGGCGGGTTCATTGGTGTAATGGTTGTGGTCGCCGTTTTGTTCTTACAATCATCGGCGTCCGGCAAATTGGTGACTGCGGTTGTGTGCGCGACAATCGCTTTTGCTTCCGTAACGCTACTCCCATCGACGCTGTTAAACCGTTACCTTGCGTTATTAGGAAATTCCGCGGCCGAAGAAGATTTGAGTGACGGGGCGATCGGTTCGGCCCAGAGCCGGAAGCACTTGCTCTTGAGAAGCCTTTATGTGACCAGGCAGAATCCGCTTTTCGGCGTTGGCCCAGGCATGTTCCAGGAGGAAGAGGATACGATCGCAAAGGACGAAGGGTTTCTGCACGGGGCTTGGCACGAGACGCACAACATGTACACGCAGGTCTCGAGCGAAGCCGGTCTACCGGCGCTGTTTTGCTTTCTGGGGATGTACATCTACGGCTTCAGAAATCTGAATGCGGTCTGCCGAGCCGGCCGGCAATCGCGCGATCCGGCGATACTCGACGCCGCGGCGTTGGCTTTTTGGATGAGGCTTGCTCTTGTTGGATTGACCACAACAGGATTATTCCTTAGCGTCGCCTATTCTCCGGAGCCTTTAGTCCTGCTTGGGATATGCGTCGCCCTCGAACGAGCCGTGCGAATCCGCATGGAGGCTCTCTCAGCCGCCCCAATGCCCATACCGGTGACCCCGGCGATCGCGTCCCGCGGAAAAGAACGACTGCCCCGTTTCACCGGTTGGAAACCAACTCGCGGTAGAGCGCCAGCCACTGGTCACGCACTCGATCCCACACGTAGCGCTTCACTTCCTCACGCCCGTTCGTCGTCAGCCGCGCGGCCAGTTCTGGATCCTCGAGGAGCCGCATCGCGGCGGCAGCCATAGCTTCGTGGTCGTTGCAAGGGACCAGGAGCGCGTTTACCTCATCAGCGCTGATATAGGGAATCCCGCCGGCGTTCGTGGCTACAATCGGTAGCCCGCAAACAAAGCACTCCATAAGCGAGCCTGGCATGCAATCGAAATTCGGACTCGTCAGGTAGATTTCAGCGGACTCATATATATCGGCTACATGTTCGCGTGGAACGCGGCCGATGAAGCGGGTATTGGAGAGCTCCAGGGTTTTCGCCAACGCTTCCAGCTCCGGTCTACAGACGCCATCATGGGCGATGGTGAGTGAAGCCTCCGGATATTTGTTCTGAATGATGGCGAACGCACGAAGAATGCATCCCACATTGTAGAGCGGCTCCAGAATTCGATTCGTCATGAAAACCGGCTTCAACGGCCCGCGCCGCCGATACCGGAACAGGTCCGTTTCAACCACATCAAAGATCGCAGTCGCTTTGAGGCCGAATTTTCGAAATACGTCCACCAGGAAGCCGGAGGGAGTGATAATCGTGTCCACCAGGCGGATGGTCGGCAAAGCTGTCTTCCAGTTTTTCAGATGCTCCTCCGCTCTGCCATCACGATAATTGAGGATCACTTTCCTGCGATAGACTTTTCCTACCAAAATGGCCGGCAGCGTCCAAAGCATGTAGGAATAGTAGGAGGCGGAAAAAACGTGCATGACATCGCACGAGACAGCCTTCCAGAGCAGCAAAGGAATATAGAGCATGAAGGTGGCAATCGTCCGCACGAATCTCACCTTCTGCAGCCATCGAAGCGGTCCCGGCAACCGGGGATTAATGGGAAGCATCGTCATCCGGATCTCCGGATTCGAGCTAAACCCCTTCATGATGTGCGCCGCCTGCACGGCTTGCCCGCCAAGAATTTCGATCGAGGGTGCAATCAGCAAGACACGTACGGGGGACGAAGGCATCCTAGAGTTCTTGCCGGCTGGGCTTATCCCTCAAGCGCCGCTTTCAGATCGATCGTCATAGGGTTTGACGTCGCGCAGGATTCCATCATGCGCAGGCAGCCCAGAGTCGCCCGCGCTCCATCGACGACCGTAATCGCCTGCGGTTTGCCGCCACGAATACAATCGAAAAAGGACTGAAGCTGATCACCGTAGCCCTTTTCGGGCCAAAGTTTGCGGTTGGAGATGCGCAATCCGGTTTGCACACTAAGGCGATTAAAATTCTCCGTTGATACGCCGAGCCCCTGGGCAAAAACCTCGACGCGCTCTCCGCCCGACGTCTTACTGCCGACGGTGCAGTAGGTGAGATTGCCGATCGATCCGTCCGCGAATCGGAAACAGGCCACCAGATTATTCTCACCAACAGGATCTTTCCGGTCCGCCGGAAGCGAATAAGCCGAGACTGTCTCCGGTTCAGAATCGAGCAGCCAGTACATGAGATCCACGAAATGGCAGGCCTCGCCCAGGATTGCTCCGCCGGTGGCCGGATCCGCCATCCAGTATGCCCCGGCGATTCCCGGGGAATTCATCCGGCAATTGATAACCGCCGGACCGCTCCTTTGCGAAAGGTGGCGCTTCATAGCCAGGTAGTACGGTGCGAAGCGGCGATTGAATCCCACGGTGAGATGCCGGCCGCTTTCCGTTGCCGCATCGTATAGCTGGCGGCACTCCTCTTCCGTGAGCGCCATAGGTTTTTCGGTGAACACGTGTTTACCAGCGCGCAAAGCCGCCAGCGCTTCACTGGCATGAAATTGATTGCGACTGGTGATGAACACCACGTCGATGTCCGGATCCCGCAACAACTCCTCGAATTCCGTGGTCGCGTATGCGGCGCCGAATCGCGCAGCGTAGTTTTTGGCCCGAACGCCTCCCCCTGACTGGACCGCCCGCAAGCTGACGCCTTCAATCTTTTTTAAGTTGGGTAGATGCGCCCAGCGCGCCAGATTTCCCGCGCCGGCAAGACCAACCTGCAGCTTCGATTTGTCGACAGGGACCGGCGTAGCATCCACTTTCCGTTTTGGCCTGAACGTAGCCGCGTCCGGCGAACTCGCCGCGTCATAGCGTAAGAGCACCGCCAGGCTATTGCTTGCCGGGTCGAGAATCGTCTGATAGGCGCTCGGGGCATCGTCCAGCGCGAATTCATGCGTGATCAAGGGTCCGATCCGAACCTGATCGACTGCGATTAAACGCAGGAACTCCTCCATGTTGCGGTTCTCAGTCCAGCGAACGTAGGACGCCGGGTAGTCGTGTCCCTTCTTCTCATATTGCGCATCGTAGCTCCCCGGACCGTACGCGCGTGACATGAAGAGCTGAATTTCTTTCAGATACATGTCATTCCAAGGGAACGCCATTTCCACCGCGCCGACGATCACCATGCGGCCGCGGTCGCGGCAAATCTCCAGAGCTTGGCGGCACGGCGCTGAAGTTTTCGCCGCTGCTGCCACAATCACGCAGTCTGCTCCACGCCCGTTGGTGATAGCGCCGACGGCTCCAGGGAGTCCGGAGCCGCCCAACGCGCCATTTTGCGCTCCCAGTTCCCGCGCTAGCGAAACCCGCTCGGGTTTGAGATCCGTTGCGATCACTCGTCCGCCTTGCAGCCTCGCCAGTTGCGTCACCAACTGACCGACCAATCCCAGGCCGATAACCGCTACGGTTTCACCGAGCCCGATATTTGCGGTGCGCACCGCGTTCAATGCGATACTGCCCAGCGTCGCAAAACAGGCGTGCTGAAACGAGACATTCTCCGGCGCTCTCGCGACCAGGTTCCGTCCAGTCAGAATGGTTTCACCGTGCCCGGTTCCTTCTCCTCCATAGGCCACGCGCTCCCCTATCTGTAAGTCGGAAACTGTGGAATGCTTATCCACCAGAATGCCGGCTCCGGAATAGCCGAGCGCGGCGTACTCGCTTGTCAACTTCGCCCGGACCTCTCGAAATGTGGACGCAGGACCGTTCAACTTCACCACATCCCAGACCTTTCGCAAGTGTGACGGGTTGTCGGCCACCTCTCTCAACACGCTCTCTTGATGAATGCTGGCCGTCTCAGTTCCGCTGCTGATCAGCGAGTAGATCGGGCGGATCAGCACGTGATGGGAAATGACGACCGGATCGGGGACTTCCTCCACGATGATGTCTCGAATACCTTTGCGGAGAACTTGTTTCATCCTTTGCCGAAAAACCGGTGCCTTTGGCGGTTCCTGCGGATCTGATTGGATTCTCTGCATTATATCGACTTCAGAGCGCGCCGTGAAGATTCCTTGGATCGAATTTGAACCCTATTTTTGGCGGATTGCGCTGGAGCGACGCTGCGTTCTGCTGTGACATACTGAATGAAAATGCCGGAGAATCATGCGCGTGTTGCGGTATTCGGGCTGGGATACGTCGGGTGTGTCACGGCGGCATGTTTAGCTGAGATCGGCCATAGCGTGGTTGGGGTCGATCGTGATGAGCACAAGGTGCGAAGCGTCCTCGAAGGGCGAGCGCCGTTCTTTGAGCCGCAACTCGAACCTCTCATTCAGAAGAATCTTGCCGCCGGCCGGCTATCGGCGACTACATCGGCGGCGGATGCGCTCCGAAGATCTGAAATTGCCTTGATTTGTGTCGGGACGCCATCCGGGAAAAATGGCAATCTCGATCTGACCCAGTTGCAGCGCGTCGTTGAGCAGATTGCCGAGTGCCTTGCCTCCGTTGGCGAAGATCTGATCGTGGCTATTCGCAGCACGGTTTTTCCAGGCGTCTGCGAGGAATTGGTAATACCCACGTTCATCGGTTCGAAGAAAGTCCGCGTCGTTTCCAATCCGGAATTCCTGCGGGAGGGTGTTGCCATCCGGGATTTCATGGAACCTTCGCTCGTGGTTGTAGGGGGCAAGGACGCCGCCGCTGTCACCAAGGTGGCGAACCTGTACGCAACCCTGAATGTCCAACCGGCGCTGGTTTCATTGCGCACCGCAGAGATGATCAAGTACGCTTGCAACTCGTTTCACGCCGTGAAAGTGGCCTTCGCTAACGAAGTTGGCTCTGTCTGCAAAAAGCTGGAGATTGACGGCGCCGAGGTCATGAGCACCCTGTGCAAGGATGAGCGTTTGAATATTTCTTCGGCTTATCTCACGCCCGGTTTTGCTTTCGGCGGATCCTGCCTGCCAAAGGATCTTCGTGCGCTCAACTATCGTGCCGCGCGACTGGATCTGCAACTTCCGCTGCTTGCCTCTACTCTGCCGAGCAATCAGGAGCACCTCGAGCGCTCGATCCAAGCCGTCCTTGATATGCCGGGACGCTTGGGTGTTATCGGCCTGGCATTCAAGGAAAATACCGACGATCTTCGCGAAAGTCCCGTGGTCGGTTTGCTCGAGCGGTTAATAGGAAAGGGCCGGCAGGTCCGCGTCTGGGACCCGCATATTCAGCTTGATTCGATCTATGGCGCGAACCGCGATTTCATACTCCGGACGATTCCCCATATCAGCCGGTTGCTCGACAATACAATTGAGGAAACTCTCGGATGGGCGGAAAACCTGGTGATCACTCAGAAGCAGCCTCCGGAAATCCTCGAACGCATTCGTAACAGCGGGCTGCCGGGTCTTGATCTGGCTACGGGAATACGACTCGCCCCCGCTGGCGTTCCGGCCTCCTAGTTCTGGTCCCGGCCCTCCGTTCTTTGGACTTCCTCGCCAGCCCAAGCAAGCGACAACAGTGAATTGTCATCGTAAATGCCGTCGACGCCATGCCCATCTGCGTGGAGACGCACTCGCAAACTTTTCGACTTCCCGGAAAGATCGATCAGAGCCGCGAGCGATATCGGCAGCCCTGACCGGCGCTCAACGCAGAGAACCGGAGCCGCTGTTTTTGCTCCAGGCGCGGGCGAGATCCAGCCGTATTCGCCTCCTTCCGACAGCCGCGTTGCTCCATGCAACTCAAAGGCGGCAACGGCCGCTGTCGCTACCTGAAAACAGTGTGTGGACAGTTGTCGAACCGCTTCGCCGAAATGCCAGAACTGTTCAATCAGATGCTCGCCGGGTCCTCCGTACACCCGGTCGACTATCACAATCAACGCATCCGCCTTGCTGAATACGACATCCCGCTGATGTCGCAAGCC
>Ga0075431_100004496_pt1 | contig 13682 bp, 14 predicted proteins | sample RhiMetdeltSRZDD5_FD_75297 | JGI IMG/M metagenome (GOLD analysis project Ga0075431, IMG submission 75297) | Populus rhizosphere microbial communities from Tennessee, USA - Rhizosphere MetaG P. deltoides SRZDD5 | ecosystem: Host-associated > Plants > Roots > Rhizosphere > Soil | place: USA... | reverse complement strand
TAGCTGACCCATGGGCGGTGGCACCTTTTTTCTGGGAGTCTGAAAAGACGACTGGAGTTTAGACCGAGGGCGAAGGCGTGTCAAGGGCGAGTCAACGTGGGGTGGCACGACTGGTCCCGACCTCACCCATGGCGTACCAAAGCAGAGAATGTCCGGTTTCTAGTCAAGCAAGGGGCGAGACCTTGTGTGCGCACGCTGTTGACCTTCACGCTCAGGGAATTCCTGCGACGACGAACGATGAGCGTACTACTGAACATGCAAATCGTGTCGGGATCGTTCTCATCGTAGCAGAATAAATAGGCCTCGTAAGCAGGGCTAGCTGCGACGCGTCGTTAGAAGTGTTTCTCCCAGGTAGGTGGGACTTAGTCGCGTCTCCCTGGCAGCGTTTGCTGACAGCGACCTGATCGACAAACTCATTCAACTGGCAATTGAACGGCACCAAGCCAGACAAGCCAAGAAGACGAGCTACTGAAGCGCGCAGTCGAATGACGATTAGGCGTGGACTTACGGCGCGAAGCGATAACGCCGGCAAACGAACTCGCTGCCAATTCCACTCGTAAGTAACCGTTCCTTATTGTCTTGCAGCAGGCGGGCCGTCCAGTCGGTCAGGCCGCCATCGGCAATCGGGTATCGAACGCCATCCGGGGCGACTGGAGAGATTCTCAAGCAAAGCCCGCTATAGTATCCGAGGCCCTCCAGCCTGGCCAGGTTAAAGCGGAACTGGGCTTCCGAGTACTCCGCTTGTATGGGATCGATCATTCGTTGTTTGAGCAAAACTAAGCGAGAGAGCCGGCTGTCCAGTCCGTACTGCCGAGCAAGCTCCCTCAACTCCACCTTCGGGTCAGTGATGTTTGTGGGGAGAGTTATGCCTCGCTCTGCAAGGAAGTGCTCTGCACTGCCTGGTTTGTGCGCCCGAACCAATTGGCGTACTTGGTCGCGAGAACTGCCGGCCTCGTTGAGAAGAGCCTCTGTGATGGTCAAGTCCGATATCTCGACTAAAGGGCTTGTCAAGCTGAAGCCCTCGGTGCTCAGAGCACGGAAAAATCGCAAATAGAAGCGGATGTGCTCGCCAAGCTGTTCAATCTCGAAACAACTCGACCCGGTATCGCGGCCCGCGGAAACTAAACCGAACAAGCGAAAATGAGGCGTAAAATCGGGAAAGTCGAACGGCTGCAGGCGAACCGCCCGGTGGCTGGTGCAGAGCTGCACGGGCGGATGGGGAACGCGGTGAGCAAGACTCTTGCGACGCCGCGCGCATTCGAGAGCCATGGCCGGCGTGGGGTCACCCAGCAGCTCCGCGTTGCGAATGGTAGTAAGGACGTTATTCTGATCGATTGCACCCAGGACGAAATGTGTCCCGAGAGGACCTACCGGAGAGAGATCCACCCCTTCGAAGCCCTCAGCGGCTGCGAAGGCGATCCGATCGAATCCATTTAGCAGACGCGCCTCAATGCTCGATGGAGTCATCAACGTACTCTGCTCGCTTCGCCGAAACACTTCGGACTCATGCATCGTTCGCACGCGGTCTTGATACACGGACAAAAGAAGAGATTGGAGATCGCCCGGGGATATCTCTTCCGCCAGTACGGAGAACAGACGGGGTATGCCGGTCTCCGCTACGATGCGGCTCGTGATCTTGGACGGCATTGACCCACCAGCTTTCATTTGGTAGCTTTTCAAAACTGACCCCTTCGTTAACCCGTTCGTCGATGAGGTTCATCTGGCGGGTCGCCCACCGAGCTCCTTATCCTCCCGCTGCTCGGATGACGGCCTCTTCGTTGTGCACGAACTCCCACCAGCCTGGCGGCATCGGATACGCGTCAACAAACGCCTTCCCCGGCTTCCGCACCTTGCTCCGGACAAACTCGTACAAGCGTTTCTGTGCGGTCGTCGCTTCGGCAATCTCTGACAAGGGGCGGTCGCTATGGTTGTGCCACGACGCAGGATTCACCCGCTGCGCAATCGCTCGGATCGACTGCGCTGCCGATGGCGTCCCACCACAGTGCTCGTCCAAGAAGGCGGCGAGTCGGCGCGCCTGCGCCAACGGCTCCTGGACCAGCGCCTCGTACTCCACGAAGATCTTGCTCGCGACGTCATTGGTAGCCCGGAGGACCATCAGCATCATGTGCTGCCACCGCAATAAATTGCAGGCAAGAGGGTTCACCGACGCCTGGAGGTGTGCTGGTACGGCATACCGCTGCCAGGACCGTGCGACGTCGTACGGGTGGCGCACAGTGATCACGTAGGCCACATCGCCCCAGAGTGGCTTCCAGAAGGGGAGAAAGTGACACAACGCCGGATCCTTCCAGACCCAGGGCCTCCTCTCCCGTTCCATGGCCGCGATCAATGCGAGCGCTTTGTCTCTGAACTCTTGCCTCTGCAGCTTGGCCATGATGCGTTCCTCGAATGCCGGATCCCACCATGTTGCTCCCTGCGCGAAGTCGCCGAGTTCAGCGAGGAAGTCCCACAGAGGATTGTACTCCCATTGCCCTTGCGGATTATGTTCGTTGGCCGCGGTCAGCTGCTCGGGCTCCCCCGCATAGGCACCCCAACGGTGGATCATGTCCGTGACGACCGAGGTGCCACTCCGTTCGGCACCCAGAACAATAATCCCGGCCTGGCGGCGAGGCGGAGCCGAAACCTTAATCGAACCTCTCATGAGTACTCGCTCCGTCGGTTCCATTCGAGGCCAGCTGGCTTCAAGGCCTGGCCGGCAATTGCTTCTGCTGCCGGGTAGCGGCGGAAACGTCGAGAATCGCCTGAACGACGACAGAAGGCGCGAATAGATGGATTTCGTGGCCGGCATCAGGAACTACTGTGTGGCGCGAATTCTTCGACAGACGCGCCAGTTGCGCGTGGGTGGCTGCAAGCTCACTGGAGGTGTCCCGCCCTCGGGTCAATACCACCACCGGCAGATTCTGCATCCGGTTGTCCTGCCTGTCACGACTCTCAAGTAGCCGCGCGAGGCCAGCGCGTTGGCCTTCCGACGATTCGCGAACGATGTCTGCTGAGACGGAGGGAGGGAACGAGGCGATCAAGCGCTGATCAATCTTAATGCGCAACTGGTACAGCTTCAGTGGAAGGCGGTCGAACGGCGCTCCAGTCTGCGGTGATCGCGGGGAAATAGGCACAGACCCGCTAGTGGGAAGGGTAGACAGCAGCTGCTCGGACGTGAGCGAACTGATGGTGACGGCTTGGCCTCGAAACATTGTGAAGAGACGATCCTCGGTGGCGGGGTCGACCAGAACCAACCCCACAACTTCGTCAGGATGGTCCAGTTGGTAAATGCGCACGTAGATCCCGCCCGCCGAAGCCCCCACCATCACAAAGGGTGGCTCTTCCCCGGCGGCCGCAAGCGCGGCATGCAGGTCCGCGACGACCCGGGCCGGCGTTTCGACATCTGCGCGCGGATCGCTCCATCCGGACCCAGCCCGGTCATACGAGCAGACACGCTGAACTCGCGCAATCTCGGGTTGAACCAGAGACCAATCGAGCGCGAAGGAGCTAGCGCCAGCTTCGAGAATGACCGTGGGCGAGCCTCTCCCAGTGCAGTTGAGATGTAGCTTCCGACCCCCAATGTCGATGAGACGGCCGGGGGCCGGGCCGATGTCGACCTGCTGGGCCAGGGCGAGCCCGCTTGCAAGAAATGAGGCGCACAAAATTATGAGGGGCCTCACTGACTCTCCTTTGGACGCAACCTAAATGGTTAGGCTCCTGATCCGTGCTGTCGTGTGTTGACGCGGACTGATGAACCCGCTCTATCGCAACATCAACGGCCGTTGGCTGGCCTGTGCCAAGTGTCATTGGCTCCGATGCTCTACTTGTGACGGCGTGGGTCACTGGCCCAAATCAAGCATTGTGAATCAAGAGCTGCCGTGACTAACGTGTCATCCTGGGCAACCCTTTTCGCGAAGATACGCGGCGATCTCCGTGAACTGTTTAGCGCGCGACTTGTCCTTCTCCTCTCCCTCGTAATATTCGGCCCACCCGAGGGAAGTCCCGTCGTAGATCGTGTCGCGCCTGGTAAGATCAGCGCCGGCTTCGACGAGCACCTTGACCGTATCGATTGAGCCTGAACACACCGCGTGATGCAGGGCTGTGGCGTGCGAGTAGTTTTGAGAACTGACTGTAGTCGGGTCGACGCCGAGCGCCAGCATTTTACCGAGTGCTTCGGCCTTGCCGTTCAGGGCGGCCAGGACGAATGCGTCCCGCTTCTCTGCTACGGTCGCGGTCCGCGCAAGGCGCTCGACGTCGGCCCAGCGTCCCAGACAGAGCGCCGTGGACAATGTCAGCGGAGCGCCTCGCTCAAGGAGGTGCTCGGCCGCCGCGAGGTTGCCGTTGAAGATCGCGGAATCGCAGTGCGAACCGAAACGGCCTTGGTAGACGGTTCGACCGTCGAGCGAAGCGCTGGCGTCGACCAGCACATCAATGAGCTCAATCTGCACGTCGCATTCTCTCGCGATCCAAGACCAGCACACGAGCCGCAACGCGTAGTCGAGTTGTTCCTGCAGACTCTGCGCCTTCTCGCGCTCGGCCGCCTTTATGATCGTGTGGGTTATCTGGGCGATGTTGCGGGGCAACTTGCCATTGCGGACTGGGTCCTCCGCCACGAACCAGAGCAGGTATGGTTTCTGGAAGAATCCGTCGATTGCGCCTCCGACCTTCTCGCGCAACCAGGCGCCGGGGGATTCGAGGCGCTGGTGCACGAGTTCGGGGTGCGTGGCCACGATATGTTCCAACGTAGCCACCTCGCCGGCGTCGATGGCGGATACTGCTTGGTGAAATAGCGCGTCGAGAATCTCGGCATTGTCCGTCTTCTTCACGGTTTCCTCTATGTGGATGTGTTTCCGAACACATTGCGACGGAGATCCGCCGCTTCCTCGCGTGGGGTAGGAGGCCCGACGAGCTCAATCTCGCTGGAGCCACTGTCTTGGTAAAGCCGATTCATGTTGATGTCACGTCCTGCTACCTAACACCTCCAGCGTAGCGTGCCGCCCGTTTGATGGGCAGTCCACTGCAGCGGTTGGTTATGCCTTATCTCGTACCGCCGCAGGACACTCCATCGCCGGGCATCAGTACCTTCTTGAGGAACGTTATGTCGATCTGAAAATATGGCTTTGTCGTCCTATTCAGCCAAGTATTGAGAGAAGCCGCTGGCAAGTCTCGCATAGATTCTTTGACGAAAGGGCGCTGTCACTTTGGCCAGTTCGCCAAGAGTGGACCACTTCCACGAAGAGAATTCTTGTCCATCAGGTTGATCAAGGGTGATGCGGTCTTCTGAAGACGTCAGTCTGAACAGAAACCATTTCTGGACCTGGCCTCGTCCGTACTTTCCGCTTTGTAGATTGGTTGGAAGTTCATAGGCCAGCCATTCCGGGTACTCTGCGAGCAATTGAAGATCTGTCGCACCTAGACCCGTTTCTTCCTGCACCTCGCGTAGAGCAGCATCCAATGGTTCTTCATTCTCCTTCAATCCGCCCTGGGGCATTTGCCAGGCTCCTTTGATGTGCAAGCGTTCCAGTGCAAGCACTTTACCGCCACCATTGATGATGATCGCACCGGCACTCGCACGAAATACGTTCGACGGAAGTGATCTCCGCGGACCCATACCTGAATCTAAAATAAAAAGAGAAGATTGTCCGGCTAGATGTGGCTTAGCATTATCGGTTTCCGCTGCGGGACCCACTCACTGACGCCGGAGTTTCAGCGTTGGTATTTGGTCCGCGCTCATTCGTTCAATACGCAAGTCACCTCGGCAGACCCACACCTTCCCGAACCGTGAGAGCAAGCTGTTGTTATCATAGGCGAGGACCCGATTTCGGTTCGCCTCGGGATTCAGTTCGAGATTCTGTTGCCAGACAACGACAAACAGGCCTTGCTCCAGCATGGTCCTGCGATGCGGCATCTTCAGGTATTCGGTTCCATCAAGATCTTCGATTTGGGCTGGCCAGTGGCCGTTCTTGGAACGCGCTTCGTACACGCTCTCCCCGATTTTCCTGAGATCGAACTGGATCGACTTGGTTGCGATCTCCACTTGGGCATAGATGAACGCGATCGCGGCTGCAGCGAGTACAAGGACGGCCGAAACTACTTTGCCTCTCGCCCACGGCTCGAATTTGGCGGGACGAACAAGGAGTCGGGACAGGGCTTCCATCAGCCGAGAAAGTCGCACGTGTTTGGCCACGATCAGAGCGACAACGGTCAGGGATTGATTCGCCGGAATCTTCGGTGGCTACCAGTCCACCACAGACCCATCATCGGCATCGTAGGACTCCTGATTCCGCCAATCGTGCCCGATTTTATCGGCCATGGCATTTTCGTCTAACTCGATTCCGAGTCCTGGGCCCGTCGGCAAATCCACGTAACCATTCTTCACTTTGAACGGATTCCTGATGTAGCCTTCTCCCAAACTCACCTGCTCCTGGCAAAGAAAATTGGGAATTGAGGCAGCAATCTGCAAACCCGCCGCCAGGGAAATGGGGCCGAGGGGATTGTGGGGCGCCAGCGCTGCATAGTAGGCTTCGGCCATTCCCGCAATCAGCCTGACTTCAGTGATCCCACCGGCATGGCAAAGGTCGGGCTGAAGAATCGTGGCGGCTCCTTTTTCTAGGATTTCTCGAAATCCCCATTTGGTGAAGATCCGTTCTCCCGTCGCTATGGGGAGATGAGTCCCACGGGCAATGTCGGCCATGGCTTCTACGTTCTGGCAATTGACAGGCTCTTCGACAAAGAACGGCTGGTAGGGTTCCAGTACCTTGATCAGGAGCTTGGCTGTTTGTGGAGAAATGGCGCCATGGAAGTCAATGCCGATGTCTCCTTCAGGGCCGGCCGCCTCCCTGAGCTTGGCAAATTGCTCGGCAACGTAGTCGACAAAAGCCTTGTTCTCCACAATCCGAGCTGGACGCTTCTTAGCGGGGCCGGTCTTGAAGGCTGTGAAGCCCTGTGCCATCGCCTGTTTGATTCCTTCCGGTGTTTGAGCGTGTGAGTAGACGCGGATGCGCTGGCGGGTGGGCCCGCCCAACAATTCGTAGATCGGCACTCCGAGCGCCTTTCCCTTGATATCCCAAAGTGCCTGGTCAATGCCACTCAGAGCGCTCGTAAGGATCGGCCCGCCACGATAGAACGCATGCCGGTAAATGGCTTGCCAATGGTGGGCCACCGCTCTCGGGTCCTTCCCGATGAGGTAGGGCTCGACTTCACGCACCGCCTCGGCGCAAGTCTTGGCGCGGCCCTCGGTGATGGGCTCGCCCAGACCCGTGATTCCAGCATTCGTGTGAATCTTGAGAAAGAGCCAGCGGGGCTTTACGAGGAAGGTCTCCATTTTCGTGATCTTGATGATTTCCCTGGCCAAAGGCCGCTTTACGGCAGAATCCGCCTGGGGTGAAGAAGCCAGAGCTCGCGCGCCAGTGACAGTTTTAGCGGAAATCACTTGGGCGGCTCCCAGGCCCAGCAGGCCGGCCGCACCCTTCAAGAGAGAACGGCGCTTCATTTCATCGGGGCGATTCAGTTGTTTCTTCAAGATCGTGTCTCCTTGATGAAACTTAATCCACACGCAAACACCAACGTAGGGCGTTCCGGATGAGCCGCTGAGTCATGGGATGCCCCAAACCTTCGGGTGTGTGACCCATGGAGAGATACACCAGCCGGCCCTTGCCTACTTCTCGCCACCACCCTGCGGCAGCCGCTTGATTATCCCGTGCAATGCTGCGCAACAGTTGGTGGTCCCGATCCAGGTAATACTTCACCATGTGCTGCTCATCGTAGATTTCGTAGTCTTCGACGCCCGCGGTCACTGGATGGTCTTTGTTTTCCACGCGCACAGTAAACACCGCAGGGTCCGGATGGCCGCCATAGTCGCCCCCCAGCAACTTGTAGTAGAGGCCATCCGGCGGATAGATTCCTTGGGCATTATGAAGGGGCAGAAAACCGCCACCCCCATTGACGAAATCCCAGATGGCTTGCTGTTGTACATCCGTCATCCATTTGACTGGTTCTTTGTCATAACCATTCGGCCAGTTCATGCCGTCGCGAAGAATGACCAGCAACTGAAAGTCTTCGAGTGAATCTGCGTTCAGCGCCTGCACATTCTCGATAAAGGTGACTGGAATGTTTTCCCGAAGAAATGCCGGAGCCAAACCGTCTCGGATGTAGACTGGACTGTGATAGCGGTCGCCAATGAGGGCCAGGGTTCGCGGGCGCTTCGCCGACTGATAGACTTGTGAGGTGTTCTGAGCCGGCGCGCTGCAAGGGAGAGATAAGACAAGGAAGGTCAAAACGGTTTCCAGAGACTTACCCATCGTTCTGAGGTGAGATCAACAGTGTCTTGAGTTAGGCAAATTGACTGGCACTGGTTAAGAGAGTCTCAAGGCTGTGCGTCTATTACGCGAACTACGGCAGCTCGCGAATCCGCACGTTGCGATACCAGACCTCCTGCCCGTGGTGCTGCAGCCCGATATACCCTTCTTTCTCCATGCCAAATCGCGGCATGTCTCGAAACTTACTTTGTGCTATGAGGACCTTCAATGCATCGCTGCCAAGTTCGTATTCTACGATCTTCAACCCGTTCAGCCAGTGCTCGACGTGATTGTCGCGGACAATCAGGCGGAATTGGTTGAACTCGCCGACAGGTCGAAGTTTCTTTCCGGTTGGAGCGATCAACGCATAAAGCGCTCCTGCCGACGTCTTCGGATTCTTTCCATCACTATGCTTGTCGTCGTCCAGGACCTGGATCTCCGGCGCCGTGTGCCAGATTTCAGGATCCGTTTCCGCGGCACGGTAGAAGATGCCACCGTTGCCGCCAGGAGAAACTTTCCATTCCAACTCCAGCTCGAAGTTGTGGAACATTTGCTTGGTGATGAGGTCGACGTGCTGTCCTCCCACAATGGTTTTGAAAGCACCCTGGTCTACCGTCCATCCCTTGTCGGGGAAGTCCTGCCGTTTGTAGCCTCGCCAGGCATCCTTCGATAGAGTCTTCCACTGGCCATCAGCCATTGCGGAACTGCCGCAACCGATCAAGGCAACAAGAAGCGCCAGCCGTTTCATCCATTCTGTTTGGTTCATTGTCTCTCCTCCGAAAGTTCCGAGGGGAAATGCAACTGCCGCAAAAGGCGCTGCGTCCACGTTGTCAAGGAAACAAAGCTGAGAACCGCGAATGGCGGAAGAAAGGAAGTCCAAAAACAAAAAGCCCCGCTCTGCCGTGAGGCACTCTATTTGCACCTGTTAACCAGGTGGGCACCCTAGCTTTCACTTTAGGAAACTTCACGTGATGAAGCTTGCACACCGTGAAACGACATGGGCTCCCTTACAAATAGGTGTTGGTACAAATATTGGCGTGCCAACACGAACATCGCAGGGTGGAGCGATACTAGAAGAAGTTGCAGTAGGGGGTCAAGGGGAATTTCGGATAAAGACGCCGAGACGAGGAGCAGGCGGCCGCAGAATCACCTAGATAGACACCAATCAACCCCACGAGGCAGGAGCGTAGTCTCCCCTCTAGGTAGGAACGCGAGAGATCGTTTCGGACGCCCGTCCAAGTCCTTCCGCGCCAAGGACTATCGAAGGAGCGCAATGCTCATCGATCCGCTGCTGTGCAAAGTGTCGTATCGCGAATCTGAGACCAGCCTGGATTCCTTCTCTGTGTCGCAAGCGACTGAGGCTATCTTTTGAGCAACTGGTCCAGCAGTCGCGAGCATTCCAGACTCTTGTCGTAGACGATGGAATCGATTCTGCGGGCATTCTCCCGTTCCTGAAACAGCTCGTCGGTTATGTTCAGCGCCGCCATGACAGCTACTTTCAAAGAATCGACCGTCTTGCTGGCATCAGCGACTTCACGCATCTTCTTGTCCACATACGCAGCCAGACCCTTAACATGGTTAGGATCGATCTCACCACGGATCTGGTAGCCCTGGTCGAAGATCTCGATCCGGGTTGAATTTTCAACTCGCGGCATGGCACCCGACTCCTTTCCCCGCTACTCCAGGTCACTTGCTGGCGAGAACGCTCGCAAAAACGATCAAGTTTTCAGCCCTCTCCCGTGGGGAGAACGCGATGTGGGCCCTACCCAATGGAATTGTCACGTCGTTTTGGAACTAGAGTACAAGACTGTCCAGGTTTTGCAGGATGCTCTCCACCTTGCTCTTCACGAGCTCGCGCTCCTTCTTCAACTCAAGAGCTTCCTGCTTAAGCCGTTCGTTCTCCGTCTGAGCCTGTTCGAGCTGCGATTTCATCTTCAATACTTCTTTTTCGAGCGACTCTTTCTGCAATCTCGTTGCCTTGAACAGCTCAATGGCGCGATAGACTTTGTTTTCCAAGTCTGTAAATTTTTCCAGTCCGTTATTCACGCTAGGTCCTCAACTGGGCCCCCAACTTCGTCTGAAGCAGGTTCACAATCCTCTCGTGGTAGCCGTTCACCTCTTCTTCTACCAAGGTCCGGTCGAAGGCCTGGTAGATGATGCTGATCGAAACGCTTTTCTTCCCGGATGGTAACTTCTCTCCGAGATACAGGTCAAAAGGAAAACACTTCCGCACTTCCCGGATTCCAGTTTCCAGCACTGTCGACTGAATTGCCGCATAGTTCAGGCTCTGGTCAATCACAATGGACAAGTCACGCCGTACTGCTGGGAACTTCGCCGGTTCCTCAACGAAACGGTCGCCGGTTTGGTAACGATACCAGGGTGCGAGGGGAATTTCAGCCAGGAACACGGGCTGCTTGATCTTGTAGGCTTCGCGTACCTTGGGATGCAACTCCCCGAAGACACCCAGTGAGTCGCTTCCCAGCTTCATCACAGATGCGATACCCGGATGATAGTAGGATGGGACACTGGCTCCTGAAGCTTCCGTCTGCCAAGTAACCTGATCAAGGGGGATGGACGATTCCAAAAGCACCTCCAGGTCGCCCTTCAGGTCAAAAAAATTCCAAGGCCGAGCGTCTGCGTGGACGGTTTTTTCCTGCACGTGGCCACTGGCGATGATCCCCAAAAACAGATTCTCCGGCTGATCATCCGTTGCGCGTATGAATCGCCCGGTCATTGGATAGATCCGCCCCATCTCATAAAGTTGGACGCTATTCATCCCTCGATTGTAGTTTTGCAGGAAGGAGGCCAACAATCCGGGCACCAGGGTTGTTCGCATTACTTCTGTTTCGCGCGAAAGCGGATTCTTCAAACGGACGGGTTCCAAGGTGCTGAATCTCTGGTTTTCACTGGCGTCAATGAAGGAATACGTCATCGTTTCGGAGTAACCCAGGTGTAGCAGTCGCTGTTTCAAGGTTCCTTCCCTGACAGCCTCCGGGAGTCGCCGTGCGCCTCCACTCCACGCAGGCAAAGAGGCTTCAATCCGGTTGTAACCGTAGTGGCGCGCGATCTCCTCAATCAGATCGATCTCCCTTTCAACGTCCAGCCGGGAAGTGGGCAACTGGACCTGCCAGACTTCTCTATCGTCGTCACGAGCCACAATCCCAAAGTCCAGATCTCCCAGGAGGCGTTCGACAAATGAGGTTTCAATCTCCGTCCCCATCACCTGGCGGATGCGGGAGCGACGCAAGCAGACGTTGGGTCTCACCCTAGGATTCGGATAAGCATCGACAATCCCCTGAAGGATCTCTCCACCAGCCAATTGCTGGATGAGCATGGCAGCCCGGTTAATACCCGGCACCGTAGCATTGACATCGGCTCCACGCTCAAAACGATGTGAGGCCTCTGTGTGCAAGCCCAGTTCCTTCGCAGTTCTGCGAACAGAGATGGGGTCGAACCAGGCGCTTTCGAGCAGCACATCGGCCGAGGAAAATCCGATTTCGCTCTCGGCTCCTCCCATCACGCCAGCCAGAGCCAGCGGACGGTGTCGATCTGCAATCAACAGCATGCCGGGCTTCAGCTCGCGCTCCAAGCCATCCAGCGTTACTAGTTTCTCGGACGGGCGCGCCGGGCGGACAATGATGACTTTGCCTTCGATCTTCGAGAGGTCAAAGGCATGAAGTGGATGGCCGAGTTCCAGGAGAACGGCGTTGGTGACATCGACGACGTTGTTGATGGAACGAATTCCCAGCGTTTCCAAGCGCTGCACCAGCCACGCCGGAGAGGGAGCCAACCTCACGCCACGGATAACACGCGCACAGTAACGTGAGCAGAGATTCGGCGCATCGATCGAAACGGCGATCTCGGCTTCTGCTGCGCGAGGCGATTCCTTTAATACCGTCGCAGTTCGCTTCAACGGTTTCTGGTAATGCGCTGCGACTTCGCGCGCGACTCCCAAGTGACTCAGACAGTCCGGCCGATTGGTCGTCAAATCCAGATCCAGAATGAAGTCATCGCCCGCCGGTTGAATTGTCTCGACGACAATCCCCACCATGGACAGATCGTCTGCCAGCTCTCGCGGACTGGCATCGAAATCGACAAACTCTTTTAGCCAGAGGTAACTGACTTTCATATCGTTTGAGGCTGTCACATTCAGACGTCAGCTCACGACAACTGCAGCTGACCACTGAGTGCTGACTGCTTCAAGCTTTCCTCAGAATTGCTCCAGGAAGCGCAGATCGCTCTCGTAGAAGTACTGGATGTTGTTCACGGAATACTTGAGCATCGCGAAGCGTTCGATGCCCAGACCGAAAGCAAATCCGGTGTATTTCTCCGGATCATAGTTCACGTAACTGAACACCGCCGGATCGACCATGCCGCAGCCGAGCACCTCTACCCAACCGGACATCTTGCAAACGCGGCAGCCATTGCCCGAGCAGAAGATGCAGGAAATATCCACCTCCGCGCTCGGTTCCGTGAATGCAAAGTAACTGGGCCGGAATCTGACCCTCGTTTTTTGACTGAAGAATGCCTTCAAGAAGTACTCGATAGTTCCTTTGAAATCTCGAAAAGTGAGTCCCTCATCCACGGCCAGACCTTCGAGCTGCTGAAAGGCCGGCGAGTGAGTCGTGTCCGGATTGTCACGGCGATAGACCTTTCCGGGGCAAATGATTCGCAACGGAGGTTGTTGCTTCTGCATGGTGCGAATCTGCACCGGGGAAGTGTGGGTTCGCAACACGAGCGTGTCGGAGATATAAAAGGTGTCTTGCGGGTCGCGCGCGGGGTGGTGCTCCGGAGTGTTCAAAGCCTCGAAATTGTGAAACGTCGTCTCAACCTCCGGTCCATCTTCCACCGAGTACCCTATCGAATAGAAGATATCCTCGAGTTCGCTCCGAACAAGGGTGAGTGGGTGGGGGTGCCCGATGGGCTTGCGGTTCCCGGGCAAGGTTACGTCCACACGGTCGCTCACCAAGCGCGCGACGAGAGCGTTGTCAGCCAGCTGCGTCTCCCGAGTTTGCAGAGCACCTTCCACTTCACTCTTTAACGCGTTGAGTTGCTGTCCGAACTCCCGTCTATCTTCGGGAGCGACCTGCTGCAGCTCCTTCATCATGAGTGTGACGATACCGCTCTTGCGGCTCAAGTATTTGTCTCGCACCAGAGTCAATTGTTTCAGAGAGTCAACGGCCGCCAGTTCAGCGGCGAATTCGTTTCTAATGCGATCGATCTTCTTCAACATGACGTCGGTGACACGTCTCCAAAAGGACAGGCTGATTCAAGAACCTGGGATGGCCCCTTCCTGCCTAGGCTGCCGTAAGGAGGTAGGAACCGGGCTCGGCGGTCGGTTCCCGAGTCCGTAAACGCTACGAGGAACCTCTCCAATTGTGGAACTTG
>Ga0075431_100004493_pt1 | contig 13688 bp, 10 predicted proteins | sample RhiMetdeltSRZDD5_FD_75297 | JGI IMG/M metagenome (GOLD analysis project Ga0075431, IMG submission 75297) | Populus rhizosphere microbial communities from Tennessee, USA - Rhizosphere MetaG P. deltoides SRZDD5 | ecosystem: Host-associated > Plants > Roots > Rhizosphere > Soil | place: USA... | reverse complement strand
GACGAGCTTCGCGATTGGGTCAACAGGCAGACCGAGAGCCTTCGTATCCAGGAAATGCTCGAGCGCCTGGACAAGGACACGGGGGTCGAGTGATGGGCCTGATCTGGCGGCGCCGGGTGCGGGTCGACGACGACACCGAGCCAACCTGTCGATCCGCGGGGTGAGCCTGTCACCCGGATCGGCCGGCGGCTGCGGCTCAACTCGCGTGGGCGGCGGTAGCTTCCGGCTCGGCCGCGGGCTGTCTTGGCGGTTCGGGAGACGCCGCTGAGTAACGATAAGGACCCCGCGGACGATGTAACTGACAAATGGGGGAAACCAGCGGCCTCCGGTGACTCACCGGAGGCCGCTACACGTTCGTTAACGGGCGCTGAAGCGGCACCCTCTGGCGCCGGGCAAGGGGTTTCGCGCCACGCGAAGGCGCGGGCGCCCAGCCCCTGACCACCGGCTGGTGGGGTAGTAGTGATGAGGGCAACGCCGTATCCTGAAATCGGTGGTATGAAGCACGCGCTCTTCGACCCTCGACCCCGGTCGTTGATCATGCATAATCGGGCCGGGGTCGTCTAAGTGCCACCGCCCTCCGACCCCGTTACCGCAACTCGCAGTCGGAGGGCCCACTCTGTTCTACCGCGCCCTCAGCGCCCCGCGCTACCTCATACCACGCGGAGTTGTAGCCTGAAATCGGGGTGCGCGGGTTAGACCCCGCCACCCGACAACAGGACGGCGACCCCGGCGGCATGTCCCCCTATCCGGCCGGGGTCGCCTCATGCGCACCTGAATCTCCGACGGCCATTGCAGGGTTCATCCGGAGGCGGCACAGGCCAATACCGCCGCCGCGGGTCGACCTTTCACATGGCTTGCTCGACGTAACCTCTCGGCTGCCGGGTCGTTGATGGAGATGGATACGCCGCCCCTGGCCCCGCTTTGGGCGGAGTATCCGCCAGCGAACACGGACCCCGCTGGCGCAAGACGAAAGCGCCCCCGACCCAGCCGGTCGGGGGCGCTTCCCATGCCACCAAGTAGCGCCGAGGCCCTCTCGGCCGATGTAGCGGACAGAGACATGCCGGCCCCCGGTGAAAATGACTGGACCACCGGGGCTGTCTCTTGAGCGGGCTGCTGAGTGCGATGCGTCCGTAACTCTTGGCAATGTGGAACTGCAGCCTGCTGGCCGTCATTGTGGGCGGCGTTGTAGCCCTTTGGTAATCGCTGCCGTGCGTCAGCGCCTTTACGCAGGCGACACGCCGATCGGCGAACAACACAAGAAGAACACGAAGAAGGGTCCGGGCGGCGGCAGCGGCGGCACGGGTGGGGTCTGAAACGAAACCGACCCAGCTGCCGGCTAGCAGCGCTGTACGTCGGCGGGCCGCACCCAGACACCCTCAGTGGCCCGCCGCAGATCGACAACCCCCCGAACACCGCGTCCTGGGTCCAGCGGCGGGAGTGCCCACGATCCGCTGCTCGCCGCCGCCCTCCCACACCACCCTCACCCTGACCGGGGTCGGAACTTTCTGGTCTGGGATACCTCTTGATTGGCGGTTGCCCTCGGCGTCACCGAGGGGCCAGTGTTCGTTGAGATGCGCTGGTGCTCACTCCGGATGTGTGGAGCTTCCTGGGCTGGAGCGCGGTCCATCCGATCAGCGTGCGCAGCTTTCGAACACACACACGTTCTAGCGGCTGAGTGCCGAGCTCAGGACTTGAGCCCACTCCGCGTCCGCATCACTCAACCACTTGGTAGTTGTCCCACATGGCGTATTCCGGGTCGCCGAGCGACAGCGTGACGCATGCCCGGAGTTTGACCATCCCGACAGCGTCGGGTACGAGCCTACCCTCGGCTATCAGGTCGCCCACTGGACTGGTCGACCACATCCCGCTCCAGCGCGAACCCCGCAGAACACCATCCTTGCTGAGGCTCGACGGATCCCGTTCGACATCAATGGGGCCGGCGCCCTCAACATCCAGTTGAACGGTGAAGACCTGGATACTCGGCCAGGCCCAGAGGTTGAGACCCCACCACCTCGGCATGTTTGAGACCAGAACGGTGAAGACGTGCGACCGAATCGGCCCACCAAGGTGGTGCCGCGGGCATGCCGAGCAACCACCACAAAAGCGTTCTTGCGGGCAAGCGCCATGACGCCTCCCTGCAGCGAATGACGCAGGGGGTCGCTCCGCCGTCTCAGGCGCTACGCCCCCTTGAGTGGCCGAATCGGCTCGACCCGCAACCGCACTAGTCAGTGGACGGTATGCCCGCCCACGGTCGACGGTGCACAGGCCGTAGACCCGACCCCGTGGTGACAAACGTCCCGGCCCCCGACGCAAAGCGGCACGATGCCGCTTCTGTGTGCGCGCGCAGGCCGGGTCTGTGGCGGTGAAAGGATGTCCCGCCTATCCGACCCTCCTTCGCCGCTGGCGCCATGCGGGACCCTGGAGCGGCGTGAGGTTGACGCGCCGCGCCCACGTCTCATCGGCCCGTGACCGCTTGGCCGAGATTGCGGAGCTTGGCGGCGAAGTGGAGTCCTCTGGCTTCGTCTCGACGTCGGATGGCCGCCAATTCTCGGCCGCCAGTCGTCGATCACGGTCTTCCACAGCTGCATGGTTCGATGGACCGTTCGCAGCTCGTTCTTACCCTCGAGTGCCACCATCCAGTTTGCGTACGTCTCGGCCAGCCGTGGCGCGCTCCACCCGGGAAGCGTTCAGGTCCGTGCTCGGCCTAGCTGCGGACCAGCGCGGCCAGGTGCGTCACACGCCAGAACCTCTCCACCGCGCCGGCCACGATCGACAGCGTCGGTTCATGACACCCGCGCTTCGGGCGAGCACGGTGGTCGGGTCCCGGCCAACCCACAAGCCCCGCGGGTTCGCGGGATGAAGATCCGACACCTGCCAGTATGTGGGCCCAGCATTGCCCCCGGCGTGGACTGGCAGGGTCGTGCCATGCCCAACCGGAAGAGGCGTGACGAGCGAGAGGTGTCGCTTAGCGCGAGCTAGCCGCTCCCGGCTGAGGCTTGGGTGTTGCGTGCTCGCGGGCCTTTGTCGTCGTCGATCGTCCGATCGATGAGGTCGAAGATCCGCACTAGTTCGTCCGCGGTGTTCGAATCGATGGTCTTGGTGTCGGCGACGCATTCGCGTCCTGCTCTTGTCAGCCGTTTGATGTTCGCGACGTCGGTCGCGATTCGTCTCCTTGGTCGCCGTCCTTGCGGACGGATGCCAGTCTGACCCACACCTCCTCGGCGCGATAGGTGCCAGCAGTGTCGACGGGCCGTCCTATGCTGGATTCGTGCAGGCTCGAGACCTTCTCGCGCTGTCGGATCCGACGCGGGGTCGGTTGCTGCGAGGCGCCGGCGCCGGGGCCTTCTGGCTCGGTTTCCGCACACGCGCGTGATCGGCAAAGATTGCCGTGTCCAATCGGAAGAGGCGTGACGAGCGGGTGGCCAGGGCGGCCCAGATGCGGCGTGATCGGGAACGGGCCGAGGCGCGTCGGGCCCGTCTGATCACCGGCGCGATCGTGGCAGCCGTGGTCGCAGTTGTCGTCGCAGCGGGCGTGGCGATCGGCTACAACGGACGCAGCGGAACCGTCGAGGAGCCGGCGGGGGCGACCAGCGTGTACGGGTTCGTCTACTCCGCCGCCACGATCGGCGACAACGCGGCGTCCAACGCCGCCACGCCGGTCCACGTGGTGTTCTACGAGGACTTCCAGTGCCCGATCTGCAGGGCGTGGGAGAGCGAGGTCGGAAGCTACGTCGACCAGCAGGTCAAGAAGGGTGCCTTGAGGGTGGAGTACCGCCCGATCGCCATCCTCGACAGTTCCTCGACGACCCAGTATTCGACCCGGTCCGCCAGCGCCGCCGCCTGCGTCTTCAACGACGCCGGAGCAAAGGCCTTCCACACCTTCCACGACCTGCTGTATGAGAGCCAGCCGCCGGAGGGAGGCGACGGATTGCCCGACAGCCAGCTGATCGAGCTGGCCGGCCAGGCCGGCGCTACCGGTGTCGCCTCCTGCATCAGCGGCACCGACTACCAGAACTGGGTGACCAACGCCACCGACCAGGCCTCCCAGAACAACGTCGTCGGCACACCGACCATCCTGGTCGACGGGCAGGAGCTCACCGGCGCCAACGGCGGAGTCCCACCCTCCAGGACTTCATCAACGCCAGCACGGCCGCCCGGTGACATTGGCCGGCACCCGGCCATACCTGGCCCTGCTCCCCGTAGCTGCCGGATCGTAGGCCGGAGTGGAGTGGGTCAGGGGTCGGCCGCCGAACACGAAGTGACGCGACATACGCATGTCTTGACGTGCGTCGTGATGGCCGACGACTGTTGCGAAGGGGTTGCGGGGTCTTACCACCGCGGCGGCACCAGTTGCCGTCGTCGAAGGTGACGACTGGGTCGGGTGTGGCTGCTGCATCGGGGTGTGGGATTGCTTGGCTGGTTGGGCTTCGTGCGTAGAGCAGGACCGCGGCGATAAACAGGACCAGGCCAAGAGACTTCGGATGGCGCTAGTGATGATGATCGCGAGCTGACGCGTCGATGCATCATGGGGGAGGACCAGACTGTCTGGTTCCGGAGAGCATCCGGCCCCTGTGAGCGACGCCCGGGAACTTGGCGCGATCATTGGCACATCGGCTCTCGACCAAGATGTGGTTTTTCACCGCGATCGCACGGGTCGTGATCGTGAGGCCGGCCGGATCACTCATTTCGAGACCATAAGTTGACCAAAAAAAGTGGCTGCTGGTTCTACCGCAGGCGCGATGAAAGCGGTTTACTGCGCAAGGCTTAGAGAGTAAGGGTGTTCGGCACGTCTGCTCGGACGACGAACCGCCACCCGTGTCGCTTCGGGGCCGTCGGCACTCTCTCCGCGACTCGTTCCCTTCGCACCGCCGCGCGACAGCGCGACCCATCGCGGCAGCTTCGGCTGTCGCCCCGACTCTCGAGGAGAGAACCACCATGCTCAGACGATGCATCGGCGCGGCCGCGGTCGCGGCCGCACTCGTCGCGTCCATCGCAATCGCCTCGACCCCGGCATCGGCCGCCAAGGCCGTCGAATGCGATGGCACCCTCAGTCTCGGCAACGCGCCGAAGACCCGGGTCATCGTGGAGGCCGGCGCTTCCTGCACCGTCGTCGACTCCACCATCAAGAGCCTCCGCGCGCTGCCCGGCTCGGTGGATGTCTTCGTCGTCGACTCCGACGTCACCCGCAATCTCATGGTCCGAGGCGCTACCGGCACCGTTCACATCGGGCCCGCGGACTGCAGGTTCGACCCGAACGTCGGCAACAACGTCGTCGTCCGCAACTCGCACAACGTCCTGATCTGCCTGATGTCGGTCGACAACAACATCACGGTGCGCAACAACGACGGCCGGGTCACGGTTCGCGACAGCTCGGCCGGCAACAACATCAAGGTCAACCGCAACCTCGCGTACACTCCGCGGGCCGGTGACCCGACGCACGTCAACGCCGGCGCGATCCGCATCCTCCGCAACACCGCCGACAACCACATCGTCGCCCGCGGCAACGACGCCTCCCGCGACGTCATCGCCCGCGACAACACCCCGGTCGCCCTCGTCGTCTGACCGAACACCACGTCCTGACGCAGCAACAGCCGGGTCCACCCGATCGCATCGCGCGGTCGGGCGGACCGAGGCTCGGATGTCGAGGATCCCGGCGGCATTCCGCTGTTGGCGAAAAGGCTCGACCTGACGCACCTTGCGGATAGTGAGAGCGTCAGTCCCATGACCTCGAGTTCGCTCGTCGGGGGCGGTTATCGCGTCGGTGGCCATCGGGCGCTGGTCGACGCCCGACGCCTCGGCGCCGTAGTCGCGGTTGTCGGTGGTACCCGCCGATGACAGCAGCCGGATGTTGCGCCAGCAGCGGGGTATGCGCGTGGGCACAGAAGCGCTCGATCTGCGCCTGCAGATAGCCCTAGTGGACCACGAACCGGCTCTCAGCGACCTTCTGGTGACCGCTCCGTCCGTCGGGCACGGTGGGCGCGCACCCGGCAGCGCGGCGAGCAGTAGATCGCGTTGCTGCGGGCCGCCGCGAACGGCTGCCCACATCTTGCGCAGATGTGGCTGGCGCAGCGGTCGGTCACGGTCGCAAGGCGGCAGGCCGCGCACAGCATCTCCTCGCTCCTGCCGGGCGAGCCGGCGGCGAAGTCCGTGCGCGGGAGCGCTCGCCGGCAGCGAGGACACCAACCCGGCTCGTCACCAAGACACCCACCCCAACAACAAAAGCAGGCGAGGGCGCCATCGGCGCAGACCCGCGCCCGGCTCAGGTAGTCGTCTTGGCCGCAGTCGCAGCAGGTGAAGACGAGCACCGGCCTCAGGTCGTCCGCGGTGCGTACCTGCGGATGGGTTCGTAGCCGCCTGGTGCTCACGTGGCCCACGACCCCGATAGTAAGGGCTAATCAGAATCAAAGTTGATGCTGCCAGCCGTTACACGAATCAGGTCCGGCGGGGATCGGGACGAGCTCTCCCGCGTTCGGCCGGCGCCGGCGTGATTTCCACAGCCTCGGTCCACAGCATCCACCGGCCTGGCGACCCTCGATTGATCCGAGACAGCTGGGGCCGTCCCTGTTCTGCCACGCCGAGGAACGCTGATCCCATCGTCGACGAAGTAGTGGGCCGAAGCGTTTGGTGAGCGTCATGCCGGCTCGGCGGCTGCCTTGCCCGTGTCGAATGAATCCGGCGGCGGATCAGTGGTCGGATGATGCTCAATGTCCCTGCCGCCTGCAGACCAAAGCCGTCATGGGGTCGCCGCAAGGAACTTATCGCCCGCTTGGGTACCTTCATGACGAGTGCGGCGTCGGCCCGGCCGCCTGAGGTACCGCCTGCAGCGGGCGGGCCGCCGCGAGAAGTAGTCATCGGACGGAGTCGTCGAGCCGGCAGCGGGCGCCGGAGAGTCGCAGGCGGCAGGTGGCCGCCACTTCCGCTCTCAGCCGTAGTCGGCCAGGTCGTCCAGGGGCGATCCCGACCCTCGCCGGCGCGCGCGGAGGGCGATGTACGCAAGGATCAGGGCGAGGAACGATCCGACGAGGAGCAGTGTGGCCAGGGCGTTGAGGGCTGGGGTCGGCGAGGCTCGTACGGCGTTGTAGAGCTTGATCGGAACGGTGATGTTGGATGCGTCGCCGAAGAGGAATTGGCTGACGACGAAGTCGTCGAGCGAGGTGGCGAAGACGATCATGGCGGAGGCGAAGATCGACGGCATCAGCAGTGGGATCAGGATGGTGCGGATCGCCTGGAGTGGGCTGGCGCCCAGGTCCCTGGCCGCCTCCTCGTATTCTCCACCGATGCTCAGCAGTCTCGATCGCACGATGACGAGTACGTAGGAGACCGAGAAGGTGACGTGGCCGAGCAGCATGGCCGGCCGGCCGAGTGGCACGAACTGGTAGAGATTGACCATTACGAGGTAGAGCGCGGAGCCGAGCACGATCTCTGGGGTGACGAGCGGGACCAGGGCGATCCCGTTTGCGACCCGGCTGGTCCGCGCTCGCCATCGGGTGAGGCCCATGGCGAGCGCCACGCCCAGCGGCGTGGCGATCAGGACCGTGGCGACTCCGAGGATCAGGCTGTTCCGAAGCGCCAGGAGCAGGCTCGGATCCTCGCCGATCGAGCCCTCGACGCAGCAGTACCACTGAGTGGAGAAGCCCTGCCAGGTGCTCCGCGACCGGCCGTCGTTGAAGGAGAACTGCACCGCGATCAGTACCGGAACGAGCGACCACAAGATGTACAGCCAGGTGATCGTCCACAGAACGTAAGGGCGGCGCCAGGGGTTGCGCCACGGCGGCACCCATCTCCCGGCCGGAGCCGTCTCGACCCCGACGCCCGGGGCGACGGCTGTGCGAGTCACTGGGTATCCCTGCTCGCGCGTTGGGTCAGGATCAGGTAGTAGGCCATGAAGAACATCAGGACGAGCGAGAGCAGCAGGACCAGGGAGGCGCCGAAGTTCTTCAGCGGACCCTGCAACAAGAACAGCTCGATCAGGTTCCCAACCATGCTGGTGTTCGGCGAACCGGACACGATCGTGTTCGTGTAGTAGTCGCCGGCCATCGGAAGGGCGGTGATGACGAGCGCGGTGATCAGCCCCATCTTCGACAGCGGCAACGTCACCCGCAGGAACGTGCGGGCAGCGCCCATGCCGAGGTCACGCGACGCCTCCAACAGCAGCGGATCGATCCGGTCCAACGACGCGAACAGCGGAATGATGAAATACGGCAGATACCCGTACGCCAGAGCCATCACAACGGTGAACGAGTTGCCCGACAGCCACTCGACCGGTGCGATGCCGAAGATCCCCAGCGTCTTGTTCACGTACCCGTCGTCTTGCAGCAGGTTGACCCAGGCGAGCATGCGCGTGATGTAGTTGATCCACCAAGGCGCAAGAATCAGGGCGAGGACCAGGCCTCGCCGCTTTCCGGCCAGCCGCGCCGTGTAGTACGCCACCGGATAGCCGACGGCGACACAAATCAACAGCGCGCAGACCGAGTAAGCCCCGGTGCGGATCCACACCTCCTGGTAGGTGCCGGAGACGGACTCCGAGACCACCTCGTTGAAGGTGGCGAACTGCCAGTCGAGCGGGTTCCATGCCGGATTCGGCTCGCCGAAGATGTTGATGCTTCCGCTGAAAGCGACCGCCATGACGGCGTAGATCGGCACCAGGAACAGCGCGATCAGCCAGAACGTCCCAGGAAATGCGAGTGCCGGCCACAACCGGCGGGTCGCGCGGTCGTGGTGGACCTCCTGCTCAGCCACCGGCCTTGAACCTGGCCCAGTTCTGTCGCCACAGCGCCTCGGTGCTGGGTTCGACCTCGTAGAACGTGAGCCCGGCATCCAGTTCATCGCGTTGGACAACGGCGTTCATCAGGTTCTCCGGGATGTAGTCCTGGTCGATCAGATAGCGGGCCGACAGCTTGGTCAGCGGCGGCTGGTACCCGTTCCAGCCGAAGTTGCGCAGGGCGATGTCGTTGTCGAGGAGGTCGTTGATCATCAGATGCGAGAGCACGGGCTTGCTGGCACTCTTGGGGATCGCGATGTTGTCGCTGCCGATGACGTATTCCGACAGATTGTCCGGACGCCAGTAGCCCAGAACGTCGGGCGTCTCACCCTTGGGCAGGTAGTACTGACCGGCGATCGGGTCCCCGGACCAGCACTGGTGGATGGTCGCGGTGCCCTCGGGGACCTCGGAGTAGGCGGAGACGTCGGTCTTGACGTTCACCCGGCCGATCAAGTCGATCAGCGAGTCGGTCGCCTCCTGAACATCGGCGGCGTTGCTGGTGTTGATGTCGGTGCTGATCTTGTTGCGCAGCAGCGACATGCCGATCGCTTCCTGCAGATCGTCGAGCAGGTAGATCTTGCCGGCGTATGCCTCGTCCCACATCAGGTCGTAGCCGTTGTCCGGGATGCTGGTCACCATATCCGCTCGGTACAGCACCCCCGTACCGTAGATGGTGTACGGCACGGTGTAACGGGCCTCCCGGTCATACCAGGGATCCTGGAACTCCGGCCACACGTTCTTCAGGTTCGGCACGTAGGAGTGGTTGATCGGCTGGATCAGCTCGGTGTAGACCATCTTGGACAACACGCTGGGACCCGGGAAGACGAGATCGAAGGACTCACCCGGCGTGCGGATCTTCGCCAGCATCTCGTCGTAGTTGCTGTACGGCGTCACCTGCACCTCGACCCCGTGCTCGTCACCGAAGTCCTTCATCACCCCCGGCGCCATGTACTGGTCGTAGTTCAGGATCTTGAACGCGCCGCCCGTCTCCGGATCAAGACCGTCGTCGATCGGCGGATTGGAATCCTTGAACGGCAACGTCACCGGCTTGTCCGGCCGCGCCAACGGATACGGAGCCTTACCGCCCACCACCGACGTGCCACTGCCACCGCAGGCAGCCAGAATCGGTGCCGCACCCACCCCGACGCCCAGCCATAGGCCACCGCGGAGCACATCCCTACGCGACAGCCGCCGCCCCGGCCGCCCACGACGAAAAGCCGGATCTGTCAGATCGCTATTCATCCCAACCCCTTCACAGTGGAACCAAAAGCTACGCTGACCTCCCATAAGAGGCCTGCTAACTGACTGTTCAGCCAAGCGTCCTCATTGTTGCCCTCGGGGACCAACCTGTCGAGCCCTTGCGGACGCTGGAGAACTCTTGATCGGGCGTCTGACCCTTACACAAGGCACCACAACAAATGGTCCAGACGGACATCGGGTTCAGCCGCCTCCGGGGCTGTTGCCTGAACCGGTGGAGCTGGTGCCGTTGTTGGACTCGATTGCGGTCCTGTGCCGTGGTCGGCCGCTCCTGCCGGACTGGTCCTGGCCGCCGGGCGCGTCTGAGGCGGCGCCGTTGCCGCCGGAGTTCGGTGCCGCCACCGGCGGCTCGCGGTGGTCTTTTGCCGGCCGAGCCATGATCACCAGACTGGACCCGGCCGTCAGAGGCAAACCCTGCGATCTGTTTGCCCTTGTCGGCGCCCTCGGCGGTGGTGTTCTTCATGGTGTCCGAAACCTGCTTGCCGTGATCGGCGACCGGCGGCACGTCGGAGCCGTTCTGGCCCGCTCCGTCGCCCGGAGTCTGCTCAGGGTGGCCGTTCTCGTCGGCTCCGTGGCCGGGCAAAGGTCCTGGTGCAACCGACTTCCTGGCCTCGCTTTGGTGATTGGCCGGCGGCCGGTATCACTCGTCGGACCTCGGGGATCCTTCTGTAGGGACGAGTTGTTTGGATCGCAGGAGGAGGCGTTGGCGGACGTGGGACCGGTTGGTTGCGAGTCCCTGGGCAAGTCGCGTCTTGCCGCAACCGTGGAGGTAGCCGATGCACCAGTCGAGTTGCTGCAGTGCATCTTCGGATGCCCGCCGGTATCGGTCGACCTCGTCTTCCAGCTCGCGCACCTGTCCGTCTTGGCGCGCGTCTTGAGATCTGGTGGTGGTTGTCATGAGTCGCTCCCGCAGTGATGGGCTCTGCAGCTCTGACGGGCACGTCTGGCCCGCCAGTCCATGCAGCCTCGGTAGGGAGAGGAGAGGAGAGGGCATCAGCGGACCAGACGCACTCACCGTCGTTCGACCGTACCCCGGCTCCAATTAGCCATGCCGGGAGGGGTTTGCAACCTCGTGCGTTGAGATGAGCGTCGCCCGTTGGGACTTGTCGCATCTTGACATGAGAAAGTGTTGGTAACCTTCTGCCGACGTCCCGGGCCGTCCCGATAACGAGAGCCTTGGCATGCCCGACGATGCGCTCCGGCGCCGGCGTGTCCGTCAGGACCGCTTTGCGAGCGAGAAAGGGGCGCCGCCTATCCATGTCGGGGTAACCGCTCATGGACGGCTGAGTTCCAGGGGCCAGACGTGCCCGTTCTCGACTGCGGTGCCCGGGAGACGCCACCCATGCCACCGGCCCCTGTGCTGCTGGAAGTGGCCGGTTGGCTGCCGTATGGGGCTGCCGGGCCAAGCAAAGTGGCCGCCTGGTCGGGCACGCCGCTCGTTGGCGGCGGCCGGCCCCGAGTTCAATTGACTCGAGAGAAGCTCGGGGCCCGCCTGGTGCGCCGGTTGCCGCACCCTTGGTGCCCAGACCCAGGAGATTCGGGGGAACCACTGGGCCCGGAGTGGCACACCTTGTCGCATCGGCCAGACGGTTTGCAAGGGCCGAGGGTCCAAACTTTGTCGTCGTCTTCCGTGTCGGGCATCCGGGCACGAGTCGCACGACTTGCACCCTGCGTTGCCGAGCCTCACCGTTTCGGGACATCCTTGGTCGTGGTCGCCGGATGGGCGTTGTCGCCGGAACGAGGGAGACCGCGATGGCCGATGAATCAACAGACTCCGACGAGTCGGCGGCCGAGGCCGCCAGCGCCATGCCCGAGGCGGTCGATCGGGCTACCTTCCACGACGAACTGCTCAGGCTGCGGGGATGGGAGAAGGCGCACACCCGGGAGGGAGACGCCATCGCCGCGGCCCGCCGGCGGCTTCCGATGGTCGAGATAGATCCCTACCTTCAGCTGATCGGCCCTCAGGGTCCCCTCCTGCTGCGCGAAGCGTTCGAAGGGCGGCGACAGCTGATCGCCTACTACTTCATGTGGCGCGCTGGTCGGCCCGAACCTGACCAGTGCGAAGGCTGCACCTGGGTCACCACCCAGGTCGCCGAGTTGTCCCATCTGCATTCCCGCGACATCACCTACGCGGTCTTCTGCCAGGGGCCGTACGACGAAAGCGTCCGCTACCGCGACTTCATGGGCTGGGACATGCCGTGGTACTCGGCGCACGACTCCCTCGACCGGCTCCTTGCCGGCCGCGAAACCGGGACGATGTATCTGGTCTGCTATCTGCGCGACGGCGACCGGGTCTTCGAAACCTACTGGACCACGCTGCGCGGGGTAGAGGCGATGGACAACAGCTACGCGCTGATGGACCTCACCGTGCACGGACGCCAAGAGACGTGGGAAGACTCACCGCCCGGCTGGCCACAACCCTGGGCGGACGGGCCAGGACGCATGAGGACTGACGGACGCCCCATCGCCCAATGGCCGCGACTCGAAAGCAACCGCCGATACGAATCCACCAGTGAGCCCGGAGGAGACGAAAACTGATCCTAGCGAGGTCCGAGCTAGCGCGCCGTGCTCGCGCACGGTAAACATGGAAGTGAGCCCTTCGTCGGCGTATGCGGTACGCGGTCGAAGGGCCCGACGGGGCCCAACCTTGCATGAACGACCCGGTGTCTCGGGTGGGGACCTTGGACGTGGTTTTCATGATCACCCTAGGCGTCATCCTGCTCCTCATCGGAGGACTGCTGTCCATTCCCGCCCTGTGGATCCTCGGCATGATCCTTGCGCTGGTCGGCGGGATGCTGTGGCTGCTCGGTGCCACCGACCATAAGGTCGGCCCCCGCCGCCACTACTGGTAGCTGGGGCTAAGTGCGTCGTTGAGTGCATGGCCCTGCTGCGGGGGGCTTGGAATGGGAACGGCCCCCGGGCCCACCTTGCGCTAGAGGGAGGTTCGGGGCCGCTTCCGGTGCGTGACTCACGCACCCTTCTGGAGTGCCTATCCCAGGGATCAACCTACGCTCGCGAGCTGAGATGCGGCGATCTTTCAGGCTACTCCGGTGCGCCGCGATGGATTTATAGTTCCAAACGTCGAGTATTTCGCGCTTTTCCACCGCACCGTCCAAGGCGAACCTAAAGAGTGTAAAACTCTTGACCTGGGACCTGACTATTACACCACCCCGGGACACAAAATCTCTACTTCTCGAGCCTTCAGGCACCACCGGCCGATGGCCACCGCTCCGCCGTATCGGCCCCCAGGAAGCGCTGGGGGCCGATACTTGGTGCGCCGGGTACGCACCGGTTCGAGCCCTGCCCGGGATCCAGGGGAACCGGGTGTTGGCTCAATCGAATTGCTACCCGCTTGGCTTCTGGCTCGGCTAGTGCCAGAGGTCCCAGATCCTTCAAGCCATGGGAGTTGCGGTCGCGCTGGTCGATCGGTGGGCCTGATCGTCTGAGCATCACGGCACGCTCGGCGTGGCCGCCGGTGCCGTGGAAGGCTGACGGTGACAGAGCCGCTAGGCAATGGGCGATCAGGCCTGACGGTGGATGTGCTGTCGGTTCGGGCGGAGAGAAATGCGCGTCGTGTGCGTAGGAATGCGTTGCGTAGTCGAATTGAAAATGTGGCTGCGATTCGGGACCTAGGTCATTGATATGTCGGGTCCTGTGGCCTCGTGCATTG
>Ga0075431_100004491_pt1 | contig 13691 bp, 8 predicted proteins | sample RhiMetdeltSRZDD5_FD_75297 | JGI IMG/M metagenome (GOLD analysis project Ga0075431, IMG submission 75297) | Populus rhizosphere microbial communities from Tennessee, USA - Rhizosphere MetaG P. deltoides SRZDD5 | ecosystem: Host-associated > Plants > Roots > Rhizosphere > Soil | place: USA... | reverse complement strand
GTAAACGATGTCAAAGACTTGGAAGGCACTGATCAAGGAAGTGACCAAGCTGAAGAAAATGGTGGGGGTCAGCAGCGGCAGGGTAATATTAATTAACTGCTCCCAGCTATTCGCTCCATCCACTTGCGCCGCCTCATAGTAAGCGCGCGGAATATTTTGCAGTCCGGCCAAGTAGATCACCATGCCATAGCCACTGCCCATCCAAATGCTCATGATGACGAGCGAGGGCATGGCGTAATGGATATCGCTCAACCAACGAATCCGCCCCGCCCCGAACGGGCCCAGGAATTGATTGAGCAGGCCGAAGTCCGGGTTGTAAATCCATTTCCAGACGATGGCGATGGCGACCGGCATCGTCAAAACCGGCAGAAAGTAGACGAGGCGATAAAACGACCGAAACCGAATCTGGGTATTGAGCGCGAGCGCCAACCCGAGCGAGACCGCGCTGCCCAACGGGACGGTGAGCAAGGTGTAGCGCGTGGTATTCCAGAGGGTGCGGAGAAAAAGCGGAGTACGGAATAGGCGCACGTAATTGTCCAACCCGATCCACTGCGGCGGGGTGAGGACATCCCACTTGGTGAAGCCGATGAAGAACGAGGCGCCCATGGATAAATAAAAGAAGATGCCCAATCCGATCACCATCGGCGCGACCATGGCATACCCCCACAGTGCTTCCCGAGTTACTAATGCATTTCGACGAGAATTCATAGACCACCTTTTACCGCAGAGTCCCGCAGAGAACGCAGAGTTCGCTGAGACTTTTTCTCTTTCTTTCTCTCTTCTCTGCGTTCTCTGCGCTCTCTGCGGTTAACCAGCTTTTGTTACTCCGAATAGGCTTACTGCGATTGCAGCACGGCGTTGGCTTCTTCCGCCGCTTTCGCGCAGGCTTCGTCAATCGGCACGTTGCCGATCCAGGTTTCGTTCAAGACTTCTTGAATCTTGGTGCTCCATTCCATCCCTTTGGCCGCCGAGGGATAGGGCACGGAATAGCTCAAACCATCAATAAAGACTTGCAAGTGCATGTCCGGGAGAGCTTTCACCCAGGTGTCTTGCAGTCCTTTGTAAGCCGGGATGACGACCCCGGACTCGGCCAGGATTTGCTCAGCGTCTTTGCTTCCCAGGAACTTCACAAATTCCACGGCTTCGGCTTGATGCTTCGAGCCGGACCAAACGACATTGGCTAAACCGTGAATGACGGTGGCCTGCTGCTTGGATTTGGGCAGCGGCGCAACATCAATGTTGGGTTCGGCATCGTTGTACGTCTTGGACATCCACGAACCGGCCATGATCATGGCAATCTTGCCGCCGGGGAAGAGTTGGCCCCACGGATCAGACGAGCTCAGTGTCGCGCCATCCGGGGAACTGCCATCCTCGACAAAGCTGTAGGCATACTTGATCGCGTCACACGCGGCGGGTTCGTCAATCAGCACTTTGCTGCCGTCCGGCGCAATCACCTGACCCCCATTCTCAAAGATTAAGTTCCAATAGCCGATTTGACTTTCAGTGGTGGAAGCATAACCCCACTGATCCACTTTGCCATCGCCATCGGTATCTTTGGTGAGGGTCTTGGCGGCTGCCGACAGGTCATCCCAGGTCCAGTTTTCGTTGGGGTAATCGAGTTCGGCGGCGTCGAACAGGTCTTTGTTGTAGAACAAGCCGATGGTGTCAAAATCTTTGGGCAGACCATACAGATGACCGTCATACGAATACAGGTTCACCAGCGATTCGGGATAGACGCTGGTGTCCACCGCGCCTTCATCTACAATGGGCTGCAAGTCCAGCATGACGCCCTTGGAGGCATAGACTTGCGCGTTCGGGCCATTCATCCAGAAGACATCGTAGGCCTCGCCGCCGGCCACCGCCGTTTGCAGTTTGTTCCAATAATCGCCCCACGGAACCACCTGCGGCTCCACGTGGATGTTGGGATTTTTGGCTTCAAAGGCTTTGATGATTTCCTGATGAACCGGGAGTTGATTGTTGTCCCAAATGGCGTAGCTGATGGTGACGGCCTCGGCCGTCGTCGGCTCGGCGGTGGGCGCTTCTTGCGTGGGTTCGGCGGTCGCCGCCGGCGGCTGAGTGGGTGCGGCCGTGGTGGCGGCGGGGCCGCAGGCGCTGAGCAGCAAGCCGACCAACACGATCCCGATGATGATGTTCCGTTTCATGCGATTCCTCCTTGAGTTGATGTAGAGAGTCCGATCTGATTACTATGAATAGATGACGGTTCTTGTCTTTCCCCGAAGCCTCCTCTCAAGTGATACGTGACGCGTGACGCGTGAAAACCTGGTCACGTATCACGCGTCACGCGTCACTCTTTAGTATCCGCGCCGCATTCCTAAAATATATTTTTTCCAGCACATCCTCCGGCAGGTGCAAGCCGTAGATGTACCAGCGCCCCTGGTCCGGAACGTCACTCAAGCTGTAGTTAAAATATTCGTCGTCTGTTTCCAGAAAACGATAGTACAACTGATAGGTTCCCAGATGCGGGCCGACATCAATGCCGAATAAGATGCGCTCGGCGTACTTAATGAAGAACTTCCGCGCGGCGTAGGGCTGGCGGCCCAACTCGCTGATGCGGGCGCTGATGTCCACGTAGAAGTTTGGGCAGCGCTCAAAGACCTCCCCCACCCATGCCAGATTCTCCGCATAACACCCGAAGTGGGCGCCGATAAACGTCGTCTGCGGATGGCGCGCGACCAAGTTCGCTAACGCGGTGAGGATGGATTCAAAGGGAGGAAACGGCGGGCTGGGGAAATACCAATCCGGGTGCGCGTGCAGTTGTTCCCAACGTTCGTTGGTTTCGTCGAGGGGCCAGAAGAAGGCGACCGGATCGGCCACGTGGATCATGACCGGCAGTCCAAGTTCGCCGGCGGTTGCCCACAAGGGATCAAGTCGCACATCGTCTACGGCGACGAGCTGATTGCGATGATCGCACACGTGCAGCCCGAAGGGTTTCCAGATTTTTAAGCCTTCCGCGCCGCGCGCCACTTGAGCCTTTAGGCGGGCCGCGGCCCACTCGCCAAAGCGGTCGCCGTGTTCCGGCCAGGCGGCCCAGTTCACACCCCCAAAAACGCGAAACCGCTCGGGCGCGGCGGCTTTGAAATAATCGAGATGAGACTCCAAGATGTCTTCCCCCCACCCCCCATCCAAATCCACATATAACCGGACGTTCGCTTCATCTAATAGCGCCAACAACTCGGGCACCGGTCGCTTATCCCAGCCGCCCCCAAACGGCTCCGCCAAATGGTTGTGCGCATCAATGACCGGAAAGCGCGGCTTGGGCACCGAGGTGGATTTGGTGGCCATTGCCGAGTGGGGATGGTAGTTAGAGAGGAGCATGAGGTAAGTGATACGTGATTCGTGACTCGTGAGGCGTGACACGTGAATTTCACGGATCACGCATGTTAGCACTTAATTTATACAATAACTGAACGGGATGAAGTCTGCGTGAAGCAAAGATGAAGATTATTTCATCCGGGTAGGAGGACGGTAAAGGTCGTCCCAACGCCCAGCGTGCTGCCGGCTTCAATGGTGCCGCCATGCGCCCGCGCAATGTCGAGCGCAATCGTCAGGCCTAACCCGGCCCCTTGTGTGCTGCGCGAGGCGTCCACCCGATAGAAGCGATTGAAGATGCGCGGCAGATGTTCGGCGGCGATGCCCAGCCCCATGTCCGTAATCGTTACCCGGATCAGGGGGCCGATGAGGTCAAGCTCCGCCCGGACGACAATCTCCCCCTGCTCACTGTATTTAATGGCGTTGTCCAGCAAGTTAAGGAAAAGCCGGATCAGGTCGTCGCTATCACCGCATACCGTCAAGCCATCCAGCGCCAGGCACGTGAGCGTCAGGCCTTTGGCCTCCGCCAACGCGCGGAGCGAATCGGTCACATCATGCAGCAGCGTCGTCAGGTCAACGCTCTCACGCACCGGCTCTGGCGCGGCGTCGCTGCGCGCCAAGTGCAGCAAGTTTTCAACGATCCCGCGTAAGCGATCGGTCTCCTCCGCCAGATCCGCCAGGGCCTGCTCGTACTCTTCGGCGATGCGCGGCTTCTGGCGAATGACGCTCAGGATGGCTTGCATGGCCGCTAGCGGTGTGCGCAGTTCGTGCGAGGCGTCGGCGGTGAATTGGCGTTCGCGCCGGAACGATTCATCTAGTGCTTGATACGCTCGCTCCAACTGCAACGCATTTGTTTCTAACTGTTGCAGCAGCAGCGCGCCTTTCAAGGCACTACTGATCTGCCGGCGCAGAATGCCGTAGGTATAATCTATTTCCTCATGCAGATCTACATCGAACAGAATAAAGCCGATTAACTCTTCCTTGAAATGGAGCAGTTCGACGACCAGGATATATGAACGCTGTTCAGGCAGCATTCCCGCCGGCGCTAATTCCTCCGCGCGGAAGCGCAGCCCACCGGCCGGGAGCGCGGCGCGCCCGTGTTCGTCATAAGCCAGGATCAAGCGCGCCCATTCGGTGGAGGTGGCCGGTCCTTCATATAAAGAAAGATAGCAGCCTTTGATGCCCAGCCGGGGCAGTTCGTTGGCGACGACATCCATCAACTCTTTGACGTCAAACGTAGCGAGCAAGGTCTGGCCGATTTCATCCAACAGACTCCCCCGTTGCTCGGTCTGTAACCGCCGATAGAGTTGAGACCGGCGCGCCAGGCCACCGATGAACAAGCGCGCTTGTTGCCACAGGTCTTCGGCCCGTAAGAGCGCTTCGCGGGAACCGACCAAACAGGGTAGCGCCTGACGCCGCAGGTTGGAGAGCGTCATCTCCCCGTGAGCACCGGCATCCTCTCCGGCCAAGACGACTTGCCGCAGAACTTCATCGAAGGCTTGCAAAAAACTGCCGGGGCGTTCTCCAATGAGCTCGGCAGAAAAAGCGTCTAAAATCGAATTCGCCCAAGCAGGGTCGGAGTCCAAGCTGGAGGTCCTGACTCCGCGCCTCATCTCCGTGATAATCTGTTCCCGCCGGGCGGCGAGTTGAGGCTGAAACTCCCCAGCCGTAATTTTCACCGGCCCGACGGCCGCTTGCACGACGGCCGGGTCTAAGCAGCCGCACGAATGGCGCACGGTCAACCGCGTGGAGACAGTGGTCTGCGCGGGGACGGGGTCGCCTTGCAATAACGCCAGGAGGACTTCGGCCGCTCGTTCGCCCTGACGTTGCGCCAATTGGGGCACGGTTGTCAACGGCGGCGTCACCGTCTTGACCAACTCCAACTCATCGTCGAAGCCCACTACGGCCACATCGTAGGGCACATGCCGGCCGCGTGCTTCCAGCGCAGCCATCGCATTCAGCGCCACTTGATCATCCACCGTGACGACTGCTTCAAAGTCCACCTGCCGCTCGTCCAAGAACAGCCGAATCGCTTCCGCGCCGCGCTGGACCTCGAAGCCGCCGGGAGCAACCAACTGGGGATCGAAGGGTAAACCGTATTCGGCCAGCGCCTCGACGTACGCGCGGTAACGCGCCTCTGATTCCTGATGACCTTCCGGCCCGCTGATGAAAGCGATGCGGCGATAGCCGTGAACTTGAACGAGGTGATCCATTCCGCTGCGCATGGCCTGGTAATTGTCCAGCAGCACGCTTGGGATGCCCTCCAGCGCCATCGCCATGCTGACGATGGGCAACGGGCGATACCGATTACAGAAATCCCGGACACCTTCGAGCGAGGTGTAAAAGTTCATGGCGCTCGACCAGACGATCAACCCATCCAACGCTTCCCGATTCACTAGATCAAAAACTTTGTTGCGCTGGGCATTGAAGCCGTGCGGGTCGCCCAAGGCACCGCCCGCAAAGCAGATGAGGTTGAGGCCGCGTTCGCGAGCGGTTTGGGCGACGCCGGTCTCAAACGTGGACACGGCTTCCATCGTTAACAAGCCGATGGTCAGGCGAGGCTGCTGATTGAGACCTGATTGGTTTTTCATTGTTTCACCGTTCAGCCCACCTCACCCCCCGGCCCCCTCTCCTGACGACGAAAACCAAGAGCGTCGTCAGGAGAGGGGGAGCAGAACCGTCTGTATTTCTCCCCTCTCCTGAACACGCACGCGAAGTGCGCGTGAGCGGAGCGCGGTGCCTTTCCGCGCGCAGTCGAAGGATCGTGTTCAGGAGAGGGGCTGGGGGTGAGGCCGAATAGTTACTGAATTTTTTCCTTCTGTTTTATTCGTGACATTCGCGCGGTTTTCGCGTTTTTTGCGGGTTCGTGCTATTCGTGATTGAAAAGCATTGATCTGAGTCACTCTTAGATATGCTATACTCCCCGCCGTCCTCAAAGGGAGTTCTGGATTTATGCGTGTCCTGGTCGTGGAAGATGAGCTCAAAATTTCGGCCTATGTTAAACAAGGGCTGGAAGAACAGGGCTATGTCGTGGACACGGCTGTCACGGGACTGGAGGCCTTGGACTGGGCCGAGACGATTACCTTTGACATCGTCGTGCTGGATATCCTGTTGCCGGAAATGAGCGGCCTGGCGATCTGCCGCGAACTGCGCAAGCGCGGCGTCCGCACTCCCATTTTAATGTTGACCGCCCGCGATACCGTTGACGACCGAGTCGCCGGGTTAGATGCCGGCGCGGACGATTACTTAGTTAAGCCCTTTGCCCTCAAAGAACTCCTGGCGCGGATTCGGGCGCTGACGCGCCGCGCCGCAGATGCGCCTAAACAACCCACGCTGGAAATCGCCGATCTCAGTCTAGATACCTTGACCCATTCCGTCAAACGCGGCGGCCGGATGATTAAGCTCACGGCCAAAGAATATGCGGTGCTAGAATACTTGATGCGCGAGACGGGCCGCGTGCTCACCCGCACGCTGATTGCCGAGCACGTGTGGAATTACGATGTGTACAATCAATCCAACGTTGTGGACGTATACATTCGCAATTTACGCCGGAAGATAGACGACCCCTTTGAGACCAAACTGATTCACACCGTGCGCGGCGCGGGTTACAAGCTTTCCGCCGAGGGCGGTGAGGAAGCGGGATAGTTTCATCTTCTCGAATCTATTTCTCCCCTCACCCCGGCCCTCTCCCCTCCGGGGAGAGGGAGCAGGACTCCCCTCTCCCTTTCAGGGAGAGGGGACGGGGGTGAGGGTGAATATCATGAATTACTTCAACCGCACCACTGTATCCAAATTCTTCGGATGATCCGGGTCAAGATTTTTGCTCAACGCGTGTTCAAAAGCCAGCAACTGCCCCAACGGCAAATAGAGAGTATCGCGAGCGAGTTCGGTGATGCCGGATGCAAAAGTGACTTCCGCCTCTTTTTCCCCGATTGAGAGTATCTGCGCCCCAAGCGCACGCATATCTTCCAGCACCGCCTGCTCAGAACTTTGATTCGCCTCGGATAAGAAGCCGACCATCAACGTGCTCGGCGTGACCATAGATTTGGGGCCGTGGCGAAATTCCATGAAATGGAATGGTTCGCTGTGGCTGAGCGACATCTCCTTCATCTTCAAACTGATTTCACAGGCTAACCCATAGCGCACACCGGCGCCGAGGAAGTAATAGCGGTCGAATTCCGGGGCGCGGCCCAAGCGCGCCATCAGCGGCGCGGAGTCTGCCAACAGCCGCCGTCCAACTTCCGGCAGGCGGGCAAACTCATCCAGCAGATCCTCTCGCTCCGCCCAAATGGACGCCAAGAGCCCGGTCGCCAAATAAAGCGAACTGAAAGCGCGGGTTTGCGCAATGCTTTGCTCCTGCGCCGCCGGAAACACCAGTCCCATATCTCCCAAATTGTCCCAGGCTGAGCGCGAGTAGCAAGATAAGGTGAGCACCGCGCCGCGCGCCTGAGCTTGAAAGCTCTCAATGGCGTTGATCGTCTCGGTTGTTTCTCCGGAGCGGCTGACGGCGACGAACAGCGTGCGGCCCTTCGCCGGGTACGTCACGCTGGGATTGAGCCACAGTTCCGAAGCCGGCCAGCCCCGTGCGGGAATTCCCAAGACCGTTTGAGCGAACGCGGCCGATGCGAGACTTAAATAATAAGTCGAGCCGCAGCCGGTGAAGACGACAGAATCAAATTGACCATCTCGCCAAAATTCTTTCAGCGCCTGCGCCTGCGCCCGCACCTCGGCAATGACCGTAGCCCAAACATCGGGTTGAGAGAGAATTTCGGAGTGAGTGTGTTGACCAGATGACGACATGAGAATCCTTTCATGAGTAATGCGTGAGGCGTGAGGCGTGATTCGTGACACGTGAATTGGTAGCTGGTTGTTGGCGGCTGGTGGTTGGCTAATTATTGATTAATGACGCTGCGCGTGATTGTTGATTACTTGTCCTGAGCGAAGTCGAAGGATTGGGATTTCGCGCTCTTTGCGGTTGGGGCTTGGGATTTTTCTCCTTTGTCCTTGGCCCTTGATCCTTTGTCCTTCGCCCGTCCACCGTCCTCCGTCTACCGTCCCCTCTCAAACACCACCTCCCCATTCACCACCGTCATTTGCACTTCCCACGTGCCGGAATCGCAGACAATGAGATCAGCCATGTAACCCGGCGCGAGGCGGCCACGTTGATCCGCGAGGCCGAGCGCGCGCGCGGGATTAAGCGTGGCGGTCTTCACAGCGGTGGCGAGGGGCCAGCCGGTCCATTCAATTAAATGTCGAAGCCCGAGGAGCAGTGGACGAGCGGCCCCTGCCAACATTCCATCGGGGCGGCGCGGGACACCATCTATCACAGTTGCCGGGCTGCCAACAACCGTATATTCCCCGTCCGGCAAACCCATCGCGCTCATCGCATCCGAGACGAGCATCAACCGTTCCGGCCCGACCAAACGCGCGACGAGCTTCACAATCGTCGGATCCAGATGAGCGCCATCGGCGATGAGCGCGGGCGCAATTTCCGGGTCCGCTAGTACCGCGCCGACCGTACCTGGCCGCCGATGATGCAGCGGCGGCATGGCGTTAAAAAGATGCGTCGCGTAATGCAGGCCAGCGGCCCGCGCTTTAGCCAAGGTCTCGCCCTCGGCGGCGGAATGTCCCACCGAAACCAGCACCCCGGCTTCATGCGCCAGGCGAATGACTTCTTCTGCGCCGGGCTGTTCGGGCGCTAACGTCAACAAGCGCAAGGTGCCTGCCGCGGCCTCCAAGAATTTTTTAAATTCAATCGCATCCGGATGACGCACTTGAGCAAGCGGATGAACACCACGATGATTGGGATTGAAATACGGCCCTTCAAGATGGCTGCCAAGAATCGCCGCGCCCAGATTCGTTCGTTTCATTTGGTCGGCGATGACGCGCAGCGCAGTAGTAATCGCTTCATGTGTGTTCGTCGTCACGGTGGGCAAGAAAGCGGTAGTGCCCAGTTGCGCGGCCATACAGGCAATCGTCTCCAGCGCCTCCGGCGTCGCCTCCATCACATCGCGACCGCCCGCGCCGTTAACTTGCAAGTCAATCAGACCCGGAAGAATCAAGCACCCTTCAAAATCCAGGCGACGCCCACCGGACCAATCAGGCGCGGCAATCTCTCTGATTCGTCCATCCACATAAACGACAGTCGCCGGTCGTACGCCTTCCGGCTCATCAGGAATGAGGCCAAAAATACCAATGGGTTCAGTGGACATGGAAACCTTCTCGAGCGAGAACGGAAGCGCCGGCGAGCGCGGCCCGGCTTCCTAACTGCGCTAATTCAATCGCGGTGTCTTTGAGTTGCGGCAGCACATGTTCCGCTACCGTTTGGCGAACGGCGTCCAACCAGCGCGAACCAAGTTGAGCCACGCCGCCGCCCAAGATGACGCGTCCCGGATCAAGTAAGTTCACACCACTACTCAAGCCGCGCCCTAACACCCGCGCACCGTTCTCAATCGCTTGCTGAGCCAGCGCGCCGCGCGCATCGGGTTGATTAGCCCACTCGGCGATTTTTTGCAGACTGAAAGTCCCTTTGGGATTAACGGAGTCAGTCTCAAGTGTAACCCCCTGCTCCGCTGCCTGCCGAAGAAAATCCGCGACGGTGGCCGGGCCGGAGGCGAGCGCCTCCAGGCAGCCACGCTGCCCACAGCCACACGGCGGCGCGGTCGGACGACTATCAACGATGATATGTCCGATCTCGCCCGCGACGTTATGCGCGCCAGCATAAAGGCGACCATTGACGTAGAAAGTTCCACCGATCCCGGTGCCCACGGCGACAAAGAGAAAGTTATCTGAGCCGCGCGCCGCGCCAAACGTATACTCGCCGAGCGCATGCGAACGAATGTCATTCTCGATGACCACTGGCAACGCCAGCGCCGTTTCGAGTCGACTCCGCAACGGATAGCCCTGCGCGCCAGGCATATTAGCGGCAAAGCGCATTTCACCGGCGGCTGTGTCTACGAGTCCTAAGACCGCCACGCCGCACCCGCTCGGTTTTTTATCCAGCGCCGAGGCGCGCACCTCGTTGAGGAGAGACGCCAGACGTTCGGCGACGGCTTCTATTCCTTGATCAGCTTGAGTGGGGCGGGACTGTTCCAGGATCACATGGCCGGCGGCGTCCACTAAGGCGGCGGCCATCTTTGTCCCACCCAGGTCACCCGCGAGGGTATAGGTCATGCGTAGTTCTCTTGGCAACAAGCCCCTCTCCGGTAGAAGCGCTGCAGCGCTTCTACCGGAGAGGGAAAAGGTTCAGATAACTTAACGGAGGAAACGAAAGACTAAATCTTCGGACGGAAGGATACCACAAAAGACCAGGAGTAACCCCTAAAGGTTTCCCGAAGCGCCTCATCCCACACTCCAGGATCGCGGGAAACCTTTAGGGTTTGTAAAATCTCTACTAATTCCTATTCCAAGTCGCACTATGCAGCACATCCTGTGAGTAGGCCCAGTAGTAACCATTGGCCAGGATCTTCTCCGGCACAAAGATCACGGTATAGGGCGCTGTCAGGCTTTCGGTGCTGGTGCCAATCGTCCCACCACTGCCGGTGTTATTGCTGAACTTCTTGCCGGCCGCGCCTTCCCAGTGACCGAAGACATTCGCGCCGCTGATCGCGACCCCACTAGCGTTAACAACTTTAAGCGTCGCGGTCGTCGTCGAGCTATTATTGCTGAAGACGATGCTGGCGATGTGCAACGGATTCAGCCCGACGCCGGCCGGGGTGGCCGCGCTGGCTTGAGCGGAAGCGGTGCTCTTGTGGCCCGCGAGATCAACCGCGATGACTTTGTAGTAGTAGGTCGTGCTGGGCACCAGTCCCCAGTCCTTGGCGAAGTTAAAGCCGGACGTCCGGACGAGAGTCGAGGCGCTAGGCGTGAAGCCGCTCGTCGTGCTGCGGTGAACTTCATAGTAATCCACCTGCACATCGTCGGTGCTGCGCGTCCAGTGCAGATCAATCCGCTGCCAGTTCCACGCCCCCGCCGTCAGGCTGCCCGGCGTGCCGGGATTGGCGCTATCGGGCACGGTGGACTGCCAACGGGTTCCGGTGGGAGTCCAGGCGGTGGGCAGAACTTTATACGAGTCAAAGTGGTGAACCGCAATGCCGAGGAACGAAGCATGGCTGTTATAAGCGGCGTAAACCAAATTCAGTTCGCTCTCCATCCAATTACGGCCTTCTTCCTGGAAGGAGATTGTCTCCGGATCACCGGAAGCGGAAATCTGATCCGTCTCCACGCCGATGACTACTTTCTTGCCGATGCTGTCGCCGTAAGCGATCTCGCCCGAGGCGTGATCAATGATCCCGGACGGGCCGGTGGCGACATCCCGGTAGTCCATGATGGCGAGGTAGTCGGTGATGTCCGCGAGATGCTGCGCGCACCATTTGGTCGCGCCGTTCCAGGTAATGTTCTGGCATTCGGAGTTCTCGTCCAGCCAGCGCGGGATGGCCGGGCCGACGTTCAAGTTTTGGCCCGTAGCCGTCTTGCGATCCATCATCTTCTTAACCATGTCCAGGTGTTGAAGTTGAACGATGGGCTTGGTGGGCCATTCCGGCAAGCCATGCGGCTCGATGTCAATATTCACGCCATCGAACTGCTCATTGGCCGCCGAGCTGATATTGTAGTTAAGCACGTTCTCCATCAAACCAATGGCGTTGTTGTGATAGCGGCTGTAGGCCCACATAGGCGCCATGTAGAAGCTGGAGGCCAAGAGTGCGTGGACGTAGTAGCCGCGACCGTGCGCCCAAGCGATGAAGGACCGATAGGCCGCCGGGTTGTCTTTCAGCGCAAACGCGCCATCATATTGATCCGCATAGAAGTAGATGGTCTTGCGCAAGTGAGTGGAAACGGTCGTGTCGTCCATAAATTGAGCCAGCACGTTGCGTGAGCCGGTGTTTTCCAGCAACTGATAGGCGGCCGGTTCCCAGAGCCAGATGGCGCGCTCGGTTTGCTTCAAAGTCGGCGCTTCATTCGTGCCGGTGCCGGTCTTGATGTATTTGGTGAGCGTCGTCGTCACATTGCCATTCGTGTCGGTCGCGCGCGCTTCAATCGAGTGTGTTTTGTTAGTCGCGGGCGCAGCCCAGTTGTAGACGTAGTTACCACCGCTGGGAGTCGCTGCTTGCCAAGCGCCCCAATCTATGCGCGCTTCCACGCTGGAGATTCCCTGAGCGTCTGAGGCAGAGATGGTGACTGGAACGGTGCCGCTAACGGTCGTGCCTTCGACCGGGCTGACGATGGAGGTGGTCGGCGGCGCGTTGGCAGCGATGTTTACCGTGACGTTGACCGGTGTGCCCCAGCGGAAGTAGCGATCGTCAATCGAGAAGCAGCGCACGGTGATTTCTACGTTGCCGGAATACTTCGTCGGCGAGGACGGATTCCAACTGTAGGTCCAGGTCCCGGTATCAAGGGCAGTCGTGCTAGTCATCTGAACGTCGTAAATCGTGCCGGCGTTGAAAGCCACCACCACCTGATAAGCCTTGGTATAGGTTCCGGAGACGGTGATAGTCCCCGTCACATTCGCGCCATTGGCCGGGCTGGTCGTAGCGCAGGCGCTGCCGGATGGCGGCGCGGCTTGGGCCGTGGGGATGGAAACCGCCAGCATGGAAGCGATGACGAGGATATTCATCCAGATTCTTTTGAGGGGTAAGCGAGAAGCTAACATGGTTTATCTTCCTTTCAAAATGTTTTGGATCCCGGGCTTAGACCAGGATTGATACCGGATAGATGGTTCACCAATTTCGTAGCGGTCTTGTCAATAAGACCTCCCTTCGGGTCTTAGACCCTAAAGGTTCCCGCGAAGCGAACCTTTAGGGTCTTTGCCTTTACGTCAAAGTACAAGTGATACTCGAGACAACATTCGCGCCAGAGTCATAGCTTACACCGGTTTTTGTAACGCCCGTGACGTTGATGGTATAGGTTCCGGTCGCGCTGTTGTTAAGCGTGCCTTTATTGAACAAAGCCCAGCCACCTGCGTCGGTCGAACTTGTCAGCGTGGTCCACACCGTCCCATTGGGCTTGACCAGATTGGTCGTCACCGACGCGCCGCTGACCGGGTTGCCGGCCTGATCCACAATCTTGACCCGCCAGTAAATTTTCTCTCCGCGCAGGAAGCCCGGCTTGGGATTTCCGTTGATATCCGTCGTGAGCATGTCCGCCACATGCATCGTCGGTGCGCCGCCAGGCGTGACCGTGGGGGTGGGCGTGTTGGTGGGGCCACTGGGCGTATTCGTCGGAGTCGCGGTAGCGCCGCCCGGCGGCTGGCTGGAGATCACACCGCGATATTCCGCATCGCCATCGGCCGGGTCATCCCAACGCCAGCCCATCACGCCCAGGGTGCCGTTGGGATATGTGGCGCGTTCGGCCTCATTATTGCT
>Ga0075431_100004485_pt1 | contig 13699 bp, 14 predicted proteins | sample RhiMetdeltSRZDD5_FD_75297 | JGI IMG/M metagenome (GOLD analysis project Ga0075431, IMG submission 75297) | Populus rhizosphere microbial communities from Tennessee, USA - Rhizosphere MetaG P. deltoides SRZDD5 | ecosystem: Host-associated > Plants > Roots > Rhizosphere > Soil | place: USA... | reverse complement strand
CGGCCTTGTTTTGATCTTTTGGTTCCATGGGGCGACCATAGGAATTATAGCGATACCGATAGCTTTTGCCTGCTCCCTTGTTGGCGCAATCGTCGCGCGTGCCTTTGCCCCTAAAAATAAATTCTGAATCTCAGATTAGGACACTACCGATTTTGTTTGCTTGCTTGACAACTTTTTGGACCGGACGGTATTCTAGCCGTTCGCGTTTTATTCGCTGAAAACAGAGATAGTTAACTATGTCGACATACTTTCCCAGCGGTAAAGACCTCGCTGGAAAACGAAAATGGTTCGTGGTTGATGCGAGCGGCCAGACGGTTGGCCATCTCGCGTCCGAGGTTGCTTCGATCCTGACAGGCAAGCGCAATCCGGAGTGGACTCCGTTTCTCGACACCGGCGATCACGTGGTCGTGATCAATGCCAGAAAAGCAGTGTTGAAGGGTAATAAGGTCGATCAGAAACTGTATCGCCATCACACGCTTTATCCGGGCGGTATGAGACAGACCACCGCCCGAGAAATGATTGCCAAAAAGCCCGAGCGGGTCCTTGAGCTGGCCATCAAGGGAATGTTGCCGAAAAACAAACTCGGCAAGGCGATGGCGAAGAAGCTCAAGATTTACGCCGACGCCGAGCACCCGCACTCAGCCCAGCGCCCTCAACCACTCGACCTAACTCACAAATCAGATTCAAAGTAAACGGCCCCCGAAAGATAAAGAGGAAAGACTACTGTGGCTGAAATTCAGTATTACGGAACGGGACGGCGAAAGTCGGCAACGGCGCGCGTCTACTTGCGGCCGGGCGGCGGCGAGGTCAAGGTCAATCACAAACCCTTCGACCGGTATTTCCCCAACGAAACGCTGCGCATGATCATTCGCCAACCGTTGCAGTTGACGGAAACGACTAACAAGTTCGACCTCGTCATCAACGTCACCGGCGGCGGCCCGGCGGGCCAGGCGGGAGCGATTCGTCACGGCATCACTCGCGCGCTGCTCGAGTATAATGGCGACCTGCGGCAGGCGCTCAAACACGCCGGTCTGATCACCCGCGATCCCCGAATCAAGGAACGCAAGAAGTACGGACAAAAGGGCGCCCGAAAACGCTTCCAGTTCTCGAAGCGGTAACAGAAAAAATTTCGAATTTCGAATTTCGAAATTCTTGAAACCATTGTCGCAACACGATTGGTTGCTAAGAAAGTCTGGTTGCGGCGAGTACATTAAACCAATTAACCAGAAGGAGACTTAGTTTGGTTTCGGTAACCATGAAAGAGCTGCTGGAGGCCGGTGTTCACTTCGGCCACCAGGTAAGGCGCTGGAACCCGAAGATGAAGGAGTACATCTTCGGCGAGCGCAACGGCATTTACATCATCGACCTGCAAAAAACGCAGCGCATGTTTCGCGAAGCGATCGGCTTCGTCACCAACCTCATTGCGGAAGACAAAGGCAAGACGGTGCTCTTCGTAGGCACCAAGCGCCAGGCCCAGGACGCGATTCGCGAAGAGTCGGAAAAGTGCGGCCAGTACTACGTCAACCAGCGATGGCTCGGCGGTTTGCTCACCAACTTCCAAACGGTCCAGAAATCGATCAAGCGGCTCAAGGATCTCGAGAGCATGCAGACCGACGGCCGTTACGAAAAACTGACCAAGAAAGAACGCATCAAGCTGGACCGCGAACGCGAGAGCTTGAACAAGAACCTGTCGGGCATCAAAGGAATGTCTCGTCTCCCCGATGCCATCTTCATCATCGACGTCAAGAAGGAAGAGATCGCAGTCGCCGAAGCGAATCGACTCGGAATCCCGATCGTCGCCGTCGTCGATACCAATTGTTCGCCCGAAGGCATCGACTACGTCATTCCCGGTAACGACGACGCGCTGCGTGCGGTTCGTTTGTTTGCCTCGCGCATTGCCGATGCGATCGTCGAAGGTAACCAGATAGCGACCGAAGGCGGCGTTGTTAGTGCCGAGCTCGGCGAAGAAGGTGAGGGCGAAAGCGCCGGTGGACTGGGAGAAACCGCTGCCGCGGGCTTCGCATCAGATGGTGGAGATGTGGGTGCGAGGGTCGATACCGCGGTTGATAAGGGCAGCGTAAATAGCGGGGAGGCGCAATCCGAATCCACGACATCGCCGGGCGCAGATGCGGCAACTGAAGCGCCGGCTGAGAACCCAGAGTCGGTCGTGGCGGCGAGCTAAGCGATATTCTTACTCATCGGGAAGCGCAGCCTTCAAGCGGACCATCCGCTCGGCTGCGTTTTTCATTGAAAGAACTAAATTTGATACTCGGAGAGATCGGTAATCATGGCGGAAATTACAGCAGCGGCAGTTAAGCAGCTCCGTGAGAAGACCGGAGCGGGAATGATGGAGTGCAAGAACGCGCTCGTCGAAGCGGGCGGAAACGAGGAGCAGGCAATCGATATCCTGCGCCGGCGCGGCCTTGCCTCAGCGAAAAAGCGCGAAGGACGTATCGCGGCTGAAGGCAGCGTCGGGTCGTACATCCACATGGGTGGAAAGGTCGGCGTGCTCGTCGAACTGAATTGTGAAACTGACTTCGTCGCGCGTGGCGAAGAGTTTCAGCAATTGGTGAAAGATATCGCGATGCACATCGCGGCCGCTGAGCCGCGCTACGTGTCGCGCGAAGAAGTGCCGGCAAGCGTGCTCGACAAGGAGCGCGAGATCGCCACGGCCCAGGCGAAGAACGATCCGAAGAACGCGAACAAGCCCGATCAGGTAATCGAAAAGATCGTCGAGGGCCGGCTGAACAAGTTCTATGAAGAAGCCGTGCTGGTCGATCAACCGTTTGTGAAAGATCCGGCCAAGACGGTCGGCGAACTGGTAACCGAGAAAGTCGCCAAGACTGGCGAAAGAATCGCGGTGCGGAGATTCACGCGTTATAAAATGGGCGAAGGTCTCGACCGCCGAACGGATGATTTCAGTGGTGAAGTTGCTTCGCTTGTTGGGTAACTTTGATGACTACAGCGTCGAAAGAAACAGCCTTGGCTTATCGCAGGGTTCTGCTGAAGATCTCGGGCGAGGCGTTGATGGGCGAGCAGAACTACGGCATCGACGTCGACGTCGCTCGCAGCGTCGCCGAAGAACTTAAAGCCGTTCACCAGTTGGGCGTGCAAGTCGCGGTCGTAGTCGGCGGCGGTAACATTTTCCGTGGCGTGTCGAAGAGCGCCGGCAACATGGACCGCTCGTCAGCGGACTACATCGGCATGCTGGCGACCGTAATGAACGCCGTCGTGCTGCAAGACGCGCTTGAAAAGATCCAGGTCGATACGCGCGTGTTGTCGGCTATCGATATCCCGCAGTTGGCGGAGTCGTTCATCCGGCGCCGGGCCGTCAGGCACCTTGAAAAGGGACGCGTCGTCATCTTCGCGGCCGGCACCGGCAATCCGTACTTCACGACTGACTCGGCCGCGGCGTTGCGCGCGCTGGAGATCAAAGCCGACATCATTCTGAAAGCGACGAAAGTCGACGGCGTCTATTCCGCGGACCCGGTGCTTGACGCAACAGCGGAGCTTTTCAACGAGATCACGTACCGCCAGGTGCTCGAAAAAGAGCTCAAAGTGATGGACGCATCAGCCATCTCGTTGTGCATGGACAACAGTTTACCAATCATAGTTTTCAACATGCGAGAGCCCGGCAACATCAGGCGTGTGGTTCTGGGTGAGGCCGGTGTAGGAACAAAAGTCGGCTAACGAATTTATCAGCGGAGTTCAGCAGATGAGCGAAAAGGACGTAATCAAAGAAACTCGCACGCGAATGGATACCGTCATCGACGACTTCAGGCGCAAGATTGCCAGCGTCCGCACCGGGCGCGCCGCAGTGAGCGTCCTGGACAACGTCATGGTCGATTACTACGGCACGATGACGCCGCTGAACCAGATGGCTTCGGTCCACGCGCCTGAGCCGCAATTGCTCACCGTCCAGCCATGGGACCAAACGCAGGTTGGACCGATCGAAAAAGCGATTCGCGCCGCCGACCTGGGACTCAATCCTTCAAACGACGGCAAGCTCGTGCGGATTCCTATCCCGCCGTTGACTGAGGAGCGCCGCAAGCAACTTGCCAAACAACTTCACGACGTCGCCGAAGATCACCGCACCGCTGTTCGCAACATTCGCCGTGATGGGAACGAGCGTTTGAAGAAGATGTTGAAGGACAAACAGATCTCCGAAGACGCCGAGCGCGACTCGCTCGATGAAATCCAAAAAGTCACCAACAACTACATCTCAAAAATCGACGAACTGCTGAAGACCAAGGAACAAGAGATCACGAGCGTTTAGTTCGTCGTCCTCGCCGTGCCCGCTTGCGGAACGTCAGTAGAAAAAGGATTTTTTGAAATCCCTTTACATGCGTCGCCCGCTTGCGGAACGACCGGCAATTTCCGTGGTACGATTGCGCCATGGAATTTCATCTCGATCAGGCCAAAGAAATACTGAGGCGGACGCCCGCGACGCTGAATGCGCTGCTGACCGATCTGCCGAATGACTGGGTGCTTTCGAATGAAGGACCCGAGACCTGGAGCCCTTACGACGTCATCGGGCACTTGATCGAAGGCGAGGAGACGGACTGGATTCCTCGCGCCCGGATCATCCTCGAACAGGGCGAAACCCGCCCGTTTGACAAGTTCGATCGGTTCGCGATGTTTCAGAAGTCGAAGGGGAAATCGTTACTGGAATTGCTCGCGCAGTTCGAACAATTACGCGGCGAGAGTCTGCGTCAGTTGGATGAGATGAAGCTGACGCCGGAGCTATTGCAGAAGCGAGGAACGCATCCGGCACTCGGCGTAGTCACGCTGTCGCAGTTGCTGTCCGCGTGGGTGGTCCACGATCTGGGTCACATTCGTCAGATCGTCAGAGTGATGGCAAAACAGTATCGTGAGGCTATCGGCCCCTGGACAGAATATCTGACGATTGTGAATTAACACCTGACGCTAACGCGGAATGGCGAACGCGTCGTCAGCCAGCGGCTGATTGATCTTGATGTCTTTCGCGCTGAACTCCGCGAAGAACGCGCCCATCGGCATTTCGAACTTCTGCGCAAAACTCGACGGCACCAGCACGCCCTCGATCTCTTTGAACTTGCTGTGTTCCGTGCCCAACGTGAGCCCCTGGTAGTAGAGCATGAAGCTCATCACTCGTCCGTTCGCCGGATCGATGTAGAAGTCGGTTGTGTACCCTTCCGGATCGACGAGGCGAAACGCACGCTGCTTCTTCTTGTTCGGCAATGCGCTGAGCTGATAGCCCTGCTGGTCGTACCTGGATAGAGCGTTCAAACCATACTTCGTGAGCGGCGGCATCTGCACGTTCGGCATCGAGCTATACGAGTCCTGTCCGTCGTAGATCTGTTTGAACACGATCGCCGGACGCGCATCGATATCCATGCGCAACTTGTGTCCCGCCGTTACGAGCGTGAACGAACCCGGAATCGACTGCACGCTGTTGGGCGGATAGAGTTGGACCGAGCCGCGCATGACGACGTTTTGCAGGCTGCGAAGTTTCTCGCCACCCTGCGCCAGAAACGCCGCCTTCGCCAACTCAACGGGCGTGCTTTCCGCGGTGATCACCACCGCCGGCGGCGCAGCACCAGAGCCGTTCGTAGCCGCGGCAGGCTGCTCCTTCTTCTGCTCCTGTGCCTGAACCATTGCGCCACAAACCGCGCTGACGATCATCAGCACTAACAAAAGACTTCTCATTGCTAAACCCTTTCTCGTTTAGAAGTTCAAGCGCAGCTGCGCGTAGATTCGTCGATTGCCCGCACCGCTGCTGCCGCCACCGCCGAATCCGCCAAACGCGCCGCCAAGGCCCAGCGATTCTCCAAAATTCGGCGACGAGAGATTACCAACCGGCGTCGAGAGATTCACGTGATTGAGCAGGTTTTGAAAATTGATCGAGACGTTCAGGTTGAATCGCTTTTCAGCCGGCGCGCCCGCGGGTGGACCAGCTTGCGGCGCACCAGTCGCCACGGTCCTCCTGTCGCCACCGGGACCAGCCGCAGCGACCACCGGACCACCTGGCCCACTCGCAGCAGGTCTTGCCTGAGCCGCGGCGTTACCGCGATTGATGGTGCCGAAAAGAAATGTTCGGCTGACGCGCAAGTTCACGACGAACGATCCCGGCGAGTTTCCGAAGTTTCGTGGAATGATCGCCTCACCCGTGAGTGGCACGAGATTGAAGTTTCCCAACGGCGTGCAGCGAACGGTTCTGAGCGCGCAGTTCGCGTCCGGGCCAAGCAGACTCGGGCGTTCGTTCACCTGTCGATCGAGGTTCAAGTCCTGGCCCGTCGTGATGTTGAACGGCGGACCGCTGTTCGCGACGACGAATGGATTCAGCACGACTTTCCACCACGGCAGGTTCACCGTTCCGAAGATCGTGAACCGGTGGCGAATGTCGAACGAGCCGCGTCCAAATTCACCGCTCGTGTCGTAGGAGTTTATCGGGAACAGTTGGCCGCCCTGGCCGTCGGTATCATTCGTCGTCTTGCTCAACGAATAGTTGCCGTTGAGTTGGAACATGCGGCTCAGCCGTGTGTTGAAGCCGACGAAGAACTGCCGTTGATTGAACTGGCCGCTGGCTTCGAAGCGATAAACCTCGCCGCGCGCCGGATCGGGACGGATACCGAGCGGCGTAACCGGCGTTACGCTGGCGGGAAACGGAGCATTGACGTCGCGCGCGCGAATCACGTGGACGATGCGGATGTTGTAGAAACCAACGAACATCGTGATGTTGCGCGGCAGTTGGCGCTCAACCTGCGATCCGATGACCCACACTGTCGGATTCTGGATGTTCGGATCCTTTTCCCAGACGATCTGTTGAGTCACGGGAATGCCGGAGACGTTCGGAACCGTAGTCGGGCTCCACTGGTTCAGGATCGCGTACGCGCCCGCTACGTTCGGCAAGTTCTGTTCGGGGATACTCGGCGCCGTGAGTCGCCTCGCTTCTTCGGTGACTGTGGTCTGTAGCAGACTCACGCCGTTGTTTCGATTGACGGTCAGCGTCGAGCCTTCACTGAAACGGTTGTAGAAGAACCCAGTGCCGATACGAATCACCATCTTCGGCGGACGCGCGCTGTTCGCGGCGCCCGGCGACCATGCGAGTGCCACGCGGGGGGCGAAGTCGTACCTGCTGGCCGTGTTGGTTTGTATTTCGTAGCGCAGTCCGTAACTAAGCGTGATGTTGGGCCGTACGCGCCAGTCGTCCTGCACAAACGCGCCGAAGTCGGTTTGACTGACGGTAGCGAACGGGTTTCCGGAGTTGATGCTGAACGCCGCCGCGCCGCCGCCGGCAGCACGAATCTGTTCGGGAGTGAATCCCTGCTCCTGCATCCGCAGCGTCAGTTGATAACGCTCGATGCTGGTCAAACCGAAACCGCCGGTAAAGTACCAGGTGCCGCCGAAGTTATTCTCATTGTTATCGCTGACACTGACGTGACGCACGCGGCCGCCAAACTTGATCGCATGCGTTCCCATTTGCCTCGCGGTGAAGTTGTTCAGTTCCCAACTCCTGCGTTCGTTGAACGAGTTTCCCACTTGCGAGCTGCCCGAGTTGAAAGCGCCGCTGACTTGCAGCCCCGGTATCGAACTGTCGCCGATCTGTTCGAAGCGTCCCAACGAATACTGGAAGCGCGTTTCGTTGATGGTCGTCGGGTTCAGGATCGCGGTTTCCGTCAACTGAACGGTGTGGTTCGTCGAGACGCTATTGAAGGCGCGTTCAGGCAGTGAAAACCCGCCGACGCCCTGGTTGTCGAAGCTGAACCGGTTGAAGTTGTAACGCGCGACCAGCGTGTGATTGTTGTTGATGGCGTAATCGAAACGCGGGCTGAAGAACATGTTCCGCTTCGGAGTGAGAAACGCGTTGCCGATGTCGACCTTGTTGAGGTCCTCGTCGAGCACGGTCGCGCGGATGAGCTCGTTATCGTCAGTCTCGATGCGGCCGAAGTTGACGAAGAACGACGCTTTTCGAGCGACGACAGGCCCGCTGAAGTTGAAGTCGTACTGACGAATCTGAAACGGCGTCCGCTTGCTCGAGCTGATCGCGAACGGGTTGCGCGAGTTCAGGCTCTCGTCGGTGAAATTGATGGACGAACCGCCGCGGAATTTATCGGTTCCAGGCCGCGTCAGGACGTCGATGCGCGCCGAGGGTTGATCGTTTTCGGCGGCGAACGGGTTCTGGTTGATGCGAATCTCGCGAATCGAATCTTTCGACGGCAGGCTGCCGCCGGTGAAGCCGTCGATGAAGATCTGTCCGCCGTTTGGTCCGATTGATGGACCAGCCAACGCCTGCAACGCCGCGGCTAGCTCATCCGGATCGTCTGGTAAAGCGTCGAGGTCTTTGCCCGTGATTACGGTCTGGTTGGCGTTGTTCGTCGCTTCCGTGCTGATTGGAGTTTCCTGGACGGTGACTTTTTCCTCGATCGTCACCCTCAAGGTTAAATCCGCAGTCTGCCGGCCGCCGGTCACGTCTATCTGCTTCTCTTCGGAGGGCGCGAAGCCGGGCGCGTTGACCTGAAGCGAGTACTTGCCGGGCGCCAATCCCGCGTAGGTGTAGACGCCGTCGGCGTTCGTTGTCGTCTTCTTCTGGACGCCGCTCGCGTCCGTCAGGACGACGTTCGCGCCGACGATCACAGCGCCCAGTTCGTCAGTGATGGCGCCGCGCAGCGTTCCGCGTGGTTGCTGCGCAATGGCCAGAGCGGAAACAAAAAGGACCAGGAGAACACAGCTTAAAGCCTTCGGGAGGACACATCGGGTAGACTTCATGGCAAAAACCTTTTGGGGATTAAGGCTGACGCCTTGGTTGAAATAACCAGGCCTTCACCATCAAGTCGAGAGCGAAAGCCTGATGTTTATGGCAAGCCGATGCCGAACGAAATGCCGCTGCTGCCTAAGCCCGCGGCTGGATTGGGCGCTGTTTGCCCGGGTTGGGGCCGCGGCGCCAGCATAGCGAGCAAAGTGTCGGCGCCGGCAACGAGCGAAATTGCAGTCAGGCGCTGCGGGTCGACACCCTGCGTACTGGAAACGATGATGGTATCGCCGACCTTAACATCGGCGAGGGAAATAGTTGGGAGCCGCTCGAGCATGTCGTTGATGTTGAAGCCGCCCCTGCCAGGACCGCCAGGACCGCCCGGACCGCCTCCAGGTCCACCCGGTCCACTGCCTCCAGGACCCCCACTTCCAGGACCGCCGGCTCCTTGCGGCCTCGCGGGCTGTGCCTGTGCGCCCTGACCACCCGCCGGCGCAGCACCCGGAGGGCCACCAGGACCGCCGCCCCCGCCGCGATTGAAGCCTCCCATCATCGCGCTCATGTCCGAAGGAAACCTTCTCAGGACGGCGTCTTGCTTGATGACGATAATGAACGGCGTCTTCTTCTCGAGCTCGTTGATCTTGATCTCGCCCGTTGCCGCGTCCACTGCCGTCACAACGCCACCGACCGTGCGGAAACTTCCCGTCACGACTTTCTGCGGATTGAAACGCAGCGGGTCCTCGGTTCGGTCGCCGAGCGCGCGTAACTGATCGCCGACTTTCAACTCGCCGAAGTTGCTCGGTTTCGCGTCGCCGAATTTGATCGAGTCGGGCGCGTAGCGTCGCATCTCCGTCTTGTCGCTGATCGGAATCACGATCGATTGCGTACCTGCCATCGTGCGGTTGGTGATCGTGATCTCTTTCGTGTCGGGCTTCAGGGCCGTGATCACGCCCATGATTCCACGTCTGCGCCACTCGAGCCGTTCTGCTTCCTGCTTCTTCGCGAGGTCGCCCTTCGTCATGACGATGACCATCGCGGCGGGGACGGACTTGCGATCCTCGGCGACGGTACCGCGCGCCATTATTCGATCGCCTTCGGCTATCTCAGCCAGTGTGACGTCCGTGGCGTTAGTCAACGACTGCTCGCCGGGCGCGAGTTTTTTGTACGTCGTTTTGTCAGTAACGGAAACGGTCACCATCGAGCCCGCGTCGGTTTTGATCGTCAACTGCTTCGTCGAGGCATCGACGGTTTTTACCTCGCCAATCGCGTGCTTGGCGGTGATGTTCGGGTCAGTCCCCTGCGCGTGGGAACCAAACCCTGCAAACGACAGCGTAATCAGTGTTATGACCGTGAAAACTAACGCCCTCATTACAAGTCCTTTCCGACCCGTAAACACCACGGAATACGAGTTTATGTAGATTTTGTTCAAAACACAGATTACACGGATTTCCAACCAACCCGGTAACGCGCAGTCAAGGCGAGGCCAAAGCTAAGGATCAAAATGAACCCGGCCATGAAGGGCCACACGTACGGCAGCGACGTCAGCAGGACCCAGAAGCTGGTTCCGAGCAGCAGCGCCACTGCCTCTGAGCTTTTCCCAACCGGGACGTACTTGCGTTGCAGCCAACGGCCGGTCGCCGCGTAGAGAATTACCCGGCCGAACAAACTCGCGACTATCCACAGCAACAGCGCCATCAGGCCCACCAAAACTCGAATCGGCTCGGGCATGATCCACAGCGTCAACAACACGCCGAGGAACAGCACGACGACTCCGGTCACCCCGATGGTCGCCACTCGCAGAGTATTCAACTGCAACCGAGCGACGCCGCGGCTGATCGTTCCCGGCATCGCCGCCGTTAGCGCCAGCGAAACGATGAACCAGAAGAGCACGACGAGAAACCTCGTCCCGAAGTAACTAGGCGTCCAACGCGGCGCGAATATGCCACTCGGGTTGCGCATCATTTCACGCAGCTCCTGCTGGTACCCGGCGTACATGATCGTCATCGCTTCGGGCTTTCGATTTGGCGGCGTATCTTCAGTTCGATACGTGCCACCGAGCACGATAACGTCACCGCCGATCCGCGACCCGGCGCGTTGAATCACGTCGCCGCCGATCGCCGCTACGTCGCCTTCCACCACTCCTTCGACAATCACGTCGCCGCCAAACGACATCGCGCCTTGTTTGACCGTGCCGCGGATCCGGACGGAATTCCCTATTCCGAAGACGGTGCTATCGGTCGTTCCGTTAACGAGCACCTCCTTCTCTTCTATCGGCGCCGAACCTTGCGCGTAGACAGCGCCGGCGAGAACCAGCAGCCAAATCACCAATGCAACGAGACGTGTTGGGAGCGATTTCCTGAGAGATTGAGGAAGTTGGAGAGTTTGGAAGTTGGCTTGTGCGCGAGTTATTACCATTGCCGACAGGCAGCCCCCTTATTCGGTTGCCCGCGTGCGATGGTAGTTGGAGATCAAGCGCGAGAGTACCAGAACGGCGACGCCCAGCAGGACCAGCACCGGGACCAACGAGCCGGTTTCGACGATCAGCTTTCTGCTCAAACCTCCAAAGATGACTGCGACGGCAGCGCCCGCGTCATAAACGACGCCCGATAAAAATCCGCCGACTTTGAGCGAAGCCGCGACAAATTGCTCGCCGAAAGCGAACAGCGCATCGCGCGCGGCGGCGCCGATCAACGCAAAACCGGCGAGCGCCAGCACCAGGCAAATGCTCAAAGCTTTCCGGTGTTCAGAACGTGTCCGAACGCCGCGCATATCGCTGGCCGCACGGGCGGCGACTGTCTTCGAAAAATCTGCCGGCACGGCGATCTCGACGTTGTCAGTCAACGCCGCATCCAGTTCACAAACGAACATGCGGTGCGCTCGCAGTTCCGCGCGGCACGAAGCGCAGCTCTCGAGATGCTTCTCAAAAAGGATGGTCAACCCGGCGTCGAGCTCGCCATCGACGTACGCCGCGAATAGATCTCTCTCGCAGATTCCTTTTTGATCCGCTGTCGACATTTAAATTCCGGTGATTCCCTTCTCGACAAATTGCAGCCGCATCATTTCGCGGGCGCGAAACAGGCGGTTCTTCACGGTGCCCAGCGGCAGTCCGGTGACTTCGACAATCTCTTCGTAACTGAGATCCTGCGAGTGGCGCAGAATGATGAGCTCGCGATAGTTGGCGGGCAGCGCGCGAACCACTGTCTCGATCTCCACGCGCCGTTCGCGGCGTTCACTCTCTTGCTCGGGGCTCAATCGGCCGGACTCGATCGGCAACTCAAACTGGTCGCCTTCCGGGCCGACGACCAGCGACTGTTCGCGAGTCGCTGTGCGGCGAAGGTGATCGACCGCCGCGTTGTGGGCAATCTTGTAGATCCAGGTCGAGAATTTGAACTCGCTGCGGTAACGGTCGAGCGAGTTGTAGACCTTGATGAAGATCTCCTGCGTCAAATCGAGCGCGGACTCGTAATTTCCGACCATGCGGTAGACGTAAGCCGAGATCGGGCGCTGATACCGGCGGACGAGCTCTTCGAAACTCCCCTCGGCGCCACTGACGGCTGTCGCAACCAGATCGCGGTCGGTGAAGGCGGCAACGTTCATGATACTGGGGTGTTACGTCCGAGTAAGACGGATTGTTTCAACGGGTTGCGGCTAAAACGACAGCGTCGCGAGGCCGGCCGGCGCCGCAATCGCGTCGAAACTGAAATCACGGCTGGGAAGCTGTAAACCGAGGTCGTGGGCGTCCAGGGGACGCAGATCGCCCCCGATCGTTTCGTTGACGATCTCACCGGCGCGCTCTTTGGTGATGCCCTCGCCCATAATCATCAGTCGCGAGAGTCGGGCAACGCCCTCCGGGCCTTCCGGAGTGCTGCGATCGCGGTAAAAAAGGAGGAAACGGTAGAACTCGTCTTCGAATTCATCTTCGGTGCATATCACGGTGCGGATGATCAACGGGGACTTGCCGCGGAAGATCACGCCCGTAAAACCTTCGGTGAACCCGCTCAACAAGAGCGAATCGCCGGCGGCGCCGTTGCGTGTCAGCCACTGGGCCTCGCCCAGGTGCCGCGGCAGAATCAGACCGGTGCGCCAGCCTAACGTTTCGAGTGTCGCTTCGTAGTCGGCGAGCACGTCTTTCCTGACGGCGATGACGAGATAACGGTCGCGTCCCTGCGGGTCTTTTTGCAGTCGTTCTCTGGAGACTGAAAGCTCGTCGAGCGACGCGCCGAACCCGCGCTCGATCTTCCATGTCAGGATTTCCTGAAGTTCGCTGCCGGATTGCGTCTGGCCTTCGACTGTCAGCACGAGCGTACGCGTTGTCGCTTCCGGCAAACTCAACGACCAGCGCTTCTGGCGCAACAGGCCGGCGCTGGCCGCAAGCTCGTTCAGAACAGACGCGAGTTGACCACGATCCACGACATTCGGCTGATCGAAGCTGGGCCGGAGCAGTGATTCGGAGACGTTGAAAGTCGCCGCGCGGCGCAGCCGGTAGGCGTTGTTCTTCATCCGTTCCAGGTGGACCACCGAGGCGAGGCCTTTTTCGAAGCCGATCGCGGTTGCTGGATACCAGGGTTCGATCAGTCTGGAGACGAGGTTGGCCATCAGATTAGTGTGATGCGGCTACCATTCGCGATACGGCGAGCCCTCGAGCGAGGTGTCTTCGGAAGCGGAATGAATGTCAGTCATGCCCTGGCCGCCGTCGATTGAATTCGGATCGTCGCCCATCGTGACGGCCCAGTCTTTCTGGTTCGTCATCGGATCGACAGGCACTTCACGCATGTACCCTTCGGTGACGAGCTCGTCGAGCGACTGCGGCAGGCGTCCCTTGTCGGCGGCGAACTGGTCGATCAACGACCTCATCTTGAAGAGGTTGTCTCGCAACACGGTCTCGCGCGTGTGCATGATCGTTTTCTGATATTGCGGCAAGGCGATCGCCGCGAGAATGATGATGATCGAGATCACGATCATCAATTC
>Ga0075431_100004482_pt1 | contig 13700 bp, 13 predicted proteins | sample RhiMetdeltSRZDD5_FD_75297 | JGI IMG/M metagenome (GOLD analysis project Ga0075431, IMG submission 75297) | Populus rhizosphere microbial communities from Tennessee, USA - Rhizosphere MetaG P. deltoides SRZDD5 | ecosystem: Host-associated > Plants > Roots > Rhizosphere > Soil | place: USA... | reverse complement strand
CCTCTCACCTCTCACCTCTCACCCCCTGTCCACTCCCATACACCCCATTGTCCGTATTCGTACATTTAAAACCGCTTTACAAACAAAAACCTGTCTGTCAATCAACCTTTTAACTTTGCGGCATAGAGTTCGTCCCTAATCAACTTCAACACTCCGGCATGTTTAAGAGCTATCTCAAAGTTGCCTGGCGCAACATCTTACGTCACAAGGCATTTTCTTCAATCAATATCGTTGGCCTGGCCATAGGCCTAACGTGCAGTATTTTCATCCTCCTTTGGGTGCAGCATGAGCTGAGCCACGACCGTTTTAATAAAGATGCGTCGAGAATGTACAGGCTCGTATGCGCTGCCAGCGGCTTCAAAGCGGCAGTAAACCCCGCAGGCATGCCCGCCGAATTGAAGGCCAAGATGCCCGAGATCGAAGAAGCAACCCGCATCAGCCAGTTTCAAACACGCGTGTTTCAGGTGGGCGACAAAAAATTTGAAGAAAAACAACTGCTTTGCGTTGACTCAAACTTCCTGCGCATGTTCACGTATCCTTTAATAAAGGGAGACAGTAAAACAGCGCTTATGCGGCCCGATGCGATTATTATTTCACAAGCGATGGCCACCAAATACTTTGGTAAAGAAAATCCGCTCGGAAAATTTATCAAAAGAGATCCGGGAATAAACATGACCGTCACCGGAGTAATGAAAGATGTGCCTGCAACCTCTCACTTGAAATTTGACGCGGTAATGCCCATGTCGTCGATCTACAATGATAACTGGGATCTTAAGAACAATGTATGGGACAATTTCAATTTTTTCACCTATCTCAAACTGAATAAAGAACTGGATAAAAAACAAATTGAAAAATTCAATTCCCGTATAGATGAAATTTATAAACAGCATGAAAAGGATCTCAAAGTTAATTTCTGGTTGCAACCCCTCACCGACATTCACCTGCTGTCGGATTTCCAGGTAGACATACCGGGCCATGGCAACATGCAGTATGTAAATATATTTTTTGTCGTGGCAATATTTATACTTGTTGTAGCCTGCATCAATTATATGAACCTTGCCACCGCGCGCTCCGAAAGGCGCGCGAAGGAAGTTGGACTTCGCAAGGTTGTAGGAGCGGGCCGTAGGCAGCTGATCGGTCAATTTCTCGGAGAATCCCTTCTTATTACCATTCTCGCATTGATAATAGCAGTTGCTGCTGTCTATCTGTTGCTGCCGGCATTCAATCATCTGTCGGGTAAACAGATTCACTTCAATATTCTCGAAGGAAAATGGATGATTGCCGTAACAGCAATGGCGCTGGTCACCGGTCTGTTATCAGGCAGTTACCCCGCATTGTTCCTATCCGGCTTTCAGCCCGTAAAGGTTTTGAAGGGCAGTAAAATTATTTCAGGCGGAAACAAACTGTTCAGAAACGGACTCGTTGTTACCCAGTTTGCTGTTTCAATTATCCTGCTTGCAGGAACCGTTGTGGTTTATCAGCAGCTGAAATTTATCCGCGACATGAACCTGGGATTCGATAAATCGAATCTTATTTATACACAGATGAAAGGTGAAATGTGGAGCAAACAGGATGCGCTTAAAAATGAACTTAAAAGAAATCCGCTTACCAGCGATTTTGCGGTGATCAACGACATTCCTGTTGATCTAACCAGCGGTACCGTGAATGTACAATGGGAAGGCAAGGATCCAAACAGCCAGGTTGTATTTCCTACCCTGCATGTGAACGAGGAATTCTTTGATGTGTTCAGGATGACGATGTTAAGCGGACGTCCATTCTCAAAAGAATTTAAAAGCGACACTGCTAATTACATTCTTAACGAAAAAGCCGTGAAAGTAATGGGCATGACGCCAGAGTCTGCTATCGGCAAGCCATTAACAATGTGGAACAAGAAAGGCACGATCGTCGGGGTGGTAAAAGACTTCAACTTCAAGCCTGTTCAACAGCCCATTGAGCCCATGATCCTTGCACTTAACCAATGGGGCGGAGTTGTTGTTGTGAGAACCCAGCCGGGCAAAACGGCTGAAACCATTTCAGCACTTGAAAAAATAGTTGTTTCCATCAACCCCACGTTTCCGTTCTCTTACGACTTCCTGGATCAGAACATAGCCAATCTGTACCAGGGCGAACAACGCATGGGTAGCCTGTTCAACATTTTTGCAGTATTGGCGATTATTATTTCCAGTCTCGGTTTGTATGGACTGTCGGCATTCATGGCCGAACAGCGTACAAAAGAAATAGGCGTAAGGAAGGTGCTTGGCGCGTCGGTATCGAACATGGTGGTGATGCTATCATCAGGGGTTACACGGCTTATCCTCGTGGCTGTGGTTATCGCGGTGCCGGTGGCATGGTGGGCAATCAAAAGCTGGCTGGAGAGTTTCGCGTTCAGGGTGCAGTTGAGCTGGGTGATTTTTGTTGGTGCCTCTCTTGCGGCCCTGATGATTGGATGGATCACCGTAAGTTTTGAATCTGTGAAGGCTGCACTGGCCAACCCGGCGAAGAGTTTGCGGAACGAATGACCGGGCATGAGTTTTTAATGCGCATTGTCAAACATATTGAAAAATGAAAAAATTACTTGTTCTTGTGGCCATTGGCGTAGCTGTAAAATATTTCCTCGATTCAGACAAAGGTGAGGAGGTGAAGAACTATGTGAAAGATATTCTGGGCGACGCAAGGGAGTTCCTGAACGATTTCTTTGAAAACGCCTCGGAAAAAGTTGAAAACGCCGCCAGCACTGTAGATAAGAAGTTGATGATGTAGCTTTACCGGATGAGCGGAAGGCCGGTTATATTTTTATTGATTGTCTGCCTGAATATTCATTGCCATCACAGCAATGAATCTGTAATAACTGTAACCGGCCCGATTTCTGAAAAAAACGTGGGTATTGCCCTTCCTCACGAACATGTAATTGTAGATTTTATCGGCGCCGATTTTATAACCGCTGGTCGCTATGATGCGGACAGTGTTTTTCATAAAGCGCTCCCATTTCTGAATGATCTAAAAAAACAGCATTGCACTACGCTGTTTGATTGCACCCCAAATTATCTTGGCCGCGATGTTAAGCTGCTTGCGCAACTTTCAAAAGCCAGTGGCATTAGGATCGTTACAAATACGGGTTACTATGGCGCTGTAAAACATAAATATCTTCCGAAACATACAGCTACTGAATCGGCTTCACAAATTGCAGAACGATGGATAAAAGAGTTCAATGAAGGCATTGATGGTACCGACATAAAGCCGGGATTTATCAAACTGAGCGCAGATAACGGCCCGCTTTCTTCACTGCAGAAAAAAATGATTGAGGCGGGAGCAATTACTCACCTGGAAACTGGTTTAACGGTTGCGGTTCACAGTGGTGACGGAAATGCCGCCCGTGAGGAATTGAACATACTTATGCAACACAAAGTTCCGGCGCATTCATTCATATGGGTTCATGCCCAGAATGAAAAAGACAGAAGCTATTTTTCGGAAGCCGCCGGTAAGGGAGCCTGGGTAGAGTTTGATGGACTTAGTAGTGAAAATGTGCAGGAATATGTGTCGCTTCTGAAATTTATGAAGCAAAACAACCTTCTGCATCGAACGCTTGTTTCGCATGACGCAGGATATTATTCCGTTGGTGAGCCGAATGGCGGACAGTTTCGCAGCTACACAACATTATTTACACATTTGATACCTGCTTTAGAGGCAGAAGGATTTACGAAGGAAGAAATCGAGCAACTGATAATTAAGAATCCGGCAAAAGCCTATTCAATACCGGGATAATCCTGAAACCATACTTACAGAGAGATTTATACAATTACAACGAAAGTAAAAACGATTATAAGAATGATTAATGCGACTCCTATCCATACAGGAATAGTGATCTGAGTATGGTTGTTCCTTTGAGGCATAAGGCTATTTTAAGTTCTGCTTTTCAAGGATAATGTTATTGTAAATTGTATGCCAGATTTTGTCTGTAAGCTCTGAAGTAGCATGCTTTTCCACGGGTATTTTCACAATCGAGTAAGCACTTCCATTCCAACGGAATATGTAATTCGCATAGATCTTCGCATCAAGATCACCTGTAATTGTTGTTACATGAAAGTCTTCAAATTCTGTATCCTTCCTCGTTTGAACCAGCAGGAAATATTCCCTGTTATTAAAATGTAACGGCAGTGTGATCAGTTTTCCCATAAGTAAACACCTTACTGTCAACACAAATGTAGATGTATATATCAGCGCACTGGGATTAAAGCTTATTAAAATTGTGTGCATTAAACAATAAGTTTTTGATTTTTCTTAACTAATTACAACAGTAATTTGCACCTGAGAAACCTATTCCCGCTCTCCGATTCAACTCCGGAAAAGCGTACCCTGCCAGATCTGGCTGCCGTAATCATTTAAAAATTTTAATTACTTAACCAGATGAAAAAAGATCTTTTTTCTTTTCGCAGATCAATTGCCGTTATCGGAATTGTTGTGCTTGCCGCAGGAATATTTAGCGCGTGTAATAAAAGTGACGCTGTGACAACCCACATACCGGCATCGGGACTGCTGGTGTTCAATCTCGCACCTGATAAAGATGGTATTGGTGTTGCACTTTCGGGGAACCTTTTAAACAGTACGCCTCTCGGTTACACAGATTACAACGGAAACTATCAAAGCATCTACACAGGCACACGCGACATTAAATCGTTCGACCTGAGAGATTCTGTTCTTGCGTCTTCCTCTTTTACATTCGAAGACAATAGTTACTATTCGCTTTTTGTAACCGGTAATAATGGTGTTTATCAAAACATCGTGGTGAGAGATGACATCGACAGCAATGCCACTGCCGACAAAGCCTATATCAGGTATATCAATGCGATCCCTGATTCAAGCGCTCCTGTGGTATCTATTACTTCAGGCGGCACCAGCGTTTCAGAAGCAACTGCCGGTTTCAGTACCGTAAGTAATTTCATCCCGGTGACTGCCGGCGATGTTAAAATTGCTGCGTCAAATGGTTCGAACATTTCAACGGACCGCACCCTTACTGTTGAAAATGGTAAGGTGTATACCGTGCTGATCGTTGGAGTACCAGGAGCAACAGACAATGAGAAAAAGCTTCAGATCAGGTATGTTGTAAACGGATCGGTGCCGTCGGCAACAGCGAAATAACTCCGTTTTTAGATCGTTATCACGATGAGTAACATAAGCCGCTGGTAATATCCTGCCGCTTTTCCATTAAAAAAAACTTCTTCAATGAAATAATTACTTACTTTTTGCCAATGAAAAGAATAGTACTTCTCCTGGCTATGTATTGTTGCGCAAATTGTATTCTGCACGCGCAGAAACCGCGAATAGCCATTGCATCATTCGGAATAGAATCAAGCACATTCTCACCGGCGCTTACAGATGAAGAAGCATTTCACCCGAAATACGACAACGAAGTTTTTACAAACTATCCATTTCTATCCGATACGTCGGCACTGCGTAAGCGCGCGGAATGGTATCCTACAGTTGCAGCGCGTTCGTTACCGGGCGGCGCAGTAACACGTGAAGCGTATGAATCAATCGTAAACAAAATTCTCGATCGTTTACAAAAAAATATGCCCTACGATGCGATGTTTCTCGATCTGCACGGAGCCATGAGCGTAGTAGGACTCGATGATCCGGAAGGCGATTTTATTGTGCGCATTAGGAAAGTGATAGGTAAGAAACCACTCATGTCCACATCAATGGACCTTCACGGAAATGTTTCGCTGCGTCTTGCTGAAAACACGGACCTGATTACCTGTTATAGAATGGCACCCCACGAAGATGCGATGGAAACGAAACAGCGGGCCGTAGAAAATCTTTTAAAAAGGCTTGACAATGGAAAGGGCAAGCCTAAATACAAAGCATGGATTAAAATACCCATATTACTGCCCGGTGAACAAACAAGCACAAGAATAGAACCTGCCAAAAGCATATATAAACAGGTTGCGCCCGCTTCACAGCAGGAAGGGATTGTAGATGCCGCCATCTGGATGGGATATCCGTGGGCCGATGAACCACGCAATCACGCAGTGGTAATGGTTGTTGGCGACGACAAGAAAAAAGTAACTGGCACAGCAGAAAGACTTGCGAAAACGTTTTGGGATGCCAGGAAACAATTCACTTTCGTTGCACCAACTGGTACGCTCGAAGAGTGTCTTGCCAAGGCTCTCTCAAGCAAAACACATCCTTTTTTTATCAGTGATATGGGCGACAATCCAACTGCAGGAGGAGCGGGAGATGTTACGTGGACGCTGCAACAGCTGCTGGCGCGTCCGGAATTCAAAAAAGAAGACGGACCATCACTGATATATGCTTCCATCCCCGGACCCAGGCTTGTTGAGAAAGCTGTTGCGGCCGGTGTTGGTGCAAAAGTAGAAGGTGAAGTTGGTGCGGCGGTTGATGCACGTTATGCGCCACCTCTTATGATTTCAGGAACTGTAGAGTCGATTGTTAAAGGCGACAGAGATGCTGAGGTTGAAGTAGCCGTGAAAACAGGAAGCCTGCATATTATCGTTACCCGTAAACGCAAGCCATATCATAAGGAAATTGATTTTACGCGGCTCGGACTTAAGCCCGGGGAATCGGATATTGTTATGGTAAAGATAGGTTACCTGGAGCCTGAGCTGTATGCAATGCAAAAGGGATGGATGATGGCGCTTACACCTGGAGGTGTGGATCAAAAGCTTGATCGTTTGGATTATAAGAGAATTCAAAGGCCGATGTTTCCCGTGGATAAGGATATGAAAGATCCGGACTTATCGGCGAAGCTGATCAAATAATAGCCGGCACCCTTACGCCTTTTCGAGATCCTTATTAACTATTTTCTTTATAAACCCTGCACCAACCCACCGCGGAGGCTCATAAATATCAAACTTTTGTCCAACCAATAAGCTGTTGCTGAACATGTCAATAGATTCCATAGTAATATTTACTTCGGCTGTTTCACCCAGTGACAACTGTTCGCGATCAGTGAGCACATTTTCGGCAGGTGCTGCAAATCCACAATCTTCGAACCTGATAATCGGCTGGTATCCTGAATGTACAGGCTGTGTTCTGCCTCCCTGTGTGGGCAATGCATAGGTGACCATTGCAATAAAATCCGGTTTGAATCGGTGCATACGTTCACGGTATTTATCCTGTGACGCTTAGGGCCGGTATTTTGTTACACATTATACTATATTTATGTATGAGCTACTGCCGCGCTATTGAGATGATGGAAGGCGACAAAAAGCTATTGCACAAGCAATACCATGATAAATTCTACGGTTATCCCCTAAATGACGATAACGAACTATTTGGAAGACTCATCATGGAGATCAACCAGGCAGGACTAAGTTGGGAAACCATACTGAAAAAGGAACAGGGATTCAGAAAAGCTTATCACAATTTCAATCTTAAAAAGGTCGCCGCATATACTGAAGGGGACCGGGAAAGATTGCTCAACGATCCAGGCATAATACGAAACAAATTAAAAATTAATGCAGCCATTGAAAACGCCAAAACAATTCTGGCTCTTCAGAAGGAGCACAAGTCGTTTGCCAACTGGCTCGCACAGCATCATCCGAAAAGTAAAGACGAATGGGTGAAGTTGTTTAAAAAAACGTTCAGGTTCACCGGAGGTGAAATAGTAAATGAATTTCTCATGAGCATTGGTTATTTAGCAGGAGCCCATTCCAAAGATTGCAGTATTTACAATAAAATAGTCAGGCTGAAACCGATGTGGATGTACTAAGAAGCACCTGCCATGCATCATCTACCCGGCCATCGTCGATCAGTTCCTTCGCATAAGAATGTATCCTGTATTGAAGATTGTTCTGCGGCTTAAAATAATGAAGTATAGCGTCGAGGCGTTCATCTTTAAACTCACTATTTCGCACAGGCATTTGGCTTACGCTGGCTAGCTGCGCAAGATGGTTGCCGGTTAGCGCCGCACTCGTTTTTATCGATTCCGGTAGCGCATCGAAACCTATGCCTGTTTGTGTGTTAGGTTTTAGAACTTTAAACAAGTTGGCTGAAGAAATACGGGCGTACCAATCTCCTCCAAGCCTGGCCACATGTTCTATTTTCTGCTGGTCGATCTTCCTGTCTGTTGTAATGATGGTATCATCAATATGCACACAAATCACCTCTGCAATAACCAGTTGCCCGGCGCCACCGTTTGTACCAAGCGATTTTACTTCGTTCACTTTACATTCAAGAGAGGCCTTCGCTTCACTTACCCGTGGTGGCGCCACATACGTTGAGGCGACTTTGGTAAATCCTGCTTTGATGAATTCGTCAGTTCCTTTCGAATACTCGCAACTTGCCAGTGAAACCTGCTGAACCATGTCGTACGTAACAATGTTGATCACAACCTCGGGAACCTGCCTGATATTGTCGAGCGTGTGCTTCGTAGTGTTATTTCTCATGCGCCTGGCAGGAGAAAAGATCACTATGGGTGGATTATTGGAAAAAAGGTTAAAAAAACTGAACGGACTAAGATTTACATTACCCTCTTCATCAACTGTAGAAGCAAGCGCTATCGGCCGTGGTGCTATAAGATGTTGAAGATAATACTGCACCTCGGCAGTGCTAAGGTCGCTGATATTAAAAGTCATTGATATATTTTGGCAATTATAGTGTTGTTTTGAATGTGGTGAATGTGCTGAACCGGTCCTCAGAAAATTTTTCTGTGGTTAGCACAAAAATTGCATGATACTTCCGATTCAGCCCCGACCCTCTACTGAAAACCAATTACCACAATTAATTGTGAGATGTCGCAAAATTACGCGCCAGAAATAGTAGTTGAACTAACGAAAAGTTACCTGCAAAAGCTTACCGATAATGAGTTGCAGGAGCATTTCATTAAATTATCAAATAAATTCGCGGAATCGTTGAAAGCGAGCTCACTGGAAGAATTAAGCGCGCTGCAATCTTACCTTCGGCTGATCACTTCAGAGATGTCGTTCAGGATGAATCAGGCATAAATTATCCACTAAAACTGTCCTGTAGCTCCTCCACCGCCTGTACTACCTCCACCAAAACGGAACCCTTCGTCTGGTGCAGGGACCTCATTGAAAGTTTCAGCGACAATCAATGATTCAACCTGCAAGCCTCCCTCAATGTTTTCAATATACACCGGTTTGTCTGTGATACCATACCTCGGCGTTTGGAGGTACCTCATTACGGCGTATGCGACAATAATCATTATGATTCCACCTGTAACCATTATCTGCTCCACAGGTGCAACTGAATAATAATATCTAAATGTAAATACAGTAGCGGCAATCAGCAGCAATCCTGCCCGTAATATAACGTGATCTTTCGTTTGCAGTCCCCTTACAATATAAAGAAATGGAAGAAAAAATGTGCAGAACCAGAAGAACCATCCTCCTGTTATTGATGCGTCCGCAGGTAGCCTGAGTTCGAACATCATCTCGCTTAGTTCCCTTACTACAAAATAATTTACAGAGACATATGTTGTAACAAGTGAAAGAACCTCCAGCATGATGAAACAATACCTGTAATGCCTGAGTGATGTTTTGTGCCTATTGCTTAATAACAGCAGATAAACACATATGGAAATGACCATCACAACAAAGGGAAGAATCGCTTTTCCGATCGTTCCCATGGGCGTTATGCTGAAGAAAATTATGCAAATGAAAGAACCGAACATTACAGCGCTCATCACAGAATTCGCAAAACGGATGCTGGCAGCAAGAGAAAGAATAAATATGAGGACCGACGTCCAGAGAGGAGTAAGATGTGAGTAAAAGCTAACATCAAAAACTATAAATCCAAGCGACATCCAGAGTAAGGCATCATCCACACCCGACCGGTAGTGCCGGCTATGTTGTACCATCAATTCCAATACCGCATAACACGAAACACCGAATATCAGGGTAATTACAAATAAAATACTGTCATTGTTCAGAACGATTCCGAAAGTATCAAACATTACAAACAGCAACCCATATGTCATTGAAGCAATGACGGCGGTTAAAATAAACAATCCTATCCGGATAAAAACATTAGGACTATACAGATCCGGCCGGTATGCATTCGCGATAGCAGCGTGCTCTTCTTTTGAAATGAGCTGCTTTTTCAATGCCCGTGCAGCCTTTTCGTTGATCACCAGTTCGTCAAGCGACTTTTCGTTGTAAGCGATCGTCATTCTTAATATTTTTATTCATCCTGATCAGAAACAGTATCATAAATACTGCTGAAGCAATAAAATACAACATCACCAACATATAGAGTTCATAATGGTCGTGCATGAGAAGGCGCGTGATCACATAACTAATTCCCGTATAAGAATACAATGTGATCATTAGAATGAAATAGAACGAAGATATTTCAAGTGCACGCCTGTAAAAATAAAATACCAGCGCAGCCAATGGGATCATCCACGCGAGGTAGAAAGAATCGAAATGAAACATACCTGCGAGCGTCGAAACGAACAGAATGTTCATTCCGAAATTCAGGTATGTGAAGCAGAAATGCGGCTTTATTTTTCTGATTGTGCTTAAATGGGCCATCAGAACAAGTATTACACCGAGCAGCAAACCGGCAAAGATGATCTGCGCATCAGCGAAATTATTTGCGGTGAATATTTTCAAAGGCGTTACCGCAATGCCCATCCATGTAGCCAGGTTGGCGATTGCCATCGTTAGCACCCCAAGATGATCGAAGTGGTAAGCGCAAAAGAATAGAATGACCATTGGGATAAACGTTGCCAGTCCGTATTTGTCGCCGAAAGTGTTGTATTGCACCTGCAGGTAGGCGAGAAACGTAAGCAATAAAAGACAACCCAAAAGAAGAATGTAATCGAACAGCGTATTCGGTGATTGGACTTTATTAAACGAGAAAGGCAGCTTTTTCCTTTCGCAATAGATAAAACATCCTGCACATAGCAGCGCTATCGCTGCAAGTATCACCTGGTGTCCTATCGAATCAATATTTTTATAGATTAGGATGCCTAACCCGCCTGTAAGAAGCAATACTCCGAGGTACAGCACTGTGCGTAACTCCCAGTGTATTGAAAAGAGCTTTGCTTTTTCAGCGTTCGTTATTCGTTCGAGTGACTGATCGCTAATCAATCGCTCTTCATGCAGTTTAGTAAATATCGGTAGGTTCAATTCAGGGGTTTACTTAAATACTAAAATACATTTATTTATTTATCTTGATGTTTAATGCCGAAACAACGCACATTCCTCACGCCCCTCACCATCCTGATGGTTATTATCGTGATTGCGGCTATTGCAACGTGGCTGGTGCCGGCAGGAAAATACAATACACTGGCTTATAAAGACGGCCATTTCGTTATTGAAACCCCCGACAGCTCTTTTATTGCTCCGTTCAGTAAGGCAACAACCGACAGTCTTCATATTCAAATACCATTACGGACCTTCGAATCGGGAGAGATCAGTAAGCCTATTTCAATTCCTGGCTCGTATCACCGGTTGCCAAAAAATCCACAAGGCATCATCAGCATACTTCAGGCGCCTATCAAAGGAATTTATGAGACAATTGACATTATCCTTTTCGTTTTGTTGCTTGGAGCCTTCATTAATATATTTTACACTTCGGGTGCCATTGAAAAAGGTATCGCACGGCTCTGTTATAAAATGAAGGGCAGGGAAACATGGCTGATCGTAGCGCTCACTTTTATTTTCATTGCAGGCGGCACTACTTATGGGATGGATGCCGAAGCGATGGCATTTTACCCGATACTTGTGCCCGTGTTTCTGGCTGCGGGCTATGACCTGATCGTGCCGCTTGGCATTATTTTCCTCGGTACACAGATAGGATCGTTGTCTTCAATATCTAACCCTTTTTCTACTGTTATCGCATCTAATATTATCGGCATTAACTGGATCAATGGTATTACAGAACGGATCATCATTTGCATCATCACATCTGCGATCAGTATATTTTATCTGGTGAGATATGCACAGAAAGTAAAGAAAGATCCACAGCGTTCGATTATAAAACAAATTGACGGCGATGTCCACTCACCATATCCCGTACAAAATATTGTATTGAGTGATAAAAAGCTGGATAAACGTAATAAGGTGTTATTACTGTTGTTTGCATTAACGTTTATGATCATGATCACAGGCGTGATATTTTTCGGCTGGTGGCTGCCGGAAATGTCGGCCGTGTTCATTGGCGCATCAATCATATTCGGCATCCTTCTCCGCATACCGGAAAAGGTATTCGTCGAAAAATTCGTTAGTGGGGCAGCATCCTTACTTGGCGTAAGCCTGATCATAGGCGTTGCACGCGGTGTAACCATCGTGATGAATGAAGGACATATCAGCGATTCCCTTTTGTATCATTCTTCGTTGCTTGTTGGCAACATGCCGCCTGCATTATTTATCGTAATGCTCATGACACTTTACTTCGTGTTCACAATATTTATTGCCTCGACTTCGGGAATGGCTGTCGTTACCATGCCAATCCTTGGATCTCTTGCTCTTATGCTTGGCATACAGGGCAACGACACTGTCAATGCATATCTGTTCGGATTGGGAATAATGAACCTTATCAGTCCAACCGGTCTTCTTCTGCCTTCACTTACACTGGTAAATGTGAGTTACAAGTCGTGGTTAAAATTTATTACACCGCTGCTCATCATTTTATTCATTGTATGCGCGGTCTTCCTGGTGGTAACGGTTATTTGATCACTCGATCCAACCCTGTTTTCTCAAATATTCAATCAGCTGCGGATCATCGGCCCGCATCGGCGGTATCCAATCGCTGATCTTTCTCCTCGTCCACCATAATCCCTTCTTGTTACCAGGCTCAGCAAACTGGTATTGATATAGTACTGCACGAATGTATTTTGGTGGTTTATCCGGAAAAGGATTTTGCCGGAACAAACCGATTGTATGCTTGTCGTTGTGCAGCAGTTTCCAGATCAGGTTGTAGTTCCATGGATACTCTTCAGGTACCGACATGGCCGCGAACCACATCTGCCAGTCGAGCCGTAAATGATATGGCGCTACCTGCGGCGGCCGCTCATCAAGTAATACAGGCAAGCCTTTATAGATGTACGGCCTCCAGGATGATTCGGCTGTGGGATTTTCGTCATTCGTTCCTTCGAATACAACGTTCATCCTCTCTCTTCCAACTGTTCCAAACGCACCGTATGTATTTACCAGGTTCAAAGGATCGAACGAAGTGTTCATTATCTGCCGCGGCGACATCAGGTTAAATACCGGCTGTATACTAAGTAAGGCAACAAGTAAGGTGACTATCAAGGCCGTCACATTCATTGATTTTGATTGAACCGAGTTTTCGTGAGCCTCCTGCGCTATCCGTACAAGCCTGCGTGGCAATATGCGTGACCAGATTCCGTCATCAAAGCATGCGAGAGCAGGTAGAATGGTCAGCCAGTTTAGAAATGAAAGATTGCCACTCAGTATTATGGTAAATTGAAATAATATTATCACAATACCAGCGATGTGCCGGGCTATTCTCGGCCAGAACACGAACCATGGTGCAACCAGTTCTGCGACATGATTATACCACACTCCTATTTTGAGGAATATTTTCGGAAGAAAATGAAACCAACGGCTGAGAGGGCCTGGCATCGGCTGTGTTTCGAATTGGTAATACAATGCCGTACCGTTACGCCATATCTCATCGCCACGAATTTTGATAAGTCCGGCTCCCAGCATAATACGAAACGCAAGCCAGCGAAATAAAATTATTATCAG
>Ga0075431_100004478_pt1 | contig 13709 bp, 12 predicted proteins | sample RhiMetdeltSRZDD5_FD_75297 | JGI IMG/M metagenome (GOLD analysis project Ga0075431, IMG submission 75297) | Populus rhizosphere microbial communities from Tennessee, USA - Rhizosphere MetaG P. deltoides SRZDD5 | ecosystem: Host-associated > Plants > Roots > Rhizosphere > Soil | place: USA... | reverse complement strand
CTTCGTCTTCATGGACACCCCGGGCCACGATCCCGTGTCGATCACGGGCCTCGTCGCGGGCGGCTGCAACCTCATCTGCTTCACCACCGGCCGCGGCTCCGTGTTCGGCTGCAAGCCGGTCCCGTCCATCAAGCTCGCGACCAACTCGCTCATGTACCGGCACATGGAAGACGACATGGACATCAACTGCGGCGTCATCCTCGAGGGCACGCCGCTCGAGACCGTCGGCCGGCAGATCTTCGAGGAGATCGTGGCGGTCGCGTCGGGAAAGAAGTCGAAGAGCGAGCTGAGCGGAGTGGGCGAGGAGGAGTTCGCGCCCTGGATCATCGGGCCCGTCATGTAGCTCACGTGGGGCGCCGCGCATCTGTCGGTAGCGGCGCCGCGTCCTAAGGGACACTCATGGAAGGCGCGTTCGAGGTTCTCGTCCGGTACGGGTATCTGGTCGTCTTCGCCTGGGTCCTGCTCGAGCAGATCGGGATCCCGCTCCCGGCCATTCCAGTGCTCATGGCGGCGGGTGCGCTTGCGGGCGCCGGGAAGCTGAGCTTCGCGGCGCTGCTCGCGCTGGCGGGTTTCGCCTCGCTCATCGGCGACACCGTGTGGTACTGGCTTGGCCGTGTGCTCGGCGGCCGCGTTCTCGGCTGGCTCTGCCGCATCTCGCTCGAGCCCGACTCCTGTGTGCGGAAGACGCAGAACGCCTTCAGTGGTCACGGTGCGCGTGCGCTGATCTTCGCGAAATTCATTCCGGGTTTCAGCACGGCGGCGCCGCCGCTGGCCGGCATGGTCCGCATGCCGCTCCCGCGCTTCCTGGTGTTCACCGGCGTCGGCGGTCTGATCTGGTCCGGCACGTTCATCGCGTTCGGCTGGGTGTTCAGCGCTCAGCTCGAACTGGCGGCGGACTACTTGTCGCGCCTCGGGGGGTGGGCAGTGGGGGTGCTTGTGGCCGGATTCGCCGGCTACGTCGCGTCGAAGTACGTCTCGCGCCGGCGCTTCCTCCGTCGTATTCGCATCGCGCGGATCACGCCGGAGCAGCTCAAGGCCAGGCTCGACGCCGGCGAGGACACGATGGTGGTCGACGTTCGCCATCAATCGGAGTTCCAGGCCGATCCGATCATCATTCCGGGCGCCTTGCACCTGGCGACCGAGGAGCTGGAGCGACGGCACCAGGAGATCCCGCGGGGCCGGGACATCGTCCTCTACTGCACGTGACCGAGCGAAGCCTCGAGCGCCCGGGTGGCGCTGCTCCTCCGACGTCGCGGTATCGAGCGCGTGCGGCCGCTCGCGGGAGGTCTCTACGGCTGGCGTGATCGCGGCTATCCCACCGTCCAAATCGCGCCGGTGATCGCGCCAGGCGTGGCCGGCGTGTCGGGAGCGACGGCCTAACGTCAGGACTGGACGACGGTCACCACGAGGCCGATGGCGGCCAGGATGTTGCCGACACGGACGCACTCGGGCTCGGGACCGACCCGCACCACCGCCTTACCGGTGTTGTGGACCTGCCATGCGATCTCCCAGCCTTCCGCCTCGCTGCACGCGATGGCCTTCTGAAGCTGCTTCACGACCTGCTCGAAGGTGTGACAGTCGCAGTTGTGGAGGATCGTCATCCACGGCGGCGCGACCGCGGCGTCGGTGACCTCTTCGACTTCGCTCTGCGGGACGACCTGCTCCGCCATGACACTACCTGTTCTCGCTGTGCGGGCCCGCCGGTGTCCCCAGCGCGCCGGAGGAACGAAGGGCGGCGATGCGATCCGAGGAGTAGTCGAGCAGCTCGCGCAGGATCTCGTCGGTGTGCTGGCCGAGCCGCGGCGCCGGCGCCGGGGTGGTGATCGCGCCCGCCGTCTTGATGGGCGAGCCCACCTCGCGCAGCGTCCCGAAGACCGGGTGTTTCACCTCCACGATCATGTCGCGCGCGCGGACCTGCTCGTCCGCGAGCGCCTCCCGCACCGAGTTCACGGGCGCGCAGGGCACGCGCCCGCGTAGGCGCGCGAGCCATTCCGCGGTGGTGCGCGTGCGGAAACGCGGGACGAGGATGTCGAGGAGCGCCGCCTTGTGGGCGAGGCGATCGGAAAAGGTCCGGAAGCGCGGATCGTCGGCGAGCGCGGGCAGGTCCATGGCGTCCACGAGATGCCGCCAGAACTTCTCTTTCGCGCAGAAGACGACGATCCAGCCGTCGTGCGTGCGGAAGTTCTGCGAGGGCACCAGGGTCTGGTGGCCGGAGTCGGCCACGCGCTCCGGCTCCCAGTCGCGGTTCAACGTCCACGTCGCGAAGTAGGAGAGCATGCTCACGGCGGTGTCGAGCAGCGAGACTTCCACGTCGCGTCCCACGCCGGTCTGCTGGGCGTCCCACAGTCCCACCATGAGGCCGAGCATCGAGGCATAGCCGCCCGCGAAATCGATGACCGACACGCCGCACTTGCCGGGTGGCCCGTCGGGCTCGCCCGTGATCGCCATGTAGCCCGCGTAGCCCTGGATCAGGTAGTCGTAGCCGGGTTCGGCCGCGCGCGGCCCGGTGGCGCCGAAACCGGACGTCGAGCAGCACACGATGGCGGGGTTCACCGTGCGCAGCGTCTCGTACGTGAGCCCGAGCTTCTTCGGCTGATCGCCGCGGACGTTGTTGTAGACGGCGTGGGAGACGGCGACGAGCTCGCGGAACACCCGTTGTCCGTCCGGATGACGGAGGTCGAGCGTGAGCGACTTCTTGCCGCGATTGAACGACTGGAAGTAGAGCGAGTCGCCGTCGCTCGCGTAGGGCGGCACGTAGCGAGCGACGTCACCGCCCACACCGGGATCCTCGATCTTGATCACCTCCGCCCCGAGATCGGCGAGGACCGTGGTGCCGAAGGGGCCGGCGCCGAACTGGGAGACGGCGAGCACCCGCAGCCCCGCCAGCGGCGGCCTGGTCACGGTCGTGGGGACGAGCGCGGGCGATGGAGGCGGCCCTCGCCCAGGGTGGCGTGATTCTTCTTCGGCACCAGAACTTTGCGCCTGAAGCTGAGCACGCGCTCGCCCCGCTGGTTCACGGCGGTCGTCTCCACGTGGACGATACCGCGATCGCCCTGGCGCGACTCGCGCTTGTCGAGCACCACGCTCTGCGCGTAGAGCGTGTCGCCGTTGAACGTGGGGCGCTCGTGGACGATGTTCTCGATCTCGAGGTTGGCGATGGCGCGGCCCGAGACGTCCGCCACGCTCATGCCGATGCCGATGGAGAAGACGAGGGGCCCGAGCACGACGCGCTGCTTGTGTTGCGTGTGGGTCTCCGCATAGTGGGCATCGCTGTGGAGCGGGTGCTGGTTCATCGTGAGGAGCGCGAACCAGGTGTTGTCGGCCTCGGTCACCGTGCGTCCCGGCCAGTGCTCGATGACCTCGCCCACCGTGAACTCTTCGTAGTAGCGGCCGTACCCCATCAGTCCCCCGGGCCCCTGCGCTGAAGGATACCCTCGGCGACGCCGAGGAGCGACTGCGCTCTCACGACGGGGACCGTCTCCGCCCGCGCCCACGCCAGGGCGGCCGTCTCGTCTCCCGCCGCGGCGTGGGCGGCCGCGATCGCGCGGAGGGCGGTGGCACGCTGGCTGTCGTCGCTGATTCCCGTCGCCGTTCGCACCGCGCCCGCGGCATCGCCGCCGAGAGCCTGCGCGCGCGCCACCGCGCCGAAACCGGCGTCGCGCTCGATGCGGCTCCCGAATCCGGACGTGATCTGCGCCGCCGACACCGCATTCGGAGCGGTCACGGGTGTGTGGCCGGGCTTGCCCAGCGCTTGTGTCACCGCCACCATCGTCCGACCTCGCGTCGCGGCATCGGGCAGCACGAGCACCGTGCGCAGGGCGGCCGCGAGATCGCCCGCCTCCGCGAGCGCGACCGCGACACCGGCCATGAGCATGGCATCCGTCCCCTGATCGTTGAAGTGAAGGGCGATGCGGTGGGCGTCGGCAAGGGCCCCCGCGCGCGCCTGGGCGACGGCGGCGTGACGCACCACGATCACGGCGAGGGCGGGATCCGGATAGCGGCGCGCGGTGTCGAGGGCACCGGTGAGATCGCCGAGCTCGGCTTGCACGGTGGCGATCGCGGGCAACGCCTCGCGGGACGTGCGCGTCTCCGGCCCGGCCGCGCGCACGGCTTCCTCGAGGAGCTGCGCGGCCTGGGCCCGGTCGCCCGCCGCGAGCCGGTGGCGCGCGATGCGGGCGAGCGCATTCGCCCGTTCCACCGCGTCCGGGATGGACCGTGCCGTGCGCACCGCGCCCTCGGCATCGCCGCCGCGCGCCTGCACGGCCGCGATCTGACCGAGGGCCACGCTCCGCTCCGTGCTCGGCGGCATGGTCGTCGCGATCTGGAGCGCGCTCACCACGTCGCCGCCCTCGGCGAGGGCGCGCGCGACCACACGCCGCGCGAAGGCCTTGTCGGCCGCCCCCCGGGTGGCGTCGATCATCTTGAGGGCACCGCTCCCGTTGCGGCGGCGGGCCTGCGCTTCCGCGATCTGGCGCACGACGTTGTTGCGGACGGTCGGTTCCGCGATGCCGGCCGCCGTCGCGAGCGCGCCGTCCACGTCGCCCGCCGCCTGCACCTTCGCCACTTCCGCCAGCGCCACCGCACGCTCGCGCGCGGTGCGGATGGCGGCCGCGGTGCGCGCGGCGTCGGCGGCGCGACCGCCGCGCGCCTGGCCGCGCGCGATCAGCGTCAAGAAGCGCGCGCGCTCGCGGTCGCTGTCGCCGGTGCCGAGCGTGGTGAGCGCGCCCGCGACGTCACCGGCCTGCGCCTGCGCTTCGGCGACGGCGGCAAGGGCGCCGCGCTTCGCGAAGCCGTCCGGCATGCCGGTCGCCGTGCGGAGGGCGGCGGCGACGTCGCCCGCCTGCGCTTGCGCGCGCGCCACGTCCGCCATGAGCTGCTCCGTGGCGCCGCCCTCGGGCAGCGACGCCGCCGTCGCCGCCGCCAGCGCGAGGGCCTCGCGCGCGGTCTGTCGCGCGTCCTTGCTCTGGCCGCCGGCGTCGCCCGCGAGCGCCACCAGCAGGGTGACGCCGGCGACGACGGTGTACGAGACGCGGACAGTTCGCACCGGGCGAGCGGTCATGCGGAGATGGCCGCCGGGCGGCCGGTCATGCCGAGGCCCGCTCGGCGATCCGGCGCGCGAGCTCGACGCGCTCGGCATCGTTGCCGGGCGTCGCGAGCGCGAGTCGGGGCGCGTCGCGGTAGAAGCGCTCCAGGGGAAATTCCCTCGTGTAGCCGTACCCGCCGTGGATGCGCATGGCATCGAGCGTGACGCGGGCGGCGGTGTCGGAGGCGAGGATCCGCGCCATGCGCGGACGCGGATCGTCGGGCGTCTCGCCGTTGCGCGCCGCCTCGTAGGAGAGGAGGCGCGACGCGGTGATCGCGGTCGCCATGTCGGCGAGCATCAGCTGGACGGCCTGGTGCTCGCAGATCGGCTTGCCGAATGCCGTTCGCTGCTGAGAGTAGCGAAGAGCCGCTTCGAGCGCGGCCTGGGCGAGGCCGACGGCGGTGGCGGCGGTCGTGACGCGCGCCACCTGCGCCGTCAGTCGCGCCTGCTCGACGCCGTGCCCCTCGACGCCGCCGATCAGCAGTGAGGGCGCCACGTGCGCCCGCTCGAAGGAGACCGGCGCCACGGGAAGGCCATGGGCGCCGAGCGTGGAAACGGGGCCGCCCACGGTGAGGCCGGTGGTCTTGCGGTTGACGAGGAAGGAGGAGCGCCGGCGCCCGTCGAGGCGCGCGAGGATCAGCAGCGCGCGCGCGGCGGGCGCGTTCTCGACGAGCGGAATGCGACCGTCGAGGACCCAGTCACCGCGCTCGCGTCGTGCCGTCACGTCGCCGTGGAGGACGAGGCTCGACAGGAGGTCCCCGCGCGTCATGGCGGGCAGGAGCTTCGCGCGCTGATCGGCGGTGCCGAAGCGCGCGACGGTGTGGGCGGCGATGAGATGGGCGGTGATCACGCCCGCCACCGCGGTGGACCCGCGCGCGAGCTCCTCCACGATCATGGCGGCGGTGACGAGATCGACGCCGAAGCCGCCGAACTCCTGGGGAATCAACGCCCCGAGCACGCCGATCTCGGTGAGCTTCGCGAGCACGTCGTCGGGAGCGGCGCCGCCGTTCTCCAGATCCATCGCGACGGGGACGATCTCCTTCTCGGTGAAGAGTCGGAGCGTCTGCACTATGGCGCGACGCTCGTCCGGCTCGGCGTCGCGGGAGACGAACGCGCCCGTCCGCTCGCCTTGGCGGTGAAGCAGGTGGCGCGCGATGATCGTGCGCTGGATCTCGTTGGTGCCCTCGCCGATGAGCATGAGCGGGGTGTCGCGATAGTGGCGCTCGATCGTCGAGAGCGTGAGCAGCGCCGGCGCGCCGCCGAGACGCATCGCGCCCGCCGCCACCTCGTGCGCGGCCTCGGAGGCGTAGAGCTTCGCCATCCCCGCCTCGAGGTCGCAGCGCTCGCCGCGATCCTTCATCCCCGCCGCCCAGTACGTCAGCAGCCGGGCCGCCTCCACCTTGGTGGCGAGGTCGGCGAGCAGCGCGGGCGCCGGTGTCGAGCCGGCGACGGCGGCGGTGGCATCCTCGAGGGCGGCCTGGCCCACGCCGACCGCGCGGGCGGCGATGTTGATCCGTCCCGTCTCGAGCGCGTTCATGACGTGGCGGAAGCCGCGACCCTCCACGCCGCCCACGAGATTGGCGGCGGGCACGACGACGTCGTCGAAGACGAGCTCCGCGGTATCGATGCCCTTGTAGCCGAGCTTGGCGATGCTCTTGGCGACGCGGAGACCGGGATGACTCTTGTCGACGATGAAGCACGACATGCCCTTGTGCCGCGGCGCCGCCTTCGGATCGGTGACGGCGAGGAGCGCGAACGTGTTGCCCTCCCGGCCGTTCGTGACGAACATCTTGGTGCCGTTCACGAGGTAGCCGTCGCCCATCCGCTCCGCCACCGTGCGTATCGCCTGCACGTCGGAGCCGGCATGCGGCTCGGTGAGACAGAGCCCGCCGCGCGCCTCACCCTGCGCGAACCGCGGCAGCCACGCTCGCCGCTGGGCGTCCGTCCCGCCTTCGAGCACGATGAGCGCGGCCATGGTGTGGCTGTTGATGACGCCCGCGAGCGACATGAACCCGCGACAGAGCTCCTCGATCACGCGGGCGTAGGTGGTGACGTCGAGCCCGAGACCGCCGTAGTCGGTGGGAACGAGGGCGCCGAAGAGACCGAGCTCGCGCATGCGCGCCACGAGCGCGTGCGGATACTCGTCAGCGTGCTCGAGCGCGGCCGCAGTCGGGCGAACCTCCCTCTCCACGAAATCCCGGACGGCCGCAAGCAGAGGATGCCGCACGAATCGATATTACAATGCCGGCCTCCGGGCACCTCGTGTCCCAGGCGACCGGTGGCGCGACCTTCGAATCCGTGCGGGGCGGTTCGATACAATAGGACCCGCTCATGTCTCTCGACGACATCTTTCTGTTTCTCCAGAACGGGATCGACCGTCTCGTCAGATGGCTCCGTATCGGCGCCGCCCCTCCGGCCGGGCGGCGGCACCTGCTCATCATCCAGATCGACGGCCTCGCCCGCTCGGTGCTGGAGCAGGGACTCACGGAAGGACGGATGCCGTTCCTCCGCCGGCTGCTCGCGCGCGGCGCCTACCGCATCACGCCGATGAGCGTCGGGCTGCCGACCTCGACGCCCGCGTTCCAGCTCGCCGCCATGTACGGCGTCCGCCCCGACATCCCGGGATTCCACTACCACGACAAGCGGCGCCGCACCGACGTCTACTTCCCCCGCGCCGGGGATGCCGCGTGGGTGGAGCGCGAGCAGGCGGGGGGGCGGCTCGGGATCGTGCGCGGGGGCAGCACCTACGGTTGCGTCTTCACGGGCGGCGCCAGCAACAATCTCTTCAGCTTCGCGGTCTTCAAGCGTCCGACCGGGCGCGGCATCGTCACCGCGCTGTCGGCGTTCGTGGTGCTGGCGTGGGTGGCGGTGAAGGGGCTCGCGCTGACGGTGGTCGAGCTCACGCGCGCGCTGCTCCGCTTCATCGCCGACCCCGTCAGGGAGAGCGCGCGGGGCTGGAAGTTCCTGGCCATCAAGGTCGGCATCTCCGTGTGGCTGCGCGAGCTCTTCACGCTCGCGGTGTCGCGCGACCTCTATGCCGGCATCCCCGTCGTCTACGTGAACTACCTCGACTACGACGTCTTCGCCCACGCCTACGGCCCGCGGCACCCGCGGGCCATGCGCGCGCTCCGCCGCGTGGACCGCTCGCTGCGCAAGCTGTGGACGGTGGTCCGCCGCGTCCCCGAGCACTCGTACGACGTTTACGTCCTCTCCGATCACGGGCAAGCGGCATGCATCCCGTACGTGCGTCTCGCGGGCGGCGAGGGTTTCGAGACGCGGCTGTTCGAGGAAGTGCTGGAGCCGACGGGCGCGCACATGATCGATCCGGGCCGGCCCGAGGGGCGGCGTCTCGTGCAGGGCATCAAGGCGTATCGGAGCCACCGGGAGAGCGGGATGTGGCAGCGCTTCGTGAACTATCTCGAGCACGACTTCCCGCGGCTCATGGGGGAATTGCCGGAGGCGCGCGAGCGCGGCGCCGTACGGGTGGTGTCGGCGGGGCCCAACGCCTTCATCTATTTCCTCGACGTCGATTCGCCGCTGACGTTGCAAGACATCGACGCGCGCGCGCCCGGCCTCGCCGAGAAGCTCTCACGCACGCGCGGGGTCGGCTTCGTGCTCGCGCGTTCGGCGCAGGGCCCGATCTGCATTTGGCGCGGCAAGCGCTATCACGTCGCCGACGGAGAGGCCGGACCCTTCGCGGGCCGCGACGACCTGGAGCTCGTGCGCACGGGCGTCGTCGATCTCATGGCCATGCCGAGCGCGGGTGACTTCGTCGTGTACGGCCTCGATACGCCGGAGGGGAACATCTCGTACGTCGCCGAGCTCGGCGCCCACGCCGGTCCCTCGCCGGACGAGCTCCACACCTTCGTCGTGCATTCGGCGCGGGTGACGCTCCCGGCCGCGATCACGCATCCGATCCAGCTCTACCCGCACTTCGTCGCCTACCAGGAGGCCGCGTGACGCCACTCGTCGTCGCGAGCTACAACATCCATCGCGGCGTCGGGCTCGATCGCCGGCGAGATCTCGACCGCATCGCCGACGTGGTGGGCGAGATCGAGCCCGACATCGTGGGACTCCAGGAGGTCATCCGCGAGGACGGCGGCGCCGCCGCCGATCAGGCCGCGTACCTGGCGGGCCGGCTCGGGATGGCGGTGATCATGGGCGAGACCCGCGCCCACGGCGGCGGGACGTACGGCAACGCCGTGCTCACGCGTCTCAACATCGCCAGCTTCGAGCGCTGCGATTTGAGCCATGGACGCCGGGAGCCGCGTGGGTGTCTGCGGGTGGATCTCGACGTCGACGGCACGCCCCTCCACGTCTTCAACTGTCACTTCGGGCTCGCCCTCGGCGAGCGCCGCGAGCAGCTCCGCCGCCTGCGCGGCTTCATCAACGCCTCCGCGGCCCTCGCCGGACCCCGCGTGGTCATGGGCGACTTCAACGAGTGGCATCCGGGACCGATCACGCGCGGGCTCCGGCGCGAGTTCTCGTCGCCGATGCGACGCATGCGGCGGACGCACCCCGCCGTGTTCCCGATTTTCAAGCTGGACCGGATCTACTGGGACGTCGAGCTGGAGGGCGAGGCCTTCCACGTCCACAGGAGTCGCCTCGCGCGGGTGGCGTCCGATCACCTTCCCGTCGTGGTGCGGCTCCGCGTGCGGCCGCGCCGCCACCGCGCCACCGTGTACGTGCGCGGTGAGGAGCTGCCGCCCGCGGAGTAGAGCCGTCACGCGCCCGCGAAGACGTCGCGGCGCCTCTGCCCTCGCTACTTCGCGGGCGCCTGACCCTTCGAGAGACGGACGAGGAACCGGCTCAGGTCGCGCGCCATGTCGTCGAACGACTCGCGGAGAAACTCCTTGCTGCTCCCGCCGAAGGCGCCACCCTGCTGGGCGATTCGCCGATCCGCGGTGGCGACCACGACCTGCCCCGACTGCGCGTCCACCAGGTGTATCTCGGCCTGCGCCCGCGTGCGTCCGGCGCCGTAGCCGCCCGCGAAGTACCGCGCCGCCTGCGAGCCCTCACCGAGCCGAGAGATCTCGCCCTGCAAGCGGAGCGTGCGCTCCGGGCCGGGACGGAACTCGGCATCCCCCACGTTCACGACGCGGACGAAGAGGCCGCTCTCGCGCAGGCGTCGCGCGAGCTCACCCTGGAAAAAGGCCGACATGTTGGCCGCCGTCCGCCGATCTCCGTCGTCCTTCACCTTGGGGTCGGTGACCGCGAACTTCTCGACCGCGATGACCTTGTAGGCCCTGATGTCGAAGCCGGGGGCGATGGCGACGCGGCCCGCGTCCTTGTCCTCGTCCTTGGGCACGAGGTTGCCCACGCCCTTCACGTCGTCGGGCGACGTCTGCATCGATCCCACGCATCCGGACAGAACGACGGCGAGCATACCGATGGCCAGTCTCGCGACCCAGGGCGTCATCGACATGGGGGTCCTCCGGACTCCGTGACAGGGCGAAACGCCCTGTATCCAACTGGATCACGGGGCAGCCGGGGGTACGAAGGAAAATCGCGTCAGGCGCGGCCGGCGAGGTCCAGGGCAGCCAGGAGCAGGGTGTTGGCGCCCTGCTCCACGTCCTCGATGGGGGTGAATTCCTCCTCGCAGTGGCTACGGCCGTCGTGGGACGGCACGAACACCATGCCGGCGGGACCGATGGCGGCCATGTACTGCGCGTCGTGCCCCGCCCCGGAACGGATGCGGCGGTGGGGCGCGCCGACGGTGCGGGCCGCCCGTTCCACGGCGGCCACGACCTCCGGCGCGAACGGCGTGTAGGGCATGCGCCAGTAGTGCTCGAGCTCGAACCGCACGCCCTCGCGCGCGCACGCCTCGCGCACGATCGCGTCGAGCCGGGCGCGGGCGCGATCGAGCGTTTCCGTCTGCGGATCGCGGACGTCGATGGAAAGCGTCACGCGGCCGGGAATGGCGTTGACGATGTTGGGCGCCACCACGATGTTGCCGACGGTGGCCACCGCGTCGCCGCCGAGCTCGCGCGCGAGCTGCCGCACGCCCGTGACGACCTCCGCCGCCGCCACGAGCGCGTCGTGGCGGATGCGCATCGGCGTGGGCCCGGCGTGGTCCTGCACGCCGTGGATGGTGAGGCGCGACCACGAGATGGCGACGATGCCTTCCACCACGCCCACGGCGAGGCCTTCCTCCTCGAGCAACGGTCCTTGCTCGATGTGCAGCTCGAGATAGGCCCGGAACGGACGGGCCACGCACGGCTCCGACCCGAGATAGCCGATGCGCTCGAGCTCGTCCACGAGACGGACACCGTCCTTGTCCCGCGCGTTGTAAGCATCTTCGAGCGCGATTTTGCCCGCGAGCACACCGCTCGCGATCATGGCGGGCTGGAAGCGCGCGCCTTCCTCGTTGGTGAAGATCGCCAGCGTCATCGGGTGGCGCGTGCGCACGTTGCCGTCGTTGAGCGTGCGCAGCACCTCGAGCGCGCAGAGGACGCCGAGCTGACCGTCGTAGGTGCCGCCGGTCGGCACCGAGTCCACGTGCGAGCCCATCATCACCGGCGGCAGCGCGGCCGCGCCCGCCCGCTCGCCGAAGATGTTGCCCATCCGATCGACGGTCACGCGCAAGCCGGCTTCGCGCATCCAGCGCACCATGAGGTCGCGTCCCTGCTTGTCCTCGTCGCTGAGCGCGAGCCGCGTGAGGCCGCCGCGCGCGGTGGCGCCGATGCGGCCGAGCTCGTCCATGGATGCCTGGAGCCGCGCACGATCGATCTTCATCGCGTATCTCCCTTCACGTGATCGGCACGGACGGCGGGCTCGATCCCGCCCGCGCGCGCCCCCGCGCGACACGGCACCACGATGTCGCCGAACGCGTCCGCGCGGCCGGTGTCCCACGCCCGGGCCGTGAGCGCGGCCGCGATGGCGTCGCGCGCGTCCTGACCGAGGCGCGGACGCCGCGCATCGGGCAGCATCGCGTCGAGACCGCGCTGCGACCACACCGCGCGTCGCTCGCGGCCGCGCGCGCCCGTCCAGCGCGTGAAGGCGGCGGTCGGGAAGCACTCGACGCTCGGGAGGCCGGCGGCGGCGAGCGCAGCGTACAGCGCGAAGCCGTGCTCGATCCACTCGTAGTAGGCGGGATTGGCGGCGAGGGCGTGAGCGTCGGGCGTATAGCGGATGCCGCACACCGCGCGCGCGAGCTGTCGCTCGTCCGCGCGCGAGCGCTCGCCGTGCGGCGCCGGGTGGCGCGGACTATCGACCGCGACCAGGCGCGGGCGCCGTTCGCTGAGCCAGGCGGCGACGTGGGCGGGCGTCGGCAGCTGTACCGGCGGCTCGAGAAGCCGTTCGGCATCGACGACGGCCACGTGAAAGCCCTTGCGCCGGCCGCCCACGTCCACCCCCGCCCAGCGCGCCGGTGGCGTCACAGCCCGAGGTACGCGCGTTTCAGGCGCTCGTCGCCGAGGAGGTCGCGCGCGGGGCCGGCGAGCACGAGGTGGCCGCTCTCGAGCACGCACGCCCGGTCGGCGATCGTGAGCGCCTGGCGGACGTTCTGCTCGACGAGCAGCACGGTGACGCCGTCGCCGTTGATCGCGCGCACGGTCTCGAAGATCTTGCCGACGAGGACGGGGGCAAGGCCGAGCGTGGGCTCGTCGAGCATGAGCAGGCGAGGGCGCGCCATGAGGGCGCGGCCGATCGCGCACATCTGCTGCTCGCCCCCGGAGAGCGAGCCCGCGAGCTGGGTGCGGCGATCCTTGAGCACCGGGAAGAGCGTGTAGACGTAGTCGAGCGTGCGCGCCTGCGCGTCGCGCCCGCGCCGGGCGTGGGCGCCCAGGAGCAGGTTCTCGGTGACGGTCATGAACGGAAAGAGGTGCCGGCCCTCCGGCACCTGCACGATTCCGCGCTCCACGCGCCGATGCGCGGGCTCGTCGCCGAGGTCGGCGTCGTCGAACACCACGCGGCCGTGGCGCGGCGGGACGAGGCCCGAGATCACGCGCAGTGTGGTCGATTTGCCGGCGGCGTTGGCGCCCACGAGCGCGACGATTTCCCGCTCGCGGACCTCGAGGCCGACCCCGAACAGCGCCTGGAGGTCGCCGTAGAACGCGTCCACGCCCTCAAGCCTGAGCAAGCACGAACTCGTCGCCGAGGTAGGCGTCGATGACGCGGCGGTCGGCCGCGACCTCCGCGGGCGTGCCCTGCGCGATGAGCTCGCCGTGGTGGAGGACGACGATCCGACGCGCCAGTCGCATCATGGCCGCCATCACGTGCTCGATCACGACGAGCGTGACGCCCTCCGCATGCACGCGGCGCACGAGCTCCACGATGCCGGCGAGCTCGGTCGGGTTGACGCCGGACATCACCTCGTCCAGCAGGAGGAGGCGCGGCCGGGTGGCGAGCGCGCGCGCCACCTCGAGGCGCTTCCGGAGACCGATGGGGAGCGCCTTCGCGCGCGCGCCGGCATGCGCGGTGAGCCCGCACGTCTCCACCACGCGTCCGGCCTCCGCGCGCGCCTCGGCCACCGACGTCGCGCGCGTGAGGGCGCCGATCATCACGTTGTCGAGGACGGAGAGGTTGCCGAACGGCTTCACGATCTGGAACGTCCGGGTGAGGCCGAGACGCGCGATGGTGTGCGGTGGGTCCCCGGTGACGTCCCGGCCCTCGAGGATCACGCGGC
>Ga0075431_100004477_pt1 | contig 13711 bp, 9 predicted proteins | sample RhiMetdeltSRZDD5_FD_75297 | JGI IMG/M metagenome (GOLD analysis project Ga0075431, IMG submission 75297) | Populus rhizosphere microbial communities from Tennessee, USA - Rhizosphere MetaG P. deltoides SRZDD5 | ecosystem: Host-associated > Plants > Roots > Rhizosphere > Soil | place: USA... | reverse complement strand
AACCCGCCGCGCAAGCACGGCAACATACCCCTGTGACGCGCCTGCGCAAGATCCTGATCGCGAACCGCGGCGAGATCGCGGTGCGGATCGCGCGGGCCTGCCGCGAGCTCGACATCGCGTCCGTGGCCGTCTATTCCGAGGCGGACCGGGCCGCCTTGCACGTGCGCCTGGCCGAAGAGGCCGTCGCCATCGGCCCCGCGCCCTCCCGTGAGAGCTACCTGCGCATCGACCGCATCCTGGAGGCGGCACGCCAGAGCGGGGCGGACGCGATCCATCCCGGATACGGCTTCCTGGCCGAGAACGCGGACTTCGCCCGCGCCTGCGAGGAGGCGGGGATCGTCTTCATCGGCCCGCGCAGCCAGACCGTCGCGCTCATGGGGGAGAAGACCTCGGCCCGCCGGCTGGCCGTCGAGGCGGGCGTGCCCGTGGTCCCGGGCACGCTCGAGCCGGTGGACGATCTCGAGTCCCTGCGCCGCGAAGCCGAGCGCATCGGCTTTCCGGTGATGCTCAAGGCCGCGGCGGGGGGTGGCGGCAAGGGGCTGCGTCTTGTGCCCGACGCCGCGTCCCTGGCCTCGTCGGCGGAGCGTGCGCGCTCCGAAGCCCTCTCCGCCTTCGGAGATGGGAGCCTCTACCTCGAGAAGGCCCTCGTGCGGCCGCATCACATCGAGATCCAGGTGCTGGCCGATCACCACGGTCACGCCGTTCACGTCTTCGAGCGCGAGTGCTCGATCCAGCGCCGCCACCAGAAGGTGATCGAGGAGAGCCCGTCGCCCTTCGTGACCGAGGAGCTGCGCGCGCGCATGGGCGCCCTGGCGGTGGCCCTGGCCGAGAAGGCCGGCTACCGCAACGCGGGCACGCTGGAGTTCCTCGTGGACGCCGGCGGCAATCCGTACTTCCTGGAGATGAACACGCGCCTGCAGGTCGAGCACCCGGTGACGGAGATGGTGACCGGGCTCGACCTCGTGAAGCTGCAGATCCGGATCGCGGAGGGCGAGGAGCTGCCGTTCCGGCAAGGCGACCTGCGGCAGAGGGGCCACGCCATCGAGTGCCGGGTGTATGCCGAGGATGCCGCCCAGGGCTTCCTCCCCAGCCCGGGAAGGATCGTGGCCCTGCGCGCCCCCTCCGGCCCCGGCGTTCGCGACGACAGCGGCGTGTACGAGGGCGCCGACGTGCCCATCCACTACGACCCGCTCATCTCGAAGCTCGTGGCCTGGGGCGCCGACCGGCCGGAGGCCATCGCGCGGATGCGCCGCGCGCTGTCGGAGTACGTCGTCTTGGGGGTCACCACGACCCTGCCCTTCTTCGATCGCGTCCTGCGGCACCCCGCCTTCGTCGCGGGCGACGTCGACACCGGCTTCATCGAGCGTCATCGGGCCGAGCTCGTCCCCGCGCCCTCGGACGAGGCGCGGGACATCGCGGTGGCGGCGGCGGCGGTGCGGGCGCTGCGCGAGCGCGCGTCGGCCCGCGCGCAGCCCCCGTCGGCCGCGGCCGGGTCCGCCTGGCGGGCGCGGTCCTGGCGCGACCTGGGCCCGGAGCGGTGATCTACGAAGCCACCGTCGACGGCCGGACCGTGCGCGCGGAAGTGCGCGCGGGCAGTGAGGACGGCCGCTACACGGTGTGGCTCGACGGCCGCCCCGTCGAGATCGACGTCCGCGACGCCGGGCCGCACGCGATGAGCGTGATCGCCGCCGGCCGCGCCCACGAGGTCGTCATCGAGCGGCGCGAGGGAGGCTACCGCGTCGCGCTGCGCGGCGAGGTGCTCGAGGTCTCCCTCGTCGAGGCCGCCCGGGGCCCCGGCGCGCCCCGCCGGGCGGCGGGAGGGCCCGCGCGCGTGCAGGCGCCCATGCCGGGCAAGCTCGTGCGCATCCTCGTCCGCGCCGGTGAAGACGTCGGGGCCGGCCAGGGCCTGGTGGTGATGGAAGCGATGAAGATGGAGAACGAGATCCGTGCCCCGCGAGCCGGGCGGGTGAAGGAAGCGCCGGTGCAGGAGGGACAGGCCGTGGAAACGGGCGCCCTCCTCGTCCTTCTGGAGTGATCCGCCGCTTCCCCTGGGGCCCGCCATGAAACGCCGCTCCCTGCTCTTCGTCCTGCTCGTGGTCGCCCTCGGGGCCGCCCTGCTGCGCGTGCCCGTATGGACGGCGGGCATCCTTTCCGCCCGTCTCGCGCGCGTGTTCAATCGGCCCGTCACGGTGGGGGGCGTGCGCTACCACCTCGTACCGCTCCAGGTCGAAGTCACGGACCTGCGGATCGGGGGCGCCACTCCGGACGCGGAGCCTTTCCTGGAAGTGCCGCGCCTGGCCGTGACTCCGTCCCTCGTCCCCCTCTTCGATCGCCGCCTGGTGCTCACCCGTGTCGTGATCGAGCGGCCACGCGTCCGGGTGCGGGCGTTCAAGCAGGGCGGCGACGACCTGCCGCGCCTCACCCTGGGTGGGCCGGGGCGCGAGTTGCAGATCCGGCGCCTGATCGTGGCCGGGGGCGAGCTCGAGCTCGACCACCAGCGCGTGCCCCTCGACCTGGAGCTCCCCGACGTGGGCGGCCGCCTCTCCCAGCGGCGCCCGGGCGTGCTCGCGGGATCGTTCTCCTTCGGCCCCGGCCCCGCGCGCTTCGGCTCCGCTCCGCCCTTGACCCTGAGCACGCGGATGGACCTGGCCCTCGAAGGCGCGAACGTCACCGTCGAGTCCGGCACCGTCACCGGCGATCGCACCGATCTCGACTATCGCGGCCGTGTCTCGCTCTCCCCTCTGAGCGCGGAGCTGGGTGTGACGGGGGAGGTGGACCTCGCGATCCTCGACCGCCACGTGCTGGCCAGTGACCTCGGCCTCGAGGGCCACGGCCAGTTCCGCGGCACCGTCCGCCTGGAGAAGGGCCGGCTGCGCGTGGCCGGACGCCTGGAAGGGACCCGCGGCGCGTTCAACGGCGTCGCCGTGCCGCGCTATGCCGGCGACGTCCTCTGGGACGAGAAGGGCATTCGCGTGCACGGGCTGGAAGCCGCCCTCCTCGGCGGGTCCGGGAAGTTCGAGATCGAGGTGCCGCCGGCGCCCGGCCAGGCCCGCGTGGACGCGCGGCTCGAAGGCATCGACGCGGAGGACGCGGCCAGCCACCTGTTCGACATCGGCAAGGCCGGGGTGGGGGCGGGGGCCACGGGGGAGGTCTCGGTGCGCTGGCCGCGCGGACGGCGGCGGGCGCTCAGCGGCCGCGCCACCCTCGACTTCGAGCCGCGAGAGGATGGGCGGACGCCTCTTCGCGGGCGCCTCGCCTGGCGCGCCCAGGACGGAGACCAGGTCGTCGAGGACGCCCAGCTCCAGACGCCGGCCGCGCAGGCCCACCTCGCGGGACCCATCACCATCGACCGCAAGACGGACCTGCAGGTCGAAGCGCGCAGCACGGACATCGCCGCCGCGGATGCGCTCCTCGTGCGCGTCCGGCGCGCCCTGGGCGCGCCCGCGGCCGAGCCCGTCGGCCTCGCCGGCGCCGGCGTCTTCGAGGGCCGCTGGCGGGGGGCCCTGGACGCTCCCGTCTTCGAGGGCCGCTTCACCGGAGAGGACGTCGCCTACCTGGGCGTGCGCTGGGGACACGCGGAGTGGGTGGGCGCGTTCGATGCCCGCGAGGTGCGGCCGCACTCGCTCGTCCTGCGCCGCCCGGGCGGCGAGCTGTGGGTGGACGGCCGCGTGCAGACGGGCGACCTCGGTGACGACGACGCCATCGACGCGCGCATCCGGATCGTGAACTGGCCGGCGACCGATCTCGTCACCGCGCTGGGCTGGGACGTCGAGCTGCAGGGGCTCGTGTCCGGCGAGGCCGCGCTCACCGGCCGGCGCAGCGAGGCCCAGGGCACGGTACACCTCGCCAGCGCGACCGGCCGCTACTACGAAGTGCCCTACGAAGACCTCGACCTGCGCGCCACGCTCCACGGCCGCGTGACCGAGGTGACCGCGGGCCGGGCCCGGGTCGGCGGCGGGACCGTGGATTTCGCGGGCACCGTCACCGACGACGGCGTGTACGACGGCCGCGCGCACGCGGAAGCGCTGGACGTGAGCGCGCTCGTGCCCGCCCGATCGTCCGCGCTGCGCCTGGGCGGCCGCGTCTCGGGGTCGGTGCTGCTTCAGGGCACGCGGGCCCGGCCGCGCGTCGAAGGCGACCTCAGCGCGGCGCGGCTCTTCCTGGGAGACGAGGGAATCGGCGCCTTGGAGGGGCGCTTCACGGGCACGGGCGACGGCCGCGTGGCCCTGGACGCGCGCTGCCGGTCTTCGCGCGTGGACCTCGCGCTCAAGGGCAGCCTGGGCGTGGCCGCCCCCTACGAGGCCGACCTCGCGCTGACCGCCGAGCAGACCAGCCTGGATCCGTTCGTGCGCGTCGCGACCGACCTGTCCGCGGCCGTCGGCATCGTGGCCTCGGGCGGGCTGCGCTTGCGCGGTCCGCTGGCCACTCCGCGCGCGCTCACCGCGGAAGCGGACGTGCGCGACCTGCTCGTCTCCCTGCCCGAGTACCCGGTCAAGAACCGGGCGCCTCTCCATCTGCGCCTCGCCGACGGCGCGCTGGAGGTGCGGCGCCTGGAGCTCTCGGGGGAAGGCACCGATCTCGCGGTGGCGGGGACGGCCGCGCTCGTCGGCGACGGCGCCCTCGACCTCACCGTGCGGGGCAGCGCCGACCTGCGCGCGCTCTCCCTCGTGAGCACGGAGCTGCGCGGGCGCGGGGCGGCCCGGGTCGAGGTCGCGGTCTCCGGCACCCGGGCCACGCCCGTCGTGGACGGAACCCTCGACGTGGAAGGGGGCGGCGTGCGCCTGCGCGGCTTCCCCCACGGCGTCGAGGGCGTGCGCGGGCGCGTGCTCTTCAACGGCCATGCCGCCCATTTCTCGGGTGTGACCGGCACCGTCGGGGGCGGGCCCGTCGAGCTGGAAGGGCAGGCCGCCTACACCGGAGGCCGGCTCACCTCCTTCGACGTCCAGGGCAACGGCCGCGGCATCTCCCTGCGCTACCCGGAAGGCCTGCGCAGCGTCCTCGACGCCGACCTGCGGCTGTTCGGCGACGGGGCGCAGCAATGGCTGACGGGGAAGGTCGCGGTGCGCGACGCCGTCTGGACGCGCCGCTACGACGTGGCCACGGAGATCCTGGCCGCGGGCACGCCGGTGGCGGGGGAGGGCGCGCGCGTGGGCGGGGGCGTCCGGTACGACGTCAAGGTGGACGCGCCGGGCACGCTGAAGATCGACAACAACCTCGCCACCCTGCAGGCCCGCGCCGAGCTCAACCTGCAGGGCACCTACGACGCGCCGGTGGTCCTGGGCCGGGCGGAGATCGACCGCGGGCGCGTCTATTTCCAGGGCAACACCTACGTGATCCGCCGCGGCACCATCGACTTCACCAACCCGCAGAAGCTGGATCCCCTGTTCGACATCGAGGCGGAGACGCGCGTGCGCTCGTACAGCGTCACCCTGAAGGTGAACGGCACCCTCGAACGCGTGTATCCCACCCTCACCTCCGACCCGCCGCTGAGCACGCTCGGCATCCTGAGCCTGCTCGCGGGCGCGGAGGAGACCGCGGTGGAGTCCGCCCAGGCGCTGCAGAACGAGAGCAAGGCGCTGGCCGGCGTGGGCGCGGCCACCCTCGCCGTGGGCAAGCTCTCCGAGCAGGTGGGCCTGGAGAAGGGGGCCGCGCGCCTCGGTCTCAATCGGTTCTCCATCGATCCCACCGCCGTGCGCGGCGAGGTCTCGCCGTCCAGCGCGCGCATGACCCTGGGCAAGCGCGTGACCCCGGACCTCAACATCGTGTACTCGCAGGACCTGAGCGGCACTCAGGAGCGGCTCGTGTCCGTCGAGTACACGCTCTCGGACCGGCTGTCGCTGCTGATGACGCGCTCGGACGTGGCCGGCTACGGCTTCGACCTGCGTTTGAGGCGGCAGGCGCGATGACCGCGTACGTCCTCGCCGCCCTCCTGGCGGGGACGGCGCCGGCCGCCCCCGACCCGAGCCCCCCGCCCATCGTGACCTCCGTGCGCATCGAAGGCGATGCCGCGGATCAGGCCCGGCTCGGCCGCTACGTCGAGGTCAAGCCGGGCCAGGTCCTCTCCCCGGATCTGGTGCGCCACGTGGTCGAGCTCTTCTACGCGACGGGCGACTACGCGGACGTGGTCGTGGAGACGACTCCGGCCGCGGGCGGCGTGGACGTGGTGTTCCGTCCCGTCAAGGCCCCGTTGCTGGCCGAGGTGCGCGTGGAGGGCGACCGTCTGGTCAAGGCCGAAGCGCTGCGCCGCGCGGCCCGCCTGCGTCCGCGCGAGCCCCTCTGGCCGGCCCGGCTCGAGCAGGCCGCGCGGGACGTCGCGGTGTCCCTGGCCCAGCGCGGGTACCTCGAAGCGCGCGTGACCGAGACCATCCGCCCCACGGCCGCCGGCGCCGACGCCGTCTTCACGATCACCGCCGGCCCCCGCGTGCGCGTCGGGTCGGCGCGCGTGGAGGGCCCCCCCGAGGTGATGGCGATCCTGGAGCCGGACGTCCGTCCGCACATCGGCGAGCCCTTCCGGCGCGCGCAGAGCCAGGCCGCGGGCGAGCACATGCGCACGGACCTGGCCCGCCTCGGATACTGGCGCGCCGCCGTCACCGTGGCCGAGGCCTACGACCCGAGCACGGGGCTGGTGGGGCTCGTGTTCCGGGTGGATCCGGGTCCCCTCGTGGACGTGCAGGTGCGGGGGCTGGGTGAAAGCCGCCTGCGCGGGCGTATCCGCGATCTCCTGAAGGAGGGCGGGCTCAAGTCGGACGCGGTGGAGGAGGCGAGCGACCTCCTGGAGGAGGAGGCGCGGCAGCAGGGACACCGCCTGGCCCACGTGACCCATCACGAGGAGCAGCGGGGCCCGCGCCTCGTCCTCGTCTACGACGTGGAGGCGGGTCCACGCGCGCTGGTCGCCTCCGTGCGCCTGGAGGGTGAAGGGACGGAGGGGCTCGCGACCGCGCTCAAGACCCGCCCCGGCGAGCCCCTCGTCGACGCGACGCTGGCCGAGGACGCGCGCGCGCTCAGCCGCGCCCTCGAGGACCGCGGGTACCCCGCGGCCCGCGTGGATGCCGAGGTTCCCGACGGCGGCGGCGATCTGCCCGTCGTGCTGCGCGTGCGCACGGGTCCGGCCACGCGCGTCACGTCGCTGCGCGTCGAGAGCCCGCAGCCCCTGCCCGCGGAGAGCGCGCCCCGGGAGCTCCGGCTGCGCGAGGGCGGCCCCTACCGCGTGGCCGACCTCGCCCGCGACCGGGACACCGTCCTGTCCGCCTACCGCAACTCCGGATACCAGCAGGCCGACGTCGTCCCGGAGGTGACGTTCTCCGAGGACCGTGCGGGAGTCGCGGTCGTGCTGCGGGTGGAGCCGGGCGCGCCCACGACGGTGGAGCACGTCGTCATCAGCGGCCTGGAGACGACCAAGGAAGCGGTCGTGCGGCGCGAGCTCGTGGTGAAGGAAGGCGAGCCCCTGGGCCTGGACCGGGTCCTGGAGTCGCAGCGCCGGCTGGGCGCGCTCGGCCTGTTCGACCGCGTGACCATCACCGAGATGGACCCCGATTCTCCTCTCCGGCGCAGCGTGGTCGTGCGCGCGGAGGAGGCACCGCTCACGTCCGTGTCCTACGGCGTGGGCTACGCGGAGCAGGACCTCCTGCGCGGAAGCGTGGAGGTGACGCGGCGGAACCTGTTCGGCATGGACCGCCGCCTCTCCGCCTTCGCGCGGGCCAGCTTCCGCGGCTTCCGCCTCCTGGGCACCTTCCGGGAGCCGTACCTGCTCGGGCGCAAGCAGGAGCTCTTCGCCACCGCCTTTCGCGAAGAAGAGGACCGCGACGCCTTCGACTTCATCCGCACCGGGGTCACGCTCCAGACCGCCCGCACGCTCTCGCGCAGCTGGAGCCTCATCCTGCGCGAGACCTACGCGGAGACGCGCACCTTCAACACCACCGAGGACTGCCTGACCTTCGGCCGGGAGTTCTGTCCCGGCACCATCTCCGGCCCCTCGGCCTCCGTCGTCCACGACACGCGCGACGACCCCGTGGACCCGCGGCGCGGCCACTTCCTCCTCAACGACCTGCTGATCTCGCACCGCTTCCTGGGAGGCAACACCCTGGTGAAGGGATTCGTGCAGGCCGCGACCTACCAGCTCCTCACCGCGCACACGCTGGTGGCTCTCTCCGCGCGCCTGGGCCTGGCCCGTACCTTCGGCGAGGAGCAGCTGCTCGTGCCCAAGCCGGATCGCTTCTTCGCCGGCGGCGACTATTCGCTGCGCGGCTTCGGCGTGGACGAGGTGCGGCCGGACGGAGGCAATGCGCTGATCCTCGGCGGCGTGGAGCTGCGCCGGCACCTGATCGGCGCCTTCTGGGGCGCCGCCTTCGCGGAAACGGGGAACGTCTATCCGCTCGTCTCGGACATGTCGCTGATGGACCTGCGCTACACGGCCGGCCTCGGCCTGCGCTACAAGAGCGCGGTCGGTCCCCTGCGCTTCGACTGGGGATACAAGCTCGATCGCAAGCCGGGCGAGAAGCCGTATCACCTCCACTTCACGATCGGCCATGCGTTTTGAGCTGGCGGCCGTCCTCCTGCTCCTCGCCGCTCCGGCGCGGGCGGGGGTCGTGGAGCGGATCCTGGCCGTGGTGGACGGCCGCCCGGTGCTCCTCTCCGAGGTCGCGCTCTTCGAGAAGCTGCGCGGAGAGACGCAGCGGCAGGCCCTGGACGGCCTCATCGACGAGCAGCTCATGTACCGCGAGGCGGCCCGGCTGCCCCAGGCGGCCCTGACGCCGGAGGAGGAGGAGCGCGCCTTCGCCAGCCTGCGCGCGCAGGTGCCCGCGTTGAGCGCGGACGAGGAGGAGCAGCTCCGCCGCCTGGCCCGCCGCCAGGCCGCCATCCTCAAATACGTGGGGTTCCGGTTCCGTCCCCAGGTGCGCGTCAGCGACGAAGCGGTGCGCGCGGCCTACGAGGCGGAGGGTCGAGGAGAAGGCTCCTTCGAAGAGGCGGCGCCCGCCCTCCGTGCCCGTCTGGCCGAGGAAGACCTGTCGCGCCGCATCGAGGGATGGGTGAAGGAGCTGCGGCAGGCGGCCGAGATCCGCTACAACGCGGAGCCGCCGGCCCCGGTGGCGGGACCGTCGTAGGCTCCGCGCCAGTCGTTCCAGCGGATCCGGGCCAGGTCCACGAAAGCGACCGCGCCCTTGAAGGTGTCGACGCGCGTGGCCTCGTCGTTGCGCCAGGTCACCGGCACCTCCGCGATGCGGAAGCCGCGGCGGCGCGCGATGAAGAGGGCCTCGACGTCGAAGGAGAAGCCGTCGAGCCGGGCGGGCGCGAAGGCCTTCTCCGCCGCCTCCGCGCGGAAGAGCTTGAAGCCGCACTGCGTGTCCGAGAGGCCGGGCAGGGCGAGGATGCGCACGCAGAAGTTGAAGAGGCGCCCGGAATTCTCGCGATACCAGGGCTGGCGGACCTCGACGTTGGACCCGGGCAGCGCGCGCGAGGCGATCACCACGTCGTAGCCCTCGTCCATCTTCGTCAGGAGCCGGTCGATCTCCTCGATCGGGGTCGAGAGGTCGGCGTCGGTCATGAGCCTGCGGTCCCCGCGCGCCTGCAGCATGCCCCGGCGCACCGAATACCCCTTGCCCCGATTCCCCTCGTTGCTCAGGACGGTCACGCCCGCCGCCTTCGCCCGGGCCACGGTGTCGTCCCGGGAGCCGTCGTCCACGACGACGATCTCGTGCGGCCGCCCGGCCAGGTAGCGCTGGATCTTCTCCAGGGTCGGGGGCAGGCGCTGCCCCTCGTTGTAGGCGGGGATGACCACCGACAGCAGCGGCGCGCTCAGCGCGGCCCTCGCGCCAGCGGTTCGAGGAGGCCTTCCAGGCCCAGACGGACGTCGACGAGGCCGAGGTCACGTGCGCCCCAGCGCACCTCTTCCATGAGGTAGCCCAGGAGGCCGCCTTCGTCCGTGCGATCGGCCTGCAGGGCGGCCAGGGCCGGCGCCTGGCCCGCCTCCACCGCGCGCAGGAACCCGGCCAGCGTCTCCGCCGTCGCCAGGAGGCCGTGGTTCTCGCGGACATGGACGGAGGCCAGGGTGCCGATCGTCTCCCGCAGAGCGGGCGATCCATGCAGGTGGCGCAAGAACGCTTCCAGCTCCGCCTCCTCGCGGGGCCCGGGATCGATGGGCACGACCACGCCCTCGGGGAACTCGTCCGCGGCGGCGCTCCCCGCGCTCACGAGCACGGGCCGGCCCACGCCCAGCGCGCGGACCACCGCCCCCGACATTTCGCCGTGGGACGGGAAGCGCAGGGCGAGGACGACGTCGGCGGCGGCGAGGTGCCGCTCGAAATCATCCAGGGGTAGCCGGCCGGTGACGCGCAGCCCGTCCCCCAGACCCGCCGCGCTCGCCCAGGCCTCCAGGGGCAGGCGCGGATCGGAGGCGCCCGCGACCACGAGCAGCGCTTCGGGATGGTCGGCCCGGAGACGGGCCATCACGCGCACGGCAGCGTCCAGCCGCTTGTTGACGGTGGCCAGGCCGGGCGCGGTGACGACGAACGCGTCCGCGGGCAGGCCCAGGTGCGTGCGGCTGTCCGCCCGCGCCGGTGGAGGCTCGACGGGGAGGGAAAGGTGATGGGGCAGGTGTAGGCGCGGCCGGCCGGGCAGGCGCCGGGCCACGCGCGCCGCCGTCTGCGCGCTCAGCGTCACCACGCCCAGGCTCCCTTCGAGCACCCGGTCGTTGAGCGGAAAGAGCGCGGGCAGGAGGTCGCCGCCGAGGGCGCGCGCCACCTGGCGGCCGACGAAGGCTCCCGTCTCGCCGTAGGCGCGGCGCATCTCGCGCAGGTAGCCGGACACGTCGCCGCGCTCGACCGTCTCGTGCAGGACGAGGTGGTGCAGGCTCCAGTCATGGAGAAAGGCCACCCCCGGCCGCGCGCGGGCGGCGCGATACACGAACCCGTGCGCGGGCGAGTTGCCGAGGTGGTAGAGATGCAGATCTGCCTCCGGCGGCGTCGTGCCTGGGTCCTCGCTCACCGTCACCACGTCGAAGAGGGGGCCGAGGGCGGGGAGGCTCTCCGCTACGTAGTCGGCGATGCCGGACGGGGACGGGGGAAGGGGACTCCACACCGCGAGCCGCGTCATCGGATCGATTCCGTCAGCCGGTCGATGACCGCGTCCCACGAGATGTCGGCCACCCGTGCGTAGCCGGCCTCCCCCATCTCCCTGAGACGCGCCTCCGGCCAGGACCAGAGGGTGTCGATGGCGTGGGCGATGGCCTCCGGAGTGGGCTCCGCGACCACGCCCGTCTCGCCCGCGGTGACGAACTCGAGCACGCCACCCGCGTCCGTGGTCGTGACCACCGGCTTGCGGGAGAGGAACGCCTCCACCGTGACGTACCCGTAGTCCTCGTTGAGGGGCGCGTAATAGGCGGCGCGGGCCCCGGCGTAGAGGGCGATCAGCTCGTCGGCGGACACGAAGCCGACGAGCTCGACGCGATCCGCGACGCCGAGTCCCTCGATCTGCTTGCGCAGCTCCTCGGCCAGCGGCCCCGCGCCCGCGATCTTGAGCCGGGCCCCGCTGCGCACCCGCTGCATGGCGTCGACGGCGAGGTCGAGCCGCTTGAGCCGGTCCAGGCGGCCCGCATAGAAGAGGTAGTCCCCGTAGCTCTCGGTGCGATAGCGCCCCAGGTGGTGGGGAGGAGGATAGAGCGACTCGCCGTGGAGGCCGTTGTACTTCCGCAGCCGCTCGGCCACGTTGCGGGAGATCGTGTAGACGGAGCGGCACTCCGTGAGGGCCGCCGTGTCCATGGCCTGGATGGCGTCGCGGATCTGCACGTCCTCCGGCGTGTCCTGGAAGGAGCAGTAGGGCGTGCCGAACAGGTCGTAGGCCTCGCGATGCTGGTGGAAGAGCCACGCCACCTTGCGGGGATGCCGGACGAGGAAGCTCGGGAACTTGGTCGGGATGACGAGGTCCACGCGGAGGCCGCCGCTCTCCGTGACGTCGAGCAGGCGCCAGGCGAGGGCCTGCCGGACCAGCTCGGAGACGGGATACCACTTGAAGGGCACGGCGGCCACGTCGGCGCGGAAGCCGCGCCGCTCCAGGTTCGCGCGCAGCTCCGAGACCAGGATCTCCGCCCCGCCCGTGACGAACGGCGCCTGGGCGGCGCACACCAGGACCGTCTTCATCTCGCGGCGAGCCGCTCCTCGAGCTGCCGGGCGCGGTCGCGCAGCTCGCGCACGTCCCGCTCCAGGCCCAGCCGCCCGCGCTCCGCCTCCGCCAGCACGAGGTCGATCCGGCGTACGAGGTCGTGGACGTGGGTGACGAGCTCCTCCTGGAGGATGAGGTGACGCTCGTCGATCTCGCCCATGTGCCGTCCGTGCAGGCCCAGCACCTCGTCGTAATGGCGGTGGGTCGCGCTCAGGCGCGCGTCGATGTAGTCGAGGAGCGCGTTGTCGAACTGCACCTGGCGCGAGTTGAACGCCTCCTGGGCGTCCAGCACGCGGGCCAGCACCCGGCCCAGGCCCCGCGCGAGCAGCCGCCGCCAGCCGCCGCCCCCGAGGGCGTCGCGCACGCGCCAGCCCGCGTTCAGGGCCGCGTTGTCCGGGCGCGGCGTGGGCTCGATGGCAGCGGGGGTGCGATCCGCGGGCATGGGGCCGGGCACCTGGACCGGCCGCGCCGCGGGGAGGGCCGCCGTCCGCTCGTGCAGAGCGCGCGCCCGCACCGCTTCCCGCACGCGCCGCAGTTCGTCCGCGACCTGCTGGCGGTCGCTCATGCCTCCTCGCGCCACATGCCCGCGATTCTAACCGCGGGCCGCCGCCGGGGCCGCGCGCGGCTTGCGCGCGAGAGCGAAGACGCTGGCCCCGATGGGGAGGGGAAGGTGCCGCACCAACCGCGCCTCGATCCCGAGGAGGTTGCGGAACGTCCACTCCATCGGCGGAGGCAGGAACCCGACGTCGGAGCCGTGGCGATGCAGGAGGCGGTCGAGCGTACGCCGGACCGCGACCACGGGAAACAGCAGCGTGTTCGCATAGGTCAGGCGGGCCACCTCCAGCCCGGCGTCCTCCAGCAACCGGCGCACCTCGCCGCGCGTGTAGCGATGGCGGGAGTGGACGGCCTCGTCGTGGGCGCCCCACAGCATCTTCAAGGCGGGCACGCGCACGAGGAAGAGGCCGCCCGGCTTCATCACGCGGACGATCTCGCGCACGGCCTCCCGGTCGTCCGCCACCCAGCGGTGGTAGAGGACGTCGAACGAGGTCACGGCGTCGAAGCTCCCGTCCGGGAACGGCAGGGACAGCAGGCTGCCACGGGTGGCGGCCACGCCGCGGCTGCGGCAGAAGCGCAGGGCTTCGTCCGAGAGATCGACGCCCACCGTCTTGCCGAAGCGGCGGAGGTGGGCGAGGTTGTTGCCCGTCCCGCAACCCGCGTCGAGGATGCGGCGGCTCTCCGCCGCCCCGTCCGGCCATTCCGCGGCGAGCAGGGAGAGGCTGATGGCGCGCATGCCCGCGTACCACCACTGCGTCTCCTCGGCCTCGTACATGCGGCCGTATTCCTCGAGGTTCATCGCTGACCCTCGAGGGGCATGACCCGCACCTCGTCCACCTGCGCCCGCCCGCCCGCCGACACTTCGAGGACGAGCTCATTGGGACCGGGCCGCAGCCCGCTCGCCTCCGCGGCCGCGCCCACCTCGGCGAAGGCGGGGGCGAGCGAAGCCTGCGCGAGCGGACGGCCGTTCAGGAGAAGGCGCAGGGTTCCCGATCCCTGCGCG
>Ga0075431_100004474_pt1 | contig 13713 bp, 13 predicted proteins | sample RhiMetdeltSRZDD5_FD_75297 | JGI IMG/M metagenome (GOLD analysis project Ga0075431, IMG submission 75297) | Populus rhizosphere microbial communities from Tennessee, USA - Rhizosphere MetaG P. deltoides SRZDD5 | ecosystem: Host-associated > Plants > Roots > Rhizosphere > Soil | place: USA... | reverse complement strand
GACGCGCTCGCGCAGCTCGCGGATGTCGTCGACGGAGTTGTTCGACGCAGCGTCCATCTCGATCACGTCGAGCGAGGTCGCGTTGGCGATCGCGACGCACGAGTCGCACTCGCCGCAGGGTTCGACGGTGGGGCCGTGCACGCAGTTCAGGCACGCGGCGAGGATCTTCGCCATCGAGGTCTTGCCGGTCCCGCGCGAGCCCACGAACAGGTACGCGTGGTGGACCTTGCCCTGCTCGACGGCGTTGCGCAGCGTGCGCACCACGTGCTCCTGGCCCACCACGTCCGCGAACGTGCGCGGGCGGTGACGGCGATAGAGCGACGGGCCGGCGGACACGGAAAAGCCAGTCTAGAGGCCGCCCCGGGCGCCCTTGGGCACCCGCGGCAAGAGTGGACCGTGCACCCTCGATCGAAGCTCAACTCCTCGAGCGCGCTTCCGGTCGCTGGCTCCGGCCGGGCTTCCCCGCATCGCCTGGCGACTACCGCTTAAGGCTGCTTCCTTCCGGACCTGACCTGGTTCACGGGCCTCCATCGCGCGGGACCCGGGCCATCGACGCCGCAGCCGGCGCGCTGACCCCGAGGGCGTCGCCCCTCGGGAGGGGATTCAGCCCCGCTAGAGCGGTTTGCGGGTGACAGGGCACCGCTACCTCCCCGCCTAGCACGGTCCACGAGCAATGCTAGCGCCGGCGGCAGGCTAGGATCGACCGCCTCGGGCGCGTAGCTCAGTGGGAGAGCGCTCGCTTCACACGCGAGAGGTCGCTGGTTCGAAACCAGCCGCGCCCATCGAGAACGTCCCTGCTAATCCGGTGATTTCCTCGCCCGGACCGCTCTTTCGGTATGGCTAGCCAGGTGTCGTGGTGTGGCTTCTGACCACTTCACTGACCACTACTCGCATCATTCGGGCGGCATCGCCGGTCAGTCCAGTACGGGCGTTCAGACACCCGTAATCGGTTTTCGTCGGACCTTCAGCGATGTGCTGGGGGTTTGTGGCGGGGGCTCAGCGGGTCGGCGATCATCTCGTCGACGGCGGCGCCGACGTGTCGGCGGTCGCGGTTCAGCACCTTTGCGTAGATGCGGAGGGTGGTGCCTTCATCGACGTGCCCGACCTGGCCCATCACGTAGGGCACGTCCGCGTTGTTGGCCAGCAGCAGCGAGATGAACGTCCGCCGCAGCGTATGCGGGGTCACGTGCGGGAGGCGTGGGAGTCCGTGCTCCTCTCGGGCGGCGTTGGCGTCCGCGACGCAGGGGGCCAGGACGCGTGTCCTGACGTTGTCCTTGTCGCGGGGCCGCCCTGAGGCGGTGGTGAAGACCAAAGCGGCCGGATCGGGGTCCGCGATCCGGCTTCGGTACTCGGTGAGGATCTCCCGAAGCATGGGGGTGGTATCGACCTCTCGAGCTCCGGCGGGCGTTTTGGCATCGACGACGGTCAGTCGGCCGTGTGCGAGGTCGACGTCGCGCCAGCGCAGGCGGCAGAGCTCGCTGACCCGTACGCCGGCGAGCGCGAGAGTGGCGATGATCTCCCGCCGCGCGAGTCCGCGATCGGACCGCGAACGGGCGTCGCGGTGTTGCGCAGCGGCAAGGAGATCGCGGAGCTCGTCGGGCTCGAGGAAGCTTCCCCCGGGTCTCGGCGCGCGGAGGCGACGGCGGCGGCCGCGGGCGGGGTTGGAGGCGACCCATCCCCGCTCGACCGCGTCGTCGAGCATGCTGGCCAGCAGCGCAAGGGTCTTATTGATCGATTCGTTGGAGAGGCCGCGACGTCGACGGCCGGCGTGATCGACGAGCGTTACCCCGGCCGTCCGGGCTCGGTCGGTTTCATCTCGCTCGATGAGCTTGTCCTCGCGGTACCGATCGACGAGCGCGATGGTGATCTCTGATGGCTTGTAGTCGGCGAAGAACGGGAGGAGGTGGTGAACCAGGCGCCATCGGTAGTCGGCGTAGGTCGTGTCTCGAATTTCGTGGCGCCGGGCCGCGAGCCAGCGGCTGGCGAACTCGTGAAAGCTCGGCTCCTCGGCGGGTGCGGCCTCGTCATCTGGCGGCTCCCAAATGCCGGCTTCGACCTTGGCGAGGGTGTTTCGCAGCTCGATTTCGGCTCGGGCTCGCGTCCAGCCGTCCTCCTCGGTTCCGAGGCGGATGACGTGGCGCTTGCCGCCGGCGCCGAAGCGCAGCGAGTACGTCGTGAGCCCGTCGGCCCGCTGGTGAGTGCGGATATTGCCCTTGATGCTTCGTGCCACGCGCACGGCCTGGTCGTTGCCCGAGGGCGTGACCCTAACGTCGTGATAACCGCCCATGGATCGGCAGCAGCTCGAGCGGTTCGGAGCTTGCGGACTCCGTCGCTCGCGTGCGGGACCTGTTCAGCCGGAGTTCGTTGAGGCGTTGTTCGACGCCGAATGGGTTGAACCGCATGCGGGCTCGGCGCCCGGCCCCAAGTCTGATGGCGCCGAGCTGCTCGGCATGCTCATAGACCCACTGGCGCCCAACGCCGAAGTGCTCCGCCACCTCGAGAGCGGACAGAAGCCGAGTCTCCATGTCGGGCGACCGCCGTTGTAGGAGCTCGACCACTCGCCGAGCCACCGCCTCGACGAGATCGTGGGTTCCTATTAGAGAATCGCCGTTCGGAGGGTTGAAGCGGTCAGTCGAATTGCTCATCGTTTCTATCCGTTCAACGTCCGAGTGCCCGAATTCCCTTGTATCGCTTTTCTTGTGGGCCGTACGGCCGGAGCGATCTTGGTCGCGCAATGAGCGGCGGACGGCGGTGGCGGTCAAGCGACGTAGTCGCGTACCGCCTCGCGGTTGACCGGCGCCGTCGTCGCCGCTAGCCGTTTCTTTGGTCTCTATCTGTTGAACGTCTGAGATCGCCGGATTCCCCCTCCATTTGCGCGGCAGTGCTCTCACTTGCCCTATAGGTCGATGGAGAGGCCGGGGTCGTGTCCGAGGTCGCGTTCGCCTAGTGGGGGTTCGCTGAGTCGGTCGGCCATTGTCGGGCGTTCGGGTGTGAGCGCGTCGAGGCCGAGTTCGGCTCGGGCGTGGTGGACGGCGTGTTCGGCGTCACGGAAGTCGGAGCGGTTCGTGTAGTCGGGGGCGGGGCCGAGGGCGCTGCGGTGGTGGTCTGGCGGGATGTTGTGGCGGTGGCGGTAGGTCTCGATGGCTGCGACTGCGCGTTCCCATGCGGGGCGGGTGGCGTGGTTTTCGGGTCGGGGGCCGAGGACGGCGGTGATGTGGTCGGGAGCGTCGATTTGCGCGGCGGCGACGAGTTGGCGTTCGGCTTGGCGGTCGCGCTGGTGGAGCTCTTGTTCGAGGGCGCGGAGGTAGCGGATGTCGTCGGCGTGACGGTCGATCCACGCGACCGGGTCGTTGTCTGCCCGCTGCGCCGCGATTTGCTCGAGGGTCTCGCCGTAGCGGCGGTTGACGTAGGTCGCGTCCGATTGGAGGTGTTCGAGCTGGCTGCGGACTTGGTCGCCTTCGCTACCGCGGCGCTGGAAGAACCCGAGGGTGTCGAGCCGGTGGTTGGTCTGCCCGATCCGCAGTTCTGTCTCTTCGAGGTGTGTTCGCTGGCGCTCGGCCTCGCCGGCGAGGAACTCAAGTGTCCGTGCTGGCCGGGAGGGGAAGTCGTCAAGCGCCTGCCGGACGCGCTCGTGCTCGTCCCGAAGCTGCGTCGTGGTCAGCGCGCGTGCGCGCGCGTACGCGGGTTCATCGGAGGCGAGGGTTTGGGCGCGGCTGTCGCTGAGGTGGCGGGAAAACCGTGCGATGGCGTCCTCGCGCGGTCGGGGCGGTCCGTGGGCGTGTTCGTGGTCGGGGAGGTCGGTATGGGCGGCGAGGTAGAAGTGGGTTTCGTGGCGGGCGCGGGTGGCGATCGAGTAGCCGGCTTCCTGGTAGAGACCGTCGCTGGCCAGGGCGAAGGTGCGATCGAGGTGGTGCTCTGGAGCTTGTGGGCGGTCAGGGCGTAGCCGTGGTCGACCCAGCCCGCGTCGAGATACCAGTCGGGCAGCCGGACCGTGCGGCCGGCGTCGAGCTCGACCGTGAGCCCGCGCCGATGGGCGTCGACGGCGACGACGGTGCCGCGGTCGCCGTTGTCGACGTCGAGGGTCTTGTTGTTGCGCAGGAGAACGACGCGGTCGCCCGCGGCAAAGCTGCGCTCGTCGACCGTGATCTCGTCGTCGCCGAGCCGGCCGCCGTCGCGCATGAGCGCGTGAGCGTTGGCGTTGAGCTCGGCAACGCTGCTGCGTTGCAGCGCGACCAGCACCGACTCCTGCTGCGGGTCGCGTTCTCGTGCCTGCCACCAGTCGCCCAGTTGAGCGCGCACGGCGGCCGCGGGGTCGTCGGCCACTGTGAGGCGTCCGCGTTGCGCTTCGAAGAGGACGTAGGCGTCGACGTCACCCTCGCGCAGGCGACCGAGCGCGCGGATCTCTTCGGGGTCGAGCTGGCGGCGGTTGCCGACGAGCTCGACGGCGCCGAAGCGTTCGCTGATCGCGCGGAAGGCGCCACCGGCCTCGATCTCAGACAGCTGGCGCGAGTCGCCGATGCCGATGAGCTTGCCGCCGGCGGCGGCGACGTGTGCGAGGCCGCCGATCAGCATGCGCAGGTTGATCGGGAAGACGTCGTCTCGGTGCAGGCCCTGCCACACGCCCGCGCGCTGCTTGGCGGTGGCCACCGTCTGCGGTCTCGACGCGACGAACGCGGCGTTCAGGGCACCGACGGAGGTGCCCACGAGCATGTCGGGTACGACCCCTGACTCGTAGAGCGCCCGCAGCATCCCGACCTGCATCGCGCCGAGGCTCGCTCCGCCGGAGAGCACGAACGCGGTCTGGGGGGCGTCCTCAGCGCTTCGCAGCATGAAGTCGTCCCATCCAGGCGGAGTAGACGGCCGCCGCATAGTCCTCGCGGTCGAGCGCTGCGCGATAGTTCGCGAAGGCGAGACCCCGCTGGGCCGCGTTGCAGGTCTCCCACCGGTCGTAGGCGCTCCGAACGTCCTCGCACGCTTCGCGCCAGCCCACCCAGCTGTCGAAGAACTCGTCGACGGTGGAGGAGGGCACCAGTGAGCGCGGCATGCAGCGAGTGTTCCTCCGGCCAGGTTCGATCGCATCCGCGAGTCCCCCAGCGTGGGTCCCTAGCCGTGGCGGGGACTGGGGACGCGGACTAGTGACCTCTCAGACGAGACAGGATTTCGGGGCCGTCACGGTCTCCGGCGATGAGCGGAACAACCTCAGGAGGCCGTGCGATGAACGATCCACAGCGTGTCTTGCTCGAGTACCTGGGCGCCTTCCCCGACCCCGAGAAGGCCTCGTCGTTCTTCGCGGAGGACGGCGTGTTCGAGATGCCCTACCTCGTCTCGGTCGGCCTGGAGCCGCGGGCCCAAGGGCGGGAGAACATCCGCGGTTTCCTCGCGGCGGTGATCGAGCTCTTCCAGGACTTCACGTTCGACGCCGACGACATCACGGTGTTGATCGACACCCCGACGCAGGCATTCGCGGAGTACGTCACCCATCCGACCGCGGCCGCCACCGGGCGGAAGGTCCATCACCTACTCATGGGTCGGGCCGTGGTCGAGAACGGTCAGATCAAGCTGCTGCGCGAGGCGCTCAACACGGTGGCCTCAGCGCAGGCACTGCTCCCTGGCGGCGCCGCTGACCTGCCGGCACCCGACATGGAAATCAGGTCGTTCTAGCCATGAGGGCCAGCGGCGGCTAACCAAGCGCGCTGCCGCCGGCGCGGCGCACGAGCGCGCGCGCACGGGGGGTCTGGCGCAGGGAGAGATTGTGGCGCGCGAGGCGCAGCGCTCGGTGGCGGTCGCCGCCGACCGTGAGCCAGAACTCCGCGGCATGATCGGCGAACGCCTCTTCGTGCCGCGCGACCAAGTCGTCGTAGCGGGCTTCCGCCCTGTCGCGCCAGATTTGCGCCTCCTCGACCTCGCCCGCGTCGGCCAGGATGCGGGCGAGCTGCGTCGCGTAGTCGGGATCGTCGGATGCGAGCGCCAGTGGCCGAAGCCGGGCAATGGCCGCCGGGGTCTCCCCGAGGGCGGCATCGAGTTCGGCTCGGTGGCCCTGCGCGGGGGCGTAGGCCGGGAGCCGGCGGACGGCCGCATCGCACCAGGCGCGGGCACGACGGAGATCGTCGTGTCCCATCCACAGCTGGCCGCGCTGGAGCTCCAGCATGGCCAGCGGGAACGGGGAGGTCTCGCGGTACGAGCGAGTCGCCGCCCGGAACCAGCGCTCCGCCTGGTCCATCTCTCCACGGTCGCCGTAGACCCCTGCGAGAGCTGCCAGCCCATTGAAGTCAGCGTGACGGTCAACCGCCCGGCGCCGGATCGCGACTGCCTCGTCGTAGCGTCCGAGCGCCTGATAGATCGCGGCGCGCTCCGCATCGAGCTCGACGCCGTCGCCCCCGAAGGCTGCCGCGGTGTCGAGATCCGTCAGGGCCGACACGAAGCGGTGGAAGAGGCCGCTCATCCTCGCGCGCGTCAGGAATGCTCGGGCGTCCGTCGGCGCCTCGCCGACGAGCTCGTGCGCCATCGCGGCGGCTCGCTCTGCGTCGGCGATGCAGCCCAGCACGTGGCTGCGGAGGGCGATGAGCTCGACCAGCTCGGCGCGCTCGGCGACGGCGAGCAGTCCCGACATTGCTCGCCCGCCTTGGCCGCGGATCCGCGCCTCGAGGTTCCCGAGCGCGATGATCCCGGCGGTCGTCATCAGCGGCTCGCCAGACCGGCCTGCTGGAGAAAGGCGAGTTGGTCGGCGACCTTGGAGGGGGCCAGGATGTGGCCGGCGACGGCTGGGTCGAGATTCGGCGGCGCCAGGTAGGGGAAGCTCTCCGACGCTCGCACCGTTGCTTCGTCGACGCCGTCGTCGATGCGCGGGCCGTTCCCGCCTGTGATGACGAACGTGAGATTCGCGTCGCCCGCATCGGCGTTGAGCGACCGGCCGCCGCAAGTTTTGTGCGCGCGGCCCTGCAGCAGCGCCTGCTCGATCTCGAGGTAGCTGTCCTCGGCGTACGGCTTCGCGGCATCCACGACCAGGTAGTCGCCCAGGTACAGCTCAGTCAGCGGGTGGGTCCCATCCCGCTGCACGGGCCAGTCGATCTTCTCGTCGATGCCGTCCATCACAGACAGGTTGGAATTCAGCCGAGCCCGATAGGCGGCAAGGTAGTTCGGCGCCAGCTCGAAGGGGTCCTCCTGGTTCCAGAGCTCACGCACATCGAGGTCGCGGTTGACCGTGTCGTCTCCGAGCTCGCCGAGCATCTGGCCCTTCACAAAGGCCCGCCCGACCCGCTCCACGCGCACCGGGTATTTGCCGGCGGTGACCACTTCCGACGCGACGGCGAACAGCGTTCCCGGAGCTCGCCCGAGCATCGTGGCGACGTCGAGCTCGACGACAATCCCCAGGATGTCCCATCCATCGGCGCCATTGGCGGCGTTCTCCTGGAACGCGAGCCGCCGGGTCGCGAGCGTTTCGACATACGCCGTGGAGTCGTTGAACAAGGGGTCCATGCGCAGCCCGGCGAAGACACGCGCGCCCGGTGCCTCGGCGCCCTGCTCGTCGTTCACGCGGAACGAGATCGTCGCGCCGTTTGGGAGCGTGCACGTTCCCTCCTGGACGGGGCTCCCGGCGTCGTCCATCATCGCCGGCGCCGCGAAGGTGCAGGTGACGTTGTACTCATCCGTGCCAACGCCGAAGCTCGAGCCAGGGCCGCCGGCCGGGATGGTCACTGGGCGGATGCGGAACCGGTAGCTGGCGGCGTCCGTGAACAGCGCTCCCGGCTGAGCGTTGGGGAAGACGGTCATGACGAGCACCAGCTGGCCGGGCCGGGACGGGCTGGGGAAGGCGTAGTTGTCGCCGATGTCGATGGCCGGCTCAGCCACACCTCGGGGACTGTTGTTGTGATCGGACATGTGCGTCCTCCTGTGTTGGGATCTAAACCGGATAGGGAGCAAGGCTCCAGGCCGCCGTCGCGTACCAGACGCCGAAGAGCAGGCTTGCGCCGCCCAACGCGGGCGCAACGGCGCCCAGCGAAGCGCGGCCGGGACGCGAGGCGAGCATCAAGCCGAACCCGCTCGACATCGCGCTCATGGACACGACGGTGAAGACGGCGAGGACCACGAGCGAGATGACCGCGAGACCCGTCGAGCGAACCGACGCAAGGACGAGCACGGCGACGCCCGCGCTCCCGCCCAGGCCGTGCACGAGCCCGATCGCGAAGGCACCGCGGCGCGTGCGCATTCGGTGCGGCTGCGGGTGGGCGTCCGAGCGGAATTCCCCGGTCCGCCATCGCACCAGAACACGGACGGCGAGGGAGACGATGACGAAGCCGATCGCCGTCTCCGCCCCCTGCTGAACCCCCTGCGGAAGCACGTTGCCGAGGAGGAGGACAGGAACTCCGAAGGCAAGCAGCGTTACCGCATGGCCAAGGCCCCAGGCAAGACCGAGCTCGCCGGCGCGACGAGCCGCGCCCTCCCGGCCGCTGGCAACGAGCGTTGTCACCGCGACGAGGTGATCCGGGTCGGTGGCATGCCGCAGCCCGAGAAGAACCGCGACCGCCAGAACGATCCAGATCGATGCGCCGTCGGAGAATGCGACGATCCTCTCGTCGAGCCCGAACATGGCGGTCCGTCTCTAGAACCCGACCGGCTGCCGGATCAGGACGATGTGTGTGCGGCCGGGCTGCTCCTGGTGGATCTCGAGGACCTTTCCGACGTAGCTGTTCTGCCCATATGTGGCATAGGCGCGGGCGTCCTCGAGCTTGAGGCTGTGCTCGAAGATCCGCTCGTGCGCCGCCTCCAGGTCGGCGACGAGCTTCTGCGCGCCGACGACGAAGATGACGTTGGCGGCGCCCCAGGTGAGGGAGGCGAGCTGGCTGCCCGAGGCCGAGGCGATGAGGACGGTTCCGTCGCTGGTGACCGCGTGGACGCTGCCGACCGTGTATTCGGGCTGGCCGGCGATCGCCTTCATCTCCTGCAGCTGGGTCTCGAAGTCGAGGGCGAGCAGTTCGTTACGCACTGATTTGTACGGTCCGCCGTCGTTGATCGCCTCCGCGATGCCCGTTTCCTCCAACGTGACCGAGGTGTTGGTCATCACGGCGGATCCTTCGGGGATGCGGGTGAGGACCGCCTCGCGTGCGGCGTCGAAGTCGTCGACGACCTCGACGCTGAATCCGTGCTCTTCGAGCGCAACGACGGTGTCGGCGAGCGTCTTCTCGTCGGGGAGGACGGTGAAGCGCAGAGATGCTTGGTCGGTCGTCATCGGGTGGGCTCCTTTCAGAGCGTTTCGTCGGGTTGGTCTCCGGTGGTCCCGTGGCCGCCTTCCCACCAGCTCGTCACGAGCGCCGCGTATTCGGCGGCGCGGTCCTCCCACGTGAAGTGCCCCGCGTCGAGGACGTCGAACTCGCTCCTGGGCAGCCACTCGTGGAGGTACTCGGGGTTATCTGCTGGTACGGCCGGGTCGTGCGCACCGGTGATGATCCGGACCGGCGTCTGGATCCCTGGCAGCAGATCGCGAAGCACGGGAAGCTCGCTTGCGTAGGCGCGCACGTACCGCATCGACTCGATGAAGCGGTCGCCCTCGTAGGAGGAGAGGTAGTCCTCACGGACGAAGTCGGGCAGCGCGTACCGCTCGATGCCGGACAGCGCATCGGCCACAATCTGCCGCGGGTCGACGCTGCGGTACCCCTCGAGGTCGGAGACCTCGAACCAGTCCTTCAGCACGCCACCCATAGGGAGCGGGATCGCCGAGCCTCCGCTCCCGACGACGAGGCTCCTCAGCCGGCCGGGATGCATGGCCGCGGCGAAAAGCGAAGCTGGTGTGCCGATGTCCGGGCCGACGACGTGCGGCTTCTCGAGCCCGAAGGCGTCGGCGACGCGAACGACGAACTCGCCCATCGCCCGGGGAGCCAGCAGCGCGTCCCGACGCTGGGAATGTCCGAAGCCCGGCAGGTCGATTGCCACCAGGTGCGCGCGCTCGGCGAGTCGGGTCCACGTCGGCTCGAAGGCGAACAGGCTCTCCGGCCACGGGCTCAGCAACAGAGCTTGATCGTCGCGGTCCTCGCTCTCGGCGAAGCGGATCGACAGCCCGTCGATGGTCCGGAACCGTGTCTCGATCGAACTGTTCAACCATGCGCTCATGGCCGGAGACCGTGACGTCTCCGCACCGCACTCTCGTCTGAGAGGTCCCTAGTCCGGGTCCCCAGTGATCAGCGTGAGGTCCCTGCGGCGGCCAGTCCGAACGCCAGGGCGTCCTCGACGACGGCGACCGCCGGATCCGGCGCGTGCTCAGCGAGTCGCGCGCGAACATCGTGGCCGAGCTTGGCTGCGACGATCGCGCTGGCGGATCCGATGGCGGCGGCCGGAAGCCACGGTGCTCGCCGGGTCCGCGCGAGAAGGCCGGCGGCCACCCCGCCAAGGGCCAGTCGCCCGGCGATCCCCGCCGGCTCGAGCCTGCTGGGCGTCGTCGGCAGCTTGTCGACGACCAACTCGCCGGCCGCGGCCGCCATGAGGATCCGTCTGGTCCACGGCCGGCGAAATATCGACGGCAGGGATGGGTCTGCGCGAGCCGCGATGGCCGCCAGGCCGAGCTGGCTGCGCAACCCGGACGCTGATCCGAGGAGCACGCTCCCCAAGACCGCACCCTGCCGCTCCGTCACTTGACGAGCGTACCGGCGTCGACGGGGAGGGTGACGCCGGTGATGTACCGGGCCTCGTCCGAGGCGAGGAACAGCACGGCGTTGGAGATGTCCACCGGCTCGGCCCACGGAATCGGAAGCGCGGGCACCGCCTGGAAGGCGGGCGTGATCTCCTCACGCGTGATGTCGCCCTGGCGGTCCGGCGGGAACAGGTGGTACAGCGCCTGGTTGTGGATCTGGTCGGTGTCGACCGCGCCTGGGTTGACCGTGTTGACCCGGACCATGTCGGGCGCCAGCTCGTTGGCGAGCGTCCGCATCAGCCCGACGGCGCCGTGCTTTGCCGCGGTGTACGCGCCGGCGTTCGGTTGCCCTTTAAGGCCGGCCGCGGAGCTGGTGATCACGATCGAGCCGCCGCCGGCCGCCCGCAGGTGGGGGATGGCGGCCTTGACCGTGTGCCACACCCCGGTCAGGTCGACGTCGACGACGTCTCGCCACGCCTGCTCGCTCACGTCCTCGGCGGTACCGAAGCTGACGATGCCGGCATTAGCGGAGACGATGTCGAGCCGGCCGAGTCGGGCCACCCCGTCGTCGAGCGCCGCCTTCAGCGCGTCGTAGTCCCGGACGTCCACCTGGCTGGCGACGATGCGCCGGCCCAGTGCCTCGACTTCCGCGACCGTCTCGGCCAGGTCCTCTGGTGTCGCCATCGGGTAGGGGACCGTGTCGATCTGCGCCGCGATGTCGACGCCGACGATGTCGGCGCCCTCCTCGGCCAGCCTGAGAGCGTGGCTTCGGCCCTGAGCCCGGGCGACCCCGGTGACGAAGGCGACCTTTCCTTCTAGACGAGCCATAGCGTCCTCCTTTGCGGGCTTACGAAGTCGCTGAGAACGTGACGGCTCTGCCGCTCCCTCTCGTCTGAGGGTTCCCTAGTCCGAGTCCCTAGTCGCCACGCCGGGGTCGCTGCTGAGGACGCGGTGGAGTTGGTTGCGCGAGCTGATGTCGAGCTTGGCGAAGACCTTGTGGAGGTGGTACTCGACGGTGCGGCGGCTGATGAAGAGCCGGGCCCCGATCTCAGGATTGGAGAGCCCGTCGCGGGCGAGCCGCGCGATCTGGGCCTCCTGGGGCGTGAGCTCGTCGCGGGTCTCGACGGTGCGCTTGCGGGCGGTCTCGCCAGTCGCCCGGAGCTCGCGGCGCGCGCGCTCGGCAAACGCCTCGATTCCCATGGCCTCAAGCATTTCGTGGGCGGTGCGCAGCTGCTCGCGCGCGTCGACGCGCCGGTTCTCGCGGCGCAGCCACTCGCCGTACAGCAGATGGCCTCGTGCGAGCTGCGCGCGGATGCGTGTGCGGCCGAGGCGGTCGATCGACTCGCGATAGAGACTGTCGGCGGCGTCGCCGTTGCTGAGCAGGGCGCTGACGCGGGCTTCGATTCCCAGCACCCATTCGCTGTGGATCACGCGCGTGCGTTCGGACAGCCACTCGAGTGCGGCCTTGACGTAAGCCGTGTCACCGGTCCTGGAGGCCGCCTCGGCGAGCTCGGATACGACGAGCGCCCCGTTGCCCAACTGATCGCGCTCGAATGCCTGCCAGGCGGCGTCGCGCGCGGCGTCGTAGCGACCGAGGCCGTTGTAGAGCACCGAGCTCGCGTAGCTCGCGACGTGGACGAACATGCCCAGACCGCGCGCCCTCGCCTCCTGCAACGTGGCCGCGATCAACTCAGTCGCCCTCGCCTCTCGGCCACGCCACGCGGCAAGCGAAGTCTCGGTGTACACCGTCGGCGCATTCCCTGTCGCCTCAGCGATGAGTTGATCCTCTTCGATCATCGCGGCCGCCGCCATCAAGTCCCCGGCGAAAATGTGGGTGGCCGCGACGGAATGGAGCGCAAGACGCAGGTGAGAGAGCGCGCCGGTGTCGCGGGCGACCTGTGCTTGGCGAGCGGCCAGGGCATGCCAGTACTCGTCATCCCACAGCTCGATGGCGACTAGGGCGCCGGCTCTTCCACCGGCGAGCCAGAGCGAGCTTCCGACCTCGTCGGTGCCGACGTCGGGAGCGAGACCCAGCTCGAGTGCTCGCTTGAGCGTCGGCGCGGCTGGCGCGTATCCCTCCGTCCACCGGATCGCGAAGCCGTCGAGCAAGACATCCACCACCCGCGGCGGCTCTGGGCCGGGGGGTGCCGCGCGCGCTGCCTCCGCGGCGGCCAATATGCCGCCCGGGCTATCGAGGTCCCCGGTCCACATCGCGGCAATGAGCGCCTCGAGGTGCGCCTCACGCGCGGCAGCGGCGTCGAGCGGCTCAAGGCGTCTGGCCGCACCGAGGAGCAGCCGAGCAGCGTCGCCGCCGCGTTGCTGCTCCACCGCGATCTGTCCGCGCAGCCGCTCCATTTCGGCCGTCCGCGGGTCGTCGAGCGGGCCGGCCTCGACCGCGAGCAAGAGTCTCAGTGCTGCATCGAACGCGCCGGCGTCGCGCTTGGCCGTGGCAGCCGCGAGCAGGCGTTGGGCACGGCGAGCGGGTTCGGGCGTGAGCATCCCCGCGCGCTCGAGGAACGCCGACGCCGCGGCCAAGCCTCCACGCCCCTGCGCGCGACTGGCCGAGCGCTCGAGCTCGGAGGCGACGTCCTCGTCCGGTCCGGCCGCGGCGTGGGCCCGGTGCCAAGCGCGGCGGTCCGGGTCGATCTCCGGATCGGTGACCTCCGCAAGCGCGGCGTGCACCTCCTGTCTCTCGGCAAGCGACGCCGACCGGTAGGCCGCCGAGCGAACCAGCGGATGACGAAACGACACCCGGGAGCCGAACTCGATGAGTTCGGCTTCGACCGCAGGAGTCGCAGCACCCGGCTCGATCGCGAGCCGCTCGGCTGCCCGGAACACCAGCAGGGGCTCGCCAACGGGGTCGGCCGCCGCGAGCCGCAGCAGCAGCCGCGTCTTCGCCGGAAGCTCGTCGAGTCGCCGCACGAAGCTCTCCTCGATGGTTCTGGAGAGCGGCACGGTGCTGGGCAGCCCGAAGCCACCCGCCAACTCACCGGGCGTCAACCCATGAGGCAGCTCCAACAGGGCCAAGGGGTTGCCGCCCGTCTCACTCACGATCCGGTCGCGGACCCGCACGTCCAGCGGCCCGGTGAGCG
>Ga0075431_100004473_pt1 | contig 13715 bp, 8 predicted proteins | sample RhiMetdeltSRZDD5_FD_75297 | JGI IMG/M metagenome (GOLD analysis project Ga0075431, IMG submission 75297) | Populus rhizosphere microbial communities from Tennessee, USA - Rhizosphere MetaG P. deltoides SRZDD5 | ecosystem: Host-associated > Plants > Roots > Rhizosphere > Soil | place: USA... | reverse complement strand
CGGCCCGATGCCGATGCGAACGTATTACTCGTACCGTGACCGGGAATCGGCGCGGCGGATCGCCGTCATGATGGTTGCGGTGCGCACGAGCGGCGACCCGCGCGTCGTCGCCGGACCGGTTCGGGAGGCGCTACGTTCCGCCGCCCCGACCCTGCCGGTCCTCGACATCCAGACGGTGACCGACCGCCTCGCGGACGTGCTCGCGCAGGATCGGCTGATCGCGTGGCTCGCAACGTTCTTCGCGCTCCTCGCCGGATTGCTCGCGTGCCTCGGGCTCTACGGGTTGATCGCCTACTCGACGACGCAGCGTACACCCGAAATCGGCCTGCGTGTGGCGTTAGGCGCCACTCGGCGCGGTATTCTCGTTATGATCTTGCGCGAGGCGTTTGCGGTGACACTCGCGGGGATCGCGATCGGGCTTCCGCTTGCCCTTCTCGCTGCGCGGTCGCTCGCCGATCGACTGTTCGGTGTCGGCGCGACGGACCTCCCGACGATCGGGATTGCGGTGTCGAGCCTGCTCGCCATCGCGGGAGTTGCGGGCTTCATCCCGGCGCACCGGGCGGCGGCGGTCGATCCCATGATCGCGCTGCGGCACGGCTGAGACTCCGACGGGACGCGTTCGGGGAATAGGGTACTGCTCGCACGTGTGGGGAGGTTTCGACGACCGATTACGCTACCAGCGCGCGTCGAGGCGGAGCAGCAGCGTACGCGGCGGTGCCAAGGTCATGAAGTCCTGCTGATCGATGCGCGACTGGCCATACATCGTCACCTCGGGATCGATGCCGGTGTAGTCCGTCCACGTCGCGAGGTTGCGGCCCGCGAGCGTGAGCGACGCAGCGCGCGCTCCGACGACCGCGCTCCAACTCGGCGGGAGCGTCCACGATAGTGACACCTCGCGGAGGCGTGTGAAGCTCGCGTCCTCGATCCACTCGCCTTCTGCCCTTCCCGGAGCCACGGCTCGCGCCTGACGCGAGAGCGGGACGTCGCTCACGTACAGGTCGGCGCACACCAGGACGCAGCGCAGCCGCTCGGTGAAGTTGTATGTGCGAAATCCGCCGCGGTAATCGATGAGCGCAGCGAGCCTAACGGACCGCCCGAGCTCGATGTGTGGAGTGACGCCGAGCTCGCGAGTCGGAACGGGTGATCCCATGTCCCGAAGCCCGGTGTCCGCGACAACCTCGGCGGGGACGATGATCCCATCGGCGTTCGCGTCGGAGTAGCGGTACGCAAGAGTCCACAGACCGTACAGGGAATAGCCCGGCCATATGCGGCTGACGTTGCTGACAATCGGCGGCGCCTGACCGAGCGTCAGCACCTCGTTGTCCAGTGTCGTGAACGTGATCCCGATTCCCGCGCGGGCGCGCTCGCGATCGAGCAGGCGCGCCTGCATCTCCAGTTCGATCCCCGTGGTGCGCCACTCTGCGCCGTTCGAGATGCCACTCGTTGTCGGGAAGCCGAGACTTGGCGGATTTGGACGGGTGAGGAGAGCATCCGTCGTCTTCTTCGAGAAGTAGGTTGCAGACAACCTCACCTGCTCGGACGCCATTCCGACGTCGATGCCGGCTTCGATCTCGCGTGCGCGCTGCACTGACCAATCATCCGTGCTCACATCCGCGCCGATCGGCTCGACGATGGCGAACCGAGCCGCGGCATCATACGGCCGACTGTCACCACTCTCTCCGTAGGCAGCTCTCACCTTGAGTGACGAGAGTGTCCGGCCCGGTCCGGCGAGCCCCTCGCGGCCGATGTCCCAAGCGAGATTCGCGAACGGATACGTGGGATTGTTCAGCTCCACGGCGAGGCGATCGAGCCAATCGTGCCTGACGCCAATCTCGAGGAACCGTCGCTCATTCCAGATGATCTCCTGACGTGCGACGATGCCCGTCGTCGTGCCCTCGCCTCTGCTCCAGGCGTAGTCCTCGAACCCCAGCGTGCCCGGGAGCGACCGCGTGTGCGTGACCAACCGCCGTTCCTCCGCGAAGTACTGCGCACCGAGCTCGGTCATCAGGCGGAGGGATCCGGTTTGGAAGCGGGATGTGGCAGAGACATCCACGGACGTACGCTGAACGCGCCGCTCACCGGTCGAAATGGCCCTGGGCGGCCCCACGCTGAACTCGCTGCCGGCTGCGAACAGGATGCTAGGGTCGATCTGCTCCTCGCGTGCCCATGAATCCTCCCGTCCCGTGAGCGCGTTCATGGTGAGCCACCGGGCAGGTTGCCAGCCGACGCGAACAGTGCCGCCAAGGCGACGAAGGCGCTGCTCGAGTCCCAGCTCATCGAGCACCGAGAGCGGAAGGTCCCGGTACCCTCGGCGCACGGGGTCATCAACACTGTTTCCGAGGAGCGCGCCGCTCAGGATGGAGATGGACGGCGCGGCCTGCGGGAGATCCGTGTGGCCCCCCATGAACCAGAAGTTGCCGCTGACGGAAACCGTCGAATCCGGGCGGAAGGAGCCATGAGCCCCCGCGGAGTAGCGCTGGTAGTCATTGTTGTGGAGCGCGCCGCCGTCCACCATCGCACGGCCGTTGGCCGTGAGAGAGAACCACGATGACGAGACCGCGGTGAAGCGAAGGCCGCCATGCAGACGCGGCGCGGTGCGAAACGGGCTATCGGCATCGAGCGGGCTCCAGGAGCGAACGGCACCGAGCTCACACTGGCCGAGCGCGTCGGCCGCCCGTGAGCAGGGGCGCCCGTTAGGAAGAAGCGAGCTGCTGCCGAAGTTTGCCGGGTAATCGGCCACGTCGCTCGTCGCGCCGCCTTCGACGAAACCGGACAATCGCTGCCGGCCGCTATCCGGAGGCGCGAGTGAGTTGCGAGTGACGACGTGAATGACACCGCCGGCGGCATCGGTACCGTGGCGCGCCGCCGCGGACGGGCCGCGCAGCACGATGATGCACGCGACGTCATCGGTCCACACGTCATCGAGGCGTGACGGTGCTTGCCCGTTACCGGTCCCGAGCGCGATGGACTGCTGCTCCTCATCGACGCGGATGCCATCGATGAAGAGCAACGGCTGCTCCGTCAGGAGAATCCCGCCCGGGCCACGCAGCCGCACGCGCGACCCCGTGCCGGCGACGCCGCTCGAGCGCATGACGCTGACGCCAGGCACACGGGCGGTCAGTGCCTCGGACAGCGTCCGTCCAACGAAGGGCGCCAGCTCCGCCGAGTCGACCACCGCGACAGCCACACCCGGGCCGGCGAATGGCGACTCCGTAGCCAGCGGCGTGCACGCTGCTGCCGGCGACGCCTGCTGGGCGGTGACGCGGGACGCCCCAGCGACGACCAGGACGAGTGAGAGCGCGATGCGAGTACGAAGACTGTCGAACATTGCGGCGTTAGGGACGCCCCGACATCGGCAAGACATGCGCCCGACGCCACGCATCAACGAGGTTGGCCCGGTACCGCCCAAAAAACAAACGGGCCCCGGGACGCGTTTACCGTCCCAGGGCCCGTGCTGCCGTACCGACTTCCTTACGCGACGACCTGCAGGTTGACGACTTTCTCGTACGACTGCTGCAACGGCACCCCGTGCCGCGCTGCGATCTCCAACACTTCCTCGGCCATGAGCACGCCACGCTCGATCAGCGCGTTGGCGATCGAATCCAGGGCCGACGCGTGCTCGCGCACGATCGACTCCGCGCGCGACATCTGCTGCGCGATGAGCGCACGAACCGCCTTGTCGATCTCCGACTGCAGCTGGGCCGACAAGGCCCCGTTATGCGCCGACGCGTCCGCCGAAACGAGGCCAACCTCCTCGCTCATCCCGAACTCGGCGACCATCCGGTGCGCCACGCTCGTGGCCTGGACGAGGTCACTGCCCGCGCCCGACGTCACCCGATCCGGACCGAGGAATACCAGCTCCGCCGCTCGGCCGCCTAACGCCTTGGCGATCACGCCCTCGAGGTAGCGGCGCGAGTGCAGGTGGCGGTCGGTGTCCGGGGCGAAGTGGGCGGCACCGAGCGATCGACCGCGCGGCTCGATGGTCACCTTGTGCAGGCGATCCTCCGGGCAGGTGACGAGACCGACCACCGCGTGACCAGCTTCGTGGAGCGCGATCAAGCGCCGCTCTTCGTCGGACACGATCACGCCCGCGCGCACGCGGCCGAGGAGGATCTTGTCACGTGCCTGATCGATGTGGGCGCGGGAGATGACCGAGCTGTCTTCGTGCACCGCGAGGATCGCGGCCTCGTTCAACAGGTTCGCCAGCTCGGCGCCGGAGTATCCGACGGTGAGCGACGAGATCTCCTTGAGGTCCACGTCGGGCGCGAGTGGGCGTTTGGCCGCGTGCACCGTCAGGATCTCGAGGCGGTCGCCGATCGTCGGCATGCCGACCTCGACGACGCGATCGAACCGGCCGGGACGACGGACGGCGGGGTCGAGCATGTCCTCGCGGTTCGTCGCCGCCATCCATACGATTCCTTCACTGCCCGCCATCCCGTCCATCTCGACGAGCAGCTGGTTCAGTGTGAGGTCTTCCTCGCTCGTGCGGTTCGGCCGGCCGCGCTTGCCGCCGATCGAATCGAACTCGTCGATGAAAATGATGCAGCGGCCGTGACCGCGCGCCTTCGAGGCGAGGTCACGCACGCGTCGAGCGCCGACGCCGACGTACATCTCACCGAATTCGGAGCCGGACGCGACTATTACTGGAACCCCTGCCTCGCCAGCGACGGCGCGCGCGAGAAGCGTCTTACCGGTCCCGGGCGGGCCGACGAGGAGCACGCCGGATGGGCACCGTGCACCCATCTTCTTGAAGCGGCCGGGGTTCTTGAGGAAGCCGATGACGTCCTGCAGATCGGCCCGTGCTTCCTTCGCGCCGCCCACGTCCGCGAGCGTGAGCTGCCGATCCTCGGCGACCTTGTCGAACTTCTTGCTGCCGCTGACCGCGCCCGCGCGCAGCCGCGCGACGAGCATGAGCGTGACGCCGATCAGGACGAACGAGACGACGAAGGAAACGGGATCCTCGGGGAGACGGCCGGGGCCTTCTACCTGGACACGCGCACCGCGGCCGGACCACCGCTCGAGGTCAGCGAGCCCAACCGCACCCTTCGGGACTTCCGCAGATACGATCGTCGAGCTGGTCGATCCAATGCGGCGCGCCGCCTTGAGGCGTGCGACGAGACGAGTTCCACCGTCCTTCACGTCGAGCTCGCTGACCTGGCGCGAGTCCAGCGCCGATGCGAGCTCCGAGTAGGGGACGGACGGGACGGGAACGTTCGAGCGGCTATGGTGCACCGCCTTGAAGGTCACGACGCTGAGCGTGACCGAGGCGAATGCAACGAGAGCAACGGCCCACCGCGGCTGCTTCTTCAGGCGCTGGCGGACGTAGATGAGGAAAGCAGTAATGCGGCGGCGCATGCGTGTGACCAACGGGAGAGACGCACTCACGGCCGGCCGTCCTCTGGGCGGGCGGCGACGCGAGCTGGCTGTCCCGAGACGACGACGCGCACATCGCGCCGTCACAACCATGAAGGAACGATCCCGGGAACAAAGCGCTCCCGGATGAGAACTACGACGTGCTACACCGGACTACGGAATCCGGTAGCACGTCAGGACGAAAAAGCGCCCGGGCGCTCGGGACGTCCCGAGCACCTACAGGCATAGACGGACACTATAGCAAATTGTCGCTTTCGGCTCAACGTTCGCGCGCGAGGAATCGAGCGGAATCTGCCCGGTTCATGACCTGCCGGTTAGCGGCCGGAGCCGTTTCAATCTCTTCGGTCTTCGTCGCTTCCAGCATCCCGGTCGAGGTCTGCGCAATCGGTGGCATCGGCCCCATCGGCGTGAGGTCTCAGCCCGGCGTCCCGGTCATGACGCTCGTCTAGCGCATACCGGGCGGAGAGGGGAGCAAGACCTAACGCTGATTGAGCCGATTCCACCGATGGCGCAGAAGCTCCTCACGAGGGAGAGTTCCTCGCGCCAGCAAATAGGTCCGGCTTCAGCCGGCGTTTCCGTTCCAATCGTAGTACCCACCGGGCCGCGGCGAGATACCAGCCCTACGAGCAGCACGGAGCCGTGGGGCTCGTCACACGGCTCGACCCGCGTGTCTTGACGCCTCCCGACCACGATCTCATCCTTCCAGTCACATGCTTACTGGAAGCGCATGACCAAGCCCCCGATCGACCTTCTGCAAGGCACCGTCGACGTTCTCATCCTGCGTACGCTCGCGTGGGAGCCCATGCACGGGTACGCCGTGTCACGGTTCATCCGCCAGCGCACCGACGGCGTGCTCACCATCGAGAGCGGAGCGCTCTATCAGGCGCTGCACCGGCTCGAACGGAAGAAGTGGATCCGCGCGGAGTGGGGGCTATCGGAGAACAACCGGCGCGCGAAGTACTACGCGCTCACGACTGAGGGGCGGAAGCAGCTGCGCGCCGAGGCGGCCACGCTCCGGACGTACGTCGACGCCGTGTTCAAGGTGCTGGAGCCCGTCTGATGCGTCGCTTCCTGCATCTGCCATGGCGTTCGTCGTCGCGCCGGCGAGCCGATCTCGATGAGGAGCTCCGCTTCTACTTCGACATGCGCACGCGCGAGCTGATCGATGGCGGAATGCGCGAGGCCGACGCGCGCCGCGAGGCCGTCCGCGAGTTCGGGGATCTCGAGTACACGAAACAGTACTGCCTGGCTGAGGATGCCATGAGCACACGTGACGCGCGCCGGACGGACTTCTTGTCCGAGCTGCGGCAGGACATCGCTCACAGCTGGCGCACCCTTCGGCGGGCCCCGGGCTTCACCGCCGTCGCCATGATCACCTTGGCGTTAGGCATCGGGGCGAACACCGCCATCTTCAGCGTCGTCAACGCTCTGCTCCTGCGCGACCTCCCGTATCGGAACGCCGACGAGGTGGTCCGCCTCTGGGGCAGCTACGAGAACACCGCGCGCGACCGCTCGCAGATGTCGCCGGCCGACTTTCTCGATCTCCGGGCGCGACAACGCTCGTTCGCGTCGCTGGGGGCCTTCGGGTTCGGCGGTGGGACGTATGTCGGCACCGGCGACGCCGTACGACTCGCCGGGCTGCGGGTGGATGCGAACGTGTTCAATGTGCTCGGTGTTCCCGCCGCCATTGGGCGGACGTTCGTCGTCGGCGAAGACTCGGCGGGTGCGCCACCGACCGTCGTGCTCTCTCACGCGGTGTGGCGTCGCGTCTTCGGGAGCGACAGTTCGATCGTCGGCAAGACCATCAACCTCAGCGGACGGGTGCGAACGGTGATCGGCGTGCTGCCCCCGTCGTTCTTCTTCCCGACCGTCGCCGAAGCGGAAATCTACACGCCACTGGATCTCACGCCGATCCTGCGGGATGTGAACCGCGCCCGAAAGTTCCATTTCCTCGGTGCGGTCGGAAGGTTGCGGCCTGGCGTGACCGTGCCGCAGGGAAGCGCGGAGCTCGTCGCCATCGCGCGGCAGCTCCAGCGGGAGTATCCGGCGTCCAACGAGGGGATCTCGGTGTACGTCCTCGGGCTTCGCGATGCTGTCGTGGGTGACGCGCGGCCCGTGCTCATGGTGCTGCTCGGTGCGTCGCTCGTCGTGCTGCTGATCGCGTGCGCGAACGTCGCGGGCATGTTGCTGTCGCGGGGCGTGTCGCGACGCCAGGAGTTGGCGATTCGAGCGGCGTTAGGCGCCGGACGGGCGCGTCTCATGCGGCAGATGCTCACCGAGAGCGTGGTGCTCGCGGGCGTCGGCGGCCTGGTGGGGTTGGGGCTCGCGGTCCTGGGCACGCGCGCCCTGGTGGCGTCGGCCGGCGACATGCTCCCCGCGGCGAGTCAGATCGGCGTCGACGGCATGGTGCTCGTCACGGCGCTCCTCATCACGGTGCTGTGCGGCATGGTGTTCGGCCTCGTGCCAGCGCTGGTGTCGTCGCGCGACATGCACACGGCACTCAAGGACGCGAGCCGCGGCTCCAGTGGCGGAGTGGCGCGATACCGACTGCGAGCCGTGCTCGTCACGGGACAGCTTGCGCTCGCCGTCGTGCTCCTCGTCGGTGCCGGGCTGCTCGTCCGTAGCCTGACGCGGCTTCAGCAGAACGACCTTGGCTACACGCTCGACTCCGTGTTGACGTTCGATCTGAACCTCGCCGGGGACCGCTATTCGACCGCGGCGGGACAGGATCGATTCTTCGACGAGCTGTTCACGCGGATCGGTGCACTGCCGGGAGTCGTCGCAGTCGGTGGGTCGGGGAATATTCCGCTCCGTGGCGGTGCATCCGCTTCGTTCGCGATCGACGGGCGACCACACACAGGCGACAAGCTTCCCGAGGTCGGCTACCAGCCCGTGTCGGACGATTGGTTCCGTGCCATGAGCATCCCACTCCAACGAGGGCGCAGGTTCAGTCCAGCAGATCACAATGACGCGCCTGGCGTGGTCATCCTGAACGAGTCGGCCCGTCGCCAGTTCTGGCCGACCGGTGACCCGATCGGCGCACGCATTCGGCTCGGGCCTGACCCCAGTACACCGTGGGCGACGGTAGTGGGCGTCGTGGGTGATGTGCGCACGGGCGTGACGGACGACCCGCGTCCGACTGCGTACGTGTCGGCGCGCCAGGATCATTGGGGCGGGCTGGCGATCGTCGTCCGCACCGCGGGCGACCCGATGACGCTGTTGCCGGCGGTGCGGCGTGAGGTGCGAGCCATCGACGCGTCAGTTCCGGTCTCGGACGCGCGGACGATGCGCGACGTACAGGCGATGCAGCTCACCGACCGCCGCCTCCCGATGCAGCTCATGGCGGCCTTTGCGTTGCTCGCGCTGGCCCTCGCCGCCGTGGGCGTCTACGGCGTTATGGCGTACTCCGTCGCCGCGCGGACGCGTGAGATCGGCGTGCGCGTCGCGCTGGGCGCGCGACCGGGCAACGTCTTCGGGATGGTCCTCCGCCAGGGGCTCGGCGCTGCGGCGGCGGGGTTGACGCTCGGCTTCATCGGTGCTGCGGCGTTAGGCAGGCTGCTCACGGCACTCCTCTACGGCATTTCGCCGACCGACACTGCGACGTTCGCGGGCGTCGCAGCGGTGCTGCTGGCCGTCGTGCTGGCTGCGTGCCTCATCCCCGCACGGCGAGCAATACGGATCGATCCGTTAGAGGCGCTACGGAGCGAGTAGGCTGTCATTCCGAGCGGAGCGCCGAAGGCGCGCGGGTGCCCACGTAGTGGGCGGATGAGGAATCGCGCTCCTCCCGGTAGAGGGGCCGCTCGGCCGGGACGACTGCGATTCCTCATCACCCGCTTCGCGGGTGCCCGGCTCGGAATGACCTAGTTGATCAAGCTCCCTAGCCAGCGGACGATCAGTACCCCGAGCGAAACGATGCCAGCGATGATGGCCACAACCCCGAGCAGAATGAGTGCGACCACACCTCGACTCGCTCTCTTTGTTGGGGTAGGTGCGTTGAGGTAACGCTCGAGCAGATCGACGTTACGGCGGTTCGACTTCACACCCACGTCAAACAGGTCGCCGAGTACTGGCACGAGCCCGACGAGGCTGTCGAGCGCGATGTTGCCGAGCATCCGCATGAGGACGGATGTCGGCGCGCCTTCCTGTGCAGCGACGAGCAGGATATAGCCTGACATCGCGCCGCCGATGACGTCGCCGAGGCCCGGGATGAGTCCGATAATCGGGTCGAGGCCGATGCCGATCTTCGTTCCGGGGATGCGAACGAGATCATCGAGAAGGCGCGCGATGCTGCGAGCCCGAGCAACGCCGCTACCGGCGACGGGGGCCGAGCGAGGCTGGGGGTACTGACGAGCGGGGGAACGGGTAGCCATGACTGGTTGTTATTCAACTACCGCGCCGGGCGGCCGAGCGGCCCTCTATCGGGACGTGCGCGATTCCTCGGGTGCCCGCCGGGTGCCCTCTGGGCGGGTGCGGGCACCCGCGGCGCTTCGCGCGCCGCTCGGAATGACAACCTTTCGGCCCTCCGCTCGGAATGGCGCCACACGGAGCGGGCTCAACCGGTCGGGCGCTTCAGCTGCCTAACGGCCGTCTCATACCGGGGATCCGACCGCAGCGGCTCGAGCAGGGGGTCGGATTCGATTGCGGACGCCGGGATCTGCCTGCTCGCAGCGGCGCACTTAAGCGCCTCCAGGGCGTTCGCGGCCTGCCCGAGTTGCGCCAGCGCCCGGGCGTGCCAGAAACAGGCGCCGCCGTCCGTGGGTTTGATGGTGCGCGCGACGGCGAGTGCCAGCGCGGCATGCGCGAACCGTCGGCCGGCAAACATCTCGCGTGGGAGATAGAAAGCCGTGTGCATGAAGATCCGCTCGAGCGCCCGTGCGGCCACGATGGAGCTAGGGATCTCGTTCTGACGGGATGCCGATCGCTGTAAGCCCGCGAGGTCGAGCTTCCGGCGTGCCTCGTCGAGCCGGGGAGGGGAAGCAGACTGTCTGACCTCCGCAACGAACGAGGCGAGCGTCGCCGCAAGGCTTCGATCGCGATCCGCCGCTTCGGCCTCGAGCAGCGCTTCGCGGCGTGCGGCCGGTGTCCGCTCCAATGCATCAATTCGGCTGGCGACGGCCATGACGTCGGTCAGGCCGTCGAAATCTGTGTGCGCGAGGCGGAGCTGCCTAACGGCTCTGGGCACCTCTCCCGTCGCCGCGAGTTGCTCGCCAGCCGCCACCAAATCTGTATAGGCGGAGTCGATCCAGCGTTGGTCGCGCGGCTTGCGTCCACGCCGCATGGCCTGGAGCTCGAAGAACGTGAGCGCTCGGTCCGCGAGCTCGCGCGGCGGCCAGTCGTGCAAACCCATGAACCGCTCCACGTGGTGCGGCGTGCCCGTCGAGTCGAGCTCCGTGTCGAATGTGCGCACCTCTTCGTAGTTCGGATCGAGCAGCCCTATGGTGCCGAAGAGCACCGGTGATGAGCTCCCGAGGTGCGAGCGAGCCCACCCCCGCGCTCCTGGCCCTGCGGCGCCCGCGCCGACGATTCCTGCAACGCTGCCGGGGATCCGCAAGCTCATGTCCCACGCAAACCGCGCGGTCCCGGAGAAGCCCACGAGATAGAACCGGCGTGAATCGACCGACAGATGCCGCTGCACGTCCTCGAGCATCGCGTCCATCGCCGCGTAGTTTGGCTCGCTGGGCCCGTCGCTGAGCGTGTTGTACGAGCTCATCACGACATAGCCGAACCGCTCGGCGGCACGCTGCAGCCACGTCATCGGGACCATCGCGCGACCACGTGGGTCGAGAAGGAACAGCACCGGCCATCGACGATCCGTGGTGTACGCGCTCGGCACGTAGAGCGCATAACGCTGACTGGTGTCCGCCCGTGATACCATTCGCAGAAAGACACGTCCGGCCGGCAGGGTGGTATCGATGCGCCGAATGGCCGAATCGATGGGTGCCGAGAGACTGGAGTCGAGCGTGATCTGAGCGTGTGCGGTCGGCGCGGCGATCACTAACGCGAGTCCGGCGCTGCCGACGTTCGAGCCCAGGACCGCAAGCACCCGCGACATCATCTCAAGGCACGGCCTGACGAACGCCGTCGACTATGGTCGCAAGTGTGTCGCCGTTAGGGACGGTACCCTGCGCGAGTCGCGCGGAGCCGCCCCCACGACCCCCCGCCGCCTGGAGCTGTGGCTTCAGCACGGCGCCAGCGTCGATGCCCGCGTCGTCCGAGGCGGCAACGAGCACCGTTGCCGGCGACGCGACGGTCGTGATGAACACTGCGCGTGGCAGCGCGGCGAACGCCAGCGCGAGCGGTCGCACGTCCTCTAACGTTCCGGCATCCCGGTGCGCCGCCGCGACGCGCACGCCTCCAGCGCTCGGTGCGGTGCGGTCGTAGAGCGCGCGAGCGTCGTAGGCGGCCAACTCGCCCTCGAGCCGCTTGGACGTCGCCAGCGCATCGCGCAGTTGTTCCCCTTGTGCGACGACCAGCGCTGGCGCTTCGGCGATCGATGCCTTCAGCGACAGTGCGATGTTCGAAAGCATCTCGTGATCCGCACGTGCCTGACGAATCACTCGTCCGCCGCACAGAAACTCGACGCGCGTCTGCTTTCGCATGCGCTCCGTTCCGCGGAGGACGACGGCGCCGATCTCGCCCGTGGCGCGAACATGCGTTCCGCCGCATGCGCTGCGGTCGAGTCGGTCGATGGTCACGACGCGAATGGTCCCCTCACGCGGCGGTGGCTTGCGCAGTCCCGTGGCCGTCGCGGAATCCTCGAACGTGACGACCACGGGTCTGTTCTCCCACACCACTTCGTTTGCGCGACGCTCGGCCTCGATCAGCTGGGCCGGAGTGAGGGATCCCACATCGAGGTCGAGCGATGACTTGTCCGCGCCGAAGTGAACGCTCGCTGTGTCATAGCCGAAGAGCTCGACAAACACGGCCGTGAGGAGATGCTGTCCCGTGTGCTGCTGCATGTGGTCGAAGCGGCGGCGCCAATCGACCGCGCCTAGCACGACCTCTCCGACTCCCGAGGTGAGCGGCGCATCTAGTACGTGCGCGATGCGCTCCTCCTCGTCGACCACGTCCGTCACCGCACGACCGGCGAGTGTGCCGAGGTCGAAGGGTTGGCCGCCTGACGTGGGGTAGAACGCGGACCGATCGAGGTAGACGCGCCTGCCGCCGTCCGCGATCTCGGTGATGCGGCCATCGAACTGCGTGAGATACGAATCCCTATAGTAGAGTCGGGAGGTCATCTGGCTCGGCGTATGCTTCCTGAACTCGCTGGCGGGATCCGCGGCCTGATCCGCGAACCCGGTTTACAGGATGTTACATCACCATCCAGCGGTGGAGTGGATATGTCTCGGTCGATGGGGGTTGGGGTTCTGCTCGTGTCCACGGCGCTTGTACTGACGTCGGCGTGCAAAGGCGACACGCGGGTTCCCGAGGTCGACACGTCCCCAGGATCGGTGGGTGTGGCGGACTCCGCCCCGGCGGCGACGGCGGCCACGGTGGCGGCGCTCCTCACCGATGAGAACGTCTTCGCGCTGCTCGACACGGCTTACGCGGTGATCATTGCCGAGGACCGCCTGGCTCAGGGCAAGAGCGACGGTGCCGTGAACCAGTTCGCCGCGAAGTCGGTGAGCGAGAACTCCGTGACGCGGAGCGGGGTGAAGTCGACGGCCGAGCGGCTGAATATCGCGCCGGTGCTGCCGGATCGCGATGTGATCCGGGACCATGCGCAGGCGATGAGTGATCTACAGTCGCGATCCGGGGCCGACTTCAACCGCGCCTATCTCGACCGGGCGATCCAGGTGCGGAAGGACCTGATCGATGAGATCGATGACGCGCTGGAGAGTGGCGGGGTGCGTCAGGAGCCGGTGCGGAAGTTCCTGAGTGAGATTCGCGTGAGCCTGGACGCGACGCGGAAGGCGGCGGAGGACCTCAGGTCGAAGCAGGGGTAAGGGCGGCGGACCGCCTACGGTGCCCCCTCGCGGACTCGGAGGGGGCACTCAGTCTCCCGCGCCACGGTGAGTCCGATGGCGCGGCTCGAACAGCCGGCGAAGCGCGCTACTTCTTCTTCGCGGCTTTCTTCGCGGCCGGCTTGGCGCCGCCGCGCTTCTCGGCGCGCTCGATCTTCGTCAGCCAGGTCTCGGCCGCGGCGAGCGCTTTCTTCTTGCTGCCGTGGCTCGCGTCGCCGAAGAACGCGCGGTGCTTCGGCCGCCACGTGCCGTTCTTGTCGCGCGCGTAGCCGAAGCGCGCGAAGAAGCCGTGGGTGCGAGTCGATTCCTGGTCGATCCGGCTGATGCCGGGACGCTTGGCGCCGGAAGCGCGCTTGCGAGCAGTAGTGGTAGCCATGG
>Ga0075431_100004472_pt1 | contig 13717 bp, 10 predicted proteins | sample RhiMetdeltSRZDD5_FD_75297 | JGI IMG/M metagenome (GOLD analysis project Ga0075431, IMG submission 75297) | Populus rhizosphere microbial communities from Tennessee, USA - Rhizosphere MetaG P. deltoides SRZDD5 | ecosystem: Host-associated > Plants > Roots > Rhizosphere > Soil | place: USA... | reverse complement strand
GCCAGTCAGATCGATCACTCCATATTAAATACAGTTTACGATTTTGTTTCTCTCCTGATCGGCGTTAACAATCAATACCGCGGAACGCCGGCGAATCTCTATTACCTTGAATTTGAAGAATTGCTTACGAGGTCCTTGTCATTTGCAGGCGAAAGGCCTTCAAGAGTGTTCGTGCTCTCTATCCCCGACTGGAGTTTGACCCCTTTCGCAAATGGCCTCGATAAGGATAAAATAACTGGTGAAATTGCGTTGTTCAATGAAAAAAACCGGTCAATAAGCGCAAAATACGGCGTGAACTATATTGACGTTACCACCGGATCCCCGGAAAAGGCAGATGACGTCAGTTTCCTGACAGAAGATGGTCTGCATCCCTCCGGCAAAGCTTATGCAAGGTGGGCCCACCTGCTTGCTGAGGCGATGAAAAAGGCGCTCTAAAAAATATCATAATTTTTATTTTTTTCTAAATAATTGTTAATCAATTATTAGCGACAATTTAAAAGGAATTCTTTTTTAATACAGTATACTTGCACGCCAACGGGCTGATATATAATCCGTTTTTAGATAATATATGGCGAAGAATTTATTGATTGTGGAGTCGCCTGCGAAAGCCAAAACCATTGAAAAGATACTTGGTGAAGATTTCGAGGTTAAGAGTTGTTACGGGCATATCAGGGATCTTAAGAAAGAAGAGATGGGTATCGACGTAAACAACAACTATAAGCCTACCTATATAGTTCCGGAAGAAAAGGCAAAGGTGGTAAAAGAACTGAAGCAGATAGCCAAAAAATCCTCTGAAGTTTGGCTGGCAACGGATGAGGACCGGGAAGGAGAAGCTATTAGCTGGCACCTTTGTGAGGTACTTGGACTTGATCCATCCCATACCAAGCGCATAGTTTTCCATGAAATCACCAAACCTGCTATAAAATCTGCCGTTGAAAAGCCGAGAACGGTAGATATGAACCTGGTAATGGCCCAACAGGCAAGGCGCATACTCGACAGGATTGTGGGCTTTGAGTTGTCTCCTGTGTTATGGCGTAAAATGAGCGTAAAGAACAATCTTAGCGCGGGCCGGGTTCAAAGCGTAGCCGTAAGGATCATAGCTGAAAGAGAAAGAGAGATAAACGCATTTATACCTGAAAGCAGGTTCAGGCTTGAGGCACTATTTACTGCAAAAGATAATTCCGGGAAAACAGTAACGTTTTCGGCCGAAGGCAAAAAATATAAAGATGCCGGCAGTGCCGAAGAATTCCTTCGCTCCTGCATCAAAGCCGAGTATACAGTTTCAGATATACAGGTTAAGCCTGGTAAAAAAACTCCTCCTGCCCCATTTACAACTTCAACTTTACAGCAGGAAGCGAGCCGCAAGCTTGGTTATTCCGTTGCCCGCACGATGATACTCGCGCAGAAACTGTATGAAGGGGGTAAGATAACTTACATGCGTACAGACAGCGTGAACCTGAGCGAGACAGCCATGGACGACATCAGCAAGCAGATCAATGAGCAGTATGGAAAAAAATATGCGCAGCCTCGAAAATTTAAAAATAAAAATGAAACTGCACAGGAAGCACACGAAGCGATCAGGCCAACATATATGGAGAATTCTACTGTTGAAGACTCTGATGCCAGGAAGTTGTACGAATTAATATGGAAGAGAACGATGGCGTGCCAGATGTCGGACGCGGAACTTGAAAGAACAACAGCGAAGATCTCTATTTCAACAAATAAGGAAGAACTAACCGCACAGGGAGAAGTGCTGAAGTTCGACGGGTTCCTGAAAGTGTATATGGAAGACAGGGACGATGAAGACATTTCAGAGGACGAACATGAAGAAGGCATGCTACCGCCGCTAACTGTGAACCAGAAACTGCCGCTTAAGGAAATGCACGCAATCGAACGTTTCAGCAGGCCGCAACCCAGATACACAGAGGCATCTCTCGTTAAAAAGCTGGAAGAGTTAGGTATTGGCCGTCCCTCAACTTATGCTCCTACAATTTCAACAATACTGAAGAGAGGCTATGTTGAAAAACGAGACAAGGAAGGCGTGAAGAGAGATTACATGGTACTGAAGCTCAAAGATGGGAAAATATCGAAGCTTACAGAGCAGGAAACTACCGGCGCAGAAAAGGCGAAATTATTTCCAACCGATTTAGGTCTTGTTGTAACCGACTTCCTCAAAATGTATTTCGACGACATAATGGATTACAATTTCACTGCACGTATCGAGGAGGAGTTCGATGAAGTGGCCGCTGGAAAGCTGAAATGGAACCAGATGATCGACGATTTTTATAATCCGTTTAAAAAAGATGTAGAAGACACGAAGGAAAACGCCGACAGGATAAAAGGTGAGCGCGAACTTGGAATAGACCCGCAAAGTGGAAAGAAGGTGGTTGCCAGAATGGGAAGGTATGGGCCTATGGTTCAGATTGGCGATGTGAACGATGAAGAGAAGCCGCGCTTTGCAAAACTCAAGAATACCCAAAGCATCGAAACAATTTCCTACGACGAGGCAATGGAGCTCTTTAAATTGCCGAGGAATCTTGGCCGGTTTGAAGACCTTGATGTTACAGTTAACATCGGAAGGTTCGGTCCATACATTGCACATAACGGCAAATTCTATTCATTGGGAAAAGAACGCGACCCGTACACTATTACTCTGGATGAGGCTACACCGATAATTATTGAAAAGCGGGCGGCAAAAGAAGAACGGACAATAAAAGTTTTTGAAAAGGAAAAGATACAGTTACTGCGAGGTCCATATGGCCCTTATATCAAGCAGGGACTGCGAAACTATAAAATACCAAAGGAACAGCAGGAGAAAGCTGCAGAACTCGAAATTGATGAAGTAAAAAAACTTATTGAAGAAGCAAAGGCAAATCCGCCGAAGAAATCGTTTCGTAAAAAGAAGAGTTCGTAAATAGCATATACCATAACGATGGTGTCACTCAAATTCAGGCTTACCGAAGACGAATATCTTCAATATAATTACTATACAGCCTGGGCAGCGCCATCAAGAAAGAAATACCGGATATTCTATTTCGTCAGGGTGATCATCCTGTACGGCGCAGTAGCGTTACTTTACATCATCGCTACACAACAGCATTACGTTTGGATCGACATCACAGTGTTTGTAATAACCGGTGTGGTGTACCTGATAATGATACCGTCTTTTGTAAAAGCATCAGTAAAGCGAAAAGTCAGAAACATCCTTTCCAAAAAGGAGAACCAGCATGTTCTGGACGATGCTGAAATAGTGCTTGCAGACACGGGTATTATTGACAGGGACACACACACAGAAAGCCGGTACGATTGGGATGCAATTGTTCGACTCGCCGAAACAGCGGACAGCTATTATCTCTATACGAATTCATATCACGCAATCGTTATACCTAAGCGAACCGTAAGTAAAGAACAGGAAAAAGAACTTACCAGGCTGCTGAGCGAAAACTTGCCGTTGCACGCGTAAACAACTCCGGGCATAATTTTTCTATAGATCAGTAATAAACATTCCCGGATGATTTGTGGAAAACATTATCAAATGGTTGTGATAAAGTTCATCGATATTGATTTTATAATCAACAATACCCTTGGCTATGGAGGAAAACAGGGAAATACATGCCTTGCTTCATCTGATAGATGATCCTGATGAAGAGGTATTCGGCGTTGTATCAAACAGAATAATAGACTTTGGCAAAGGAATCATTCCGAACCTTGAAAACCTTTGGGAGAATACTGTAAGTGAAGATGTACAGAACCGCATAGAACTCCTGATACACCGGCTCCACTACCGCGACCTTACCGAAGAAATTGAACAATGGAGCAAAAATATTCATAATGATCTTTTAACCGGAGCACTCCTTGTAGCACGCTTTCAATATCCTGAAATGGGAACTACCCAGGTGTACCAGGACATTGAAAAGCTCCGCCGCAACATATGGCTCGAATTGAACACCTACCTCACTCCTCTGGAGCAGGTAAATGTGCTCACCAGCATATTGTATAATTATTTCAACATTAAGGGAACTGAGGTTGCGTACCAGCAACCGGAAGAATTTTTAATCAACAAACAACTTGAAACGAAAAGAGGTAATGCGATTGCCAATGGTATACTATACCTCGTGCTAAGCGAGCTGCTCGATATTCCCGTGCGTGCCATCAACATCCCGAAGCAATTTGTGCTCAGCTATTTTAAAACCGATTACGATTTTTCGAGGCACACGGAAAATTTTATGTATAAATCTGAATTCTTCATCGATCCCATCAGCGGGCAGGTGTTCACGCACAAAGATGTAGAGACATATTTTAAAAGGATTAATGTTCCGCCTGTTACATCGTACTTCAAGCCCTTAAGCAATAAACGCATCATACAGGTATTGCTCGAAGAATTCAGCAAATGCTTTACAGACGAAAAAGACCAATACAAGAGGACTGAGCTTCTTGCATTGGCCAATTTATTAGATGAGTGACCACAGCCGTCACAGCGATTTCCAACCGTTCCTGTATTCCCTTTTCACAAACTGATTCGCTTCATCATAGTTGGTGATCTTCATGTTCTTTGCGTCCCACAACAGCTTTTTGCGTCCGCTGAACTTGCCGCTTGCATCTTTCAGCTGAAAAACGCGCAGCGCAAGATTACCCATTAGAATCGTTTCAGTAAGCGGACCTGCATATTCAAATGAAGAGCTGAGTTCATTTTTACCGTAACCGGCAATGCACCCATTAACCCACTGTACATAGTGACCTTCAGGAACACGTTTAAGTGTTTGCGGTACATTTATTTCTTTAGTCTTTGAAGATGGTAGCAGCGTCGGATTTTCACCGTATGTGCTGCACATCATCTTACCTTTTGTTCCGATAATAATGGCACCACCACCATCGTCGCCCATTGGCTCATCAGGACCGAGTTCCGCAGGCCGTTCGGGAAGTAACCCTCCGTCCATCCAGTAAAGTTTTACGGCAGGCTTGCCATCAACTTCAGGAAAATCAAGTTTGAGAGACGAAGCTGCAGGGCAACTTTCCGGGTGATAGGATGGTGTCCACATCTGCTCATACAAATTAGCTACGCTGCATTCCACCGATGTGGGGTAAGTAAGTCCAACCGTTTTGAATGCCGGATCAATGATGTGGCAAGCCATATCACCAAGAGCGCCGGTGCCGAAGGTCCAGAATCCGCGCCAGTTGAAGGGCACATATTCTTTATGGTACTCTTCGAATTCATTCGGGCCGAGCCAGAGATCCCAGTCGAGTTCCTTCGGAACATCATCTTTTGTTTTGGGCTTGCCAAACCCCTGCGGCCATACCGGCCTGTTTGTCCAGCAATGAATTTCAGTAGCATCTCCAATGAGACCAGCCTTATACCATTCCATCATTTTGCGTACGCCTTCGCCCGACGAACCCTGGTTGCCCATCTGCGTCACCACCTTGTATTGCTTCGCTGCTTCAGTTAGCCTGCGTGCCTCGTAAATATCGTGAGTGAGCGGCTTTTGAGTGTAAACATGCTTGCCGAGCTGCATAGCGGCAATCGTAGCGACCGCATGAGTATGATCTGGTGTAGAAATAGAACATGCATCTATATTTTTTCCTTCCTTGTCGAGCATTTCACGAAAATCTTTGTAGTATTTGGCTTTCGGAAATGTTTTGCGCGACTTCACAGCCTGCCTGTCGTCAACGTCACAAAGTGCAACAATATTTGCCTTTGGGCTGGCTGCAAAACCTGTCAGATCGCTCTCGCCTTTCCCACCGGCACCAATACCTGCGATGTTTAATTTGTCGCTCGGAGCTACATATCCCCTGCCGAGAACGTGACGTGGTACAATGAAAAATCCTGCTCCCGCAACGGCAGCGTTTTTGATGAAGTTTCGTCTTGTTTTGTTCATGTGTTTATTTTGTGAATTTATTTCGTGAAGCGTGAGGCGTGAAGCGTGAGGCGTGAGGCGTGAGGCGGAAATCGAGAGTCGAGAATCGACAGTCGAGAGTGATTTTCCCGTCTATCGATTCTCGTCTCTCGATTCTCGTTTCTTCCTAAACCAACTGCGCATCCACCGTGATCGTCACATTCAGCGCCTTGCTTACAGGACAGTTTTCTTTCGCATCTTTAGCCGCCTCCTGAAACTTTTCAGGAGTTATTCCAGGAACCTTTGCTTTAACATTAAGATGCGATGACTTGATCACTCCGTTGTCAAGATCAACTTCAGAAGTTGTTTCTATCGACTCCGGTTCGAAACCCATGCCTCCCAGAACGAAACTAAGTTTCATAGAAAAGCAGCCGGCATGAGCTGCGGCAATCAACTCTTCGGGATTTGTACCAACCCCCTGCTCAAACCTCGACTTGTATGAATACTGCGCATCCTTGATCGCGTTGCTTTTCGATGTCATCGTACCTGTGCCTTCCTTACCGGAACCATTCCATACTGCTGTTGCTGAACGTTTCATTTTTCATGAATTTTAATTGAATAATAAAGGTTCTAAAAATACGAAATACGCATTACGAAATGCCAATTAATTCAAATACTTTTAAGGCGAACATAAACAGCGATCATGCCGTTCAAAGCGTTAAGGGTAATTGAAACACCGGCAGGAAAATTTGTAAGAAGCATCGAAGAACTGGACCTTGAAGATCTGCCGCCAGGTGAGTTGCTTGTGAAAGTGTTTTATTCATCTCTTAATTATAAAGATGCGCTTTCAGCAACAGGCAATAAGGGCATCACAAAAAAATATCCTCACACCCCTGGCATAGATGCGGCCGGTGTTGTTGAGTTGAGCAGGAGCGCAAAATTCGCAGTGAATGAAGAAGTGATTGTAACCGGCCGCGACCTCGGTATGAATACGGCAGGAGGTTTTGCGGAATACATCAGGGTGCCTGCCGATTGGGCAATTAAGAAACCTCTGCAGTTGACTTTCCAGGAGGCAATGTCGTTCGGCACTGCCGGTTTAACATCTGCATATGCATTATATAAGATGCAGCTGATGAAGCTCGCTCCGTCAAACGGACCGGTTGTAGTAACAGGCTCAACAGGCGGAGTAGGCAGCATCGCCGTTGCTATCCTCGCAAAAGCGGGATATGAGGTAATAGCAGTAACGGGCAAAGAAAACGCAAAAGAATACCTGCAATATTTAGGGGCAGCAAGAATTGAAAACAGGGAATTTGTCGACGACAAGTCTGGCAAAGGTCTGCTTAAACCAAAATGGGCGGGCGCGATAGACACCGTAGGTGGCAACACATTAAATACGTTGTTAAAAGCATGCATGCAGGAAGGAAGTGTTGTAAGCACTGGTCTCGTTGCATCACCGCAGCTGAATGCAACAGTCTACCCTTTTATATTAAATGGCGTGAATCTCCTCGGCATAGGCAGTGCTGAAACAGCACCGGAAATGAGGGAAATGCTCTGGCAGAAACTTATCAATGAATGGAGCATTAAAGAAAAGTTGAATGCCATAGTGAAAGAAGCATCTCTCGATGAAATCAACAACACGTACATCGACTCCATACTTGATGGTAAAGTGATGGGCCGCATCATCGTCAAAATCTAAAAGCAAGCGGCAGAAGTTCGGCTGCATCATCCACTTCAAAAATTTTACCGTTCTGCCCTCCCATAAGTAATCTAACAGGAGAGCCCGTCTTTAATCTGAACTCTTCAAGAGATTGCCGGCAAATACCGCAGGGTGCAATTGGATGATCGCTTTCAGTGCGTGTGGAAACGTAACTTATTGCGAGTGTTTCGATCGGTACCCGTGGAAAGCGTGCAGAAGCAACTGCCATTACAACTCCTTCAGCGCAAAGTCCAGCCGGAAACGAAGCATTTTCCTGATTGCCGCCCCTTATAATTTCACCATTGGCAAGCTTTGCTGCAGCGCCTACATGAAAATCCGAGTATGGTGCATATGCAAGAGCAGCTGCATCCCTCGCAGCACTAAGAAGCATCTTATCATCATCATTCAACTCTGAGAACGACTCATAAACTTTATAACTGAACTGGTAAAGTTCTTTCTTCATCCGTAGAAGAATTACTTGATTATCCTGAACAACCTGTTCCATCGGATGCCCGTATCGTAGCTCATCCAAATCATCCACGCGGATCCAACCACATGATCTTCGGGAACGAAGCCCCAGTAGCGGCTATCCTGTGACCGGTGCCTGTTGTCACCCATCATCCAGTAATAGTCCATCTTAAATGTATAGCTTGTGGCCTCCTTTCCGTTAATAAATATCTTTCCATCCTTCTCTTCCCATTTGTTATTCTCATAAACAAATATGGCGCGCTTGTACAACAATAAATTTTCTGGAGTCAGCTGAATGGTGGTGCCCTTCTTTGGTATCCACAGGGGACCGAAATTGTCGATCGTCCAGTTGAACTTTCCGTCGTAAGGAAATACAATTGTAGGATCGTTCATTTCCTTCGTTACAGATACAACACCCTGTATCTTTTTAAGTGTTTCCGCCTCGGAAGCAGTAAGATTGATCCTGAGAACATTGGTTCCTAAGTTGAAATAGTCAGGCAGCTGATCGTCTGTATTCAGACTGATTCCGGCATCCCTTAATTCTTCTTCGCTGATGAACCTGTTAGTGATCACTTTATAGTCTGTTGCGGAATACGGTGGAACGAATGCCGGTTGACCATTTACAAAAAGTTCAGCGTTTCTGATCATTATTGTGTCGCCGGCAACGCCAACACATCTTTTGATATAGTTTTCTCTTTTGTCAACGGGTCTTGTAGTAACTGTGTATTCCTGCCACACGTTGTCTCTCGCCTGCTGGCGGCTCGCAGCTTTCAACTGCTCCTCATTTGATATCTGCGCCCGGTACATCTGGTATATCTGCGACTCTTCCCTTCTCAGAATATCGTAATACGGATCCTGTGAATCCTTCTCTTTCGTTAATGTGTCGCCGGCAGGAAAATTAAAAACTACCACATCATTTCTCTTCACCGGCTTTGCAAACCATCTGGTATAGGGAATCTTTATTGCTTCACTATATGATTTTACATTGAATCCGGGCACGGTATGATGCACGAAGGGAACTGCAAGCGGTGTATTAGGAATTCTCGGGCCATAGCTCAGCTTGCTCACAAACAAAAAGTCATTTACAAGCAATGTTTTCTCCATCGATCCCGTTGGTATAGTATATGCTTCAAAGATGAAGGTTCTTATGAGCGTTGCTGCTACAATTGCGAAAACGGCGGCATCTATCCATTCGCGCGTCGGCGTTTTTTTATGCTTCTTTACTATTTCAGGGCCAATGTACTTCTCGTCCTTGCTCCATCCGAGATAAGGGAAATAAAGAAATGGCACAAACACGACTAGGGCGTGTTGATATAATTTGAATTTGCCAAATAGCTTCACAAACTCAATCAGCAACCAGATGCTGATGAACCATCCTGCGATGGGTATGAACTGCCAGTAGAACCAATGCTGTTTTAATTTCGCTGCCTTTACAATTTCCCAGGTATTTAAAAACGGTACCCATGCCTTCCATTCAGGGATGCCGGCCTTACGGAACATTTTAAACAATCCGGGTGCAGGGAGTAATACGATTAAAAGAGAGATCAGTATAAGAACAAGAATATCATTCGAACTCATTCAGGGCTATTTATTCCGGCAAAAATAATATAATCATTTGCTAATGGATTGAAAATGTGGATGGACGGTACCACCGGATGGCAAAGTGTTTAACTTTTCGGCAACACATACGTATTGATATCTTCAGCGGTAATTGATTTGCCGGACAATATCACCAGTCTTTCCACAACGTTTCGCAGCTCCCGGATATTACCCGTCCAGTTATGTTGTTGCATATATTCTATGGCGTCCCTGTCGATAGATTTTTTTGCAATGCCATATTCTGCACAAACGTCTGTCAGAAACTTATCAACGAGAAGCGGAATATCGTCACGTCTTTCATTTAGCGATGGCACATGAATGATGATAACGCTGAGGCGATGGTAAAGGTCAAGCCGGAAATTCTTCTCTTCCACTTCCTTCAACAGATCCTTATTGGTTGCAGCGATAACGCGAACGTCAACATTTATATCTTTATCGCCGCCAACCCTTGTTATCCTACCTTCCTGGAGAGCGCGTAGGACTTTCGCCTGGGCATTCAGGCTCATGTCGCCGATCTCATCAAGGAACAACGTGCCGGTATGCGCCTGTTCAAATTTGCCGATACGTTGTTTAACTGCAGACGTGAAAGAACCCTTTTCGTGCCCGAATAATTCGCTTTCTATCAGCTCGCTTGGTATTGCGGCACAGTTTACCTCTACGAGTGGTCCGCTGGCGCGGTTGCTTTTTTCATGCACCCATTTGGCTACAAGTTCCTTGCCCACTCCGTTTTCACCCGTTATAAGTATCCGTGCTTCGGTCGGCGCGACTTTATCAATAGTTTCCCTGATCTTCTGTATAGGGCCCGACTCTCCTATCATTTCTTCAACCTTGCTCACTTTTCTCTTAAGTACTTTCGTTTCTGCGACAAGGTTAGTTTTATCCATGGCGTTCCTGATCGTGATCAGCAGCCGGTTAAGGTCAGGTGGTTTTGCGATGTAATCGTATGCTCCTTTTTTAACGGCTTCCACGGCTGTATCGATGTTACCATGGCCCGAAATCATGATAACCGGAACGTCCGGGTTCGATTCCCTCACTTTTTCGAGAAACTCTATGCCATCGATCTTTGGCATTTTAATGTCGCACAGGACCACATCGAAGGTTTTATCGCGGAACCGCCGCAAGCCTTCTTCACCGTCGCCGGCTTCTTCTATTTTATATCCTTCATAGGATAAAATCTCAGAAAGTGTTTTTCGGATGGCTTTTTCATCATCAATGATCAGAATATTTGACATGCCTCTAAAAATCTTTGGTTATTAATGTTACCGGTCTAACTCGTTAGGGCTCAAAAGTAATGATATATCAACTGTCAGCATCTATTGATCTGAACGCTGGAAAATGAGGAAAATACTGTTTCCCGGGGTCAATTTACCAGATAAAAACACCTTGCAGGCAATAGACGTGGTGACTACATTTACAACAGATTTTAATCCATTATTCAACTGAAAACTTATGAAAAACAACCATCTGTTAAGTAAAGATTTTTCGGTAGCCAATACCATAATAAAACTGGCATTCGTAAGCGGAGCCCTGTTAAGCTGTATGTATGGGGTTCTGATGGTTTTCGCCAGCGCTTTTAAAGTTTTAGGGTAAAGAATGGAAAACCGGAAGCTTCTGCTTCCGGTTCTTTTTTTATATTCCTGCAACCTATTTCTTCAAATACATCACCTCTTTCACCAGATTTACAGTTCTGCCTACATCAGGCAGCGCGCGTGCCACCAGGTTAGGTGCATAGTGAAGAGGCGCGTCTGCAGACGTTATTCTTCTTACAGGCGCATCCAGGTAGTCGAAACCTTCTTTCTGGATCCTGTAACCTAACTCCGAGCTAACGCTGCACATTGGCCATTGTTCTTCCACGATAACAAGCCTGTTTGTTTTCTTAACGCTTTCCAGCACGGTCATCCAATCCAGGGGCCTTATTGTTCTAAGATCCACGACCTCAGCGCTAACCCCTTCCTTTTCAAGTTCAGCGGCTGCACCGAGCGCTACTTTCATCATCTTATTGTAGCTCACGATGGTAACATCGTTACCCTCCCTCTTAATATCGGCCTTTCCTATAGGCAGAATATATTCTTCTTCAGGCACTTCCCCTTTTTCGCCGTACATCACCTCGCTTTCCATGAACATTATGGGGTCATCGTCTCTTATAGCCGCTTTAAGCAGCCCTTTTGCATCATAAGGGTTTGAAGGGGAAATAACCTTGACGCCCGGAATATTGGCCAGATAGCTCTCAAATGCGGTTGAATGCTGCGCTCCCAGCTGTCCCGCTGAGCCGTTAGGCCCCCTGAACACTATCGGGCACCCAAGCTGACCGCCACTCATTGCGAGCATTTTAGAACCTGTATTGAGAATCTGGTCAAGCGCCAGAACAGCGAAGTTCCAGGTCATATACTCAACAATCGGACGCAGACCGTTTTGTGCCGCTCCAACTGCCACCGCCGTGAATCCCAGTTCTGATATGGGGGTATCTATCACTCTCTTGGGACCGAATTCATCGAGCATGCCCTGGCTAACCTTGTAAGCCCCATTGTATTCTGCAACTTCTTCACCCATTAGAAACACTCTGTCATCCTTTCTCATCTCTTCATTCATCGCTTCGCGTAATGCTTCCCTGAAAGCTATAGTTCTCGCCATTCTAAGTTTTTTTAAATGCGCGCCAAAATTATCAAAAAATTACCCGCCCCATCAAACTTTTTTGATCCGCAAAGCGTTTATATATTATCATGAAAACCCTATCAAAAAAATCCGAAATGAAGCGTATGATCAATTACCTCTCTTTTTTGTTTTGGCCGTTCTCTCCGAAAAAACTTCAGCCTATAAAAGTTGTTGCACCATCCTCCGCTAAAAGAGGATAATGTTTTAGTCTTTCGTTTTTTCTTAATTACTGCAGTAATTACACTTTTGAAATAATTATAGCAGAAGCCCCGCCACCTCCATTACAGATTCCCGCCATTCCAAAACGTCCGTTTAGTTGTTGGAGAACCGAGTTTAATGTTACCGTTATTCTTGCACCGCTGCAACCTATAGGATGTCCCATAGAAACCGCTCCACCCCACACATTCAGCCTGTCCCTGGGAATCGTCATCTCTCTCGCGTTCACAATCGGAACGCAACTGAACGCCTCGTTGATCTCGAAATAATCTATGTCACTCACCTGCATTCCCGCTTTGTTTAACGCGTTTGTCATTGCTTTTATAGGTGTAGTGGTGAACCATTCGGGACTCTGGCTCGCATCTGCAAACGAAACGATCTTCGCAACAGGCTTCACTCCGAGTGCTTCCATCTTATCCTCACTGATAAGAACAACGGCAGCTGCGCCGTCATTTATTTTCGACGCATTGGCAGCAGTGATGGTACCGTCTTTGGTGAATGCCGGTTTCAGAGCTGGCATCTTTTCAAAATTTACTTTCCTATACTCTTCATCTTCTGTCACCTTTTTGGGCACTTTCCCTTCAATATCTACCGGTACGAGCTCATTATTAAAATAACCCTGCTCATACGCCTTTATCGTTCTCGAGTAGCTTTCTTTAGCGTACTCATCCTGCTCTTCCCTTGTGATCTTATATTCAGTATTGCACAACTCGCCGGCTTCTCCCATATGATAATTGTTATAGGGATCCCATAATCCGTCCTTAATAATGCCATCGGTTATTTGTCCATGCCCAAGCCTGAGCCCTGTACGGACTTTGTCGAGGTAATATGGAATGTTGCTCATACTCTCCATTCCTCCGGCGATCACGATGTCGTTGTCGCCATTCAATATTGATTGTGCGCCGACCATTATAGCTTTCATGCCGCTGGCGCAAACTTTATTTACCGTTGTACATGGCAGGGTAACGGGAAGTCCCGCATAGATGCTGGCCTGCTGCGCAGGTGCCTGGCCAATGCCGGCGCTGACGACATTACCCATAAAAAGTTCATTCACCTGGTCGGGTTGCAGGCCACTTCTTTCCAGGGCTGCTTTTATAGCAATTGCGCCAAGTTGTGGTGCCGTGAGCGAAGAAAGCGCTCCGTTCAGACTGCCGATCGGAGTGCGGGCTGCGGAGAGGATGTATACGTTTTTCATGGGGCGAAGGTAAGTGAAACGCAGAAGGCAGAAGGCAGAGGGCAGAGAGGGATAATAGCC
>Ga0075431_100004471_pt1 | contig 13718 bp, 10 predicted proteins | sample RhiMetdeltSRZDD5_FD_75297 | JGI IMG/M metagenome (GOLD analysis project Ga0075431, IMG submission 75297) | Populus rhizosphere microbial communities from Tennessee, USA - Rhizosphere MetaG P. deltoides SRZDD5 | ecosystem: Host-associated > Plants > Roots > Rhizosphere > Soil | place: USA... | reverse complement strand
GCAGCTGCACGGAGAATCTGAATGCGAAAAACCCAAGTGCACACGTGGATCGCGATGTTCTTCTGCGTGCTTGCAGTAGCCGCCGAGGCCCTGAAGAGCGGCTTCATTCACCTGCCGTTCTAGAGGCGAAGGCGGCAGCCGATGCAGAGTTTGCCCGCGCCCGCTGGGGCGCTGTTTCGATTCCTCGACGACGAACGACTCGACTACTGCGTGCTGGGCGTAGGGACGGCCGAGCGCGTCGCGATTGTCGTCGCGCGCGAGGTGATCGAGCGCGTCCCCGCATTGCTGCGCTCTTTCGGCGCGCGCAATGAGCTCGAGCTGATCGATCATCGCCACGTGCCGGACAACGTCGATATCTACCGGCTCAGCTGCATCAGCCACGAAGAGCATCCGCAGTTCCTGACGATCGAAGTGCGCGCCGACTACATGCGGTGTGGGCACATCGTGTTCACCGCCGGCGAGATGCTTCGGGAGCGTGTGCGCGGGCCCGGTTACACCGCCATTGCGCCGGCGAAGGCGTTCGTCTGTCACCTGCTGCGTTGTCTGGATGCCGGAGCGATTGCGGATAACGACACCGCGCTGTTGAGCGCGCAGTGGCGGCGCGATCCTCAAGGCGTCGAGAAGCACGTGGCGCGCTTCTGGCGCGCTGATCGCGAGGGCGGCGTCATCATGCGCGCCGCCGCTTCTGGTAACTGGGAAGCTGCGCAGTCCTGCGTGCGTCCACTGCAGAGCGCTTTGCGCCTGCGCAATTTCGTTCCGCCGAATGTGTGGCTGCGTGAGGAGCTGACTCGTCTGCGTAGCTGGTTCCATCCGCAGGGTCTCTTGATCGCGTGTCTCGGCCCGCCCGGCAGCGGCAAGAGCAGCGTCATCCAGGCGCTCAGCGGCAAGCCGCTCGAAGTATTCGACAGCGCGCACACGATGGAGCTGCGCCCAGGCGTGATGCGTGCGGATACGGTCAAGCCCGGCACCAGTACGCGCGAGCGCGAGCCGCGCGGGCGCTTCACGACGATCGTCAAGCTGATGATGTTCGTCGTCGACTACTGGCTCGGGTACTGGTTGTGGATCCGACCGAGGCTGGTGCGATCCACGCTGGTCGTTTCCAATCGCTATTTCGACGACGTGCTGGTCGATCCTCGTCGCTATCGCATCGAGCGCGCACTCGCTTTCGCGCGCCTGCTGTTGCGGTGGGTGCCGCGGCCGGAGCTGTGGCTAGTGTTCGACATTCCCTCGCAGGCGCTGCAGTCACGCGAGGGGCAGGAGTTGGGCGAAGAGGAGGCGACGCGCCAACGCGGCGAGTATCGGCGGCTCCTGCGTGGCCACGAAGACGTCGTCGTGCTCGATGCGGATCAGCCGCTCGATCGCGTCGTCGCACAAGCTGAGTGCGCCATCGCGTCGCAGCTCGCACGTCGCACCTCGGAGCGACTCGGCCTGCCGCTGGAGACGAACAGCAATCCGACCGCAACCCGCTTCCTGCTGTTCTTCTCTCGACGCAACATTCCATTGCTCAGCCGCTTCGTGCGCGTGCTGTACAACAGCGACATCCAAAGTCGACTGCCGCCCGACGTTCATCTGCCGCATCCGTACGGCATCATCGTTCATCCGCAGGCCGTCATCGGCCGGCGCGTGACTCTCATGCAGCAAGTCACTATCGGCGGCCGCGATCATCGCGAGAACATCGCGCCTCTGATCGGCGACGACGTCTACATCGGTGCCGGTGCTCGCGTACTCGGCGACGTGCGCATCGGCCAGGGTGTCGTGATTGGTGCGAACGCAGTCGTGACACGCGATATCCCACCAGGCGTCACCGTCGTGGGCGCCAATCGCATCGTTGCAACGCCGCGGCCCCATACAGGCGATACCGAAGATGCGTCCGTGACCCAATTCCCAGTCGGCGTGCAGCGCGGACCGCGAGTCGGCAGAAGCTAAGGCTGGCCTTGCCGCTGGCCCCGAAAGTCCCCATTTCAGCTACACTACCCGGCCTTTGAGCGGGCCGGCAGCGGCCTTCTTCTGTAGCTAAGACAGGAACTTGCGAGCGCAATGAGCGACTCTTTGCGAGCTTTGCTCGACTCCAGCCCACTGGGGGCCGGCAACGCACCCTACGTCGAATCTCTGTACGAACAGTTTCTCGCCGATCCGGAGTCGGTGGAGCCGGCTTGGCGGGACTACTTCCGCAGCCTCGGTGGCATCAACGATGCCGCTCATGGCCCGATCCGAGAAGCACTCGCAGAGCGAGCCTCGCGCCCCTCGAGCGCTGCAACGCCGAGCACGGCGGCGCCGGCAGGCACCGACAATGTCTCTGCCAAGCAAGCCTCCGTCGCCCGTCTCGTGCAGGTGTACGCGAATCGCGGTCATCTGCTCGCCGACATCGATCCGCTCGGTCTGATGCGTCGGCCGGTGCCGGAGGTGCTGGAGCTCCAGCACTTCGGTCTGAGCAATGCGGATCTGGATACCGAGTTCTACACCGGCAGCCGCACGTCGGCGATCGCGAAGCGCATGAAGCTCCGCGACATCGTCGCGCAGCTCCGTCACATCTACTGCGGCACGATCGGCGCGGAATTCGCGCACGTGTCGGATTCCACCGAGCGCTTGTGGTTGCAGGATCGCTTCCAGGCGGGCCGCGTGCAGAATCGCTTCTCGAACGAAGAGCGTCGCACGTTCCTGCGTCACTTGACCGCAGCCGAAGGGCTCGAGCGCTACCTTGCGACGAAGTTCCCGGCACAGAAGCGCTTCTCGCTCGAAGGCGGCGACGCGCTCATCCCGCTGCTCGACGATCTGATCCAGCAGGGCGGCCAGCGCGGCATCGAGGAGATCGTCATCGGCATGGCGCATCGCGGTCGCCTCAACGTGCTGGTCAACGTCGTCGGCAAGTCGCCGCAACAGCTGTTCTCGGAATTCGAGGGCCGCTACGACACGAAGCACCTGCGCGGCTCGGGCGACGTGAAGTATCACAAGGGTTTCTCGACCGACATCCGCACGCCGGCGGGCAATGTGCACGTCGCCTTGGCATTCAATCCGTCGCATCTCGAAGTGGTCGATCCAGTGGTCGAGGGCTCGGTGCGGGCGCGCCAGCAGCGCTGCAACGATGAGAAAGGCGACAAGGTCGCGGCGGTGCTGATCCACGGCGACGCTGCGTTCGCCGGACAGGGCGTCGTGATGGAAACGCTGCAGATGTCGCAGGCGCGCGGCTTCTATACGGGCGGCACGCTGCACGTCATCGTCAATAACCAGGTCGGGTTCACGATTTCGGATCCTCGCGATGCGCGTTCGACGCTCTACTGCAGCGACGTCGCGAAGATGATCGAAGCGCCCATCTTCCACGTGAACGGCGACGACGTCGAAGCGGTCGTGTTCGTGATGCGGCTCGCGCTCGAATATCGCATGACCTTCCACAAGGACGCGGTCATCGACCTCGTCTGCTATCGCAAGCTCGGTCACAACGAGGCCGACGAGCCTGCGGCGACGCAGCCGATGATGTACCAGAAGATCCGCGCTCAACAGACGCCACGCCAGATCTACGCGGAGAAGCTGGTCGGCGAAAGCGTGCTGACGATGCCGGACGCAGATGCGATGGCCGACCAGTACCGGCGCGAGCTCGACGAGGGCAAGTCGCAGGCGAAACATGCGCTGGGCCTGATCGGCAACAAGCACACCGTCGACTGGAGCAAGTACGGGCAGGCGGACTGGAACGAGGCAGTGCCGACCGGTGTTCGCGTCGAGCAACTGCGCGAGCTCGCGGCGAAACTGACCACGCCACCGTCCAACATCACGCTGCACCGCCAAGTCGCCCGCATCGTGCAGGACCGCGAGAAGATGGCTGCCGGGCAGCTGTCGCTCGATTGGGGTTTCGCCGAGAACCTAGCCTATGCGACGTTGCTCACCGAGGGCTTCGAGATCCGGCTCACCGGCCAGGACAGCGGCCGCGGCACGTTCTTCCATCGACACGCGGTGTGGCACTGCCAGAACCACGGCGAGGCTTACATTCCGCTGCAGAATCTTGCGCCGAGCCAGCCGCGCTTCACCGTCATCGATTCGCTCCTGTCGGAAGAGGCGGTGATGGGATTCGAGTACGGGTTCTCGACCACCGAACCGAATTGCCTGACGTTGTGGGAAGCGCAGTTCGGCGACTTCGCCAACGGCGCGCAGGTGATCATCGATCAGTTCATCAGCTCAGGCGAGGCGAAGTGGGGCCGCCTGTGCGGCCTGACGCTGCTGCTGCCGCACGGTTACGAAGGGCAGGGCCCGGAGCATTCGTCGGCACGACTCGAGCGCTTCCTGCAGCTGTGCGCCGAGCACAACATGCAGGTGTGCGTGCCTTCGACGCCTGCGCAGATGTTCCACATGCTGCGGCGGCAGATGAAGCAGGACTTCCGCAAGCCGCTGATCGTCATGACGCCGAAGAGCCTGCTGCGTCACAAGCTGTCGGTGTCGCCGCTCGAAGATCTGACGCGCGGCAGTTTCCGCCGGCTGATCGACGAAGTCGACGACGTGCAGCCGCAGAAGGTGACGCGCATCGTGTTCTGTTCGGGCAAGGTGTATTTCGATCTGCTCGAATCGCGTCGCACCGACGGCATCCACAACGTTGCGCTAGTGCGCGTCGAGCAGCTCTATCCGTTCCCGGCCGAGGAGTACGGCGCGGTGATCCGCAAGTACTCGCAAGCGCACGAGATCGTCTGGTGCCAGGAAGAGCCGCAGAACCAGGGCGCGTGGTACCAGGTCCGCCATCGCTTGAACGAGCCGCTGACGCGCGAGCATCGGCTGCTGTACGCCGGCCGCGCACCGGCAGCGGCGCCTGCGACCGGCATCGCTCAGATGCACGCAGACCAGCAGAAACAGCTCGTCGATGCAGCGCTGCGCTCCACGAGTGCCGAAGAGACGTTGCAGCAGACCAGCCGCTTGCGCGCCGCCGGCGAGAAGTAGGAAAGAATAATGAGCATCGAAGTCAAAGTTCCGCAGCTGCCCGAGTCCGTCACCGACGCGACGCTGGTCACTTGGCACAAGAAGGCCGGTGAGCCGGTCGGTCGCGACGAGAATCTCGTCGACCTGGAAACCGATAAGGTCGTGCTCGAAGTGCCGGCGCCGGCAGCGGGCGTCATCAAGGAAATCAAGGTCGAGAACGGCGCGACCGTGACGAGCGGTCAGGTGCTGGCGATTCTCGAAGAGGGCGCGGCGGCAGCGGCTGCGAAGCCAGCGGCAGTGCAGCCGCAGGCAGCAGCTGAATCGAAAACTGCGTCAGCTGCGAAGCTCGCTCCTTCCGCGAAGCGCATGGTCGAGGAACACAAGCTCGATGCCGGACAGATCGCGGGCAGCGGTCGCGACGGGCGCATCAGCAAAGGCGACGTCATTCAGCACATGGCGGGTCGAGAATCAGCGCCTGCGAAGCCAGCTGCGGCCGCAAAGCCGGCGCCTGCAGTGAAGCTGCCATCGCCGAGCGGTGCACGCACTGAACAGCGCGTGCCGATGACTCGCTTGCGTGCACGCATCGCGGAGCGCCTCGTGCAGGCGCAGTCCACCGCCGCGATGCTGACGACGTTCAACGAAGTCGATCTGACGGCGGTCAACGAGATCCGCGCGCGCTACAAGGACAAGTTCGAGAAGAAGCATGGCGTCAAGCTCGGCTTCATGTCGTTCTTCGTGAAGGCATCGATCGAAGCGCTGCGCCGCTTCCCCGCGGTCAACGCCTCGCTCGACGGCAACGACATCGTCTATCACGAGTACTACGACATCGGCGTCGCCGTCTCGACCGATCGCGGTCTGATGGTGCCGGTGCTGCGCAACGCCGAGCTGATGAGCTTCGCGGAGATCGAAGTCGCGGTCGGTGCGTATGCGCAGAAGGCGCGCGATGGCTCTATCACTCTGGACGAGCTGAGCGGCGGCACGTTCACGCTGACCAACGGCGGCGTGTTCGGCTCACTGATGTCGACGCCGATCCTGAACCCGCCGCAAGTCGCGATCCTCGGCATGCACAAGATCCAGGAGCGACCGATGGTCGTCGACGGCGAGATCAAGGTGCGCCCGATGATGTACCTGGCGCTGACCTACGATCACCGCATCGTCGACGGCCGCGAGTCGGTGCAATTCCTGGTCGCGATCAAGGAAGCGCTGGAAGATCCCGCGCGCCTGCTGCTGCAACTGTAAGAACAAGCGAGTCTGCATGTCCCAATACGATGTGATCGTCATCGGCGGCGGCCCCGCCGGTTATCCCTGCGCGATCCGCGCCGGCCAGAACAAGCTCAAGGTCGCGTGCATCGACGAGTGGCAGAACAAGGATGGCTCCTACGCGTTCGGCGGCACCTGCCTCAACGCGGGCTGCATTCCCTCCAAGGCGATGCTCGAGTCTTCCGAGCTGTTCCATCGCGTGCAGCATGAATTCGCGGTGCACGGCGTAAAGGTCGGCAGCGTCGAGCTCGACCTCGCGGCCATGCAGAAGCGCCGTGCCACGATCGTCAAGCAATCGACCCTTGGCATCTCCGGCCTGTTCAAGGGCGCTGGTGTCACGGGCTTGCAAGGTCACGGCAAGCTGCTGAGCGGCAACCGCGTCGAGTTCACGAACAAGGACGGCAAGAAGGAGGAGCTGACCGCGAAACACATCGTGCTCGCTGCGGGCTCGGCACCCATCGAGCTCAGGAGCCTGCCGTTCGACGGCAAACAGATCGTCGATTCGTGGGGCGCGCTCGAATTCGATGCCGTGCCGAAGCGCCTCGGCGTGATCGGCGCGGGCATCATTGGTCTCGAGCTCGGCAGCGTCTGGCGGCGTCTCGGCGCCGAAGTGGTCGTGCTCGAAGCGCTCGAATCCTTCCTGCCTGCGGCGGATGGTGCGGTGTCCAAGGAAGCGCTGAAGCACTTCAAGAAGCTCGGGCTCGACATTCGCCTCGGTGCGAAGGTCACGGGCGCGGACAAGGGCGCAGGCGGCGTGAAGCTGAAGTACACCGATGCCAAGGGCGAGCAGAGCGTCGAAGTCGACAAGGTCGTCGTAGCGATCGGCCGTCGGCCGTACTCGAAGGACTTGCTCGGCGAAGGCACGGGCGTGCAGGTCGACGAGCGTGGCTTCGTCACCGTCGATCACGATTGCCGAACCGCGGCGGCGAACGTCTGGGCAGTCGGTGACCTGGTGCGCGGGCCGATGCTGGCCCACAAGGGCAAAGAGGAAGGCGTCATGGTCGCGGACCTGATCGCCGGCAAGTTCGGGGAAGTGAATTACAAGGCCATTCCATCGGTGATCTACACGGCGCCGGAGATCGCCTGGGTCGGGCTCACCGAGGAAGAGGTCAAGAAGAGCGGGCGGCCGTACAAGACCGGCTCGTTCCCGTTCCTGGCGAGCGGCCGCGCCCGCGCGATGGAGGCGACCGCCGGCTTCTGCAAGATCGTCTCGGCCAGCGACGACGACGAGATTCTCGGCGTGCACATCATCGGCCCGATGGCCGGCGAGCTGATCGCCGAGGCGGTGCTGGCGATGGAATACTCGGCGAGCACAGAGGATCTGCAGCGGACCATGCATGCGCATCCGACGTTGTCCGAGGCGTTGCACGAAGCGGCGCTCAACGCGGACAAGATCGCGATCGACTTTCCCAATAAGTAGAACAAATCGCTCAGGCCGCGAGGACGGCTAGTGACTCGGCCCGGGCGAGTGGTCAGAATGGCGCCCGCGGGGATCGGACCCATTCATCACTAGCCACGAGTCATTTCATGCTCAAGATCTATGGTCATCCCGGATCGCGGGCGGCGCGTCCGCTGTGGGTGTGTCGCGAGCTCGGCCTGCAGTACGAGCACGTTCCGACACATTTCGCCGACGGCGGCACGAAGTCGCCCGAATTCCTGGCCATCAACCCGGCCGGCCGCATCCCCGCGATCGACGACGACGGCTTTCGCCTCGCCGAGTCGATGGCGATCAACTTCTACCTCGCGAAGAAGCACGGCGGCGAGCTCGCGCCGAAGTCTCTCGAAGACGAAGCGCGCATGTTGCAATGGTCGTTCTGGGCGATGACCGAAGTCGAGAAACCGCTGCTTACGGTTTTCATGCAGCGTGCGGAGCTGCCGCCCGGCAGCGAGGTCGAGAAGTATTTTCGTCAGCGCAGCCCGAAGGATCCGGCGACCGAGCAAGCTGCGATCAAGGCATTGGAGCATCCGCTGTCCGTGCTCGACGGTCACTTGGCGAGTCGCCAGCACTTGCTCGGCGATAGCTTCACGCTCGCAGACCTGAACGTCGCGTCGGTGCTGTCGATGGGGCTCGCGGCGAAGTTCGACTTCGGCGCGTACCCGAACGTGCAGCAGTGGCTCACACGCTGCGTTTCGCGTCCTGCCGCGCGGCCGCCGAAGAAGTCATGAGCGGCGCCCAACCCACCGGCAGTCCGGCCAGCGGCAACCCGGACGCACTGCTCTCGCGCGAGTTGGGCGTTCGGTCCTTCGCCGCCAACATCTTCAACTACACGGTCGGCAGCGGAATCTTCTCGCTCCCGGCGTTCGCGGTAATCGGCCTGGGCAGTGCTGCGCCGCTGGCCTACGTGGCCTGCGCGATCGTGATCGGCCTGGTCGTGCTGTGCTTCGCGGAATCCGGCAGTCGCGTGTCCTCGACGGGCGGCGCCTATGCGTACGTCGAAACTGCCCTCGGTCCGATGATCGGGTTCGTCGCCGGCTGTCTGGTGTTCACGACCGGCTGGTTCGCAGCGGCAGCGGTCATCACGGCCGTCGTTCGCTCGCTCCTGGCGCTGACGACCGGCACACCGGGCTGGCTCACGCAAGTTTTGCAGCTTGTCGTCGTGACGATCCTCGTGACACTCAATATGCGCGGTGTGCGCACGGGGGCGCGCCTGCTCGAAACGATCACGGTCGTGAAGCTGGTGCCGCTGCTGGTGTTCGTCGGCATCGGCGTGTTCTTCATCGATACCAATCATCTCGCGTGGACCAGCGTGCCAGCCGCGAGCACCGTGCTGAGCACCGCCGGCATCATCATTTTTGCGTTCTCGGGTATCGAAGGCGCGACCGTGCCGAGCGGCGAAGTGAAGAATCCCGCGCGCACCGTGCCGCGAGCGATTTTGCTGGCGCTCGGCGCCGCCACCGTGCTGTATCTCGCGATTCAGTATGTCGCGCTCGGCATCATGGGCCCCGCGTTGGCGAATACCGGTAACACGCCACTGGCTGAAGCCGCCGGCATGGCGCTGGGGCCTGTGGCGCGCACGGTCATGATTCTCGCCGCCGTCATTTCGATGTTTGGCTATCTCAGCGCCAACGTGCTGTCGGAGCCGCGCGGCCTGTTCGCCATGAGTCGCGACGGTTTCCTGCCGCGACAGCTGACCTCAGTTCATCCGAAGTTCCGCACACCCAACTTTGCGATCGGCATTTACGGCGGGCTGGTTGCAGCCGTCGCGCTGCTCGGCAACTTCGAGTGGTTGACGGTCTTTGCGAATCTCGCGGCGCTGGCGCTGTATTTCCTGTGCGCGATTGCGACGCTGGTCTTGCGCAAGCGCGACGTGCGCATGGACGGCCAACCGTTCGTGATTCCGGGTGGGCCTACAGTGCCGATCGCAGCATGCCTCGCGATCGCCTGGTTGTTCTTCGAAACCGCGCGCGACGGCAAACAGTTCTACGGCCTGCTGATCGCGCTTGCCGTCATCTTCGTGCTGTACGGACTGCGTGCGTGGCGCATGAAGAGCCGGGCGGAGCCGGCGCCCGCGAAATAGAATGCTACGGCGCCACCCGCTGCTGTTCGCCGAGTGGCTCGCAGCTTGCAACCTGCTGCGACGTGCGCAGGCGCATGTACCGACCGTCCTGGCTGCAGTGCTCGGCGTTTTCGCTGCGCTCGCGGTTTTCCTACTGACCTTCGCTCCGCGATTTCGCGCAGTGTTCGAGGGATTGCTCGAATATCGCGTACTGACGATTGCAACGGTCGCGCTGTATGCGGCGTTCGCTGTAGGTAAGCAGCGCGAACGGGCCGAGGTCCGCTACACGCAGTTCTGGCTCGCAGCTGCGCCGGTCCGGCAGTACAGCCGCACACTCGCGATTCTCGTCGTAACTCTGCTGCCGCTGACGGCGCAGTTGTTCGCAGTGTGCGTATTGCTCGCGACGATGGGCATCGCGGGCAGCGTCGATGCGGCGGTTGTCGGCAAAGTAATGCTCTGGGTTGCCGTGGCGACGATCATGGGCGCGACCGCCGGTTGGTGGTCAGCGCGGCGCTCCCGTGCCGACGCATTGGAGGGCTCGCGCTATGTCGGTGCGGCGAAGCCTCGCACCGAAACCGTACCTTCCGCCGCCGCGCTGTCCGGATGGCCGATCGCGCAAGTTCGTGCCTGGGGACGCCCCGAGAATTTGCGGATACTGGTGCTGATTCCGGCGCTGTTCGCCGTACAAGCGGGCTCCTCGGCCGTTCACGGGTTGAGCGTGCTCGCGATCTGGGTGCTCGGCGGCTATCTGAGCGGCCTCCTGCGAGCGGTGTGGCAGGCGGGCAGTGCGGCTTCGGACTGGCTGCGCTCGACGCCGATTCCGTTCGCGCAGTTCGCGTGGGCAATGACGCGCAAGGCGTTGCTGCATCAGCTCGTCGGAACCGCAGTCGCTGCCGCGGTAATGATCAGTCTCGGCGCGCCGTGGCCGAGTACGTTGTACGTCAGTGCGCTGTGGCTGGCGATCGTGCTGCTCTCCTACAGCATCTTCGTCGTGGATGCTTACCGCTCGCGTCAGCCGCTCGTCAGGCTCATCCTGTCGTTTGCAACGCTGGCGATCGTCGAAGCACGCGAGCACGGCTGGTCGATCCCGCTCGCGGCACTATTCGCCGCTTGGCATTTGCGCGCAGGAGCGAAGACATGACGTCGATCGTGCTGGATGTTCGCGATGTGCACGCCCGTTACGGCAAGCACGAGGTCTTGCGCGGAGTCACTCTGCAAGTGCGCACCGGGCAGTGGTTCTGCTTGCTGGGCCCGAACGGGGTTGGCAAGAGCACGCTGCTTCATTGCGTAGCCGCGCGGCTGGTGCCGAGCGCCGGCGACATTCTGGTGTGCGGTCACTCGGTGCGTACGCACACCGTCGATGCGAAGCGCAAGCTGGGCTTCGGATGCGCGCCAGAGCAGCTACCCGGCCTGCTCACGGGACGGCAGTGCCTGGAGGTGTACGCGAACGCGAAAGGCCTCGAGCGCATCGATCCGGAGGTGCTCGAGCTCGCCGAGGCGTTGAAGTTCAGCAGCTATCTCGACCGCTTCGTCGACACGTATTCGCTCGGTACGCGGCAGAAGCTTTGCGTGCTGCTGGCATTGCTTGGCGAACCGGCCCTCGTGGTGCTGGACGAAGCGTTCAATGGGCTGGATCCGGCGAGTGCGCTGGTAGTGAAGCGACATCTGCAAGAGCGGCTGGCTGCGAACCGGTGCGCGGTGATGCTGGCGACGCATTCGTTGGATATCGTCGAGCACTATGCGGACAAGGCGGCGTTGCTGCTCGACGGGCGGGTAGTGCGCGAGTGGAGTGATAGCGAGATAGCAGCGATGCGCCAGCAGGGCGCGGCGAGGTTTGAAGAGGCGTTGGCGCAGTCGGGCTAAAGCCCGACCTACAGCGTTCTAAGCTTTCCTTCGAGCACTGACGACGTTCTGCAGTCCCTGGATCCGGCCGAGCACGCGCGACAATTCTTCCAGGTCGCGCACGGTCATGCGCACGACGATCTCGGCCATGCCTTCGCGTTCGTCCGTCGCGACGTTCATCGCCTGGATGTTGATCTTGGAATCAGCGAGCACGGCGCTGATGTCGCGCACCAGCCCGCGGCGATCGAAGGCGCGCACCGACACGTCGATCGGGAACGCGCGCTCGCCTTGCTTGCCCCATTCGACAGCGATCACACGCTCGGGATGTGCGGCCTGGAGTCGGCGGAAGCTCGCACAATCGTCGCGATGGATGCTGACGCCGCGCCCCATCGTGATGTAGCCCGCGATCCCCTCCGGCGGCACCGGACCGCAGCAGCGCGCGAAGCTCGATAGCAGATCGCCGACGCCTTCGATCGTGATGCCCGACGTCTCTTTCGGGCTCACGACCGGCCGGCGTGGCACGGGGGAGGGCAGTTCCTGCGGCTTGGCGCTGCGTTGGATCGCGCCGATGATCTGCGCGACGTTGATCTCGCCTTCGCCGATCGCGAGGTACAGCTGGTCGGCGGTCGTGACGTTGAACTGGCCGATCAGCTCCGGCAGCGTGACACTGTGAATCGCGAGCCGCTGCAGCTCGCGCTCCAGGATCTGCTTGCCCTGTTGCCGATTCTGGTCCTCGTCGAGCTTGCGGAACCACGCGCGCACCTTGCTGCGGTTCCGCGGCGAGGCGAGATAGCCGAGTGAAGGTACGAGCCAGTCGCGGCTCGGGTTCAGTTGCTTGCCGGTGACGATCTCCACCTGGTCGCCGTTCGCGAGCACGGTGTTCAGCGGCACCATGCGACCGTTGACCTTCGCCCCGCGGCACCGGTGCCCGAGATCCGTATGCACGTGGTACGCGAAGTCGAGCGGAGTAGCGCCTCGTTGCAGCTCGATCACCTCGCCGCGCGGCGACAACGCGTACACACGGTCCTCGAACACCTCCGAGCGGACGCGCTCGAGGAAATCGCCATCGCTTTCCTGCCGCTCGCCCGGCTCCAGCAGCTGACGTAGCCAGACGATCTTCTGCTCGTACGCCGGGTTCGCGCGGCCACCTTCCTTGTAGCGCCAGTGCGCGGCGACACCGAGCTCCGCATGGTCGTGCATCTCCCGCGTGCGGATCTGGATTTCCAGCGGCAGCTTGCCGGGGCCGATCACCGCCGTGTGCAGCGAGCGATAGGCGTTGTCCTTGGGTGTCGCGATGTAGTCGTCGAACTCACCCGGGATGTACGGCCACAGCCCGTGAACGACGCCGAGTGCGGCATAGCAGTCGGCGATCGTTGCAACGAGCACGCGCACGGCGCGCACGTCGAACACCTGATCGAACGACAGACCTTTGCGTTGGCTCTTCCGCCAGATGCTGTAGATGTGCTTCGGACGTCCGGCGATATCGGCGTCGATCTGCGCCTTCGTCAGCTCCGTGCGCAGCATCGCAATGACATCCTCGATGTAGCGCTCGCGGTCGCCGCGCTTCGCCGCGAGCCAGCCGGCGACCCGCTTGTAGTTGTCCGGTTCGAGGTAGCGGAAGCTCCAGTCCTCGAGCTGCCATTTGATCTGCCAGACGCCCAGGCGATTGGCGAGCGGCGCGTAGACCTGCCGCGTCTCGTAGGCCAGCCGCTGCCGCTCGGCCTCCGGCGCATCCTTGCTTGCGCGCAGCTTGTGGAGCTGCGCGGCGAGCTTGATCAGCACCAGTCGCGGATCGGTGACGATCGCGAGCAGCATCTTGCGCAAGCCTTCCGATTGATTGGCGGACAGCGATGGGCCGCCGCTCGCGGGCGGCGCGATGTTCAGCGAGCCCAGCCTCAGCAATTCGGTGGCGATGCGAGTGGCCGCCGGTCCAGCGAGTGCTTCCGCTCGCTCCAACGGCAGCGCGTTCGCTTCCAGCAGCGCGAATAGCATCGCGCCGCGCCGGATGTCCTCGTCGTCCGTCAGCTCCGCAACGATGTCGACGATGGCATGGCCGCTCGCGACTGCGCGCGCGTCAGTCGCGTACTGAGGAATGCTTTCGAGGGATGACATGCCACTGAATCGGCTGCAAAAAACCCTGCAATCAGCGTGTCGGTTTGCAGCCGTTGCCGCTATCATACGGCACCGACATAACGTCGTAGCGGAGGAATCCTTGCGCAGACT
>Ga0075431_100004468_pt1 | contig 13724 bp, 14 predicted proteins | sample RhiMetdeltSRZDD5_FD_75297 | JGI IMG/M metagenome (GOLD analysis project Ga0075431, IMG submission 75297) | Populus rhizosphere microbial communities from Tennessee, USA - Rhizosphere MetaG P. deltoides SRZDD5 | ecosystem: Host-associated > Plants > Roots > Rhizosphere > Soil | place: USA... | reverse complement strand
CAGCACCGCGCGGAACGCCGGCATCCCGTGGCGCGGCTCGTTCGGGAAGTAGGTGCCGGCGTAGAAGGGCTCGCCGCCGGGCGTGAGGAAGGCGGTGAGCGGCCACCCGCCGCTCCCGGACATCGCCTGCACGGCGTCCATGTAGATCGCGTCGAGGTCGGGGCGCTCCTCTCGGTCGACCTTGATCGAGACGAAGTGCTCGTTCATGAGCTCGGCGGTCGCGGGGTCCTCGAACGACTCCCGCTCCATCACGTGGCACCAGTGACAGGCGGCGTACCCGATCGACAGCAGGATCGGCCGGTCCAGCTCCCGGGCGCGCTCGAGCGCCTCGGGCCCCCAGGGGAACCAGTCGACGGGGTTCCCCGCGTGCTGGAGGAGGTACGGGCTCGTCTCGTGCGCGAGGCGGTTCATGGGGCCGGGACCCGGTCCGGGGCGGCCTTCGCCGGAGCCGGACGCCTTGCGAGCGGTGAACCCATCGCGTCCCATCCTTTCATCACGACAGAGAGGGAGCGTCGGAGCGGAAGCTCTCGGCGGAGCCCCGTGGTTCGGTGGCGCGGTGCGGCCGCTCTGAAGTTGTAGCAGCGGAGATCCGGTCTGGGCAGGCGTCCTCGGGGTCCTGTGACCCGTGCTTGCACCGGCGGGCCGATCGACCGATAAGAGGTGCATGGGGAAACCAGCCCAGTTCCTGAGGTCGCAGCTGCGCCTGCGGATCGGTGTCTTCGCGGCGACCATCACCGCCGCCGCCGTCCTCGGCCTGATGGGCCTGTGGTGGTGGCCTGCCGTCCCGCTGGCGCTCGGGCTCCTGTTCGTCTTGGAGCGGCAGGCGGGGGAGGGCCGCGTCCTCGATCCCGAGCACCTCCGGAAGGGGATCCTCGGCGAGGAGGCGGTCGCGGACGTTCTGGCCGGGCTGCCGTCCTCGTATTGGGTCCTCCACAGCGTCTCGACGGGGCACGGGGACGTCGATCACGTCGTCATCGGCCCCACGGGTGTGTTCGCGCTCGAGACGAAGGCCTGGGAGGGCGCGTTCTACCGCAGCAGAGGTCGGCTCTTCTGCAACGGGAAGCCGGCCGAGCACGTGTTGCGGCAAGCGCGGGGAGCCGCGGCGCAGGTCCATCAGCTCCTCCTGGATGCCGACATCGACCTGTGGGTCGAGGCCGTCGTGGTCGCAGCGCGCGCCTCCGTGTCGCGCTCCCCGATGCGCTTCCGGAAGGCCTACCTCGTCTCGATCGAGGACGTCATGGACCTCGTCACGCGCCGGCGCCGCTCGCTCAGCAGCTCGGCCGTCCTGCGGGTCGTGGGAAGCCTGGTGCGGCCGGGAGAGGCGGACCGCGCCGACGACCGACCACGCGATCGCTGAACGCCGGGCGAGCCGGCTCCTATTTCCCGAAGAAGGTCTCGTAGACCTGGATGGCGCCCGGTCCCAGGATCACGATGAACAGCGCCGGCAGGATCAGGAAGATCGTGGGGAACAGGAGCTTCAGCGGCACCTTCTGGGCCGTCTCCTCCGCTCGCTGACGACGCTTCTGTCGGAGCTCCGTCGACTGAGCCCGAAGCACCGCCGCGACCCCGACCCCGTACTTGTCGGCCTGGATCATCGACAGCACGAACCCATCGAGTTCGTCGACCTCGGTCCGGTCGCTGAGATGGCGGAGCGCGTCGATCCTGCTCACACCGATCTGCATCTCCTGAAGCGTCCGAGCGATCTCCTGGGACAGCGGGCCGGGAACGTTCTTGACAACTTGGGCGAGCGCCGAATCGAAGCCGAGGCCGGCCTCGACGCTGATCGTGAGCAGGTCCATGGTGTCGGACAGCGCCTTGCGGATCTCCTTCTGGCGCTTCGAGGCCCGGGCCGAGATGGCTGCGCTCGGGATCGTGTACCCGAACAACGCGAACAGGACGATCGTCCCAACCTTCAGGAAGCCCGACACCGGGAGGACCGAGCCCACCGCGAGGCCGACCACCAGGCCGACGACGGCGAAGACGATCTTGAACGCAACGATCCGTTCCGCCGTCAAACCCGGCGGGCTCCCCGCCAGCACGATCAAGCGGTTCGTGCGCCCGTGCAGGTCCAGTGGCGTGAGGCGGGTGATCGAGGAGACCACCTTGCCGGCGAACGGAAGCACGAGCCGCTCCAGGGGCGACTTGTTGAGCTGCTCCTGCCGGAGGTTCGACACGGTTTCCGAAACGTCACCGACCTGCGTGCGCAGCACCGACACGGAGCGGCGCCGCGCGCTGAGTCCCATCTCGACCGCCAGGGCGAACAGGACGACGGTCAGGAACGTTCCGATGAGTCCAAGCGCCAGCCATACCTGATCGTTAAACATCGATCCTCACGATCTTCTTCATCACCAGGATGCCGATGCCCATGAGCGTCGCACCTGTGAGCAACATGATCTGACCCATGGGGTGTGTGAAGAGGGGGGTCACGTATTCGGGATTCACGAGCGCGAGGTACAGGAAGAGGCCGAAGGGCAGAGCGGCCAGGATCCCGATCGAGATGCGTCCTTCCGCCGACAGGACCCTCACCTGACGGTGGATGTACGCGCGCTCGCGCACGGTCTTGGCCACGATGTCGAGCACCTCCGCGAGGTTTCCGCCTACCTCCCGCTGGACGTTCACGGCCATGACCGCCCACCGCATGTCCTCGCTGCCGATGCGGTCGGCCATCGCGATCATCGCCTCGTCGATCGGCCGGCCGAGTCGGATCTCGGACACGACCCGATGGAATTCAGAGGCCGACGGCTCGCTGATCTCGCTGGCCACCTGGTCGAGGGACTGGAGGAAACCGTGTCCCGCCCGGAGGGAACTCGCGAGGATCGACAGGACGTCGGCGAGCTGCTCGGCCATCTTCTTCTGGCGTTGGTTCCGCGCGCGGACGAGCCACGCGTACGGGATGAGGCTCGCGAGGACGGCGATCACCAGGACGAACAGGATGTTCCTCACCAGCACGGCTCCCAGGAGCCCGCCGGCGATGGCGCAGACCACCGTGGACGCGACGAACTCGCCGGCCCTCATGGGGAGACCCGCCTGTTCGAGCTTGTCGTCCATGCGAGCGCTGAAGCCGCCCATCGTGGCCACACGCTCTCCGGCCTGCGCCAATCCCGTTGGCATCCACGTGGTCTCCTTGGCCTCCTGGTCCTGACCCCGGCCCAGGATCCGCGAAGCACGGCTCCGCCGCCGCCGCCTCTCCCCGGTCGACAGGATCATCACGGCCACCAGGAACGCCGCCACGAAGGCCGCTCCCAGAACGATCGTCAGCCAGGCGTCGGTGCCGAACAGTTTCTGGATCTCGGTCATGCGTCGCGACCCCCTCGAGGCGCGAAGATCTTCGCCGAGACCGAAACGCCCAGTTCGGACAGGCGCTCTACGAATCGAGGTCGGATGCCGGTGGCCTGGAGCTGGCCGCGGAACTTGCCATCGTCATCGATCCCGGCACCGTAGTCGAAGAGGAACAGGTCCTGAAGGGTGATGATCTCGCCCTCCATGCCCGCGACCTCCGTGACGTGCGTGATGCGCCGCACTCCGTCTTTCATGCGTGTCTGGTGGACGATGAGATTGAGGGCAGAGGAGATCTGTTCCCTGATCGCCCGGATCCCGAGGTCCATCCCGGCCATGAGCATCATCGTCTCCACGCGGGACAACGCGTCGCGCGGGGAGTTCGCGTGAACGGTCGAGATCGAGCCGTCGTGGCCGGTGTTCATCGCCTGCATCATGTCCAGCGCCTCGGCGCCGCGGACCTCACCGACCACGATCCGGTCGGGCCGCATGCGCAGGGAGTTGCGGACCAGGTCGCGGATCGTGACCTCGCCCCGGCCCTCGATGTTGGGCGGCCGGGACTCGAGGCGCACCACGTGCGGCTGCTGGAGCCGGAGCTCCGCCGAGTCCTCGATCGTGACGATGCGTTCGTCGTCGGGCAGGAACGACGACAGCACGTTCAGCGTCGTCGTCTTCCCCGCGCCGGTCCCGCCGGAGACCAGGATGTTCAGGCGCCCACGGACGCAGGCATCCAACAGGTCCCCGGTCTGCGCCGTGAGGGTCCCGAACGAGATCAGCTCATCGACCCCGTACGCGTGCTGGGGGAACTTGCGGATGCTCAGGCTGGGCCCGTCGATCGCGAGCGGTGGGATGATCGCGTTCACGCGCGAGCCGTCGGGCAGGCGCGCGTCCACGTAGGGCGAAGACTCGTCGACCCGGCGACCCACCCTCGCCACGATCTTGTCGATGGTCCGACGGAGCTGCGCCTCATCGTGGAACTTCGCGCCGCTCCAATAGATCTTGCCGGCGCGCTCGACGTAGATGGAGTTCCAGCCGTTCACCATGATCTCGGTGACGTCGTCGTCGCGGACGAACGGCTCGAGCGGCCCCAACCCCAGGACGTTGTCCCCGATCTGCCGGATGATGAGGAGCTTCTCCTGCGGGGAGAGGCCCGAGTCGTCCTCGTCAAGCAACTCGCGGAGGCGCTGCTGGACGAGACCCTCGAGCTCGGTGTCGGAAAGCGAAGCATCGTAGAGCTTGGGCCCGAGCGTCTCCACCAGGCGACCCTGGATCTGGTTCCGGATCTCCGTGATCCGGTCCTTCGGTGTCGTCTGTGCCGGCTTGGCAAGTCGTTCTGCGATCGACATGTCGTTGTCCTCCTACCGCTTGAAGAGGCGCCACTTCCCCGGGGAGGGGGTCAGCGCGAGCTCGCGATCATCGGCCGAGGGTTCGCTTATGAAACGCGAGGCCATCCGGCGGATGCTGTCGGCGACCTCGGAGTCCGGTTCCTCCAGGACGAGAGGCCGTCCCTTGTTCAGGCATGTTGGCACGAGACGGCTTGACGGGATCTTGGTGTCCACCCGGACCTTCATCACGCGCTCCACGTCCTGCGCATCCAGGCCGACCCGGCTGTCCGCCCGGTTCAGGACCAGCCGGAACCGCTCGGCCGGCAGGCCGATCGCGAGCAGCGTCTCGAGCGCGTTCGACAGATGCTTGACCCCCACGATGTCGAGTTGCGTCACCAGGCAGATGACATCGGACAGGTCGAAGCAGGCCCAGGCGAGGTCCGTGTAGTCGACCGAAGCGTCGACCACCACGAACGGGAAGTTGGAGCGCAGGACCCGCAGGAACTTGCCCACCGCCTCTCCGCTCGGCTGCGGCGCAGAGGGGTCTGGGATCCCGCCGAAGCCCCAGAGGTGCTCGGCCAGCTTGGTCCCGTTCGCGAACACGGCTTCCCGGTCGGCGCCACCGCCGAGTGAGATCAGATCCGCCATCGGCTTCACCGGCTCGCGGCCGAAGAAGGTGAAGACGTCCCCCATGTCGACGTCCAGATCCACCGCCGCGGTGTCCTGCTTGGAGATGTCGGACAGCGCCGCGGCCAGGTTCGTGGCGAGGAAGGTCTTCCCCACCCCGCCCTTGGTAGCGAACACCGAGATGATCGACCCCCGGTGCTGCGGGGTGGCGGCCATCTGCCCCCTCGTGGTGGTGACGTTCTCCGTCCACTGGATGGCTCGCTCCACAGCGTCGCGGAGCTCATCGCTCCCTCTGGTCAGATCCACGACGTCCCGGATCCCGGCCCGCATGGCGGTCGGCAGGAACCCGTTCGAGGCCTTCTCCTTGACCGCGATGATCGCGGTCATCGGAGCGGTCCGGCCCACGAACTCGGCCAGGCCGAGCGCGTCGAGCTCCTTCACCTCGGGCGAGAGCACCAGCACCCGTGCCGTGTGGTCGGTCTGCTCCGCGAGGATCTCTTCGGCCGCGATGACGCTCTGCACCCAGCCCACCTCGTCGGTCTCGACCTCCATCGACCTGGCGAGCGCGGCCCGGAAGGACTGCGTCGCTCCCACGGCGATCACGTGCTGCTGTGTCACGTGAGCACCTCGGCGTAGGTGATCGGATCCTGAGACTGGCCGTTCTCGTCCGGCGGCAGCAGGCCCAGCCATGTGGTCCCGTTCTCCATCGCGAAGACGAAGCGCTGCGCGTCCTCGGGGGAGAGCGCCAGGGTGATGGCCACGGAGCCGGGGAGCTGCTCACTCTGAGTGGTCTCCTCGCCGTTGAACACGGTGCTGCTCACCGGACGGAAGACCGCAAGCACGTCGACCGTCGGCACCAACTTGACGGTCACGGAATCTGCTTGGACCGTCTGAGTGGCCGATTCACCCAAGGGGTCCAGCGAAACACCCTTGAACGTGGAGTAGATCGACACCTTGTCTCCGGCCTGGATCGCACCGGCGACCGCCCGGGAGGCATCCAACGAAACGGTGAGCGCCTCCATGCCCTCCGGGATGGCGAGGGCCCCACCGGGGACCTCTCCAGAGATCCGGGCGACCGGGATCTGCTCGCCGGCCAGGATGGCCACGCTGTTGCTCTTCCCACTCATCTGGTCGAGCGAGGTGATCGCGCCGTCGACCACGGCGTCCTGCGGCACCTCGAGGAGCCTGAACTGGTCGTTCTTGATCAACTGGTCCAGGTCGGTCCTGGCCGGGATGTCGACCTTGGACACGACGACCGGGACCATGGTCCCACCGGCCTGGGCATCTTCCTCGAGGCCGCGCGCGTACAGGAACACCCCTGCGGTCGCGACCGTCGCCAGGATCAACGCCAGGACCACGACGAGCCCTCTACCCTTCATGACGCATCCTCCCTACGCTCTCTCGGTCAGGTCTCTTTCGGCCGGCGATCGGCCGAGGTTTAGTCGATCAGCCGAACTTCCGGATCGGCGTTGAGAACGGGATCATCCGGCGAGGCCACTTCCATCTGGATGCAGAACACGTCCGAGCCCCTGCGCTCGAACACGCAGTTCTCCTGCTGACGGGCCGCTTGCCCGCTCCAGGCGTTCACGATCCGCATGCCGGCGAAGTCGATGACCGGATATGCCTCGCGGCCCGACGTCGTGATCCATGGATGGCACGGTGGTGCCGAGCCGTCGCATGCCGCCACCGGGAAGAAGACGGCCGGCTTGGGGTCCATGTTCGCGACGAGGATCAGCCAGTCCTGCATCGCCTGCACGAGGGAATTCGGCACCCCGCCCGCGGCGCACACGTACGTCGGCGGCGGGTTCCACAGGATCGGCGAGAAGTTGGTCGACCCTCCCAGCCCCATCTGCTCGATGTACTCGCGGAGCTCGTTCACACCGCCGGCCTGCGACGAGCAGTCCAACGGGTTGGGGTCCTGGCCTTGGACCGGCCACCCCTGGGGGAAGTCGAGCCATCCGCGCTGGCTCCCGCTCCCCGACTTCTCGAACGTGAAGAAGCACTCGGGACCCGTGTAGCCGGGCGGATGGCCGTCGTTGCAGTCCTGCACCTGGAACATGTCCAGCTTGAGCGGCACCGGGTTCGGCACGCCCATGGTCCACTCCGCCGTCGCGGAGGCCACGACGTTGCCGTTGTCGAACCCGAAGATCGGCGCGAAGACGTAATCCTGGGGAACGCTGACCGTGACCGTGACCGTGTTCTCGCCGTCCGACCCCGCGCCGCTGCACTCCGCCGGATCGAGCTCGAAGCCGGTCACCTGAGCGGTGGTGTTGTTGTCGGCGACCAGGTTGTCGGCGGCCTGCTTCGCGCTGACCTCACCGTTGGCCAGCCCGCACTCCATCGCCGCGGCCAGGGCGGCCGAGTCGGCCGCAACCACCGCGTTCCGCTTGATGGCCACGCCGCGGCCCAGGTCGAACGTCAGCACCATCATGCCGAGCAGGACCAGCAGGGAGATGGCCACGATCGCCAGCACCGCTCCCGACTCTTCGTCGCGCACCCGGGCCAGGCTGAACCCTCCTACTCGCATCGGAACACCGCCTTGATCGTCGGGGTCACCGTCACGTCGTTCCAGAACGGGATGTTGATCTGGAGGGGCTGCTCCCACGAGACCTGCACGTCCTTGCCTCGGTCGGCGTCGGTGCAGCCGTTCGCGCCGCCGCCCCCGCCGAGGACGTCGATGGCGGCGTTCTCGTCGGGATCGAAGGGCGCCGCGGCCTGGTCGATCTCGTCCTGAACGACGCAGTCGCTCGTGGAGGCGACCGCGGCGCACCGGGCACCCTCCCTCGCCGCGCCCTGGAACAGCTGGTACTGGCTCCACACCCGCCCGAACTCGAGGACCCCGAAAAGGAGCAGCGCCAGGACCGGCAGGATGAGGGCGAACTCGACCGCCGCCACCCCGTCGTCCCGCGACATGCGATGCCTGATGAACGTCATGATCGCGTGCCTTCCTCCGCCTTCGCCTTGATGACCGACTTGTGTCGGCCCCTCACTCTCCCCGACCCTCGAGAGTGAGCGGCCGACACGGCCGCTCTTGATGCGTTGTTATGCCGGAGGCGTGTTCGGGTCGACCCCTTCCAGGACGCCGGCCCCCTCGTTGAACACACCAGCGATCGCGAGACCCAGGGCGATGGCGGCGGCGATGATCGCGAGAGCGATCAGAACCAGCAGGAGCGCGTACTCCGTGGCCACCGCACCGTCCTCCCGCCGCATCTTGCTGCGCAGGCCCGCGAAGAGCGTCTGCGCTCCAACGTAGAGAGTGAGGAACAATCTGTTCACCTCCTTCGACACGACTGGGGCGAAATGTCTTCCGTGCGTTCATCGGTAACGTGGGTGAGGGGCTTGAGGCCCCTGATATCCCGACTTCCACGGGTTCTGCGTATGCAGTTCTACGTAGGAGGCGAGCCGGGCTTCGGTCGGCGATCTGCCGGCCGAGTGGCCGTGATCGTGAGCAACGGCCTCGTGGTCAGCTGATCCGGCCCCCCCGCCGATGGCTTGAAGACTCTCCCGCCCTGTATCGGGCGAGACCGCGGCCACCATGAGACGCCCGAGATCGCCTCTTCGCGGGATCGGAGCGCGCAGGAGATCAAGATCGATCGCTCAAGGCTGCGGCCCTCCCGGCCGATGCTGTTGGCAAGGAGCGAAGGACCCATGAGCGTCGTCCGGAAGTCGCCTAGGGCGGTCACGGCGTTCGACCCCGTGGCTCGCTGGACGGCGCGCGCCTGGGCCCTGGTCGCGTACCTGGCGGTCCTGGCGGCCGTTGCGGCCATCGTGCTCTTCGCCGTTCGCTATCAACCCCTCTCGGCGACGAACTTCGCCTCGGGGCCGGTGGCGCAGTCTGCGCCGACCATGATCCGGCTGGAATACGCGAACGGCGCGGCCTTCTCCTTCGGGTTCCTGATCGTGAACGACGGCCAGCTCCCGGTGAGCATCCAGAGGATCCAGATGACCGGCCAGAGCCATCTCCTGATCCCGGTCAGGGTCGAGACGGCCGCGCAACGCTACGCCGGCGGTCTCAGCGAGGTCGATCCGTCCCTCGACAAGTTCCACCCGTTCACGTTGGCCGGCGGAGATCGCCGATGGATCGTGGTTCGGACGCGCTTCGGGAACTGCGATCGCTTCGCGGCCGGCGCTTCCGAGACGTACACGCGGTTCCAGGTGACGTACCGCGTGCTGGGGTTCACTAAGCATGCTTGGGTCGAGCTCCCCAAGGACATCGGGGTGGGCTCGCCTCCGGACCTCGCGTGTCCGGCCCGGGCCGCCTGACGGCCGCCGCCGGCTTCGCGCCACGTCACGACCATCCGTTGCCGCGCTGGGCGTGCGGATCGCGGCGCGCTCCCCAGCCGATGCGTGACTCCCCCCCGGCTCGGCCCGGCGATGCCGTGGGGGAGCGCGAGCGCGGCAGCGAGAACCGGCGTGAGATGTTTGAACCGCCTCGAGAGCCCCCACATAATCCCTGCATGCAAGCCACAGGTGCTCATGAGAGGACTTCGTCATGGCCGACCTGAAGCGCAGGTTCTTCGGTTACGGCAAGGCGGGCGTTCGGTCGGCGCTCTCCGAGCGAGACGCAGCGCTCGACCTGGCCTCGAAGAACGCGAGTGCGGCGGAGCGGCGGGCCGAACGCCTCTCCTCCGAGCTCGCAGAGACGCAGGGCCGGCTGGCGGGGCTCGAGGAGCAGCTCGATGCCGCCCATGAACTCTCCGCCTCGCTGACCGCGGATCTCGAGCGATCGGTCGCCCAGCGCGAATCGATCGAGGCCGAGGCCCTCCCCCTCCGCCGCGAGCTCGAGGAGTTGCGCACCGAGCTGCGCGACGCCAAGGAGACCATCCTCGGGCGAGACGAACAGCTCCGTGCGGCCGAAGCGGGGTCCGCGAGGCTCGAGGAGCACCTGCGGCAGCAGACCGAGCGCCTTGAGCGGGCGGCGGCCGAGGCCGCGGAGAGCCAGGCGGCGCTTCGGGCGCTCGACGACTCGCCCGGGGTCGAGGCGGCGATGAACGCCCAACAGAAGCGGGTGGCCGAGCTCGAGGAGCTCGTCGAGGGCTATCGGGAGCTGATCGATGGCGAGAACGCCCCCGCGGCGGCATCGGCCGAACCGGGCACCGCGCCTGAGCCGCCCGTCGGCCCCTCGACAGCCGGCGAGCTGGCCGCCGTGATCGAGGCCGCGGAACAGGCGGTCGCGAGCATCCTGGAGTCGACCAAAGCGCGCGCCGACGAGGAGCTCGGCGCCCTCGACGGTGAGCGAGAGCGGATCAGGCGAGAGGTCGAGGCGATGACCGCCTGGCGAGATCGAGCCGAGCCGATGATCGCCTCGCTGCAGTTGGCCATGCACGAGATGAAGGGCCAAGCGTCGGAGATCGGCCTTCGCGTCGACGACGCCATCCGACCCGTCTCGACCGCCGTGAGGGGCTTGGCCACGCAGCTCGCGTCCCTGGGTGGCCTGGGGGCACCGCTGGACGTTTCGACGAAGGCACCGGCTCCATCGGAGCCCGACCGCGCGACGGAGCTCCCGGAGGAACACCTCGTGAGCCGCGACTCTCTCGACCGTTAGCCGATCCCGGGTTGACCGAGCGACCTTCGGGTCCGGTGCGTCGGGTGGCTATGACGACATGAAGTCGAGACCCAGGATCGTCTCCGCCTCGCGCATCGAGGCCGTCATGGCATCTCGATCGCCGTTGCGCGCCTCCTCGGCGCCCCGGTCCAGCGCCTCCGCCACCGCCCAGGCCTTGATCTCGGCCTCGCCGAACTCGATCCGGTCGTCCGAACGCGCCGCCTCGAACAGCATCTCGAAGGTCGCCTGCACGTAGAGGTCGATCAGAGCCACGATCCGCTGCCGATCCTTGGCCGCTGGCAGCGTCGACTCGCGCAGGGCCGCGAGGACCTGGTCTCCGCGGGCCACGATCGCCACCCGGGCCTGCTCGGGGTCGGACTGGGCCAACCTCAACATGGCCGAGACCGACTCCGCGAACACGGCGTCCGGTCTGGTCATGTCACCTCCTCACCGCCCGGCCCCACCAGCTCTCCCGGCTGGGACAACCCACCGAGTATCCTCCAGCCGGGGCCAGGCCCCCACCATCGGCCGATGGTCTATTTCCCCCGATCGGGGGTCCGGCTATACGAGGAGGGGTAGGTCTTTCGGCGGGCAGGTGGAGTGCCCGAGATCCGGCCCCAGGGCGTGTTCAAGCCCGGTGGGGCATCAGGTTTTGCCCGTCGTCATCTCGAGTCGGGGCAGGTAGATGGCGGAAAGCGAGGAGTTGCTAGCTCGCTCCCCGCATCAGGAGCACCGCGGCCGCAGCACCGCCCGCGATCACGAGCGGGATCGCCTGCGGCGGCGCCTGCGGCGGTTCGAGGGCGCCGGCGGCGGCGATCCGATCGGTGGGAGTAGCGGCGGGAGGCCCGTGTCCCCGGCATCGGGGCTCGCCGGTACGGAAAGCACCACCATGGTCTCGGCGACCCGGTCACCGAATCGCTGCATCATGGGTGAGTTCGAGGCGGCGACGGCTCCAACGAGATAGGGGACGACGTAGGGGAGCGCGTCCAGGAACCTCATCAGGTTGCGGATCAGCGCGGCCTCGAGGGTCACCGGCTCGCCATCCTCCATGACGACGCGGAGCCCCCTGGCACGTTTGCCGACCGAACCCCCGTACCTCGCTTCCATCAGCGACATGTAGCCCAGCCACAGGACCGTCGCCATGAGCAACGGAGGGCCGCCGATCTTGATCCAGAACAGCCCGTTGGACGAGCTGATGCCGCTGTAGAAGACACCCAGCGTGACGACCGCCGCGAGCCAGATCAGGGCGTCGATGCCCGCGGCGATCGCCCGAGCTTGGATGCTCGCGGGTTCGGGGGTTGGGAGCTCGGGCGGGGGGACGAAGTTCAGGCGGGCCGCGAGGTCGGACTCTTTCGACGTGCGGTCCGGCTCCGCCAGCACGTCGTCCAGATCAGCAGGATCCATCCGCGCCCCTCTCCTCGCACCACGCGAGCGGTTCGTACGGCTTGGTAGAGCCATCGGACCGAGCGACCCGAAGCTTTAGGCAGTGGGACGGCCTGGCGCATGATCCGGTCCAAACACTGAGGCATCGCATCACCACCTCTTCCAAGACGGCATAAGAAGAACCGGCCCCCGTGTGGGGGCCGGTTCTCTGTTCTCTTGTGCGGGCCCTTTCGGAACCGAGCCTAGTGGCTGTGCTTCCGAACGGGTGACACGTCCTTCAGGCAGATCTCATCTCCGACCGTCGTCCTCGGAGCGAGCGCCCGGTACCTCCCGACCTTGTCCTTCACCTTGCTGTTGTACTGGCCGGTGTCGTTCGTGGTGACCGTCTTCAACGTATTCCAGCCACCACCCTTCTTCTTCCTCTGCAACTTCACCGGGACGCCAGACGCGCAGTCGGTGGTGCCGTCCGGCACGTTGACCTTGCCCTTCATGCGCAGGTGCTTCACCAGCTTCAGCGTCACGTTCCTCGGGTGCTCGTTGCCGGGACCGGCGCCGATCGTGAAGTCGGCCGACTGCACAGATGTGCCGTTCGCCGCATCCACGGTCAGAAGCGTGATCGGGCCGGTGGTGGCACCGAAGGGAACGGTGGTCGTGAGCGTGTCCGTCGTGTTGGTGTTCGTGGTCAGGGTGAAGAGCGCCGGCACACCGTTGAAGAACTGGACGCCGGTCACGTTGTCGAAGCCGACCCCGGTGATCGTCACCGTGTCGCCCACTTCACCCGAAGTCGGGCTGACCTCGGTGATGCAGGTGCCTTCCGCGAACGGCGTAGCGGTGAAGACCCTGCCCTCACCAACCGTGTCGTTGAAGGTCGTGATCCGGATCGGCTGCGTACCGGCGGCAGTGGCCGGCACCTCCACCACGAGTTGCGTCGGACTCGCCGAAACGATGACCCCGACGGCGCCTCCGTAGGGAGCGAAGTCGACGGTCGCACCAATCGCCGCACCGGCCCCGCTGATCCCAGCGAGGAGGTTCGTGCCGGTGATCGTCACCTCCGTTTTGCCGGTTCCGGCCGGGTTGCCCGGTCCGCAGGTCGGCGTGAACGATGTAACGGTCGGAACGCAGCCGCCCCCATTGTTGTCCTTGATGAAGCCGTCGAGGGTTCCCGTTCCGCTGGCGTTGGTGACTGCGACCGCACCGTTGACCGCGGCGCCGGGAACCTCCGCCCAAATCACCGTATCCGAGACGACGCGGAAATCGCCCGCGGTGCTCCCTCCGATGGAGACGTCCGTAGCCGTGGGGTTGTTGAAGTTCGTCCCCGTGATCTCCAGCACGCAGTCCGTTGCGGCAGCCGTGGGCGTGAACGCCGTGACGGTCGGGGTGACAGCGAACGCCGGGGCCTCGAGGCCGATCACGATCATGGCCACTCCAACGGCGACCCCTGCTACGCGGCGGCCGATGTGCCGCTTACCTGATCTCATACGTCTGTCCTCACTTTCCGCATCGACATCTTCCTTCTTCGCCTTCTCTACCGAGCGCTACTTCCTCCTTCCCTTCTCGATCCCCTCCTC
>Ga0075431_100004466_pt1 | contig 13724 bp, 10 predicted proteins | sample RhiMetdeltSRZDD5_FD_75297 | JGI IMG/M metagenome (GOLD analysis project Ga0075431, IMG submission 75297) | Populus rhizosphere microbial communities from Tennessee, USA - Rhizosphere MetaG P. deltoides SRZDD5 | ecosystem: Host-associated > Plants > Roots > Rhizosphere > Soil | place: USA... | reverse complement strand
GCTGCGCCGTCTTCTCCGACACCTCGCGACGACTCATCAGCTCGCGACCCAGGAAGACCTCCTGCTCGTTATCGCCCACGAGGATCGGACCGATCGTGTCCGACAACCCCCACTGGGTCACGTAACGACGCGCGATGCCCGTCGCCTGCTGAATGTCGCTCGCCGCGCCGGTCGTCACGCGGTCGTGCCCGAAGATCAGTTCTTCGGCCACACGGCCGCCGTACGCCATGGCGAGACGAGCCTCGATCTGCTCGCGCGTTACCGAGACGCGATCATCCTCAGGCAGCGTGAACGCAACGCCAAGCGCGCGGCCACGCGGCACGATCGTGACTTTGTGCAGCGGGTCGTTCCCCTTCACCATCATCGCGCACACAGCGTGGCCGGCCTCGTGGTACGCGGTCAGGCGGCGTTCCTCTTCCTTCATCACCAGCGACTTGCGCTCGGCGCCGAGCATCACCTTGTCCTTCGCTTCCTCGAAGTCGGCCATGTAGATCTTGTCGTGATTGCGACGCGCCGCGAGCAGCGCGCCCTCGTTCACGAGGTTCGCGAGGTCGGCACCCGCCATGCCCGGAGTGCCACGCGCGAGGCCGGTGATGTCGACGTCCTCCGCGATCGGCTTGTTGCGCAGGTGCACACGGAGAATCCCCTCACGACCGCGCAGGTCCGGCGCGTCGACGACGATCTGCCGATCGAAGCGACCGGGACGCAGGAGCGCAGGGTCGAGCACGTCAGGCCGGTTCGTTGCGGCAATGAGGATGACGCCGTCGTTCGACTCGAAGCCATCCATCTCGACGAGTAGCTGGTTCAGCGTCTGCTCGCGCTCGTCATGGCCACCGCCCAGACCGGCACCGCGGTGCCGACCCACCGCGTCGATCTCGTCGATGAAGATGATGCACGGCGCATGCGCCTTCCCCTGCTCGAACAGGTCGCGCACGCGGCTGGCGCCTACACCCACGAACATCTCGACGAAGTCAGACCCCGACATCGAGAAGAATGGACGTCCCGCCTCGCCGGCGACGGCCTTCGCCAGCAGCGTCTTGCCGGTGCCTGGCGGGCCCACGAGTAGCGCGCCCTTCGGCAGACGACCGCCGAGCTTGGTGAACTTCTGCGGGTCCTTCAGGAACTCGATGATCTCCTGAAGCTCGACCTTCGCCTCGTCCGCACCAGCGACGTCCGCGAACGTGACCTTCGGCGTGTCCCCGGTGAGCAGCTTGGCCTTCGACTTTCCGAACGAAAACGCTTTCGCCCCACCCGCCTGCATCTGCTTGAACAGGAAGATCCAGAAGCCGATGAGCAGGAAGTACGGCAGGAAGTTGAAGAGCAGCGCCCCGAACGACGGCCGGGCTTCGGCGCCGACCACGATGACGTTCTTGGCGCGGAGTCGCTCGAGCTCTGCCGGGTTGTTCTCGATCGGGAGTTTGACGGTGAAGCGGCGGGCCTCCTTGTTGCCCACGATCACGGGCTGCTTGAACTGCCCGATGATGCGCGAGCCCGCCTGGATCTTTACCTCGCGCAGGTTGTCGCGCTGGAGCTCTTGATCGTAGAGCGAGTAATTGATCTCCGGAGCCGATTCCGACCGCGAGCTCGAAAACTGGATGAACGCGACCGGGATCAGGATCACGAGGATCCAGAACGAGAGCGTTTTGGAGAAACGCCCCAGGTTGAACGGCTTTTTCGGCGGAGTCGGTGGCATAGGCCTCTGCTCGTCCTACTGCTACTGCAAGCTGGCGATGTACGGCAGGTGACGGAAGTTCTCAGCGTGGTCGAGTCCGTAACCCACCAGGAATTCGTTGGGCGCATCGAACCCCACGAACTTCGTGGGATATCGAAGGTGTGTAGCGACGTGTTTGTGAAGGAGCGCGCACACCTCGAGAGAGCGAGGGTTGCGCTCGGAAAGAAGGTCCAGCAACCGACTCAGCGTCCGGCCTGAATCGACAATGTCTTCAACCAGGAGGATGTGCTTCCCCTCGAGCTTGGTCTCCGGATCATACACCAGTCGCACGGTTCCGCTCGACACCGTTGCGTCGCCGTAACTGGCTGCCACGAGGAAATCTACCTGCAGGGGACGGCGGATTTCCCGGACCAGGTCGCTCAGAAAGATGAAGCTCCCCTTGAGCAGCCCAAGCACCAGGAGATCCCCGTCGGGATACCCCTCCGTGATCTCTCGCCCGAGCTCTCGCACCCGAGCCGAGATTTGATCGGCCGCGAACGCGATCCGCTTGACGGGCCTTCCGTCGAGCCGCGGATCGTCAACCGTAGTACGCGAGCCCACCATCGAATCGTTCACAGGTATAACGAACCACCGGTCGGCCGGACCGTTCGGGCGCGCCCCGCACGCGGCGAACACCAGGAATCCATACGATCTCGTCGTCCGCCAACACAACCGGCCAGCCCGCGCGCATGGGGCTCGGGATTCGCGCGTCGCTGAAGAAGCGTTTCACACGTCGTGCCGCCCCGGCGGCCCCAACTCGCATTCGATCGCCCGGGCGCCACACCCGGACCGTCAACTGACAATCGGCTGGCAGATCTGCGCTCCATTCGACCCGGCAGCCGAGGTCACCCGCCCGTTGGGCGACGCGCCCCTGGGCTCCTTCCGGGTCGCGAGGCGAAGCCGGTCGAAACCGCCACACACCGAGATCCACGACACCTCTCAGTGGCAAACGGACGTCGCTCGACCCGTGATTGACCGCTCGGCGGAAGACGAAGTCGTCGCCCGATGCATCCCGGTGCCGATATACCTCCACTCCACCCGACAGTTGGATGCGCGAGCCAGGAGCCCCAGCAGTGGTAAACTGAGCCAAACGAAGAGTTCCGCGACGATCGAGCGTCACTCCAGCACGCGCCGCGATCGCCGGCCAGAGCACGCACAACGCTGCCGAATCGTACGTTGTCAGTTCCTCTCTGGCAACGCGAAGCAGTCCGCTCTCCGCGTCGACGCGGAGGAGCCGGGCCACGAAGTCATCGACGCCCAAGCGAAGCGCCACAGCGCGCTCCGCCAACGCGGCGAGCTCCGCCTCGAATCGAGGACGGAGTGCCCGTACGGCTGGCAACAGGTCCAGCCGCACGCGGTTGCGAAGATGGCGGCGCGATTCGTTCGAAGGATCGTCAATGAACGGGACGGCGTTGTCGGCCGCGTACTGAGCAATCGTCGCTCGACGGACCCGGATGAACGGCCGGACGACGATCGGCGAGGGGCTCGCAAGCCCCGCGAGGCCGCGCGCCCCAGCGCGACGCATGATACGCATCGTCACCGTCTCGATGTGGTCATCCCACGTGTGCGCGGTCGCTATGACCGCGCCACGTGGCGTCACCGACCGCAAGAACGACCACCGCGCAGCGCGCCACTCGGCCTCGGTCGTGCCGGGCGTCGACGCTCTCCCGACGTCTACCCGAAGCCCCAGCGCGCTCGCCCGCTCCAGGACAAGCGCAGCGGCGGCGGCCGCCGCGGGACCGGTACCATGATCGAACGTCGCGACGCTCACCGACGCGGGTTCCGGCCGAGTCGCCCGGGTCGTCAGGGATCGGTGTACCGCGTGGAGCAGCACCATCGAGTCGCGCCCGCCGGATACGGCGAGCACGATCGGAGCGCCGCGTGTGAGGAGCTCTCGCGCGGCAGTTTCGACCTCTTCGGACTCGGCACGCGGTACGCCGCGCGAAGCGTCAGGCGTTGGCATCATGAGGTGGTCACTTGAAGCTAACGCACGGCCATGGCAGTATTCGACCGCACAGGCCGCCCTGGCCTGCATGTGTCGCGTCTACGATTCCTGACGAGGCTTGCTTTGGAGACTCACGGACCGCTCGGCACGCTGATCGCTGGGCTCGGACTCGGCGCGTTCTACCTGGCGCTGATCTGGGTGAACCTGCTGCTGGGCCACATGCTCACGCCGCTGTTCCTGATTCCGCTCACGTGGCTGCAGGATAAGTTCCTGGCACGTCGCGAGCGAACGACGTAATTGTGCGGTGCCCGACACTCGCACGGGCGCCAATGCGTAGTAGGTGAACGGGACGGGGTCACGCGCCTCCGTCCCGTTCGTCTATCTGGATGCAACCGCCGAGGAGGGTCTCATGAGCTTCATCGTCTTACTCGTCGTCCTCGCCGTGCTCGTGTTCTGGGTGATCGGGGCCTACAACGGGCTGATCAACCTGAAGAATCAGGTCGTGAATGCCTGGAAGCAGATCGACGTGCAGCTGAAACGCCGCCACGATCTGATTCCGAACCTGGTGAATACGGTGAAGGGTGCGATGCAGTTCGAGCGCGAGACGCTCGAAGCCGTGGTGGCCGCACGCAACCAGGCGATTAAGGTGCAGCAGACGCCAGGAGCACATGTCGGCGCAACGGCCGAGGCCGAGGCGCAGCTCACCGGCGCGCTCAGTCGCCTGCTGGCGGTGGTCGAGGCGTATCCGGATCTCAAGGCGACGGGGAACGTGGCGCAGCTTCAGGAAGAGCTGACATCGACGGAGAACAAGATCGCGTTCGCGCGCCAGCTCTATAACGACACGGCGACGCAGTACAACACGAAGCAGCAGCAATTCCCGACGATGCTGGTCGCCGGCATGGCCGGCGCGTCGCGGGTCGAGCTGTGGGAGATCACCGACGCGGCCGAGCGGGCGGTGCCTAACGTAGACCTCTCTTTTGGGAAATCATGATCGGTACCCATCAGCGCCGATGGCTGATGGCTGATGGCCATGTCCCAGCCCATTAACTTCTTCGCGCAGCAGGATGCGAATCGACGACGGACGCGATGGCTGGTCGTCACGTTCATCCTGTTCTTCGCGTGGCTCGGCTTCGGCGGCGACTGGATCCTCTGGGAGCTGACGCGCGGCGCTCCGCCTAACGCATATCGCCACGCGTTCCCGTGGATGGGGACGGTCCTCACCGTGTTCGCGGCGCTGCTGGCCGCGTACGCCTGGCACACCGGCCCGACGAAGGTGCTGTGGTCGACCGGGGCGCGGGAGATCGAGACGCCCGCCGGCGATGCGGAAACGCGGCTCGTGAACGTCGTCGAGGAAATGGCGATCGCCGCCGGCGTGCCGAAGCCTCGCGTGTGGCTCATCGATGACGCCGACCCCAATGCGTTCGCGACGGGGCTCGACGCCGAGCGCGCCCATGTCGCTGTCACGACAGGTCTGCTCACGCTGTGCACGCGCGATGAGCTGCAGGCGGTGATCGCCCACGAGGTCGGGCACATCAAGAATCTCGATGTGCGCCTGATGACCTTCCTCGCCGCCCTCGTGGGCGCCGTGGCGCTCATCGCCGACGGCCTCGGGCGGACGCTGCGCAGCGGCTTCCGGTTTGGTGCCGTCACCGGTGGTGGGAAGTCGCGGGGGAAGCGCGATAACGTCGGACCGCTGGTGCTCGTGCTGCTCGCGGTGTGGCTCCTCAGCTGGCTCCTCGCGCCCATGGTCACGCGGCTGCTCGCACTCGGTGTGAGTCGCAAGCGCGAATTCCTGGCCGATGCCATGAGCGCGCAGTTCACACGGAATCCGCTCGCCCTAGCGAGTGCCCTCGACAAGATCGAGCACGCCGCCGAGCCGACGACGTCGATCAAGCGAGGCGCCGCTCACCTGTGCATCGCGGACCCGTTAGGCCGGAAGTCCTCGCTCCGCGAGGGGAAGCTGGCGGACTTCTTCGGAACCCACCCACCCATGGCCCTGCGCGTCGCGCGGCTCAAGGCCATGGGGTATCAGGAGCGGAAACGGGAGGGCCAGCCAATCCAGGCCACCGCCTGACCACGACGTGCACACGGGCCGGCTGGCGCCGGCTACACGTTAGGCGTGATCACCGCTTTGGTCACCGTGCGATGCTCGACCGCGGCGAGCGCTTCCCCGGCGCGATCCAGGCCGAAACGTCCGCCGATCATCGCCCGCCACGGCACGCGATCACCGAACCGCGCTGCGAGATGAACGGCGCGATGGAAGTGCGAGTAGTCGCACCCCCAGCAGCCGCGGATCTCGACGTGCTTCCGATTCACCTGCCAGTGCGGGTGAATCTGGACCGGGCCGTTATCAGTGTAGTGACCGCAAACCACCACGCGGCCGCCATCGCGAACGAGGTCGAGCGCCTGACTCACGGCGGCCGGGCTTCCTGACGCCTCGATCACCACGTCGACACCGTGGCCGCCCGTCAACGTACGCACCGCCGCCGTTCGTTCCGCTGGCGGCACGTCGAGGCCGAGCGTAGCCGTCGCACCCATTCGCTTCGCGAACGCGAGGCGGCTCGCCGGATCTCCAACGACGATGACCTGCCCCGCGCCAGAGAGCGCCGCCAACGCTGCGGCCGACTGCCCGACGGGACCTGCGCCGAGCACGGCGACGCTCTGCCCGAGGCGAATCTCCGCCAGGTCGACGGCGTGGAGCGACGTCACTAAACCACATCCACCGCCGATGAACGCCTCCGGGTCGAGCTCCTGCGGTAGGTGGATCAGCTTCACCCCGGGCCGCGCGTAGAGCGCCTGCGCCCAGCCGCCAAGCAACCCGTCCTTCACGCCGTACGTGATGCCGTAGACCTTCCGGTGCGGACACCGCGTCGTCTGCTTCGTCACGAGGCAGTGGTAGCACGCGCCGCACGTCTCGTGGACGTCCAGGAACGTGACCGTGTCTCCCTCACGAAACGGCCGGCCCTCCACGTCGGCGAGCGGGCCACCAAGCTCCTCGATGACGCCCACGGAGACATGGCCGGGGATGAGCGGATAGGGCACGCCGGAGAGCTTTCCGTGGTGCAGGTGCACGTCGGTTCCGCACACCTCGGAGAACAGCACACGGATCAGCGCCGCGCCGCGCTCGATCACCGGACGCGGCAGTTCGGCCAGACGGACGGGTTCGTTAGGCGCCGGAATCGTTGCGGCAAGAACGGACGCGACAGCAGGCATGACGTGAGTCAGGTGGGATAGGGTGACGTGGAAGCACGCTTGTGGCCGTTCGAGCCGCAAGACCGGGGGTGCCCTCGCGGCGCGCAGCCTTCCATCTTTTCCGAGGCGTGAAGTGTCCTATCATCGCGCCAACCGATCATCAGCAGCGTTCACCCTCCACCGAGGCTTGCCGGGCATGCGTCGCTTCCCGTTCGCACTTTCCTCCGTGATCCTCTCGTCAGCGCTTGCCCTGGCGCCCAGCGCCAGTGTGCTCGCGCAGACGACCGCCACACCGCCGCCAGCGGCCACGACGCCCGCCGCCGCCCCGGCCGACGTCGCGTCCGTGGATGCCATCATCGCCGCCCTGTACGACGTGATCTCGGGACCCGCCGGCCAGAAGCGCGACTGGGACCGATTTCGCTCGCTCTTCATCCCCGGCGCACGCCTCATCCCGACAGGCAAGAACGCGCAGGACGGAACGGTGCGCCACCGCGTCCTCACGGTGGAGGACTACGCCACGCAGTCAGGTCCGATGCTCGAGAAAAACGGCTTCTTCGAGCGTGAGATCGGTCGCAAGACCGAGACGTTCGGCAACGTCACGCACGTCTTCAGCGCGTACGACTCCAAGCGCACCGCGCAGGACCCGCAGCCGTTCGCCCGCGGCATCAACAGCATTCAGCTGTTGAACGACGGCAAGCGCTGGTACGTGGTGACGATCTTCTGGGACAGCGAGCGGCCAGACAATCAGATCCCTGCGAAGTATTTGGAAAAGAGTCGGCCGTAGCCCCGTGTCATCCCGAGCGAGCGGCCGAAAGCCGCGAGTCGAGGGATCTGCTGTACCGTGATTGTGGCCAGCCCGGCTACGATGAACGCACGCTAGATCCCTCGACTCGCTGACGCTCGCTCGGGGTGACAAGCCAGCGAGGGCCGACAAGGTCACTCTCTCTGCCGATTCGCTGGATCCCATGCCGGCCGTTAGCGTTCGAGCATGGGATTCAGTTCCATCATCGTCGACGGAGCAGGTGGTCGACGACGGCCGAGGCAGACGCCGGGCGAACGCCCCACGTTCCGCGAGCGCGTCAACGCGCTCCGCTACGTGCCTCGGCTCGTGCGTCTCGTCTGGGAGACGCATCGCGGGTACACCATCACAATGGGTGTGCTGCGCCTCGTCCGCGCGTTCGTCCCCATCGCGACGCTCTGGATCGGGAAGCTCATCATCGATGGCGTCGTCGCCGCTCAGCGCGACGGTGGAACCTGGCGCGCGGTCGGTGGACTCGTGGCGCTCGAGCTCGGACTCGTCATCGTCGGTGAGCTGCTCGCCCGCGCCTCGAGTCTCGTCGAGAGTCTGCTCGGCGATTTGTTCAGCAATCGGATCAGCGTGCGGCTCATGGAGCACGCGGCGACGCTCGATCTCGCGCAGTTCGAGGATCCCACCTTCTACGATCATCTCGAGCGCGCGCGCCGCCAAACCGTCGGTCGCATCGGACTCATCGCGCAGCTACTCGGCCTCGCTCAGGAGGCGCTCACGCTCGTCACCCTGAGTGCCGCACTGCTGGCGTTCAGTCCCTGGCTCATGATTCTGCTCGTGCTCGCGATCCTGCCAAGCTTCCTTGGCGAAACGCGATTCGCGGCCATGGAGTATTCCCTGCTCTTCCGCTGGACCCCCGAACGCCGACAGCTGGATTACCTGCGCTGGGTGGGGGCGAGCAATGAGACGGCCAAGGAGGTGCAGCTTTTCGGCCTCGCCGGCTGGCTCACCGAGCGGTACCGCGTTCTCTCGGAGCGATGGTATCGCGAGAACCGCAAGCTTGCCACGCGGAAGGCGTTCGTCAGCTCAGCGCTCTCGCTCATCGGCACGCTCGGGTATTACACGGCCTACATCGTCATCATCGCGCGCACGATCGCGGGCTCGATCACGCTGGGATCGCTGACCTTCCTGGCCGCGTCGTTCTCGCGTGGGCGCGACCTTATTCAGCGTCTCCTGATGGGCGCGAGCTCGATCTACGAGCAGGGACTCTACCTCCGCGACCTGTTTCTCCTCTTCGAGATGCAGCCGACGATCACGTCCAAGCCGGGTGCGCCGCCGGTGCCGCAGCCGATTCGCCACGGATTCGTATTCGAGAACGTAGGCTTTCGGTATCCGGGCAGTGAGCGGTGGGCTGTGCGCAACGTGAATTTCGTCTTCCGCCCCGGCGAGCGAATCGCACTCGTTGGCGAGAACGGTGCCGGCAAGACGACGCTCACGAAGCTGCTCGCGCGCCTCTACGATCCGACGGAGGGACGCATCCTCCTCGATGGCGTGGACCTTCGCGAGTACGACCTCACGTCGTTACGTCGGGCGATCGGTGTGATCTTCCAGGACTTCGTGCGGTACGACATGCGCTTCGACGAGAACGTCGGCGTCGGAGAGATCGAGTCGGTACGTGATTACCTCGACGATGGCGCGTCGGCCGCGACTCCTGGCTCGCTGGTCCACGCGGCGGACCAATCGCTCGCCGCGAGTCTGCTGCCGCGCCTGCCGGCCGGGTATCGGCAGATGCTCGGTCGGCGGTTCGACGAGGGCGTGGACCTCTCGGGCGGCGAATGGCAGAAGATCGCGCTCGGCCGCGCCTACATGCGCGATGCGCAACTGTTGATCCTCGATGAACCGACGGCGGCACTCGACGCACGAGCCGAGTACGAGGTGTTCGTGCGCTTCTCGGAGTTGATGGCCGGCCGGATGGCTGTGCTCATCTCTCACCGATTCTCCACGGTGCGAATGGCCGACCGCATCATTGTGCTCAAGGGAGGAGAGGTCGTCGAGGACGGCACGCACGCGGACTTGCTCGCACGCAATGGCTTGTACGCGGAGCTGTTCGGGATGCAAGCCGTCGGCTACCGATAGCACTGCTGCTTGCTCAGGCTGAGTGCTGAGTGCTCAGGCTGAGTGCTGAGTGCTCGTGCTGAGGGCTGAGTGAGAGCAAGGAGCGACGGCTCGCTGTTTGGTCTCACTCAGCTGTCAGCACCAGCGGTCAGCCCTCAGCCCGAGCACGCAGCGACTACGCTGGTCGCGACCTTGGATGTGTCATTACCTTCGTTACGCAGATAGAGTTGCCGAGCTGATCAGAAGACCTCTTGTACTCGCGTCAGCGAGGAAGCCCGAATGCAAATTGGTGTTCCGAAGGAAACCGCCCCGCGCGAGCGGAGAGTCGCGCTTGCGCCCGACAGCGTCGCGCGCCTCGTGAAAGCGGGGGCGCAGGTGGTCGTGGAGCGTGGGGCGGGCGCGACGGCGGCGTTCAGCGATGCCGCGTACGCGGCGGCCGGCGCGACCGTGGCGCAGGGTCCGACCGATGCGCTCGCGTCGGACGTCGTCGCGAAAGTCCAGCGACCGTCGCCCGATGAGGCGCGCGCGCTCAAGGCCGGCGCGATCCTCATCAGCCTCCTTCAGCCTGCATCGAGCGCGGACCTGTTGCCGGTGCTCGCGGATCGCAAGGTCACCGCGCTCAGCCTCGAGCGCGTTCCGCGCATAACGCGCGCGCAGTCGATGGATGTGCTTTCGTCGCAGAGCACGGTCGCAGGATACAAGGCCGTGCTCATCGGCGCCTCGCTCATGCCGAAGTTCCTTCCCATGCTCACGACGGCCGCGGGCAACATCGCTCCGGCGAAAACCTTCGTGCTCGGTGCTGGGGTGGCGGGGCTGCAAGCGATCGCCACCGCACGGCGACTCGGGGCGATCGTCTCGGCGTTCGACGTGCGCCCGGCGGTGAAGGAACAGGTGCAGAGCCTCGGCGCGACGTTCGTCGCTGCGGAAGCGATCGCGGCCGACGCCGAAGACAAGGGCGGCTACGCGCGCGAACAAACCGCGGAACAGCAGGAGCGCACCGCAAACCTGCTGCATGGCCATCTCAAGCAGATGGATCTGGTGATCACGACGGCGCAGATTCCGGGACGCCCGGCGCCGAGGTTGATCACCGAGGCCATGGTGGCCGACATGCATCCGGGGGCGGTGATCGTCGACCTCGCCGCGGAGAGTGGCGGGAACTGTGCGCTCACGAAGCCCGGTGAGACGATCGACGTGAACGGCGTGCTCGTTTACGGCGCGGTGGACGTTCCGAGCACCGTGCCCACGCACGCAAGTCAGATGTTCGGGCGCAACGTCTTGACGCTGCTGCAGCACCTCATGAAGGACGGTGCCGTCGCGATCGACCTGAGCGACGAGATCGCCGGGCCGATGTGCGTGGTGTACCAGGGGCAAGCTCGGACCCCCTGAATTCTTCACGCATGACGAGCCCCGAGGCCTCGTTCAGTCGCGAGTTTCCCGAGCTTGCGCAAGCACTCTCGGGGCAGTTCCGCGTCGAACGGCATCTCGGCCGCGGCGGCATGGGCGTGGTCTACGTCGCGCGCGAGCTCAAGCTCGACCGACTCGTCGCGTTGAAGGTGCTACCCGCGACGCTTGCGAACGACCCGACGACGCTGGAGCGATTCCTTCGCGAGGCACGCACCGCGGCTCGCCTGGCCCACCCGAACGTCGTGCCCGTCTACCGGGCCGACGACGCCGGCGGTACCGCGTTCTTCGCGATGGCGTTCATCGAGGGCGAGTCGCTTGGGGACCGCGTGCGCGACCGAGGTCCGTTGCCGCCGTCCGACGCGGTCCCGATTCTCCGCGCCGTCGCGTGGGCACTCGCCTACGCGCATGCCCGCGGGGTAGTCCACCGCGACGTCAAGCCGGAAAACATCCTGCTCGAGCGCGCGACGGGGCGCACGCTGGTCACCGATTTCGGGATTGCGCGCCCCGCGCTCACCGAGGACGCCGCCCGCCTCACGCAGGACGGGCATGTGCTTGGCACGGTGCACTACATGAGCCCGGAGCAGGTGAACGACGCGCCGCTCGACGGTCGCAGCGATCTCTACGCCCTTGGAGTCGTCGCGTTCTACGTCCTGAGCGGGCGCCTCCCGTTCGAGGGACTCTCACCGCCAGCGGTGCTCGTGGCCCACGCGACGCGTGAGGCGCCGCCGCTCCGGACCATCATGCCTAACGTGCCGGCTGCGCTGGCCGCAGTGGTCGACCGGTGCCTCGCGAAGCACCCGGACGACCGCTTCGCGACCGGTGAGGCACTCGCCGACGCACTCGATGACGCCGTGGCGGAAGCGCCGGCCGCCGTCCGAGCTAGCGACCCGCCGTTTGCTCCCGGGCTGCCGGAGCGCGTCGATGCCGCTCAAGCAGAAGCGATCTGGAAGCGCGCGGCGCAGCTGCAGGCCGATGCGCTCCACCGGCTCGATGCGCGCGAGGCGCTGGCACTCGGCACGGCGACGCCAGGAGACGCGGGCAGTGGTCAGGCGAACGATGTCGCGACGCAGGGATACCGGCTGGTCGATGTCGCGTGGGCCGCCGCCGAGGCCGGCATCTCGCGCCAATACGTCGCGATGGCGCTGGCGGAGCTGCCTCGCGGAACGACGCCGGCGACGGCGCCGGGCATCGGGATGAGCGAACGGACGGCGCGGCACTTCCTCGGGACCGACGTTCGCAGCGCCGGCGTCTCCGTCATCATCGCCGCACTGCCCGCTCGCACTCTGCGGGCGTTAGGCACGGTGCTCCAGCAGTCGCCCTATGAGCTCCAACTGCGCGAGACGGTTGGCGCGCACCCGCTTGACGGCGGCATCGTGGTGTTCGACCTCACCGGCGAGATCGTCGGTCTCTCAGGGGCCAGCGGCAGGACCGTGAACCGGAACTGGATGGCATTGCAGCAGCAGCTCAAGGCTCGGCAGGTACAGGTCACGCTGCGGGCGCTTCGCGCTCACGCGGGGCAGCCCGAGCGGACCGAGGTGGCGATGGTTGCCGACCTGCGGCCGGGCGTGCGACACAACGTGCGAGCATCACAGTGGATCGCCGGCCTCGTGGGCAGTGCTACCGGGCTCTTTACGGGCGCAGCGCTCGCCAAGGGCGCTGCGGTCGCGGCGAGTGCGGCAGTAATGGGGGCCGCGGCGGGAGTGGCAGCGGTGGTCGGTGGTCTCTGCCTCCTCGCGTACCGCCGCTACTACCCGAGCGTTCTCCGGACGGCAGAGGACGAGATGCGTCGCGCACTTGGCGCCGTCTCGGCGGCGCTTCAGTCCGAGTCGGTCTTCGGGCTCATGCCTGGCACCGGTCGCCACGGCCGCGGCACGCCAACGAGCTCCGACGACGATACGGCCATGATCATGGGGCTACCGTGACGCCAGCTCGGGGTATCTCCGGCCCCGCCAGCTCGCGGGACGGCGAAGCGCGGACAGCACGATACGTAGCACGGCGAGCGGGTCGGCCAGCGGCGAGAGCCAGAATCCGATGCGGGGCCGGTCGTACGAGTGCCGGAGGGCGCCGAGCAGCGCGAAGCGGATCGTGACGAGCACGCCGTTGACAACGGCCAACATCGCGGCGGCGTTAGGCGCGCCGCCCACCACCCCGAGTGCAACCGCACCGAGGATCGGAAGCGGGAGTGCTTGCACCAACGTGAGGAACACGAGGTCGAGCGCCACGCGTCCGAACGTCGTCGAGTCACGAAGGTCGATCGATCGACCCCATTCGCGCCACATCTGTCCCAGTGACTCGTAGGAACGCACGAGATAGAGGCGTGACCCGTCCAGAAAGCCCACCCGCACGCCGCGCGCCGCGTAATGCCGCGCTAGCGTCACATCGTCGCTGAAGGACGCGCGCGCGGGGGAATAGCCCTCTCCCTGCGACAGCACGGATGCGCGCGCCAGGAAGCATTGGCCGTTCGCAAGCACTCGACGCGGGTTCACGTCGCGCGCGCCCCCGGCACCGGTGCGATAGATGAGCGTCGTGAGCAGCGCAGGCTGAACCCACTGCTCAGCCAACGTCATGCCGGCGAACCGTGGCGAGAACGAGACGATGTCGAATTCATG